>ERZ795052.230-NODE-230-length-86607-cov-8.001317_pt1 | contig 86607 bp, 97 predicted proteins | sample MGYA00375136_ERZ795052 | MGnify/ENA primary metagenome ERZ795052 (study PRJEB30181, sample SAMN05720156) | activated sludge metagenome | isolation source: Anaerobic digester | place: Japan | collected 2015-05-26 ...
TTTGTACTTTGTACTATGTACTTTATAATTTGTACTTTGTACTTTGTACTATGTACTTTATAATTTGTACTATGTACTATGTACTATTAATTGGGAAGGTTATAGGAAACCTATCGTATAAAAACTCAACTGTCAACTTATTTTAATGCAAACTGATTATGTGCTATATCTCGACATGGATGGTGTTATTACCGATTTTGACGGTGGTTTCAAAAAACTTTCCGGTGGGATTGGTGTAAAGGAATATGAAGCTATTCACGGAAAAGGAAGTGAATCCACTTTGTACTTAACAAATCCCTATTCTTTTTTTATTGGATTGGAATGGATTTATGGTGGAAAAGAATTAGTTCGTTTTGCTTTATCTCATTTCAAAGTGGTTCGAATTTTGTCATCTGCTGGCACGGGAGATAATTGGTCTAAATTCAAAGAGGTTCAGGAGGCAAAGATTAGATGGGTTCAGTCCAATATACCCCAAATTGAGAAGCAGAATATAATCATAGTTCCATTTGCGAGCCTCAAAGCCGCTCAGTACTCCGGACCTAACCAAATCATAGTAGATGATAAGGATAAAACAATTAAACAATGGAATGAAAAAGGTGGTATTGGAATTCTTCACGTCTCTTTCAAATGGCAGGCTACTGTTAACGCTCTTTTTCCTTATACTAAAACCCCTGTAAAGCTTAAAGAAATTGTCGAGACTTTATGAGATAAATTGATATTTATACGTATCAACTCATTTCACGTATGAAAGACCGTCTCATTGAAACTATTGATAATCTCATTCAGCGTTTGTTGAATGAAAATCCTGATACTGTTACTGACAAAAATGGAAATACTGTTGTTCGATGTAGTAAAGGTCCAGCCGTTGCGTTCAAATTAATGAAACAAGGGAATCAGGAAAACGCACCTGTCAAGGTTCTTTATAATGACCAACGTACAAGCGGAAGAGCGGCATGGCATGGTGATATTAATATGCCTGCACCACCGGGAAGTTATGAAGTTCTCCGTGGAAGACTTTGGAGCGACAAGAAAATTCTTTCGTTCTATGAAAATGAACAACGAGTTGATGATTATCGTGACATAATCGAAAAATTCTTTAAGGATATTGGTGAGAACATTGACGACTATTACGTGGAATATGGTGATTCCGCACGTTACGACGGATTTGTAAAATGGAAACATTCATCTGGGTCATACAAAGCTCCAAGACTGGAAATTCCTCCTGAGATTAGAAAGAAGATCGACATTCTTCTTCCGCAATTTCATCTTGCTGCGCCGGGACCAGAAAAAGACAAAATCAAAAAGGAACTTGACAAGTTATACAAACAGGCCGGTGCCGAAAATGAAAGGGAAGCCAATATCAAAGCATATATTAAGGCTGCGGGACGTAAAAAAATTCCATTTGAAAAAGGTGGTGGTGCTGGAATGGCGAGTTATACCGGAAGGCTTCCAGCAATTGCTGAGGATATTGTTCAGCTTCATAACAAAACTCTTTGTCCGGAACTTTGGGATTCCGATAAACATCTTGATCCCGAAGTTCGAAAGGTGCTTCTCCAGATAGCGTTTGATTTTTACATGGACACTGAACTCCAATTAAAGATACAAGACGTGTATCTTTTGGGATCAACTGCAAATTACAACTGGACACCTGAAAGTGATATAGATGTTCATATTGTTGTGGACGGTTCTACTCTTGGATTGGATCAGAAAACCCGAGAGAAATTTTTCCGTTCGTTGGCAGGAAAATGGAATCTGGAACACGATATTAAAGTAAAAGGACATGAGGTAGAACTTTACATTCAGGATATCAACGAAAAAAACTCTGCAACGGCTATCTACTCTCTCGTAAAAGACCAATGGATAAAGCCTCCGACGCCGGAAAAACTTTCAATCGATAAGGAACAAATTCAGAAGAAGTACTCCATGTGGGTGGAATGTATCAATGATACTATTCAAAAGAAAGACGACAAAAAATTGAAAAAAATTCTGGAGTCACTCCGTAAGTATCGTCAAGCCGGATTGACCAGAGAAGGTGAATTCAGTACTGAAAATATAGTCTTCAAAATCCTCCGTTCTCGTGGGTTTCTTGAAAAGATTAAAGATGCTTACAATCAGTTTTACGACAAAAAAATGACGGTGGATGATGTATTTGATCCAACTTCTCAAGGACCAAATCCATCCGTTGATATTGGTCAAGATAACGGTGGATTCTATCGTTCAATGAACAGTAAAATGCGACGATTGGAAGAAAACAAACAAGTATTCAAAAGCAAGTATTTTACCGTGTTTTGGAATATTCCATATGTTAGTAAAGGGGTGGGGGTTATAATGTTAGGGAATGAACCACCCAAGGGGCTTCATGATCCCAATTGGTTTGCTAACATGTTTCGATGGGGAGGGGAAGGAAAATGGATAATTAACGCACATACTGGAGCATTTCAACATAAGTTTTCGTCTCCTAATGTTAATTTCGAAACGCCAGAAGAGCTACTAACTTATCTGGATGACTGGTGGTCTAAAAATCAGTTGAGAGAAGGTTACGGTGCTGGTAAAATTGGTACGGACAGATTAAAAATCAAGAATCCGGATGGTTCGGTTAGACGCTGGCAGATTCGAAGTAAAGATGCTCCCAAAACTCCCAAAATGACAGAGGAAACTCTAAACCTTGTAAACGAGGTCTTAGATGAGGTTCTTCCAATGCCAAAAAAGTAAGCGATTTTGGAATTTCCTGAACAATAAACATTCAAAAAGTCAATCTCATGACGTTTTCATGTCATCGTTAGCTGATTGAAGCTGTAAAATTGATTTCTCTTTTGGTGTCCATAGCCATTTACTATGGCCGCAATCCCATATCCGATCAAATCCGTTTTGCTTCATGTTTTCCCATTCTGATAGCGAACTATCAAAATTTGAAAGTTTAGAACGAAGTTTGTGTTTTTGAAATTGCATTCGATGCATTAAATGTTTGTAGTCCTTTGAAATATAATGATAGGACGGAGGAGTATTTCTGACAAACTCAAACCCTAATTTAGAATAAAGGGATCCATCAAAGTATCTTCGGTCACTATAAGAAACAATGGACTCCGGTGAATAAGTTCTAACAAAATGAGTAAATAATTTGCTAGCCCCGCCACAAATAACTGTGTTCAACTTATTACAAAATCGTACCATTTCCCATTCACTTGTTTTGTCAAACCGTGATGTTTTACGAAATGTCATTACGGAAACCAATTCCCCTTCGAAGTCAAGTCCGAGTTTTATTGTGGATTTGTCTTTTCCTTGTAAATGATTGGCTGTAAGAAATGCATCCTTTTCCTGAATGGATATATCTCGGACGCTACAATGTCGGGCATGAAGTTTAGTCAAATGAGCTACATCATTCAATTTATTTCGAATGATCGACTTAACTATTTCTTGGTTGTCTCTCCATTCATTTTCAAAAATATGAACCAATGAAATTCCATGAAAGAGACATCCTTTGGTTTTATTAAGATGATAGGTTTTTACATGTCCCCCTCCATTTTCGGAATGCCAAAATAGACCATTGAGTTCGAATGCTGTGTTTTTATCCTTAATCAAAAAATCCAGTTCTTTTCCATAAAGAATTGTTCGGTCTCTCCTTTTAATTACTCCCGCTCCGCAAGATGTAAGAAAATCAAAAAATGTATTCTCCAATGTGGCTGATCGATTGGGATTACATTTTTCACAAAACAAATTGTCCAAGTTATACACCGTACTCTCAAATACGTGGGAACATTTTTTACAGGCGAACTTGTAACAAAATGAGAAGTGGTATCCCTGATATTCGGATAAACTAAACATGGGAATCAAGTTCTCTTTTTCACAAAAATCTTTTAGGAAGGCATAATGACTTTCTCGTCTTGCTTGAATTCTACGATTCATTATTTCTTCCGATTTGCAGATGTTATCGACACCATATCGTTCAAGACAAGTTTGTTTTGCTTGTTCTCTATTCGTGTAGTTTTCATCTCCATATCGTTTCTTTTTTGTTGCTTTAACTTTCTGACGATGTTCTGGAGATTGCCCATACCAATCCACTCCATGTAATCTCTGCATTGTTGCTTTGAATTTTTCTTTGACGCTTTCATGGGTCATTGGATGTGTTCCGCCGTATTTTTCGTGATATGTTCTTTCTTGTCCCTGTTTTATTTTTTCTAATACCAATGGACTGTGGTTAGAACAAGATCGGCTACAAAAAGTTTGGTGCTTTTTTTGGTATGGAACGACGAATGATTTCTTACAGGTAGGGCAGAACTTTTCAACTGTTAATGGATTTTTCCTAGGTCTTGCCATAATAAACTTTTGGTTCGTATAGGGATAAGTATTATACAAAATAACCAATCCATCAAGATTTTTTAACTTTCAAAGTATTTATACGATGATGAGCATTTTTAACAATCAACTATAGGACCGAAATATGGCCGATCTTCTCACAAACAACGAAATATTTTTCACGATGTATGAGCCAAAGGTTCAAAATCGATTTATCATGTATATCGATGGCGTGCCTGCGTTTCTCATTCGAAAAACTGACCGTCCAAAGTGGACCTCTGAAAAAATGACGTTGGACCACATTAACATTCAACGTTACTACAAGGGAAAGACCAAATGGGAGGAAATTACCATCGAAATGTATGACGCCATTGTACCTTCGGCGGCTCAAGCAGTTTTCGAATGGTTCCGTTTGTCCCACGAATCCGTAACTGGACGTGACGGCTATATGGATTTCTATAAAAAAGATATTATCATTAACGTGGTTGGCCCTGTGGGCGACAAAGTTGAAGAATGGAAGCTCGTTGGTGCGTTCCCAATTTCTTTTGATGGGGGTACGTTAGATTGGACCAACGGCGGTGATGCTTTGCTCGCTACTGCCACTTTGAGCTACGATTACGCTATACTTCAATTTTGATGTTTTTAATAATCAAACATTTATAATTTTTCTTTTTAGTAATATTTATATTTGACCACTTGCGGAATCTATAAGGAAAGCCCCCGAAACGGATTTCGGGGGTTTTTCTTGTACGGAACGATATTTATATCCATATGAAGAAAGAACTCTTGGAATATCTCATTCGTGAATGCGTCAAAGAAGTTTTAGAAGCATTTCCACAAGAACCGGAAACCGTTGGAGCCCCGGCTCCACCAGCAGCAGGACAAGGCACAGCAGATCAACCAGCTATTCCACAACAATCAGCAACAACATCACCCGAAGGTGTTCCGTTGATGCCGGGAACAAAAGGATTGTGGTATGTTGATCCTAAGAAGCCCCAGAAGCCAATGCCGTTGCAAGTCCAAGGTAGAGACCCCGCATCTATCGAGAGACAACTCTATCGAACTGCATCCAAAAGTGGTGGTCCAAGAGTGAAGATTTCTTCGGCGGCACTGAGAGAAGTTCCAAAGGTTCTTACCAATCCAAATGCTTCTTTGTTTCTTTACATCGGCAAACAAAACCCAGATGACCCAGATGAGGAGTTATACCTGTTACCATCCAAGACACTTCAACAAGCACAAGCCGATAGTGTTAGTCCCGAAATTTCGGCGGAACATCCAATTACTGCTCTTCCAGAACCGGATCCGATAACAGGCGCAATTCCAGCCGGAAAAACGATGGCACCAAATATTGATGAATCGTCTAAATTCCACACTATGATTTCAACAATGATTCGTGAAGCATTGCATGAAATCAAAAGGAAGAAATAATGCGAAAATCTGAACTCAAAAAACTTGTTCGTATTATTGTCAAGGAGACATTTGATGCTCTATCTATGGCGTCTCCATCAGATGTAGATTCTACAATGGCTGCAACAGATGTAGCGGCAGCACCAACTGCATCGGCTAGTGCAGCGGAAAAAGCTAAACAGGAGCGAGAGTTTCGTAAGACTATCCAAAAGAAACTTAGAGCTACCCAAAAAGCAAAAAAACTGGACATTGATAAACACAAAGCCGAAGACAAACAGTTCAAAATTAAAAAGAAAGCCTACGATAAAACAGAACGAGATCTCAAAATGAGTTTATAAAAAAACGAAAAATTGTTACATCCCGCTATGTATTCGATGAAAGAATAGTTTTATGAGTGATCAAATTGTTTCTATTACGAAGCCGGGAGCACGTCCCGCACCACCACAAACAACGAAACAGGAAAGTATTTTTCCATCGGAAGTTATTAGTCTTCCAAGCAAGGGTTGGTTTTATCCAGAGAATACACCCCTTGCAACAGGTCAGTTAGAACTTAAAGTAATGACAGCCAAAGAGGAAGACATTCTAACTTCCAAGAATCTTATTACAAAAGGTATTGTCCTTGATAAGCTTCTTGAGTCCCTTATTGTGGAGAAAGCAATTAACCCTGCTGACATGTTTAATTGTGATCGTAATGCTGCATTTGTTGCCATTCGTCGTATGGCATATGGTGACACTTACAAGGCGAAGGTGTCCTGTCCAAAATGTAATGCAGACAATTCGGTTGTAATTGATCTTGGTAAAATGGATAACAGGCCATTTGATTTCGACAAATATCCAAGGGGACAAAACTCGTTTGAGTTTGAGCTTCCGCTTTCAAAACGAATCGTAACGTTCCGTCTTCTTACGAAGAAGGACGAAGACGCTATCGATGCTGATTTGAAAGCAATGCAGAAGGTAAATCCAGATATCTCCAACGAGATTACTACTCGTTTGAAACATGTTATTATTGCATTAGATGGCAATCCAGATAAGGGAGCTATTCGTAAGTTTGTTGATGAAATGCGTGCAGGCGATAGTTTGGCCCTTCGTCAACATATTCGGACAACCACCCCAGATATCGATATGACCTTTGACTTCCAGTGTTCTTCTTGTGGCACCGAAAGAAGGGAGGATATACCCCTTGGGGTGGAATTTTTTTGGCCTAACGGATGAGTACGTTTTGACGACGTACCAACAAATCTACGAGTGCGATAGATTTGATTTTTTCACCTTGTACACAATGCCTGTCCCCAAACGAAATTTTTATTTCCGCTATACTATGAAGCGGGCCGAAGATGAGAAGAAAGCCATGGAGAAATCTAGAGGAGTTAATGAGGGAACCCCGGTGAGTAAAAAAGAACTCAATGCACTTCCTAGTTTTATGAGAGGTCAGGCGTCAGCAAGAGGTTAATTAAGGGCCGGTTTTTACAGCAATGTACAAAAGGAGCCACGATAGAATGAACCAGATTCCCAGTAATGTCGCAACAATTTTTTTCACAGTCGAAAGAGCTTCTTCATAAGTAACCCATCCCGGTTGGTCTTCCATTCTTTCGGTTGACATGGGTTCTGGAGGGGTCGGTGGAGGTGGCAAAGGATCACCACATGCTTGTATGAGGTATCCAAATTCAGAGCAAAATGAGTTATGTTTTTTTAATTTCTCTTTATATTCGGCAACCTTTTGTTCGTAAGCAGCTTTCCGAAGATTAAACTTTAGGAGAATGTCTTTATTTTGATCGTCTTGATATCGTTTTGTCCACCTATCCCATGTTTCTTCTGATATGCTAAACCAGAAAATAGGACAGATCAGACCCCCAAAAAGGATAGCACCAAAGACTATGAAAAGGATCGTTATTATCAGCCACGCAATGGCGTTTTTTGCTTCGCTTACAATTTTTGGTTCATGCCAAGGTTCAATCATACTACAACTATACGACTTTTTATATCAGAAGTCAAGCTGAAAAACGGTTGCAATCGCATATTTATAAATGACCCAATGTGGTCACATCTTATATGCCAGCAGAAGGCTCACATCAACAACGATTTAAGACCGATTTTGAATTACTCAAGGAACGACGTTCTATTGAGTCGGAAATTCTAGCTATCTACCGAGAACAAGCCGAAGTTCAGAAAAACTATGGTAAGATTGATTCAAAGTTAGCAGCAAAAGCCCAAGAACATCAAAATAAGTTGATAAAACTGGCTAAAGAACGCATCGAATTAGAAGATCAAATGTATGATATCGCTAATAAAATCGAGGCTGAATCTGATATCCGAAAAAAACTAAGACTGAAATCTCGATACGATGAACATTACCATATGCTTCGGCAGTTGATGGATACTCAAACAGTAGAAAAACAAAATTTGGAAATCATTCTCCGAGAACTTGCGGTGTTGGGAAAAGTTGCAGATTTGGAACAAGATAGATTAAATAAAGTGTCGGCGTTTTTAGGACAGTTTGGAGAGATTTTTAACATTCATCAGAAATATCACAATGGTCTTCGAAAGAGTCTCGGATTGGAAGGAGCACGGCTTCGAATGGCTGCTGCCTTTGCTGCGGTTTTTGAAATAATTTGGATGACGTTTAAAACGGTTGACGAATCTCTTGCTAAATTTCGTATTTCGATGGGAATGTTGCGTGAAGACTCTGGGAGAATTTCGACCTCCATTAAAGAAGTTGCTACGCAGTTCGCACATATTGGTGTAACCGTGGAAGGAGCGGCCAATGCTGCAATGGCTCTTGCCAATGAATTTGGCGGAACAATGAAAATCTCTGAGGATTTGATTGAGACAACGTCCATTCTAAAAACTCAACTCGGAGTGGCGGAAGATTCTTCTGCGGGTTTCCTTCGTAATATGGGAGCCCTCACCAAAACAACTGCTCAAGCCCAACGACACATGGTATATGTTGCGGATGCTTTAACTGCGGCAGCAGGAATTCCATTAAATCTCGTTATGCAGGATGTAGCCAAGATGTCTGGCAACGCTCTTGCTTTGGTTTCTAAGATGCCGCTTGCTATTGTGAAATCAGCCGTTGAAGCTCGGAAGATGGGAACAACCATCAATAAAATGGCGGATGCAAGTTCACAAATATTGAATTTTACGGAAAGTGTTCAGGCAGAAATGGAAGCATCCGTATTAATTGGTGAAAGCATCAATCTCCAAAGAGCCCGTTATTTAGCATTTCATGGACAAATAGTTGAATCCACTAAGGAAATTCTTAATATCGCCAAGAAGATTGATTTTGAACATCTAGATTATTTCCAGATGCAAGCATTTGCGGCAGCAACCGGACGCTCAACCGATGAACTTCTAAAAATGATTCAGGCGGATCGTCAATTGAGGGCCGCTCGGAGTGATGCATCTCTGGGACTTAAAGAGGAAGTGGAGTTGTATGATTCACTTCAATCGAAACAAGAAGCGGCACTCCACAACGAAGTATTACAGCGTGAAATGGCCATAAAGAATATGGCAAATCAAGCTAGATTGACCGCTCTTCAACAACAATGGAATCAACTATGGATGGAAACAATACGGGTCATGTATCCTGCGTTTGATTTCCTTTTGAAGATGGCTACAGTGGCCGTCAGAATTGGACCACCTATTATGTTTGTTGTGAAGTCATTTAGTATGATAATGAATATGGCGGGTGCGTTGGGAGTAAAATTTGTATCCCTCTCGAAACCATTATTTGCCTTGGCCACTGGCATGAAACTGTTTGCAAACTTTGTTTCAACACCAGTAGTTTTGATAGGTAAACTATTTGGAGCATTGTCTAAATTTTCTGGATTGGTGAATGTTCTAAAGTTTGCGGCTCCATTCGCAAAGGCGATTCCAGTTATTGGGTGGGTCATAACCGCCTTACAGTTTGTTTCAAGCTTCATCGGGCATATTAAGAAAAACATGGCGGGAGGGGACAACTTTTTGGTTGCTGGAATCAAAGCTGCTGGATCGGCACTAATTGATGTTTTCCTGAAACCATTTCAAGGTATTTGGAACTGGATTATGAAGATATTCGGCCCCGGCTCTCCTTCTAAGATGATGGTTCAAATCATCAAGGGTGTTGCAAATGGTGCTGCTGCTATTTTCGACGCCTTGTCTTATCCTTGGAGAATGTTCTTGGCGTGGTTGGTTGAAAAGATTCCATATTTTGGAAAGAAATGGGCGGGTACCATTCGTGGTGGTGCGTCGGCCATAGTCGCCGATATGGGACTTAGTGAGAAACAAGAAGAGTTGGCAACTTCCAGAACAAAAGTTGCCACAGAAGCCACAGCAGCAACGCCGACGCAGACCGTTACGGTTGTCCCATCCGAGGAAGAACGAAAACAACGAGAAACCGATTCGGAGGCTCTTGGAAATATTTTGAAGAGCCTACAGACCTTAAACGAAAACCTTCTTGCTGGAAAGATTGCTGTATATATCGACGGCCAACTTCTCAGTGCAACGTTAGCACGGCAAACCGCATTCAAAGGTGGTTATGGAGTAAATACAATCTAAGCTATTTATAGAATATGGCCAATCAATCACCAAGACCAACTCTTCCGATTCGGGTTCCGATAAATTATCCAAAGATTCCGACGCCGGGAAAGATTCGTATTCTCTATGATGCGAACAAAAAGAATTTGTATCACAAGTTGTCTCCTTATGGTTACGATACTTTTTTAGGCATCAAAACCCGTCAGCCTTTCTTTTATACGTATCCCGACGAAGCTAAGGAAAGCAGCGAATACTATATCGTTGATTTGTTCAAACATAGCACCAAAGATGTTCAACGTGTTTCAAAGTGGATGATTTCTCAGGGCGGAATTCTTTTCATTACAAAACAGTTTCTCATGCAAACGGGTAATGCGTTTAATGAAACCCGAATCTGGAATCCAACTTCTCCAATTGTTGCTGCGGGTATGCCTCTTACTTTTTGGTCTGCTAGGCCAATACGACACATAGATACAAGTGATCTTCTCGGTAGTTTTCTCGGAGGTTTCGGAAAGACGATTGGTGGTATTTTCGGACTGACAAATAAACCCCCACGCCCTCCCGCTGGAACGATTGGTGGTGCGCTCCCTCAAAATAGTGTTCAAGGGCAATGGGGAGGAAAGGGATTGCTTCGTGCCGGAACAGCCAATAAAGCAAGAAGTCAATTTGAAGTGAAGTGGCCACAGGGCAGTCCAGCCGGATATGGTGGCATATTCAAAGCTCTCGGGCAAACTTTGAAATCGATGTTTGGTAATTTCTTTCCAGAACGACAAACAGGAGTTAAAGCTCGTTCAGATGAAATTGCGTATGGGTTAATGCTTGGAAGTCAAACCGGAGAAAATGGACCATTTACGTATGAAGGTGTTCATGGACAAATCCCCGGAGTGCAACAATTTTGGTTTGCTGGTTCTCAAACTGTTATGCGAAGAGGGATTAAGGGTTCTGTTTTACAACCGTTGAATTGGAACAAATTATACATTGACGAATATAAACGTCCGGTTTGGAGAAAACCTTCTTTTGTGCATATCGACGGACTAAGTGGAGCCTCTGGATATGAGGTTGGAGATACCCAAATTCCGGTTAAATATGGAGATTACGTTGGTTCGAATTCTAATAAAGATGATTGGGAGGGTTCAGATGTTCTTATTCAATATGCAGATTACGTTGAAAAGGGTAGAAAGTTCCCTTCCAAGTTGGTAGATAAAAGTACTGATCAATTTCAATTAATTAGGGTAAATCTCCAAGCAACATTGGATCGGATTCGTGAAACAAACATCTATACTGTATCTGGAAACGAAGAATCGTCAGTTCTTCCGTCACCTCGAAGAAATGTTATTGGATATGATCGCCTCTCTGCAATTAAGAGTCATGGTGCTATGGAAGAACAATACAAGAATTCCGTTTTGGAGGAATATCGAACAAAAAACATTAGCGTGCTAGATAATAAGCACACAGATAGTCCTACATGGAAGTCCAAGAAGTTTGCCGGTGCGGGTCAGGTTGATGGCATTAATACTCTGAAAGTTTTGTCTAAGGACCGAAAAATAACCAATCCTCTTATTGGCAACTGGACGGAATGGATGCCATATCAAGATGATCAGATTGCTTTCTATTTTTACGATGTCGTCAACGAAAAGTACATTCCGTTCCGAGCTACTATTCGTGGTTTGCAAGAAACCGATTCAGCAACGTGGGAAGAACTTTCTTTTGTTGGTCGAGCGGATAAACTTTACAATTATAGTGGGTTCAACCGTTCATTGACTTTTGGGTTTACGGTTAATATTAACAGCATTGTTGAACTTGCGCCAACTTGGCAAAGAATCAACTATCTCATGAGTCTGGTTAAGCCTTCTCGTTATACTCAGGGAAATAGTTCCGACAATGAGATAGACGGACGCAAGGTTTTTAATCGTTATATAGTTCCCCCGATGGTGATGATAACCATTGGTGACATGTATAAGAATCAACCCATTGTTTTGGCCTCGGTTGGATTGTCTATCCCCGACACAGCACTTTGGGAAACACTTAATCCACAAAATTCTGGCGAATGGTCTTATCTGGCCACTTATATCAAAGCACCAAAGGTTGGAAAATTGTACGGACAACTTCCTAAGACTGCCGAGATATCTATTAACGCTTATATCTTGGAGCAAGAACGGGCAATCGTTGGTGCGGCGCACTTCGGTAAGGCTCCCCACAATGAATTGTATGACAAAGGTGTATATCGTAGGACGGGACCAGATTTCGCCGAGCCCACTGAGCTTCATAAATCTTTTATTGTTCATAATGGATAACCATGAGAAGATACGCTACCAATGCCACACAAACAAGATGGGATGGAAAACAAGTCTATAAGAGCACTATTTATCCAACGGTTGCTCCAAGAGATTCGGATTTGTTAATTATAACATCGGAGACAGATTATCTTGATACGTTGGCGCAAAAATATTACGGAGATCCTACTCTTTGGTGGATCATTGCCAGCGTCAATAATATCGGAAAAGGGAGACTAAGTGTAGAGCCCGGAGTTCAATTACGTATTCCGACGGAAATTCTATCAATTATCAATGCTTTCAAAACTCTAAATCAATAAGTCATGGCTATTCCACTGTTACCATGGGAACCCCACGTTTTCCCGAAAGAAATTCAAATGGAACTTCGACGACGTTCCATGAATCGTGGTCTTAACCCAGTTCAATCGTTTCAAGTCGATTGGACGGATGATCATAGCTGGATGGATTATCGGGGACCAATGTCTGCATGGGTAAGGGTTTGTTCAAATGGGGCTGGACCAGAAAAAGCCAACCCTCCGATGAGAGGATTTGTTTTCTATGGTGGAAAAGATTTCTTTTCATCTTATGGTTTTACCGACAAAGTCATATCGTTCAATACACCAAAAGCCAACGAACCAAACAAGACGATATTGGGTTATACAGTCCATGGCTCTGCCCACATACTTGACAATGATAAGACGAACGATCATCCCATTCATGTTCCAAATCCCGAGATCGAACGAATAACGGCAACTATTCAGAAGGAAATTCTTCGTCGGGCTCGCATTGAATGGACCTGTTTTTCTTTCAAACAATTGGAGTACATGACACCTTATTTTTTGGTTCCCGGCATCACATGCATTATAGAATGGGGATGGAATCATTTTAATCCGCTATCGCTTCTTCAACTCGATAAGGACCAGCAATTGAGAGAATATTTTAATAATCCTTATCCTCTTTATACAGAAAACATTCTCATGTCGAAGGGGAATTATGAGGTTATCATTGGTACAATTACAAACTTTGAATGGTCTATTGAGGGCAATAAAATCAAGTGCGTGACCGAAGTTACATCGAAAGATCGTTTGTATGCTGGTATTCCCATTCGTGGAAATTTGGTTCGTGCCGATGAGGAATTAACAGAAAAGTCTTCCACCGAAAAAACTAAATCACCACATGATTCCGAAACCGGAGTTTTGGATTCTTTTAAGCGGTTTGTGGTCGATTATGTTGAAAGGTTCAAAGATCTTCCTGATAAAACAAAGGATGGAGATGCAATTGTCAACTATTATATTTCCGAAAGAAAACCGTTGCATGGTTTTATACAGTTTCTTAAAGAACGCCATCCGAACAATTACAAAGATTATTTGTTTGGCATTTTTTATGGTCGTGATGAAAAATGGGTGAGTGTTTCTAAATCGTATGGTGGATATGCGTCTGCTAAAATAGGTATAATACCGGAAGGAAATTTAAGAACAAAACAAGAAAAGGTATTGGACGATGAGTATGCGAATAAGGAAAAGGATTTTGATGCTGCCAATCCCCGAGCCGATTTGTGGTTGAATATGGGATTGGTTATGGAATTGATGAACTTTTTTGGATGTTCTTCCCTTAAAGGTTTTAATAATGAATCTCTTTTCCTCGTTGATGTGGACGATTGTATCATTTCCGCCCACCCAAATTTGATTTCAACGGACGGTGATATTCTGTTGATTCCAAATGCAATGGCTCCAAAATATCATACAGGTCAATATGGTGCAGCCGCAACCCGTGGAGATATTCCGTATGAAAAGCTTATGCAGCCAGCTTCTCAAAAAATGCCTATTGTAAACGCTGATGAGTTGGAAAAAATTAAGAATGACCCTAAACCAACATTGAAATGGGCTAACTATAGAATGCGTCGTGTTTTATTACAAGGAGCTAATTATGGAATTTTACGAGATGATCTGAGCCAACTTATCAATGCACACAGATACAAATTTGGAAATCCTAGGGGTGATTTTGAGTTTCCTTTTACTGGAGATTATATGGTTGAAGAGGGTGGTGAACTTCGTGTTTATGAAGCGTGGTTTACAGGGTTCTTCAAAAATCTTTATTTGAATACGAAGGTTCTTAAAGAACTCGTTCAAAACAAAGACATTGTTACTTTGAAAGATTTAGTGGAGGCGATCTTTGCAAAAATCAATCAGGCAGCGGCGGGCTTTTGGAAGTTCAAACTTACTGGAGCTACGGGAAGAAGTAGTTCAAAGGGATTGGCTACAATGAAAGTGATCGATGAGAACTTGACTCAGTTAACCTCCAATGTTGGCGAAGTGTTTACGTTTGATTACAATGCCGCAGATGGTTTGATTCAGCAATTGAATTTTCGACCAATGCTGAGTAATGCACAAGCCATTCGAACCATTTATGCTCAAACTAATCTTGAAAACAAACAACGGGTTGTCATGAGTGGTCAGAATGAACTTTTGGATTACAAGTTTAAAGATCGGTTATTCATGGATGCCAATAAATCTCAGAACAAAGAAGAACCATCTGTGTTTACCAACAATTCATACAAAGAAACCATGGCAAAACTTCAATCGGTTGATCCGCTTGATAAATGTTTTCAAATGACAACGAAGGACAAGAAAACTCAAAAGAAAGTGATTTTTCGTCTTGCCATTCCACCAAGCCATGAAGAAATTTTGTACCTACTGTTAGATGACGATGACCGAAACCATAATCCTCGCTATACTGGAATCATGCCGGGAATTCAGGCTGAAATTACCATACAAGGCATTGCTGGCATTCGAACGTTTTCAGTGTTTCGCATTCGAGGATTGCCAGAGCCATACTCTGAAAGAGAAATTGTTTTTCGTGTTATAAACTGCAATGATACCGTTCAAAACGGACAATGGACCACTCAAATTGTTGCAGGTATTTTGCCTCTCCGAGCCTATTTTTGTTCTAAACTTAGACTTCCACCAACCGAGGCCAAGTCTGATTAAAAAGACTTGATTTTGAATTCGAAATGGGTTATGGTATTGGCTTGAATGATTGAAACTCGGTTGCAGTGGAAGTTGTTCGTCGCTGAGGCAGCGAACGATTCGTTGTTATTACACGTCGTACCTATTCACGACGAGATTCATTCTGCCATCAATTCTCCTTCTATTCTGTTTATTAAGAACTTAGATAAGGACAAGACCTACTATTATGGATTTGATCATCCCGATGTAAAAAGACCCAAAGACCTTACAAATCAAGAGGTTATAGAGACTCTTTCTGTTTTACCAGGGACAAAATGGGCAGTTGATAAGAAATCTTTTGATCATCTTGTGCCCATAAGGGGTACTTTAGATGTTGGATATATTGGATACGTTAGGGACAATAAAGTATTTGAAATCAGAGACTTCGAAACGCCTGCTCATACCCTTGTTCGGCGAAATTTTGCTGGAAAGCCGGGATATGGGAAATTTGTTCCTTTGATGAAGCACCTTGAAGCGTTTACTGAACTGGCTGAAACCTGTGAAAGGCTAATTAAAAAGGTCAAAATCGACGATCCAATGCGACAATTCAACCAAAAGATTATCGAACCTCTTGGAGAAGTTGAAACCCATGGGTTGGCGGTTGATGTGGACGTGTTCCGAAGAAATTTTGGAAATATATTTGTAAAATCGGGAAGGGTCTATACGCAGTATTATTTCTACACTTCCACAGGAAGACCCTCGAATCGTTTTGGTGGTATAAACTATGCGGCATTGAATAAAGAAGACGGGTCTAGAAAAGCATTTATTTCCCGATTTGGACAGAATGGTACGTTAGTTCTCATTGACTATTCAGCTTTTCATCCTCGCATTATTGCCAAACTTGTGGGTTATGATATTCCGGCGACCACCGACATCTATGAATATTTGGCGAAGCTTTATTTCAATAAAAAGAATGTAGATGAATCGGATATTGCTGATGCTAAACAAATTACTTTCCGTCAACTTTACGGCGGCGTTGAAGAAAAGTATTCTCACATCAAGTATCTGTCACATTTAAAGAATTTCATCGATGAATATTGGAATAATTTTAATAAGCATGGATACGTTGAGACCCCAATATTCAAACGAAGAATTTCAAATAAACATTTGCAAAATCCCAAGCCAGCAACGGTTTTCAATTACCTTTTACAGGCAACCGAAGGTGAGATTTCTATTCCTGTTTTGGGCAGTGTCAATGAACTGCTGAGAAAAAAACAAAGTAAAGCAATTCTTTACACTTACGATTCCATTTTATTTGACTATTGTTTGGATGATGGTCCCATCTTTCCGGAAATCTGTGATTTGATGAGTCTTGACGGCGAGTTTCCGACGAAAGTTTATATCGGGCGCAACTACCACGATATGACGGTTTTGTAATAGCATTTTCTTTTACTTTCCGCATTTCAAGAGATATTTATAAGTAAAAAGGTCTCTTGTAATGTCAAACATCATTGATCGTATTCTTACCGAAGTATGTCTGGATGAACGGATAGAATCCGGAATATTCGACATGGAAAACAGTACGCATATGCACGTTCTGTTCGAAACCATGATGGATAAATTCGGAATCTCTCTGGAAAACGCAAGGAACATCCACAACAAGATGGTAGAGGGAAAATACCCCGAACGACAGGCTTACAACAAGGATGGTCTTCTTGTTACGTTTCCAACTCCACAACATAAAGCTAGAGCGATTCAGCGAGGAACTCATTTTGAACACGATCCAACCAAAGGTGCAGCGGGAGGTTCAAACGTTTTTGGTGGTGGACAACCAGCGGCTCCACAAGGAGGACAACCTCCTGTAGAAAAGGGAGCCACAGCACCACAACCCCCCACCCAAAACGTTTTTCCAACGCAACCAACATCGGCACAGCAACCGGAACAGCAACCTTCTCCACAAGGAGAACCAAGTCAGCTTCCGGCCTCCGATGCTCCGCCTCCAACTCCGATTTCTGCTCCAACTGCTGGTTCATCTTTACCACCGTCGGATTCCCCGGCACAACAAACAGCGGCGTCGGATAACCAGTCATTAGCAGTTGAGCCACCAAGAGATTCAAATATCCCTGCTCCACCACCGAATTTTGATATACCAAAACCACCCGAACAAAAAGCAGCCGAAGCGCAAGTCGTAAAACAAATGCTTGCGGGTGATCCAAATAATTCAACACTAAGTCCAACGATTCCAGTTAATGTGTCTGAGCAATTGAAGCTTTTGTCACGCATGGCAGAAACGTTGGGCTATAGAGTTATTTTCGAATCCATGAACAAGAAGTAAAGTTTCAAGAAGTATGCCACAGTTTCAAGACAACCGGCAATTGTTGTGTACCTTTTCGACTACAACCGATTTTCGTAAAACAATTCAGGAAATTCTTTCCTTCTACGAAGTTTACAGCCGAAGAGTGTTCGTATTTTCTAACGTACAAAACCCCAAAGAAGTTTTTCTCACTTACAACGTCCTGAACATGCGACGGGATGCACCCAAATTCCCTAATACTATTCTCATCCATCGCAAGAAACAGACAAATACCCTTTATACGTTGAATGCGATGAATAGGCTAATCGAAGAAGAGCACGGTTCTCTTGATAAGACCTATCAGGTAAACTGGCAACTTTATTCAAACTCTCTTATCATTACGGGAGATGTTTCGGTGAGAATCATTCCCCTCAAGATTCACAGCGTTGTTGATTGACCCACAAATAAAAAAAACTGTTCAGCAGTAAAATAAGTTGTGAATTGCATCTTTCTCTGATACGATGCTATTTATGAAGGTAAGAAAAGTTTACCGAATTAACGCTGTACGTTAACTCAAATACTTGATTACCGAATTAACCAATTAACAAAGAAAGGCCCATTTATGGACTTAACATTCATTAAAAATAAACTCGATACTCTTCAAGGAAAAAACAAGCAATCTGCTAGATTTTGGAAACCCTCCGAAGGCGAACAAAGAATTCGCATTATCCCCTACAAGTTCAATCGTGAAAATCCATTCATTGAATTGAAGTTTTATTACTACCGTGGGGCGGATGGAAAGACCAAAACTCTTCTTTCTCCGAGCGTTAATGGAAATCCAGATCCCGTTTTGGAATTCTGTGAAAAGCTTCGTGCTACTGGCACAAAAGAGAATTGGGTGCTTTCTAAGTCTTATGAACCCAAACTCCGAACCTATGTCCCAATTATTGTACGTGGCAAGGAAGACGAAGGAGTTAAGTTCTGGGGATTTGGCAAGCAAGTTTATGAAGCTATCCTTGAGAAGATGTCGAACCCTGACATTGGTGACATCACCGACCTCGTAAATGGTAATGACTTGATTATCAAATTTACCAAGACTCCGCCCTCTGGAAAGAAATTCCCAGAGACTAAGGTTGATGTTCGGATTAAAAAGACTCCCGCCGTTGATCCTGCCAATGATGAACTCATGCAGAAGATTGCTGATCAAGTGGATATTATGACGTTGTTCACAGAGCCCACTTATGAAGAACTCAAGAGAGAGTTCGAAAATCACATCAATCCTGAGAATGAGCCAGAGCCAGAGCCAGAAGCCGAGGAAGCAACTCAAAATGTATCGGCTGTAGCAGAAAATTCCGAAAAGGAAACTGCTGCCGATACCGCTGCTCCTTCGGTCTTGGCCGAAGCGGCCACTTCTCCTACCGCTGCAAAAGCATCCGTGACTCTTTCACAGGATGAAATGAAGGCGAAATTTAAGAAGATGTTTGCCGATGCTGCGGCTGCGGAGTAAGTTAAAATAACTTGAGACCATAGTTGAAATATACTATGGTCTCATTTGTTGGAAAGTTTATTATGCCAAAGAAATCAACGCATGTTGAATATGAAGACTCCAAGGACAGGGATAAACTTGCTTTGAGCCTTCAAAAGGCTATTAATAGCCGTCAGAAAGACGGCCACAAGGTTTCCTATTTCTTGGATGAACAGGATGACCCATCATCTATTGTTGATTGGGTTTCCACAGGTTCTACAACGTTGGATCTGGCTATTTCGAATCGGCCCTATGGTGGTCTGCCCGTGGGCCGAATTGTTGAACTAAACGGTTTGGAAAGCACAGGTAAATCCATGATATGTGCCCATATTTGCGCCGAGACACAAAAGAAAGGCGGCATGGCCGTTATCATCGACGCAGAAAATTCAGCCGCATCCGAATTCTGGTCGGCTCTGGGTGTGAACATTCGAAATCTCAGCTATAATCAATGCGATTGCATTGAAGATATGTTTGATATGATGGAGTTCATGATTGGTCACGTCAGGAAGGAAGAACCGAATCGTTTGTTAACGATTATTTTCGATTCTGTAGCAGGAGCACCAACTAGAAAAGAACTCGAAGGAGATTACGGTGTAGATGGATACGCAACCGGGAAAGCAGTCATCGTTTCAAAGGCGTTGAGAAAGCTAACTGGTCTGATTGGAAGGCAAAAGGTACTTCCGATATTCACTAACCAACTCCGAATGAACCTCAATGCTATGGCTTTCGGTGACAAGTACATTGTTCCGGCTGGTAAAGCATTGCAGTATCACGCTTCTGTGCGTATTCGTTTGACCAATATCGGTAAAATCAAAGACGCCAACAAGGTCGTCATTGGTAATACTATTCAAGCTCAGGTCATCAAGAATCGTTGCGGTCCTCCTTTTAGGACGGCTTCGTTTGATGTCCACTTTGATAGTGGTATTCAAGATTTGGTCAGTCTATTAGACTTCATGAAAGAGAACGGTATCACGACCGGAACTAAGGCGGGATATACCTTCAAAGGAAAGACCATCGGTGAAGTTAAATTCAATCTCGATGAATTTGCAAAACGTTACAACGAAGATGCTGCCTTCAAGAAAGAAATCTATGAAGCGGTTTGTGATAAGTATATCATGAAGTATCGTCTTCCGAACTCCAAAATCGTGGACAATGTTACTCACGAAGAAGGTGATGAGGAAGAAGTTGCTAAAGATGTAAGTGACGAATAATATGCAACCGAAACGAGAAGACAAGGCAAGGGTATTCAGTCTTTTTTCTCAATTCAAGAATGATTTGACACCTGATCGTGGCCTGAACAGAATGGTCAACGACAAAGTTCTTCTCGTAGATGGTCTGAATACGTTTATTCGTTGTTGGTCTGCCAATCCAATGATGAATGACGATGGGTTACATACGGGTGGCGTAGCTGGTACTTTAAAAAGTATCGGCTACGCCATCAAACTTATCAACCCCACTCGTTGTGTTGTTATTTTTGACGGTGAAGGCGGTTCTGTAAAACGCCGAAAAATTTATCCTGAATACAAGCAGCATCGCAAGAGCACGGTTCGTCTGAATCGAACCTATGAAGAACTTTCGGAAAAAGATAGCGAAGAGGCGAATAAGGTTAAGCAATTAGTTCGGCTTTCTGAATATCTCCAACTTCTTCCAGTCAATATTCTGATTGCCGATGGGATTGAAGCCGACGACTCGATTGCGTATTGTGCCAATGAATATTTCAAGGAATCCATGGTGTATATCATGTCATCCGATAAAGATTTCCTTCAATTGGTAACAGAGAGAGTAAAAGTATGGAGCCCGAGTAAAAAGAAAATTTATGGTCCTGCCGAGGTTCTTCGAGAATATGAAATTCATCCAGCTAACTTTGCTCTTTTCCGTGCAATGGATGGAGATGCCTCCGACAACATCGATGGAATAAAAGGAATTGGAATAAAGACAGTTGTAAAACATTTTCCGTTCCTTTCTGAACCAATTCCTCGGGATGTCCAATATGTTATTGAATACGCAACGAAGAACCAAGGTAAATACAAAATTTACGACAAAGTAATTGAAGGTGCGAAGATCTTGGAAAGAAATTATGCTTTGATGCAGTTACGAGAGTCAATAGCCTCGGCAATGTCTCAACGGCATATTAGTGATTGTTTGACTAAAAGTAAAATACCTCGTTTGGAAAGATATGGTTTGGTCAAACTGATTACTGAGGACAAAATGTGGAATAATCTTCCCAACCATCAAATTTGGTTGAATGAAACGTTTTCCGGATTGGATTTAATGGCAAAATCACAGTTATGAACAGCTTGAAACTAAGACAACATCGACGACAGAAACGACATGACAAACAACAATGGAAGAAACAAGCGTTCAAAGAAATTTACGAAGAAAACGAAAAAGAAAAAAGAACGACGTTATCGAAGTAAAGGGCAATTAGATAGAGTAATTGCTGCATATAAAAAAGAGAGAGACTCTCTCGAATCCCTCTCCTGAATTTTAGGAGTTAAGATTATGGTTTCCAGCCTTTAGGGGGTTTTGCATATTTATTTTCCCTGAAACTCTCTGGGAAGCTAACTTGTTTTTCGATTCCCAAATTAATGCCCATTGCTATTAAACTTTCTCGGCTGGCGTAATAGATATCGACTTTATGAATAACCTCTCGTCTTTTAAACGTGGTCTCTTTGACTTTGTAGGGACGAGATTGGCCCCATTGGGTTTCCATGTCAAAGGAAACCACATTTGGGGTTTCTGTGCTACACATTACTTGACTAGAGTTGTCAACGAAATTCTCGGTGGATTTTGCCGAGATCAATGCCGTTGTATGAGTAGCGTTGGTGGTCGATTCATTTGAAACTCTGTATTTATAATGTCCCAGTCCATGCAAATAACCCGTATTCCAGTCTGCCGGATTGGTGCTAGTCCAGTATCCCGTGATAGGATACGGTGGGTCGTCAAACGGCGTTGTGAAGGAACTCGTGAGACTAGAGAATGTCCACGTAATAGTAGGTGGTGGGGGAGGCTGAGGAACTTCATCCCATATTCTCACCCCAATAACACCTACATTCTTTTCGGACCCGTCTTCTTTGGAAGCGGCGTACCCCAATGGAATCGTTTTACCTGTTTTTGGATCGATTTCTGGTTTGCCCGTTTTTGGGTCGATTTTGACTGCACCAACGGTACCAAACTTGAACGTGGCAACATTGTCGGGAGAATATTGAAAGCCATACAGTTTTTGGGAAGTATAGCTGTTCATGACGTAACCGGGACCATTCTCATCTGCTGTTTTTCCGTCAATAACATTCAAACCATCGACGGAGACAACAGCGAGAATTCTTTCCCAAGTGTTGTTTTTGATTTCGATGACGTATTCCGAGTCTTTTTTGGCCTCAATGAAAGTACGTCCGTTGTGGAAGTATTGCTTGCAACGATTGCCGTTGACAAGTACATTAATTTCGTAGCTCATCTGTTTACCTTTCTTGTTATGAAAGCCCCTCATACTGGGGATTTCGGTTCAAAGATACATAGAGAGCAAATCGAGAAATCGACGAAGAAAATTTCTGAATCAATATTTTATGACACGAGTAACCGCTATATAACTCCAAGACAACCCCAGAAAATGGACTTATTATAAGTTTACTTTGGTGTACTTTTTTGCTAGAGTTGCCAACACTAAGAGAAGATTTATGGAAATGAAGGAACTAGAAACACTTAAGAAATACGGAACAGAATTTCAAACTAAATGCCTTGCTGCAATCCTTACTGATAGACATTTTTTAGAGCGAATTATCGATATTCTGTCTCCCGATTATTTTGAAACGGCGGCTCAAAAATGGGTCGTTGAAGAAACCACAAAGTACTACTTTCAATACCGAGAAGTTCCGACGCCGATTGTTTTGTCGATGAAGCTGCAAGCTATCGATGCACAGATGAAATTGCTTAAGCAATCCATCGGAGACCTTTTAGGAGTGGTGTACGATCATATCACCGATACGGATATGAAGTTCGTCAAGGAACAGTTCCTTGAGTTCTGCAAAGCAAGAGCCCTTGCTCAGGCGATTTTAACTTCGGTTGACCTTTTGAACAAGGGAGATTACGACGGTATCAAGGCAACTGTGGATACTGCTCTTCGTGCAGGCATGGAACGTGATCTTGGTCACAACTACTTTCTTGATGTTGATAAGCGTATGGCTGTTACCGCACGCAATTGTATCAAAACAGGATGGGAAGATATTGACCAACTCATGGATGGTGGCCTCGGTAAGGGAGAACTTGGATTTATTGTTGCACCATCGGGTGCGGGGAAGACGTGGCTTCTTTCTCGCTTTGGAGCAGAAGCAATGAAGCAGGGAAAGAATGTCCTTCATGTTACGATGGAACTCAACGAAACCTATGTGGGTTTGCGTTATGACGCTTATCTAACTGGGATTCATTTTCAAGATGTTCGTAAAAACCGTGATCGAGTCGAAGCCGAACTAGCAAAGTTGAATTGCAAACATTGGATCAAGTATTTTCCTCTTCGTACAATCAGTGCGGTCTCAATTAAGTTGTTCGTTGAGCGTTTGCAGATGTTGGAGCAAACCAAAATTGATATGCTGATCGTTGATTACGCTGATTTACTCAAACCGCTAGTCGCCGATAGAAACTCCAAGAAGTACGAAAAGGCGGGCGATGTTTATGAAGAACTCCGTGCAATAGCAGGAGAACTTCAAATTGCGGTATGGTCTGCCTCTCAATCGAATCGGGAAGGACATGATGCTGACATTGTTTCGGCAAAAAACATAGCTGATTCATATCGTAAAATCATGACGGGTGATTTCATTATGTCGCTTTCACGTAAAGATGAAGACAAAGAAGAAGACACCGGAAGATTCCTCATCGTTAAGAATCGGTTTGGTCCAGATGGGTTGACTTTTCCATGTAGGTTCAACGCTGCTTGTGGTCATGTGACAATTTACGACAAAGCCTCCAGTGAAGGACAAGAACTCTTGGCAAAGATGGACAAAGCGAAAAAAGAAGCTGGTGATCATCAAAAGAAAATGGCTAAGAGTCTCTGGGATAAGTTTAAGAAAAAAGACGACGACGATAGTCAAAACGATTAATCAAAATAAATAAAAGTTGAGTCGTACGTTACGAAACAGTAACACATAGTTATCCTTTGCTACATTAACTTTTACTAGGAACATTCTATGGATAAATTCAGATTGACTGATACTTTTCTTGACAAATACAAAAAACAAAAACCCCCATTTGGATTCAACGGACTTGGAGAACTTGTGTATTTACGCACATATTCCCGTGTTAAAGCTAATGGCGATAACGAGCGTTGGTGGGAAACTGTTCAACGAGTTGTAGAAGGAACTTTCAACATGCAGAAGAGATGGATTGATGACCATCGTCTTGGTTGGAGTGCCATCAAAGCACAGAAGTCTGCTCAAGAAATGTATGACAGGATTTTCAATATGAAATTCCTTCCTCCCGGTAGAGGATTGTGGGCCATGGGCTCACCGATTACAGAAGAGCGTGGTCTCTATATGGCGTTGAATAACTGTCTGGCAGGAGAAACCAAAGTTTTGACTCGTCAAGGATGGAAAGAGATAGCATTATTAGCCGGAACGGAACAAGAATTGGTTACTCTTCATAATGCATGGGTTACTGCACCGATCAAGTCATTTGGAAAACAACAACTTTATAAAATAACACTTCGCCGACAGGGAATTGAAAAAAACATACATGCGACTGCTAATCACATATGGTTTGCCAAATCGCCATCAGAAATAAATCATAATAAAGGGTGGAATGAATATACAACTTCTCAATTGCGTGAAGGATATAGGATGCGGTATGGTTTTGCAGAAGTTCCTATGAATTATTCTCCTCAAGGGATTCAACATGGAATATGTTTTGGCGATGGAACTAATGACCATCTGTATTTGATTGGGGAAAAAGACAAAGAACTTATTACGTGGTTTTCGACGAACGAAATAACTTTTGCACCAGAGAAAAAAGGAGTGCGAGTGGCACACTTACCATCTCATTATAAAGAACTTCCATGTATTGATTACGATAAAAAGTATCTTTTGGGATGGCTGATGGGATATTTTGCTGCTGATGGAAGTGTTGATAAGAATGGTCAGGTAACGCTGAGTTCTTCCAATATAAATCATTTACATTTTGCGGCAGATGTGGCGGCTATATGTGGAATTGGAACATATGGAATAACTCTTTCGAGCGAATCGTCGAACTTTTCGGAACATCGAGAGTTGTATAAACTTACATTTATGTCCGACACAATGTGGAAAGAATTTTTCCTGCTCGCATCTCATCGAGATAACTTTTGTGATGAGAGACAAGTTCGTTATTGGAATGTTGTATCGGTTGAGGAAACAAATCGCTATGAGGAGGTTTATTGTGCCGTGGTTCCCAATACCGAAGCATTTGTTATTGAAGGTAATATTTTAACGCATAACTGTGCGTTCACCTCGACCGCAAACATTAAGGAAGATTTATCCAAGTCATTTTGTTTTTTGATGGATGTTTCTATGCTTGGTGTCGGATGTGGCTTCGATGTCAAGGGAGAAGGCAAGATTGTAGTACATAAACCCGTTGAAAGCAAGGATAACGTGTATGTTATTCCGGACACTCGTGAAGGATGGGTAGAATCTGTTCGGTTACTTATTGATTCATTCTTTCAAGGAAGTAAAGAAGTTACTTTTGATTATTCTAAAATTCGTGGTCCCGGTGAACCAATTAAGGGATTTGGTGGAATATCATCTGGTTCCGGCCCGCTTAAGGAACTTCATGCTGGTATTCGAGCTACTCTGAAAAAGAATGTTGATAAGCCAATTACAATTACCACGATTGTCGATATAATGAATATGATCGGTAAGTGTGTTGTAGCTGGTAATGTTCGCAGAACGGCAGAGATCGTTTTTGGTGATTACAAATCCGAGGAATACCTTGACCTTAAAAACTATCAGATAAATCCTTATCGTGAGAGCTTTGGTTGGACATCGAACAATTCCATTTTCTGTGATTTGGGCATGGATTATTCTAGTGCAGTCAAGCGAACTCAAATTAACGGAGAACCGGGGTTTGCATGGTTGGAAAACATGAAGGGTTACTCTCGTATGAACAATGGTCCGGATAATAAAGATTGGAGAGTAGAGGGTGGAAATCCATGTTTGGAGCAAAGTCTTGAATCATATGAGGTTTGTAATCTTGTTGAGACTTTTCCTTATAACCACGAGACATTTGAGGATTATCTCATTACTTTGAAGTATGCCTACATGTATGCCAAGACAGTGACTTTAGGTCAAACACATTGGCCAGAGACGAACCGTGTAATGCTTCGCAATCGCCGAATTGGTTGTTCGATGAGTGGAATTGCCCAATTTGTTTCAACCCGTGGTCTTCACACCTTACGCCATTGGTGCAATGAGGGGTACAAGAAAATCGAATACTACGATGAGGTGTATTCTGATTGGCTGGCTATTCCTAAAAGCATTAAAAAAACTTCCGTCAAACCTTCTGGAACTGTTAGTCTGTTGGCGGGCGCAACACCGGGAGTACATTATCCTGAAAACGTATGCTACATTCGTCGAATGCGTTTGTCTAAGCATAGTGATCTTATTGCTCCATTGGAAGAGGCAGGATATAAGATTGAGCCTTGTTATGGATCAGAAGATTCAACGGTGGTCGTTGAGGTGCCTGTAAAAATCGGTGATAATATCAGATCCGTTAAAGACGTTAGCGTTTGGGAACAAGCAGCGTTAGCGGCTTTCATGCAAAAGTATTGGGCTGACAATCAGGTTTCTTGTACTATCACGTTCAAGAAAGAAGAGGCATCCCAATTGGAACCACTTTTGAATTTCTACCAATATCAACTTAAAGGCATATCGTTCCTTCCTTTTACGGAAGAAAAGGTTTATCGGCAAATGCCTTATGAGAGTATTACTCTTAAAAAATATGAGGAACTTACGGCTAAGCTCAAACCCATCAAGTTCAAAGGAATTAAGAATGAGGAAGCCGATGTTGATAAATTCTGTAATAACGACATTTGTGAAATAAAAGCGGTCAAGAAATAATGATATATTGCCACGTTTCAAACTGCGAGCGCATATTTATATTCATCAATGAAAAATATTGTAGTACTCGCATATGATTGATGGCAACATACTTATTACTATAGCTCCTCCGATTTTTGCTGCTTTAATCGCATATGCGATTGCACGTATAAAAAGTAACGCAAATGAACGTATTCAAAAGGCGAAGATTGATGCTGAGGTAGATTTTCGGGCCATGGAAATGGTTAAGGCTATCGTTGAAGAAATGAGAGCCGAACTTAAGGCCGAAATTGCCCAATTAAGAGAAGAGAATAAGTATCTCAAAGCAACTGCTTCTGCGAATCGGGAGGAAATTGAATCGTTGCAACGAAGATTGCGTGAAAGTTCCGAGCTTCAAGACGCCATGAAAATCGAAATTGCCTCTCTTAAAAGTACTATTCAATGGTATGAGAGACGATTGCGAGAACGTGAAGGTGGGGAACCCGCTGGAGAGCAACCAAGTTAATGCTATATGATTCTACTCGATAGGTTTATAGATTTGTTTTGTGATAAAGCGGCTGTTGTTAATGATGACCCGACTGCCCTACAAAAAGAAGTGAAGATGTTGAAAAAACGCTTTGGTCCTTGGTATCAAATTTGTGGATTTAAGAATTTCAAGGATTTTTTTCTTGCTCTTCATATGGCCAGAGTCAAACATTGCAAAGACTTTTCTTGTGCTTTCATTCGGAACACCGAACCTCCAGAGGGGGAGTTAATATTAAAAAAAATCAATCCTGATATCAAAACCTATAAATATTCTGATACGCAGCAGCTTTCAGTTCTATTGGCGGATAGATAAATGGTATTTTGTGGATAAACCCCAATATTTATAACCAGAATATGAACAAAACACTCTTTCAATCAATGGTTCGACGCATCCTCAAAGAGGAAATCGAGAAACGTGTGCCTGAAATGAATGGTAATGGTATCGATCCGGAGAACAAAACCAAAATTTTCGCCTCCGATCCAAATTCTCGGGATATGGTGACCAAAGAAAAGATGGTTGAGGAACTGACCAAGATTGTTGAATCCATTGATAAGACATGGACAGTTGTGTGGGATGATCACGATGACATTACCATCAATGGTGGCGATAAAATGAAAGTTCAAATCACGCAACTTTGGGAAGACAATTTCAAAATCATTTACTACCCTCGCTTGGAAGACCGTTTCTTTTTTATTGGATTAACATGGGAACAAGTGAAAGAGTTTGTTAAACATAATATTGATAAACCCAATCATACTGGAGTTGAAAAGGCTCGTGACAAGTCATGGAGAAACGCAAAGGCTCAAGACCAGAAAGTTGACAAGGGACTTCCACAAGATAACAAACCAAAAGTGCTTTCGACGGATAAGCCGTTCACCAAAGAAAAGAACAAAGAAAAACGCTATGTCGAAGACGAAGTAAAGAACGAAAAGGATCTCCCGCATCAACCAATGCGAGAAGTGGACGCACCGAAGAAACAAACCGAACATAAAGTAAAAGATCCCGTTAAGCTTCGTAAGCGACTACCAGATAAAAAACTCGTCATCAAACAGAGTTAACCTCTGTTTGAGTAACCAGAACACAACCCCAAGGCCCCTATCACAAGGGGCCTTGTTTTTGGAATTGACATCTGGTGTTTTTTCTGCTACCGTTTAGAAAATGATACAAAGTCAGATTTCAGATATTCTGGCTCAGGCGCACACACTGAAACCGAAAGACCTGATTATCAGCGACTTGAAGTGGAAGTATTTGCTTTGGGCCGTTTATCGTCAAAAGAACATTTTGTTTGTTGGGCATACTCGCTGTGGAAAGACCAAAGCGATTCTCTCAGCCGCAAAAGTTCTGGATAGACCAATTTTTATTTTCAACCTTGGGTCAACGCAAGATGCTCGTGCTACGTTGATTGGAAATATTGGTTTCAAAAGAGAAAGTGGAACGTATTTTGCGTCTTCCGAGTTTGTTCAAGCCATCCAAACGCCAAATGCGATTGTTTTGCTTGATGAGTTGACTCGTGCAAACCACGACGCATGGAATATTCTGATGCCCGTTCTTGACCCAACTCTTCGCTTTCTTCGTCTCGATGAAGAAAAGTCCGAAGTGGTTCATGTTAAAGAAGTTTGTATAGCGGCAACCGCTAACATTGGTAGTGAATATACCGCAACTAAAGTTTTGGACAAGGCAATGGCCGCACGGTTCCCCGTGAAGGTTGAAATGTTGCCTTTGAATAGGGATGAACTTCTACATCTTGTGTCGATTCATCATCCGACTTTACCTATAACCAAGGGGTCTCTCATGTGGAATATTTGCGACATCGCAAACAAGACGGTCGAAGAGTTGAAAAAAGACGAAGCTCGTCTTACTTCACTCATTCCGACAGGTGCGGTAGTCGAAATGGCCCAACTCGCAGTTGACGGTTTCAATTTAGAGGAAATTGCTGAGATGGCAATATACCCAGACTTCCCAGATGAGGGGGGTGCTGACAGCGAGAGAACATATGTTAAACAAATCGTAGAGGGGTATATTCCTAAAAAAGGAGCCAAGAATCCACTCAACGACCCCGCCAATAAGATTGTACCTTTCAAATGAGTGACAATCCGATTTATTCGGATTTTTGGCTGGATAAGGAGAAGTACTCGGATTATATTGACCCGAGTCCTGAAAACAAAGACCAAGCGTTTTCAATTGACCTTATTCAGTTAGCTTCGGTTCGGAGAATCATCTCGAATTACGTGGATATTCTCACGGGAACTTCTGTACCCGTTTTTTTCAAAGCCGCTGGCGACAGTTATAATGTTGGTGGGAAAGAAATTTACATAACCACAGCCATTAAACGGCGAAAAGATTTCGACCAAGCAGTCGGATTGGCGTTGCATGAAGCTGCCCACACCCTGCTCACTGATTTTGATCTTGCCAGAAGTATTCCGTTTAGAACTCCAAAAGTCATTTGGGAGTTCGGTAGAAAAAACAATATCAAAAAACAGACATTGGAAAAGTTCCTCAAGACAATGTTTAACATCATTGAGGATTGGTATATTGACGATTGGGTAATTTCTCGTGTGCCGGGATATTTGGGTTATTACGAAGCGTCTTACAACGTCTGTTTTAATACACCGACAATTGACCAATTGCTTTTGAGCAATGAATATCGATTTCCGAGTCTTGCTTCTTATGAGTTTCGTATTATCAATTTTCCAAACCCTCTTACTGATCTTCAAGCTTTACCGGGATTGGAAGAAATTGCAAAAACCATTGGTATTTCGTCGATTTCTCGGTTGACGACAACAAAGGATAGGATTGCGGTCATGTTCAAAGTGGTGGAATTGGTTTTGGAAAATATTCAACAGTATCACGAGAAATTGCTTCCGCAGGCAACTCAGGGAAAACAAGGAAAACCACGATTGAACGTTGATGTCTTTTTTCAACCACAAAAAAACCCAAAAAAAGAAAAAGATCCAAACGGAAACCAATCGGGTCAGAAGGGAGACTCGGACAATGACTCGATTTCTGGAGGGGGCGATAAACAAGATCAAGCCAATCAAAACGACCAAAAGAGTCAAGAACCGAAAAACAAATCGGATAGTGACAAGACGATTCAGGACATTGTTGATACGTTAGGCGATAGGCCAAAACAGCCCGATGATGAAAATAAGGCAATGGCATCTCAGGTTAGCAAATCGGCTGAAAAAGAACTTCCAAAGGAAATTATCAAAGCCGTCGAACAACAAATTCAGTACGTCCACGGAAACCATACGAAAGAAGAACTCAATCCCGTTCAGAAAAACATGCTGGACTTGATTGAGAAACATGGTATTATTTTGGTTTACGTCCCGGTGGCTATTCAGGGAAACGAAACTGCATTTCGTGTGGGCTGTATCGTGGTTAAAAAGTTAACAATGGATTTGATTATGGCGGGTCCAGACGTATTCCCAATGTCTAATTTTTGGAAGGATATCAATGGAAAAATTCAACCAGATGCAGAGACAGCCAAAGCGGTTCAAAAAGGAATACAGCTTGGGACGAAGCTTGGTAAGCGTCTTATTATTCGAAGAGAGTCAAGTAATTTTCGAGAGATCAGAAAGAAACGTGGTAAAATAAACAAGCGGCTTCTTTTCTCGGCTGGTTTCGATGCCGAAGATATTTTTGAGAAGATTCGAGTCTCTAAATATACTCGTGGAAGCTTGCACATTACTGTGGATGCCAGCACTTCAATGACTGGAGAGAAATGGCATGAAACGATTTCCATGTGTGTGGCTATTTGTAAGGCAACCTCCATGGTGGACAATATTCACGTTACGGTTTCGTTCAGAGCTACCAAGAACGCTCATGGTGTGGAGATGCCTTACATTGTTCAAGCCTACGATTCTAAAACAGATAAATTTTCAAAAGTCAAAAACCTATTCAGGTATTTGAAACCCTGTGGTTGTACTCCCGAAGGATTGGCATTTGGGGCTATTATGGACCTCTTTACTGAGGCAGTTCCAGATGAAGAAGACAGATACTTTTTGAATATTTCAGACGGGGAACCTTATTTCCAAATGAAGTCTCCCCTGACTGGAACAACATTTTTTTATGGGGATGGTAATGGGGTTGAACATACTAGAAATCAAATAAACAAAATTCGTCGTTGCGGTGTACATATTCTTAGTTACTATGTTCAATCTGAGTGTTATTCATCCGTTTTAGGAAAAGATCATGACACCAAAAGAAATTTCCAACTCATGTATGGGAAAGACGCTCGATTTATAAAAACGGATAGTGTGATTGCATTGGCTAAAACGATCAATGAACTTTTTCTACAGACACACTAAAAAGTCTTGACATTTTATAGGGTTTGTGGTAGATTCATCAGCGACAATTGTAAAGTACGATTATCCTTAACAAAATAACCTCAGTAAAGTGAAGTTTATGAATAAAAAAACAGAACGAAAAAACAAAACCAATCTCGTAGTTGAATGGCCAAAAACTCCATTTTTCACGATTATTGATGATCTTTTTGAATTGAATAAAGACGCTAAGCATATTACGCTTCGTGTTCGTTTGAACAAAGAGATTGAAGCAGGGCGAATCGCCGAAATTGGCTGTAAGACGGGAGAACAGGGAAGACCCAAGAAAGTGTATGCGTTTACACCTGTTCCTCAATCTACGTTAGATTTGGCTCGTCAACAAAATATCACCCTTGTTGACCAAAGCCGTCTCCAAAAGTTGGTGGCCGTTCCAGCAGTTTCTCCTTCATTAGTAACCCCACGTTCACAACCAGTCACGGCTTAAATAATTCCCTCAAATATCATAGATGAAAAAACGTAAGACTTCAAAATCTCTTCCATCTTCCCTAATTGCACTTAATATCTACGGCATATGGTCGAAGGAAGATAAACGAATCATCTTCGTCGGCCTAAATCAGGAAGAGGTTGAGGCAGAATATGAGTTTGAGGCGTATAACGAGGAAACTCATGTTATGGTTCAGATGATTACTTATTACGATATTAGTAATTTGGAATCACAAGCTCCGTAGGTTTTCCTTTGATTGGGTCTCCTTGTCGTTTGAGTTCTCCGTTGTCTTGAATACGATATATGAAGAGAGTGATTTCTTTCACGTTCTTGTCAAGTAACGTTACGAGCTTTTTAGGATCAGTTATCGCTACACGAACAAGGTTCTTGTTACCAAAGATGATAGCTTCATCCCATTGGGAATCAAACAATACCGCATCCGTTCCAAGGAATATCATGTGAAAGGTATCCCCTTGTACATTATTCTTTTTGGAAGGGTTCAAAACTCGCTTAACAAGCATAGATATAAATAGTGTAAAAAGTTGATGTTTTAGCTCTTTCATGATATACATATCAACAATGAAGTGACCAAGTATGGGTAAAACATTTAGAAGAAACGAAGGTCGCCGTCCAAAGTGGAACAAACGTGGGAAGAAACCCCACAAAATCCGTGAGTTTGAAGACGAGCGTCACAAAAAACCAACACATTATCTCCCTCCGTTGCCACCAGACGAAGATGATGAAATGACCTAACCAGAAATCCAAGATGCTGGCGTTGATTTTCATAGGGGTTTTTTTGTTACTTGGATTGGGTGGTTATCTAATCTGGGCAATGCAACAAAAACTAGAGAAGGTGGCTCAACAAGTACTTGAACTATCTTCAAAGGTCAGATCTGGAGAAGATGTCATCGCAGACAATTTTGAAATAGTCGAAAAACGTTTCGCAAAACTGGACCATGAAATCAAAGAAGGCCGAAACTTCCGGCCAAACACCAAAGCAGCGATTAAAGCCGCAAGGCTCCAAAAAGCAAGAGAGCAACTCCAAGCTAGGTCTATTTGACCATGTAAAGCATATTCGGGGAGTTCAAGACCCGAAATACTTTGAGAATCTTTCAGAAGAAAACCGGAAGTCATTCAATCACTTCATGCTTCTTAGGGCCTTGGCAATGGATGATGATATCGTCCAAGATATGGCATTTCTTTATCGTTATTTTCATCTCATTCCTTCACCTCAGTTCTACAAGGTTCTAATTGCTCTCACGCCAAAGCAAAACAAATGGGTTCCTTGGATTAAAACCAAGGTAGTGAAACATAATCCAGATCTCTTGGCACTTGTTGCGAAAACTTATGATGTTTCAAAACGGCAAGCAAATGAATATATCAACGTTCTCACTGCTACTGATGAGGGACTGGAAAAGTTAATCGAACTTTGTCAGGCAATGGGACTAAGTGATTCAGAAATCGAAAAACTGTTTGATAAAAAGGAAGCATGAAAATTATCGGAGTAGCTGGATATGCACGAGCAGGCAAGGATACGTTTACGTCCATTGCTTTAGACATCCTAAATAAAAACGGTATTAAAGCCAAACAATACAGTTTCGCTGAGACATTAAAAGAGGAAGTGAAAGAGTTCCTTCAAAAGAATTGTGGTGTGGATGTTTATACACAGGATACCGAACTTAAAAAAGACATTCGAGATTTTCTTGTGTGGTATGGAACTACGTTCTGGCGAAAACGTGATCCGAACCGTTGGATTCGTAGGGTTGACAGCCAACTGAAATCCGATGGTAATGCGATTGACATTGCAATCGTTTCAGATGTTCGCTACTCTAATGAATGTGAATGGATCCATTCTTGGGGTGGTTATTTGGTTCATATCACTGCTTATAGAATGTGCAGTGGGACGCAATACGATTCGGCTGGACGGAGGGTTGAACATCGAGAATGGAGACAGTATTATGATGCTCCAAACGAACAAGAACGTATTAACGACCCTTTGGTAAAAGCACAAGCGGATTATAAATTGGAATGGCCAGTGAAAGGATTGGGTCTAAAGGAAGCTGTGGCTGATACCGAATTGAGAATAGAAGTTCTCAAAGCATTAAACGCAAATTCGTGGTTTAACGCCGTATTGACCCTATAACAATTCCGTCTTGATAAAAGGTAATTCCATGTCCCTGAGCGTAAGTTAGGAACTGAGGGGCAAATAATTTTGTGATAGTTCCTACGGCTCTGGCATAAAGAGCTTTGCAATTGTTGTACACTTTTTGGCGGTCGTTTGCTTTCCAACAATTACATCCTCTTTCATAATCCATCACACAAATACAAGTGGCTTCGATGTCTTTGTGAAGGGAACGGAACCCATGAGCATCGACATAGTTTCTGAATTCTGTAACGTTTTTGATGTCCATTTTAGCTAAGAAGTTTGTGGATGATCCCAAAGAGAATAAGACCTCCGATAAAGGATACTGGAAATATTGAGAGTTTCATAAACAATATCGCATTGATCATTGCGAGCCACATGGCCATGCAAATAGGACAGGTGAGAAGTCTAATTATAAAACAATTGTGATACTGTCGAAGGTAGCCGTGATAGGTTAGAGAAACATCATCTTTTTTCTTCTCGTCGTAATCTTTGTATTGGGAAATTCTGTTCAGTCCGAATAAACGGCAGTACTCAACATATGCCTCGGTTCTAAACCAAACAATCAGAAATAAGGATACAACGGAACTCGATATTAAGATTGTTGCAATCATATCTCATGAACTACCCACCCGCTCAAGCAGGTGGGTTTCCGCCCCAACCAACTGCCCGTTATTTCTAACAGGTCTTACGTCAGGACAGGCGACTAACCCCGTAGTTCCTACGGTTAAATTTAATCCTTGTCTCAGGATGTTTCGTGAAGCATTCAAATCTCTATCCAGTAGAGTTTGGCATCGTGGGCATTCCCATTCTCTCATATTCAATGAGAGATTTTCGTTAATATGTCCACAATGAGAGCAGGTTTTGGATGATGGAAAAAATCTATCTATTTTTATTACTTTCCGACCATACCATCTTGCTTTATAGGTCAACTGCCTCACAAGTTCTCCCCAAGAAGCATCTCCAATGGATTTGGACAGACAACGATTTGCCATCATATTCTTCACGGACAAATCCTCCAGACAAATTACTTGGTTTTCGTTAATCAGTTTGGATGTGATTTGGTGAAGGTGATTATGACGGATGTTGGCAATCTTCACTTGGAGTTTGCCGACTTTCAATCTTGCCTTGTCTCTGCCTTTGGAACCTTTCTTGGTTCTACTCAACGCTTGTTGTCTTGTCTTTAATAGTTTCTCATACTTTTTGGTGGTCTTAATGTTAGGAAATTGTTGTCCATCGGAACATTGGACAAGAGATTTAATGCCTAAATCTATGCCAATAATCTTGTCTGCTTTGGGTTTGTGTTCAATGGTTCGGGTCACTCCGATACAGGCATAATACTGACCTGCTTTGTTCTTGGTGATTGTGGCATAGTTAATCTCACCTTTTACAGGTCTATGCTGGTCAATTCGGATGCCTTCCTTAAACTTTGGAAAGTATATCCTTCCATCTTCAATCGTAACAAATTGGGGAACACGAAATGACTGTTTGTTCTTCTTGGACTTAAATCGTGGAAACCTTGCCAGTTTCTTAAAGAACCTATTGTATGCTCCATCGAGATGCTTAATGGCGTGTTGAAGTGATTGGGCATTACATTCATTCAACCATTTAGTTTCCTCTTTGGATTTGATTTGAGTTAGTTCCTTTGCCATGTCCACATAGGTTAATGTTTTCTTGGCAAGTTGTTTCTCTTTCGCTTCCAAGTAGAACTTGGTCTTACGGTCAAGGAATAGATTATACACATAACGAATGCTTCCGAAGTGTTTGGACAACAGAACTTCCTGCTCCTTAGTCGGAGTTAGGCGAAGTTTGTATGTATAATCCTGCTTCATCCTTGGGTCTTGATGTATTCCAAAATGGTTTGGGTAGATACGTCTCCCGTAGAGCAGACAAAGTATCCGTCCGACCAGAATACGTGTTTCTTCCAGAAGTGTTGTTTCAACTCATTGGAATGATGCTTCCATATATTCCAAGTCGTCTCTTGTTTGAGATATTGGACTAAGGAAGTTGGAGACAGAGTAGGTGGAACATCAACTAACAGATGGATGTGGTCTTTATCGGTATTCATCATATCCACAATCACATCATTCTTTTTACAAACATCCATACAGAACTGCTTAATATCGTCGTCAATTGCTCCTGTGAGGATTGCCTTACGATATTTCACTACAAATACGATGTGTAGTTTCAACAGATACTTACATCGGTTCTTTGTATGGTATTTCTTTATTCTACTCATACATATATTCCAGAAGTAGAAAGAGTATAACTATTTTCACCTTTCTTTACTGGTCGCATTCATCCCATCCGCTGAAAGCAGATGGGTTTTCTGCTCCCGTCAAAGATAAATATCATTTGGCCTCATCAAAAAGAAATACTAGTTCTGATTTTCACTACCAATAGACTAGCTGATTTTCTCAAAAACTTTCTTAACTCGTGGTTTGATTCTGATTGTTGTTATAAAGTTGTTCTACGTACCAAGGATCGTCAGCGTTGATAAGTCGGTTTTGAATTGGATTGATGAATCGAATATCGAGGGTGAAAATATCGAATTCCATGATGCTTCCTTGTTCACCGGAATCTTGAATCATCAAAGGAAGCTGTTTAATGACTTCCATGTGTTGTTGAGTGAACTGTTTCCCGTCAAATGTAACAACAATATCGTTGTCTGGCGTTGCAGAAATAGGTTTCACCCGACGATACATTTCAAATTTTGAAATTTCTTGTTGTCCTTCGATATAATCCTGTAGGATTGCCATCGGTAAGTCGGCGTAGATAGTATCACACCAAGGTTCAATGAACTGCAATAATTGAACCGGACAGTTTTTCACGACGAATCCGATGTTATAACGTGGGTGAACGATTGGAAGCATGTTTTGATCGTGTAGAACATCCATATGCCACTTTCTCCACCAGTCACGGAACTTGATTTGGCGAAGCTTTGTGTATTCTTCCGAATCGGCGGAACGTTTCCATACTTGTCCATTTCCAATTGGGATTTCTTGAACTATTTTGATTCCATCTTTGAATCGGCTTCCTCGGCAAGTCATGTGATATACAAAAGCATCCCTTGCTTGGAGGAGTTCGTATCCTTTGAGAAGAAAGCGATTGAACAAATCTGAATCTTCTAGTTCCATTGGTGCAAATACTCGTTTATCGTGGCCACCAATAGCAAAAAAATCCTCGACATACATAATCCATGGAGCAAAAATTCCTTTTGTGGTTATTCCTGCATTGGTTTTTTGCTCTTGTTCAATGAAACGAAGAAACAAATCCTCTTTGAAATCTTCGGGTTCCATTCCCATGTCGATGACATATTTTTCTGGTCCCGGTGGATGTAATGGTGGTTCTATTCTTGTTCCGGAAATGACTCTACCACGCCGCAAATGTCTCATCATTCGTTCTACATAATTTGGTCCTGCAATCATGTCGGCATGAAAAATTCCGAAGACTTCGTTGGCGGCCATTTTGGCTCCAAGGTCATATAAAACAGTGTGTCCAACCCGTTCTGGTCCTTCATTGCGAGAAACTTTCACATTTTGATCTTGTGTTTTTTGGTTTAACATCCAATCCCATGTGCCGTCTGTCGATGCATCATCCAATAGAATGACTTCCACATCTGGGCCAAGATGCTTACGAATACTATTGTAGGCAAACCTTACATACTTAAGATTGTTCCGTGATGGTATAACGAGTGTTAGCATATGGATGTAAACCTCCATTTGTAATGGTCCACGATAGATGGGAGAGCTTTGTCGAATTCTTGATGATTAGTCCATCCTGTGGATTTCAGTTTTGAACAATCAACACTATAACGAACATCCTGTCCCGCTCTGGTGAAATTGAAATCACAATAAGGTGTGATATCATCACTATCCGTTAGAAGTTTTACCACTTTCTGGGCGACGACGAGGTTGGATTCTTCATAGTTCCCACCAATGTTGAATATTTGATTTCTTAAATCGTTTTTGATGATGTGAATAATAGCGTCGGCGGTATCGGCGACATGAAGCCATGTTCTTCTTGGAGTTCCTTGATTATGAAGTGGGAATTTTCCTTTTTGGATTACAGCTTTGCATATGCATGGAATGAGTTTCTCCGGATATTGATAGCATCCATAGTTGTTCGTTGGACGAACTATTGTTGCCTCGATTCCGTAAGTTCTCGACCAAGCAGAAATCAACATATCAGCCGCCGCTTTGGTTGCAGAATATGGATTACTTGGTTTCAGAGCATCTGTTTCCGTATGAGATCCTTCAACGATGTCTCCATAAACCTCATCGGTACTGAACTGGAGTAGTAAAGGTTTCCATTTTGATTTCGTAATTAAGTTAAGGAGGTTGTGAACTCCATATACATTTGAATCAATGAATTCTTTACTGGAAGCAATGGAATTATCTACATGAGTTTCTGCGGCAGTATTGATGATTATGTCACAAGGCCATAGGGTATTCAGATCTTTGATATCTTTTTCCCAAAACTGAAAATTTGGTTCCCGACTAAAGACTTCTAACATACCAAGATTGGCAGCATAGGTTTTCTTGTCCACGCCATGAACAAACCATCCCTGATCTAGACATTTTTGAACGATGTGGACCCCAATAAACCCGAGACACCCCGTCACATAAACTATTTTTTTCATGTTACTTTTTTGAAGAATTCGTTAACTACTTCTTGAATATAAGTAGTTTGTTCTTTTGTAATAACTGGACTTGTCCCTAGGAAAAATGTATCTGTTGTAGCTTTTGTGGCATTCGGAAAGAGTTTTTTTATCTTGTTGTAATCGCCATAAGCCGGAACAAGATCTGAATAGGCTGGTTGAAGCAGTAAGTTTCCACCGAAATAGTTTCTTGTCTGGATTTTTCTATCTTCAAGAAACCGGCAAAACTCAGAACGTTTAAAGGGGGCTCCATCTTTTACCGTTAATGGAAACGCAAACCATGAAACGTCGGCGTGTTCAATTGCTTTGGGTAGAATAAAGTGTTCTTCGTATTGTTTGAAAATTGCCAGCAATGCCTCATAGTTTGCCTTTCTTTTAGCAATGATGTCTGGGAGTTTATCCAATTGGGATAGTCCCATAGCGCATTGTAATTCAATCGGTTTGAGGTTGTATCCAATTTCCTCATAAACATATTTGTGATCGAAAATTTCCTCTGGGAAAGCTGGAATCCAATTTTTGAAACGACACCCACAAGAGCCTTTAGTTGACAGATTCGCTGCTTTACCAACACAATAGCATCCTCTTCCCCATTCACGAAGGCTACGAACAACTTTTTCTTGTTCGGCGGTGGAACAAACAACAAAACCGCCTTCTCCCATTGTAATATGGTGGGCGGGATAGAAGGAATAGGATGACATTGCACCAAAGGCTCCCAATGGACGACCTCGGTAGGTTGAACCTAATGCATCACAACAGTCTTCAAGAAAAACAAGTTTATGAGTTGCCACAATATTCATAATGGCATCCATTTCTGGAGGATTTCCCAGAACATGAGCGAACATGATACCTTTTGCTTGAAAGTAATAAGCAGCCATGTCGGCTTGTTCTGGATTTAAGTTTAAGGTGTCAAGCTCTATATCAACAAACGCAGGAGTAAACCCATTTTGTAAAATCGGGTTAAGAGTTGTTGGAAAGCCTGCTACCGGAGTTATGATATGACCACGTTTAAGTCCCCATAACCGCTTTGACTTAAGAGCAGCAACCATTAAGAGATTTGAACTGGATCCACTGTTGGTTACGACACCATACGAGCGGTTAACCAATAAGGGAAATCGTTTTTCAAACTCTACTGCTTTATTGCCGAGAACAAGCCATTCATCTAATAATACCGAAATGGCAGAAAGGTATTCTTCATTAGTGTAATATGGGCCAGCATATTGTACCCAATCCTTCCCCGGTGTCCATTTTTTTGTGGTGTGCTTTTCATTAAAGTACTTGGCAACAAGATCTAAAATAAGGTCTTTGGTGGTCATGATGTAAAGATAGCAATGAAATCTTTGAGTTTTTGAGCATCTCTGGCTCGATCTCCTTCTAGACTTTTGTAATAAGCTCCGATATCGCCAGCAACCTCGATGCGTTTTTGATATGTTTCATCCTGTGGAGCTTTTCCGACGGCGGGGTGTATGTGCTCAATAATTAGATTTGGCATATAACATTTTCTTCCTATTCTTTCAGCCAAATCTGTTATCCACTCATCGGTATAGGCAGACGCCAGTTTTGGTGGAAGTACATATCCAACCAACTCAACCCAATACCGATGAATGAATCCATGGGTTCCAATTCTGCCCCTTTGAAAACCGTCTTCTCCATATACGAACAAAATTCTGTCTTCATATTTGGCAAATTCTTGTTCAACGATAACATCCCATTGTGGCGTCTTAAACACAATATCATCGGCACCAAAGAAAAAGATGTCGCCTTGAGCAAGCTTGCCGAGTTCGTTATACATTTGGCTACCAATGAGTTTGTTTCCTTGAACAGCATTTACGTTAAGACGCTCGGCGGCATATTGTAAAGCTGGAATAGACTCTTCGTCATCGTCGTCTATGTAAACTAATAATTCAACGTTTTGGACATTGCTTACGGTATTGATGATACTGTCCACAAAACGAATGACGTTCTGTGGACGTTTTCTGGTTGGGGCTATAATACTAATCATACAATAGTTTCAGATTGATATTTTTCGTAATCAAATAGGTTAGGAGTTAAAAAGAGTTTTTCTTTTATAAATGGACCTAAACCGGGGTCTAGTGCAAACCCGTTTTCGTCGAATTTGGATGGGTCGTGGTCAAAAATGTGTGCCCATTCGTCATACCCGAATCCAGTTGAACGGGCTCGTGGGTCATTTAAAATATCTAACATATCTAACCCAAACATAAGATTGTTCCAGTATCCCTTGGGACCAAGGTGGTCAAAGCCAGATGTGGCTCCATCAGCCGATTTAGTATGATAGATGACCAAATCTTTCACGACAACCCACTGTAGTTTGAGAGCAGCAAGCATAAAGGAAAATACTGATTCTGTACAGTATGCTTTGAAAATATCCGGAATTAAATGTCCGTAATATTGCAGCACACGGTCATCGTAAAGATTGAAATGGAGGTTAATGCACTTACCCACCGGAACAATGAAATCTTGACCAACCCAGACATGATCGGTGGGAAGACCGAACCAATTTTCCTTGCCCATGTCCGTATTTGTTTGGAGTGTCACGATACCATATTTACCTGTGACAAATCGCTTGTGCATTTCTTGTAGAGCATGGGTATGATTTTGAACATCCACACCAGAATCAACGTAAAGGTACCCATCGTATCTACCCTTTCGTTTAATGATTTCCTGAACAGCTTTGTTGAAAGTAATATTGACTGGTTGAATCTCGTCCATGAAGCAATACATGAGACGTTTTCCGAATTTCTTTTGAAGTCCTGTTTTTGTGGCGTTGTGCATAGCACATCCACTTACAACGGTATCGAAAGAAAATCCATTGGTAGTTTGTTTAAGCAGACTTTCAAGATGTTTGATATAGAGAAACAAATTGTTTTTCTGAATCTCACACGTATTGAATATGACGAGATATTTTTTCATTAATCTCCGAGAAGTTTTCTCTTCAATTTGATTTTAGCCATTTCTTCAACGTTTCGTCGTTGCTGTAATCCAAACTTACGTTCAACCAAATTTAGATAGGCCGGATTTGTGAAATAAGTATGCCACGCATTGTCACGAAATGCCAGCACTTCGGCAGATGTGCAATACTTCGTTGGAAGCGGTTCTGACTCATAACTCAAGAAAGCGTATCCTTCTGGAGTGGATGGTAATTTCCAACCTTCTCGGATAGCACGAACATATAGAGGACTTCCCGGTAAGGCCATACAAGGATACATATTGGTTGTCTCGGCGTTGATTTCTAATGCAAGATCCAACGTTGCTTGCATACTTTCTCTGGTATCATCCGGAAAACCAAAAATGAAGTTACTGATAACATTGATATCGGCAGCTTGGATGTCTTTACACACCTGACGGATATTAACATTCTGGAAGCTTCCTTTACTGACTTCGGTTCTGATTTCTTGCTTGGCGGCTTCGATGCCTAAAGCAAGCCAATTGATTCCGGCTTTTTTGAATAATTCGAGATATTGTTTACGAACTGTGTCGATACGGGCATAAGCCCACATGTTAAATTTCATCTTTCGGTCTATGATGTTATTCAATAAGGGTTCAAAGTAACGTTTGTCGAGAAAAAACATTTCATCAGACAGACGTACCGTTTCTACACCATAAGTGGCAAGTTTTTCAAACTCTTTGGTAATAAAGTTCGGAGACCAGAACCGCATAATGCGACTATCCGCAGAAGAAATTCCATCGGAATTATCTTTACGGTTGAGAATGTTAATCATACAGAAATCACAGCCAAATCGGCATCCTAAGCTGGTATAAATAGCCGCAAATGGTGTTCTACGAGGTTTATCGAAGTTGACATGCCAAAAGTGAGCCCGATATAAATCAAATGGTTTTTGTTTGTACGGGAGTAAATCCCACGCATATCCCGGTAAGTCTTGGTCCATCTTGTCATTTGGAACCACGAATTCTGGGGGATTAAGAACACTAAGGCCATTTGGTTTCCAACCTATTCCCCTGACTTTCTGTAAATCTTCCGATGTTTTCAGATCGGTTAGAAGAAGATTGCGTAAGGCATAAACACCTTCGTTAAGGAGTACAAAGTCAACAAACGGTTTGGCTAAGACTTCTTTAGGTAGAGCACTTACATGTGAACCAACCATGCAAATAGGAAGACTTGGTAAAGCTTCCTTAAGTTTCTCGCCAGTGCGGTAGGCTCCAATCATCATGGTTGTTCCAGAGTTTGGGTTCTGTCCATACATCACGAAAACTACCAATCGTGGTTTTAACTCTTCTACACGACGAACTACCTGTTCGTCGGTTAATCGTTCAGCATTGGCGTCTAGAATGCCAACTTTAAATCCAACTGAACGACAACTTTGGGCTAGTAGTAAAGACCACGTTGGTGTTTCAATAGCACTAAATTCGTCGGCAAGTGCTTGATAAGCTTCCTTGGCGGTATTTGGTTCGATGAATAATACGTCTAAGTTCATGAGTCCCTTTTTGATACAATTGGTTCTTTTACCGGCCAAAATACATTATATTTTGGGTCATTCCATTTAACATGAAGTTGCTGTTCAATTGGAACGTATGTGTCTGAAAGTTTGTAACTAAAAATACACGTTTCAGATAAACAAAGATGTGCGTTTACACACCCAGATGGAATAAGTATTTGAGTCCTATTTCTTTCGTTCAAATAAAATGTTTCCACCTTGTCTTTTGTTTCGCCTTCACGTAGATCGATAACAACGAGTTGGATCGAACCTTGGATACATTGAACCAGTTTCCATGCTTTGGCGTCTCCGTGAAATCCTCTAAGCACATCCTTTTTTGAAAAAGAAAAGGAATCCACATTGAACGTCAATTTTGGTAAATTCAGTTTGTTAAGCATCTCCAGCATTTCAATACTGCTGAACGTTTGAACGTTTTCTCCCCGGTGGTCATAAAATACGTTTGGGTGAATGACAACCAATCCGTTTATTTTTTTGGATTCTTCAAATCGCATGTTACATCTCTCTACAAATCGTATTTTAGACATCCGAGAACGGACAATTGGTGTGTTTTATAATTGGACAAGCTTCTAACACTTCTCGAATTGAATCGTCCAAGGAATATTTTGGAGTCCAACCGGTCGCTTCCAATTTTTGATTGGAAACAATGTAATTTCTTTGATCTGGGTCTTTGTTAATTGGAGACTCGGTGATAAAGAAATCCGGAACTTGTTTTTTGATGGCAAGGCACAGGTCCATTTTATTTACATTTGCTGACGTGTTACCAAGATTGTAAACCTGACCTCGCATTTTTTCTTGGTTGATAATACCTAATAGAATAGCACTAGCCACATCACGCACATGAATGAAGTTTCGTAAAAAATTTGACTCGAAAAGGACTATGAAACGGTCATTCCATGCTCTCCATGTGAAATCATTAACGAGCAAATCCATACGCATTTTACGGGACACCCCCATAACCGTTGCCAAACGGAATGTGATGTTGTTTCCGGAAGCCATAATTGCTTTTTCGGCAGCACATTTAGTCTTTCCGTAAATGGAGATTGGACTCAAAGGGGTTTCTTCGGTGCAAAATACAGCTTTACCTTCAACGTGCTGACCAAGACCATAACCTGAGTTTGTATTGGCGTGAATAACCAATTGTTCTGGGGTTACTGTCCTTGCCAAGAATTCAGCACTATCTTGATTAACTTGGCGAGCCTCGATAGGAAAACGATTGCAGATTGGCATTCCAACATAGGCAGCAAGGTTCACAATAACGTCGTGTTTGGTGATTTGTTCTTTGTAAAGTACTTCGTTTCGAACATCTCCTAAAACAAAACGAAATTTTGGGTTATTACAATATTCCAAGATACCATGTTGTCGATGTATGAGGTTATCGAATACAGTAACTTGAAACCCCGCATCCAGAAGAGTTTCAGTTAGAATGTTTCCAATGTATCCAGCTCCACCAGTTATTAATATTTTTGTCATAGTTATCATTGATCCCAGAAACGATACAATTCTTCTATGAAGTAATCTACGCTCTTGTCAAACGGTATGACAGGCTTCCATCCTGTATCTCTGGTAAATTTTTCCATACTTGGAATTTGAACTGTGATGTCTGACGGTCGTAGAAGGGCAGGATTCTGATAGGTTTTCACGGAGACATTCATTTTATTAATTAGCATCTCCAAGAAGTCGCCAATTCGGATTCCAACAGTTCCGCCTATATTGTAAACCTCCCCCATCTTACATTTTTGCGTTGCAATCCAATAAGCTTCTGCGGCTTCACGAACATCAATGAACGTTCTAACGGTTTCCAAGTTTCCATGTTCAAGCACTTTTCGTGTTCCATGCTTGATTTCCAAAATCTGTTTTGCAAACGCCGTAGCGAACAAGTCTGCTCTACGAGCGTTTAGATAAGTGAACATTCTCGTTCGAACTATGTTCATTCCATAGTTTAGGAAATACACATAACCTAGATTGTCCTGAGCCATTTTAGAGACAGCATAGGGGTTAATTGGTTTGAGAGGACAATCTTCGGTAATGGGAATGTGTTCTGGTCCAACCGCTCCATACACTTCTGACGTGCTGCAAATCTGAATGATTGGATTATACCCACTCTTGTTTTTTAAAAGTCTTATTGCTTCTAAGAGGTTCAACGTTATGTTAACGTTGTTTGTAACTACTTCATGTGGGTAATCAAACGATTTTCTGACATTGGCCATTGAAGCAATGTGCATTATAATATCCGGACGGTCTTCATCGAAGAGTCTGTAAACAGATAAAGAATCGTTCAAATCTAGATATCGTATTTGTAGTTTGTCTTTGATATGAGCGATATTCTTTGATGGAGCGTGGGATCGAGTTGTTCCAATAACCGTGACACCCACTTTTTCCAGTAGATATTCGGCCAAGTAACTTCCTCCGCTTCCAGTAATTCCGGTTATTAGAACTTTCATGATACTGATTTCAATAATATTGATGAACTATACACTTTTTGTAAAGGAATAGCAACATATTTTATTTTTCTTTTGATAAGATGTCGTGCGCTCTTTGTAGAATTGAAGAACTAGAATCACTTTTCTCCCCTCCTACGTTGTAGATCATTTTTATACCTAAACGTTGACATGTTTCTTGTTCTTTCGAAGGGGCACTAGTGGGCTTTCTATCTCCTCCGTTACAAAATATAGATGGACGAACTATTTCTAACGTTTTCGAAACTGTCCCATCTTCATCTATTGCTATAATAGTCTCGTCCACTCCTCGAATGTTTCGGACAATATATTCTCGGCTTTTTTCATTTACGACGACAGGAGTGGATTTCATTGCCGCTTGTTTGTCTGAGTTTACGATTACCACAAGATACCCCCCGAGTTTTCTCGCTTCGGTTATATAGTCTATGTGACCTTTGTGAAGAATTTGAAAGTATCCACTTACTGCTACAACCGGAGTGTATCTTTTTGTAATTTTCCTACAGATATCCAATAGACGTTCTGTGGAAAGAGTAGATTTGATGAGACTGACATTTTTATCAATCCATTGAATGTTTCCTTTAACATAACCAAGAGCGTTATTTTTTAGGTCCAACGAAGCATTTCCGATTCCTCGACGGGAAGTAAAAAATAAATCTTTTCCGGTTAATGCACATTTTCCTCCTTGTTCCAAAAAAAGAACATTCAGATCGTCAATTGATATGGAAAAGTCAAGGTTTCTGTCTTTTGCTCTTCTTTTTATCTCTGTAAACGTCTTTTTTCCGATATAGCCACACCCCTTGAAGTTTTTGTGATGATTGAGGGAGTACATGGGAATTCCATAGAATGGTTTAGGCATGTGTCGGTATTGATGTATGCTTATGCACCGATTTAGGAATTCGGATTGGGAAAGATTGTTTTTCATCCGATTCACGTCTTTATGAATCCATTGGAGGTTTCCTTTTACATAGCCCTGCCTTGAGTCGATTCTATCTAAAAAGGCATTTCCGACCTCGAAATCAATGGGTTCTCCTGTAAAAACACACTTTCGGTCTTGTGAGAGATACAGTTCCTCCAATAATGAAATTGAAACGTCAAAGGTAATAAATCGAGTCTTTGCATTTCGCAGTAAGGAATGATAATAGTCCAACGGAATAAAATTTCCTCCCTCCCATCGGCTGTGCTCATGCCCCCGGCGAGTTCTTAGACAGCGTTTTAAGCATGTTTTTGTTCGTAAAATATTGGATTCTTGAATCATCATTACCTCCGTTGTAAATTACTGATACGCCCGATTCCTCGAAACTAAATTCCAAAATGTTATTTGCGAATATGTCGTAGAGCTTTTGTTTTGTAATTGGATTACAGAGAACCAATATAAACCCACAACCGCCCGCACCTAAAAGTTTCCAACCACAGGCACCCATACTACGAATTTCATCAATGATTTTGTTGATTTTTCCTGTCGTGATGAACGGGGATATTCGTTGTTTCTCTTCCCAAGTAGCTCTCAACAACTTTCCGATGCCTTCGATGTCTTCATTCAAAAAATATCTATGAGCTTCTTTGGCTATTTGAAGGATAGCTGTTTTATCTTTGTGTTCATGCGATTTGGCAATACTGTTTTGTTCTCTTTGGTCGTTGGTGTAAATCAAAAGCATGGACTTTTGAAGCTCTTCTCGAAATTCCTTGGTTACAGCTAGTGGTTTTACAAGAAAGTTTCCATTGGGTTGAATTTCAATGGTATTCAATCCTCCATAAGCAGGCCAAATCTGGTCTTGGATACCACCAGCCTCTCGTAAAATAACACGTTCAATATGAATAGCTTCATAAGCAAGTTCTTTAGGAGAGATTTCTACTTTTCCGAATACTTTGTTTAAAAGGTAAAGCATTCCAACACAAAAAGATGAAGAGCCACCCAGTCCCGTTCTCGAAGGTACATCCGAAAATGAGTTGAATTCGATGGTTTGGTCAATGTTTCGATATTTTAGTATTTCTCGAATCAGTGGGTTGTGAATCTCGTCCCAATTCTTAACGATTTGTTGTTGAGAGTAAGTAATAATGCTCTCTTGTGGTAGAATGGGTGGGCGTTTACGCATGGAAAGGTACACATTCTTATCAATCGTCGTCCCAATAAGGAAAGAGCCATGTTGTTCGTAGAATTCTTTGTAGTCCGTGGAACCTCCAAAGAACGAAATTCTAAATGGTGCCTTGACTATAATCATTTCTGTGAGTCTCCTTTCCAGACCCGGTAACTGTCGGAATCTTCATGATGAGTAGAAACCTCAAATATTACTCCATCAGTATTAGCAATAAGTTGGTGTGGTTGTCCCGGTCTCTGCCGAACAATATCACCTACATTCAATGTAACTTCGTGAACATCGGCATTCGTCGTGTCAATCCACCGATAGAGAAAAATTCCATTTTGGACATACCACGTTTCATCTTTATTCATGTGGTAATGCATTGAAAATTTACATCCCTGTTTGAAGATAAGCAATTTGCCGCAATAGAGATCATTATTTTCAATGATGAGTTCTTCGCCCCATCCCTTCGGAACTTTGCAACCATGGCAAACTTCTGGTTTGATGCATTCGTTATTTTTCATTATAAAAATCTCCCCATTCTACTAGGATGGTTGATTTACCGTCCGTTCTCGTATAAGCCTTTTCGTAAGCAGGAAAAATCTGATCTGGTTCATCTAATCGAATAATTTCGACGTTTGGAGCCATCAAGCGAAAAGCTTCTGTGTAATCTCCGACGTGCTGATGTTGTGGGTGAAGAGGACGTTCTGAACCAATCGATGTTCGGATGATGACTTTCGGACGATATGGAATATCTGCCATACCGGGAATCTTATCCAAATGATTTACTATTTGGTTTGTAGCGAGCAAAAGAAAGTTCCATCTGGGATAAATTGATATAGGAATTAGTCCCTTGAGCGATAAACCGATACTCATTCCCATTTGCATGTCTTCTGTAACTGGCATTTCCAATAACTTGGCTCTATCCACGTCTTTTAATGTGTTTGTCATTGCTGTTCCGGCATATTCCACTGCTTGACCGAGGAACATTGTATTATCTTTTTGTCCTAGCCATGTCATGGCTCTTTTTAATTCGTCAAAGTATTTCATAAAATTACTCCATAACTACAATTTGGATTTTCTTGAATAAGATGTTTCATGAGTTTGACATATGTTTCCCCGTCAACGTAGTCATAAGTTCGAATACAGTTGTTTTCTCCGAACCAATTTTGAAACCAACAACTATGTGGAGAATAAATGTTTGGATTGTGATGTGGAACTTTTTTGTGAATGTATGCACCGAGCCAATGGTCAACATAATGGTGTTTTAGAGACGGATTGAAAAAGATTCCATCAAATTTTTCCTCTACGGTTTTTCTAGATACGAGAGGAAAACTAATAACTGGATAGTTGTAATCAAAAGTTTCGTTGGTTACTCCAGTTGTCCACCTAGAGGACCAACAGGCGTTTGGAAGCCCTTCGTTGTTGTGGTTTCTTCGCATATTATCAAACCACCCACCACCCAAATTGTAAACTTGATATTCCGCTTCTTTGACTTCTTGGCTTTCAAGAAGAATTAATAAACGATTAATGTCAATTTTTAGGATATTATCATCGACGGCCACTGCAATCCATTCTCCGGAGCAATGTTTGTACCCTTTATTAAAAGCATAAGTTGACCCACTTTCCTTGTCGTCCACTACTAATTTTATATTTGGCGTCTCTAGGTTTTCAACTTGATCTATAATATATTGAGGAGCACAAATAACAAATTCATGCTCATGTGGACCCAATGCTTCTATAAACCGCAAGCATTCAAAGCCGACGTTCAAATCTCGTTTTGTTGCTATTAAATAGGATATCATTAGAATTGAATGCGTTCGCCTGTTCCGGCGTGTGGATATTTGGTTTCGTATTTGTAATAAATGATTTTTTCCAGTTTCATCGTCTTATCCGAAGAAGAATTTAACCAATCTGCATTTGGCTCGTTTGAGAGTTGAGAAACACCCCATGTTTTTCTGGTGTCAGTACAAACTGATTTGCCGTTATCTTCAATAATCCAAGTGATGGGTAAATCGAAGTTGACAGAATATTTCCAGTTTTCGTGAAAAGTTCCTGTTTCCGAAGTCATATCACCGACGAAGCAATAAACATGCTCATCGAGCTTTTGGCGTTTAATGGCTAATGCTACGCCATTGGCTATTGGAATGTTTCCGGCTACGATAGCAGAAGAAAAGATTCGGAATTCGGGATAGTTTAGAGCAATAGAACGACCTTTTTTGATATCCGTTAATAGTTGTTCTGGTGGAACGCCTTTAAGAAGACATTGATAGTGAGACCTCCAAGAGCAGAACACCCAATCCTGTGGCCGAATATCATCAAATATTCGGATCATCTGTTCTTCATTGCCATAATACAGATGAACGGGGGCACGAATTTCTTTGTTTTTCCAAGCTTCGCAAACTCGTTCTTCGAAACCGATTAAGTCTTGAGGCGTAAACTTTTTCATGACAACTTATTTTCTATTTTTCCATCCTTTTGATTTTACTAAATATGAGTCGCTTAGTTTCATATTCTCTTGCCTAGTTACAAACTCAAGATTGTCTATTCTATTGTTTGAAATATCATTGTCTTTGTGGTTTATTTCCATATTCTGGAGTCCATCGTGGATAAAGAAGGGCGATTTTCATTACTGATATAGGTTCTTACGTTTCATCCAATCAATCATGTACTTCGTCGGGTCTTTGAAATACTCCATGACAACATCCATGAAATATTGGCGTGCTGCCTTCCCTTTTTCAACTAGTTCTGAATGTGGAGTCTGGGCGATTTTAAGAAGTTCTTTGTCCAGATGTTCATCTCCCAGTGTTGGGTCAATTTTGTAAAGAAAACTAGTATCGTAATCACCTTCTTCCATTACCATTTGTTCTCCGATGATTACTGGGACTCTAGCAAAGAAACAGGTTTCATAAAAACGAATTGTTACCGAAGATACACCTTCGGGACAAAGGGAAATTAGGTTACGATAAAGTGATTCGATATACGCACTGACAGCGGGACTATCAAGACCTTTTCTTCCACCCCAAGAGGTATTTAAGGTAAATTCGTGTTTGACCCCTATGCGTTTGAGAGACTCATAAGTTCTAACTCTGGTATTGATTGGATCTGGTTGGCCACGAAAACCAAACGATATGTCTTCTGGAAATTCGATTTCACCGCAATCTGGGTTGTTTTTTAAAAATGCCAGTAAACTGCTCATATTGGGTCTTGCCATGATGGGTTGAACCCAATGAGCATACTTTGTCGGAGCACAACTTTTAATGGTCTTGTTAAGAACCCATGGATGGGCTATTTGGGCTCCACCGCCATGTCCCGGTATTGCACACCAGTCTCCTTCAAGGTCGAGGATATGCCGATGTTCATTTCCCGGCATAAAGGTAAATGAATCTTTCAGAATAGGGTGTTGTGGATTATCTATGTTACCATCCGACACTTGACCCATGTAAAAGAATTCTGCTTGGTCTGGGTCATCAACAACGGTGCAATGACGTTTGATTCCATCTTTACTGAATGGTGTCGAATCAACGTATTCAGGAATCAAGTCCTGACTATGCACCCACCCGTGTTTGTAAATGTAGAGTTTCATTCAATGGTTGTTTCGCAGGGGATTTTGTTGTAATCCAGAACCGATGGCTTCAAAAAGAGATTGTCACGAATAAAATCTTTGAGTTTCGGATTTTTTGGAAATCCTTCCTCATCATAAAGAGAGGGATCATGCATCATAATGTTTCCACATTCTTCATAACCCATTCCTAATGCTTTGGCTTCGTCGGTTATGAGGCAAGTATGAACGTCCACTCCATTGTAGAGGTTATTCCATGTTTTTCCAAAAGGACCGTGTTCATCAAATGCAACTGTTCTTGCTTTAATGGGATCACCATAGCCTTCCATTGGGCGGTCAATAGACTTATAGTGTTCCAATACAATATTTGGAACCACTACCCATTTAAGCCTCAAAGCTGCGTTCAAAAACGAAAATGTCGATTCGGTGCAATGGGCTTTGAAGATATCCGGCATCAAACCACCATATTGCTTCAATAGAGCATCGTCAAAATACTGAAAATGAAGGTTACATGCTTCTCCTGCCAACACTTCGATATCTTCTGTTCCGGTAAAAATATGGTCATGGCGAACCCCGGTATGTGGAAGATAAAACCCACGGTCATTGTCACTCTGGAGAGTCACCATACCATATTTTCTCGTGCTGGATCGTTTGCCGATTTCGCTTAGACAAAACGTTTGATTTCTGGTGTTCATCCCAGAGTCAACGAAGATGTAACCATTGAACCCACCTACTTGTTCGGCTACCTTCCGGACAGAATGATTGAAAGTAACGTTGACAGTATGCATCTCGTTGACGTAGTTGTACCAGAGACGGTTCCCATAACGTTTTCGCAATCCCGCTTTGGTAGAATGACTCATGGCACATCCACTGACGATGATTTTGAAGTTAGGATAGTCTTGTTCTAAAAGACTGTCAAGACAACTGATATACCAAAATAGATTGGTTCTCTGTCGCTCGCAAACATTATAGACTACTAAGAGATTATCGCTCATTGAATAATCCTTTTCTGTGTAAATAGGTAAGGAAAGTTTTAGTGGGGTCTTTGTAGTACTCTACTATAACAGATTGAAAATAATTTCTTGCTGCTTTGCCACGTTCAATAAGTTCTGAAAGTGGCGTATCGAGTATTTTTTGAAAATCCCGCATCAAATCCTCTGGGGGTAAAGATGGTGGTATCTTAAAGACAAAATCCATCTTATGCACATCGTCCCCAACAAACCTTTCGTTTCCTATTACGACAGGAACTCTTCCAAAAAACATGCCTCGTAAAATCGAGCCGTGTTGTGCTCCATTCCGACTGGACATAAAGCTAGAAGGTGTTTATAAATCATCTCACAATATTCGTTAATATGTGAACTTCCTATTTCGCTAAACGAACGAAGTTCGGCAGTGAAACGAAACTCTCCCGGTAATTTCATTTCCCGAGCCGTTTTGAAAAACTCTCTATAATCATCTTGGTTGAAGTAGTGGTAGTTTTGTGTTTCAGGTTGTAAAATAGCGTATTCATCTTTGTAAGATTCTCCGACAGTACTGTTTAATACTGCTTTTGACCACGCCCAAACATGGCTACAAAGACCCTCTTGAATAATGATGAAATCAAAGCTGTTATCTTCAAATGTCTTTAGCTTTTTCCAAATAAGATAGATATGATTTGTTGTTACATCGAAGGTAGTTCTGTATGTAACAATTTCCGATCCCGGATGTTCGGCTTCGATTGTTCTTTTCAGATTGTCAACCCACGCATGATTGACGGGATCTACTCCTCTTGAATCTGTCGCTATAAAAATTCTCATAGATGGTTCAATATATCGGTTAACCAGCGAATTTGTTCAACGTCCAGTTCAGGATAGTTTCCAATATACCACCCGAAGAAGTGAACGTAATCAACGTTTGTAAATAACTTGGCAAATTCGGTTCCAAAGCGACGAGTCAAGTAAGGTTGGCGAAGTTGGTTTCCTCCACCGGACATACCACGACGGAACTCAACTTCTTTTTCTCTAAGTACCTTTTCTACACGATCCCTCATTTCAAGATCCGGATGGCGAAGAAGAAGGGTAAAGGCATAGTTACTATTTCCGTTCCGGTCAAATTCTGTGTAATATTTCTTTGGGTCTAGGCCGTCTAGGAAAACATCTAGGTTTGCCTTTCTCTTCTTGTTATTGTCATCAAGTCGAGGCAATTGGTTCAAAGCAAGCACTGCATTCAATTCGGTGGAACGCATATTATAGGCATCCTGAATAAATACAAAATCTGGATTCAAATCTGGAAGCTTGGCGATGGTTTCTTTTTTCAAATCTGTACTATCGGCTTCTCGAAGCATTCCATGAGAACGAAGCATTCTGCAACGTTCATAAAGAGTCTCATCATTCGTGCAAATCATTCCTCCTTCAATTGAAGTCATATGATGAGCGTAATAGAAGGAGAAATTGGAAATATCGCCGATTGAACCTACTTTTTGGCCGTTAAATGTTGCTCCGTGTGATTCACAGCAATCTTCGATGAGAATGATACCCCTTTCTTTACAGCAATCATGAAGTTTCTGACTCATTCCGTTATATCCAAGAATGTGAGTTAATAGAATGGCTCCAGTTCTTGGAGTAATCAAATCCAAAACTTTATTTTCATCCAGTGCCAAGTTTTTCAAGTTGATGTCGCAGAATACAGGAGTAAGTCCTGCATGAAGAATAGCAGAAATATCCGAAACCCAGTTCAATGGAGAAACAATAACTTCTTTTTTATCTGGAGGTAAAATTGCCGCTAAAACGGCAAGTGTGACAATATTGGCAGAACTACCAGAGTTCAGGAAGACGCTATATTTTACTCCAAGCCATTTGTTCCACTCTTGTTCAAACTCACGAACTTTTTTGTTATTTGTCAAAACGGGTAATGGTCTTTGAGACAAAAACCGAATCATTGCATCAGCATCATCATCGGTGATATTATTATACATTAAGGGCCATTTCATAGATTTTCTTGTAGGAAACGATACATTTTTTCTTTCCAAATGTCAAGACGAAATTGATTATAATTAAATTTGGCTTTTTCGGAGCAATCTTTGTAAAAAGTAGAATCTGTTTTGAGACGCAAAGCCATGTCTCTTGCTGTTTTGACATCCTCTGGCTCTACGGATAGGTCTGGGAAACAGGTTCTTTGGGTATCGACTTTGATATTTCCAATGCAGGGGATTCCGAAATAGGCCAGATTAAGGCTAAAAGTTCCCGCTGCAATAGTTGGCATGAGGTGAACTCCATATTTGAACGTCGAGACAATATTGATCCAATCGAACCAAAAGACTCGTGGTAGAACTCGAAGGTTAGGTACTTGGTCTTCTCCCGGTTGCGAACAATGAGAAGATTGTACATAGATGGGAACCTCAAATTCGGAAGCCACTAAGTAACTTTGAAACCCACCATACCATCGACAAAAGTTACCCCCGATGATTGCTTTGTCTTCTGGTTTGGAAGAAATATTCCGGATCAATTCTTCTATCATTAACGTTGGTATCGTTGTAACTTTTTTATTGGGGAACCACCCCTTATACCATTTCGTGTCGTAATCGTTATGAGCAAAGATAACGTCGCACTCTGCCAACTGGTTATAGAAGTTGAATTGATCCGGTAAAGAAAAATCATTCACATACCACGTCGGACCTTCTTGAACGTAAGCAACTCGTTTGTTTTGCTTTTTTAGAGTCTCGACAAATGGTTGTGCATAGAGAGCCGCAAACCGATTTGGGTTATCATTAAGTCGCAGACCCTCCGAGTTGAGAGATACCCCTCCCTTTGGGAGTATAAGCATAACCCAATCATATCCAGCAACCGTAGGATATTCGGTTACATTAAAATGGTCGGCTTGGAGGGCGTGCATCCATGCAAACTCTGTCCTCATATTGGGATGGTTTGCCGAAATCTTTCCTTTGAACCCCATTTCAGTTAAGAATGCAACTTTCATAGTTTTGGTTTACTATCAAAGACATTATGACCACGATTCTCTTCTTCTGTAAACCATTCGTTGTAACGTTTGTTAGTTTTTAATTGGGTTTCTATAGTTTTATCGTGATAGAGTGCTAAGTCTGTATCGTCTGGTAACTTTGCAAATTTATCATGACCCTCGATTTTTTCATGAAGTCGCCTGTCCCATTTGATTCGAGATGGGTCTCTTCTATAAATGCGACTTTGATAATCCGGCCAATTAACTATAGGTCGATTATCACAAGCCGGACATGGAGTTAATTTCCACCCCCATTGAGCGGCGTGTTTCGGAGTTACCCCAAGGAAATCGTTGATACGAGGCACATAAATCAAATCAACTTCTTGATTTGATTCGATAATTGGCTTCAAATTGATGATGAGATTTGGATTTGGAATTTCATCTCCATCAATTTGAAAAATCCAATCCCCGGTACACTGTTCATTTCCGAAGTTCTTATGCGCTCCATAGTTTTTATTAAGAGCATGTTGAATTATTCGAACGTTGGGAATTTTTTCAATGTTCCCAAGAGAAGACAGAACAGTTATTTTCGCAGCATATTGCCATTTTTGAAGAATCTCTTTAGTCTTAGGATTGTCAGAGAAGTCATCTAATATAAGAATTTCGTCTTCGTTGTCCTTGTGCGTCACCAATGTCATGATGCACTTGTCCAACGAGGCGTCTTCATTGTGACAGGTTACCAAATAACTGATTTTCATTCATTAGCTCTTGTTTTCACTAATAGGCATCGCTTTGATTTGCTCCTGAGTAGGAGGATTGGTTGGGGTAGATGGCTTCAATTTTGGAAGTTCCAATTTTTTCAGTTTCGGAAGTACGATCTGAGCAGGCATTGCAAACTTCGGTACATATTTGTCCAAAATAGCGTGAAATGCTTTGTCCATCGCTTCTATAGAAAACTTTTCGGCATTTTCGGTTCGTAAAGCCTCTGCGTTTGGAAGCAATTTTTCATAGTTCTGGAAAACGTATCGGAGTTTTTCCTTTGCCTTGGTATAATCCACGGTAAACCATTGAGCTTCTCTAATAAACCAGTCATTGACGGCTTCTTCGGGAATTGCTTCCAATTTACCATCCAAAAGATTAGCTAATTTCGGATTAAGAAAATCCAAATGGCCACTCCAGTTTGGAGCCAATAGGGGTTTTCCACTAAGAGTTGAGAGTAAAAGAGGATGACCGAACCCTTCTCCGTGAGCAAAAGAAACGTGAACTTTTACTTTTTTGTGATTATACAGAGCGTTCATCTCGACTTCGCTTAGCTCGCCGTGAATCAGGTACACATTAGGCCATTGTGAAATCGTTGGATTTTCACCTTTTACAAGTTCGGTTACTTCATGGATTTTTTGGATACAATCGTGCTTGTCAATGTTTGATAAGGTAGCTCCACTAGTTTTCAAAATTAAACAAGGAGCTTTGGTTTGACCTCTAAAGGCTTCGAGAAATGTTTTGATGAGCCATCCAATAGCTTTTCTGTCGGCATTCATTGAACCGCCCGTCCATTGTCCGACAAACAAGAAAGCAAATTCTTCCTTGACTTTTGCCATTACTTGTTCTAAGGAATCAATAACCATATCCGTCTTATGGAAAATCTTGGTATCGGCACCCCAAAAAAGGATTTCGATTGGGGTTTTAACAACCAAAGGCTCAATTATTCCATTCGGAAGTTTTTTAGAATATTGAGCTTGGGCTAGTACATCTTTGCCGTGTTTCGACATGACAATGTTCAAATCCATTCGATTTAATCCCTCAATCCATTCGGCTCGTGGAACGGTGGTTTCGATGGAAGCTGTCATGCCAATGTTAAACTTACCAATTCTCATTGGCCCCTGTGGCGTCAAAAGAAACTCATTCGGAATAGTACATTGAATGAAGACTTCTGGCTGAGCTTGAAGTGGTCCACGTAGAATTTTTTCAAGAAGTTGACGGCCTTCTGGGTCTTGGATTTCAGAATCTAAGTTTTTTTTACTACAATGTCCCCAACGTGTAGGAACAATATGTAGTTCAAATTTGTCGTATCGCAAAAGACTCTTAGCTATTGCTAGAGCCCAGTCTCCGTAGCCGCTACGGGTCCAAATAGGTGATTGAAATATGCAGACAGGTTTGTTCATAAAATTTTACGATCTTTGGCATCCAGTTTTTTTATCGCAATTGCAGTTTGGGGCTTCACATTCCGACGCCCACCCGGCTTCCTTACCAATTTCAAGGGGAACTGGAAAACCATCGCTCCAGTTGTGAATGGTGCATCGTGACTGCATGGCATCAAGCCTATCTGCGGCATCGGCCAATGCAAGATAGGCTCTTCTCCATGATGGGTTAAGGTTTCCTTGAGCCACGCTTTCAGCACTCTCACGGAGCCAAATCAAAAATTCACGGTCTAGGATGTTTAATGGTGGTACTCTCATTCGTTACCTTTCACATAATTTCTCTACGATGATTTTTCATTCTTGTCTTGTTTGCTTCATTCGCTCACTGTAAGGCAGTTGAGTCGGAACGCCGCCGCTTTTCAGATACGTTTTGAGAATATCTGGTCCATCCTGATTTTGTTTGGACTCAAACTTCTTTTGTTCTTCGGCAAACACTTCAACGAGCGGCTTGCCTTCTTTTTTATCCGTACTTCCAAAGCCACCGGCTCCACGCTGAGTTATGGACAGGTCTTCGACAAGCTCCCATTCTGCCATGACAGTTTGTTCAAGAACGAGTTGGGCAATTTTGTCTCCCTTTTTATACACCTTTTCCATGTTAGGAGTGCCGAGAAGCTTCCCAGTAGAGGTGTAAGTGTAATTATCGCCACCATCACTGAGAGCAACCTTTTGATATTCCATTGAGAAATCTTCGGGTTGCCAAATATACTTGAATCTGCAAATCACCATTCCCCGGTAATCGTTGTCCACCAATCCAATGCTATTGGCCAACACTAGATTATATTTTGACACGGAGGAACGAGGATGAATGAGAGTATGGAATGTCATTGCGGATGGAGCAATAAAAAGGTTCGTTTCATATTCGATGTAATCTATCCGTTTCCATACTGCATCTTTTCCAACGGTTTCATTGGCTTGTTCCCCAACAATCTTTGGATCGCTTGTGGCAACAATATCGTAGCCAGCCGCTACTTCTGTTCCTTTTTGAGGAAGAGTAATGGGAATTTTGTTGCCTTTTTCGTCGTATAGCTGTTTAACGTAGATTTTCATATCATCATGTAACACTAATTTCCGGTGTTTTTCAACATATTTTACACCGGGAACGTATTTTTATTTCATCCACGTTGTCGTGGGAATCGGTTTCCAGTTCCCGTTGAGTAAAACAAACCGATAAGTCATAGTTTTGCAAGTTTGGCTTCGGTTTCTTTCAATTTGGTAGTTATCGCCGACATATCAATGGTTGGAATTTCAAATCCCATTGATTTTCCGTCCAACATCTTGTTTCCAACGTAGTCATCGGAGGTATAAAGTCCAAATGGTTTACGTGGTTTCCAGTTTCGGAATACGTATTCCATGCCTTCCACGAATTGGGCGCACATATTGGTGGCATTCAAACCTCCCTCATTACACACCCATCGGCGACCTTCTCGACCACACACTTCTCGTTGTGCTTTTGGCATCTTAAACCAATACATGAAGGCTTCTGCAATATCTTCCCACTTTACAAGATCATCGAAGATATAAGGAGTAGGAATGCTTCCTTGAACCAATCGAGTGACTGGCCACAATGGGTATGCCCAAATCCCGTGATTTTTATATTTACCGACATTGTTTGAACCAAACTGTTGGTTAAATTCAACTGGTTTGCCTTCGTCATCGGTCTGACCAATTTGGTCTTGAAGACCTCCCGTGACAGTAGCGATAACTGGGGTTGCACACATCAAGGATTCAGCAATTGACAAACCAAATCCTTCGTTGGATGATGCATTGATGGTCACATCAGCAAAGCTATAGAGGTAAGGCATTTCCTCGGGTGGAATCTTAGCTGGCGAGAAAACAATATCGTAATCCGGACATAGAGCCTCTTTCAAAGCAACGAGGTTAGTTCCGGCTTCATGCATAATTTCTGTGTGAAGAAGTAAGCAACATTTCTTGGCAACTTCCTTCGGAAGATTGTCGCAAAATGTTCGATAACCCAAAACGATATTACTGGTTCGTTTTCTTTGAACATTACGACTATTGTAGAAAATGACGAAATCGTATTTCTTTCCACGAAAAATAGAGTTGTAACGGTCTTGGTAATCCTGTGTGGTTGGATCCATTTTGTGGAAGATACTTTCGTTAATACCATGTGGAACATAGTGCAATAGTGACCGTCCATTCATTGGTTCGTGAATTGTGCAACAGTTTTCTGGACCAAGTACCCAACGGTTGATGTTCATCGTCTGTTTGGAAATGCTGAACAAAGCATCACAGCTTTCGTAGAACGGACGATTATACATGGGATAAGGAATATCATCCCAGATGTTGAGATAAGTTAATGGAATTTTTTGACGCAGACTATGTTCCAATTGGTATAACCATCCCCAGAAACGTGGGTCTGTAAAATGCATAATGGCATCCGGCTTTTCTTGTTGAATCACGGCATAAAGAATCTCTTCATTTCCATAACCATCAACAGGATAGAGCTTCACATAAACATCGTTGTCACTTTTAATTTTGCCTTGACCAATTAGGTCTTTTGTGGCTTGGGATAAGTCCATGATTTTTCCGCTGTCTGGGTTCTTAATAGCTCCCGCCATCTGAACCCAGTAGTATTTGTGAACGGTTCCGAGAACCAATTCACGGGACATCGTGGCAACACCTGAATGCATTCTCAGGTCATCGGATAGTAACAATATCTTTTTCTTTGGCATATGTGCTTAGTAAATAACTTTGGCTTCTTTTACAAAAAACGAAATTATCAACATGTTAGGTTTTCCTTCGTCGCTCCAGTTGTAGTCTCCAAATTGAACTTCCCCATCAACTCCTATGAATTCCCATGTAGTGTCCACTTGGGCGGTTGCACTTAAAATCTTAACGGTGATTTTAACTTCTTCTTTGGAGACCAAAGCAATAGCTGCTTCTTCCAAATTTGTTTCCAGAGGATTGTAGCATTGAAGTTCCAAATGACCAAGCCAACCTTTTTTGGTAAATGTTGGAGGCTGTATTCCTTTGATAACGTAGGATGGAAATCCGTCTATCTGGACAATGAAACGATTGCTTACTTTTGGTTCAAATTGAACTTGTTCAAATCCCAACGCCTGTAAACGAGCTTTGAGGGTGGGAGAAACGGTTTCTTCTAATGATTGGTTCATAAATTATTTCTGTTCAAGGACTCGACTGTTGTCGTTAAACTGTAGAAGGTCATTGATGGTTTTCATAATGTATGGGTCATGTTTGCTTTCTTTGATCCATACCATTTCTTGACGAAACCCCATCTCAATGTTAAATGTGCCATCAGGATTGTTTAGAGTTCTCCTAATAAAATACCAAACAAACCCGGCTTTCGGATTCCTTTTCTCGATTTCATCGAGTTGTTCTTTGATTGGCCAAGTTGGAATCTCAAATTTGGAGTGTGGACCTCGAAAGTTTGTATCGGAGGTAACAGGAACAACATCTGAAAAATAGTCTTCCAAATCCTTTCGAGTTGCTACCAAAAGATGTTGCTTAATTATTTTATCCATTATGACTGTGGTGGGGTTTCTGTTGCCGAAGTGGAGGTTTCTTCAACCTTCGGAATAGAATACGCAATAACGGTTTCTCTAAAAGAAGCGGAAACTTGATTATTGCCAACGAAAAGGTTAACACATTTCTCTACAAGGGTTTGTAAAGAGATTTTATGGCGAACGCCGAGAATTTTTAACTCATCATAGAGATCGGTGGGGATTTTGACAGTTGTAGCTATTTTGTCTTTTTCTTTCATAAATCGAAAACAATTTTCAACACATAACACGTATTGAGTTACCAATACGTATGTGCGTAAAACTATTTTCGATTTATTTTATTTTGGGTTATTCAGTTTCCCATGGATACACTATCCAGTCGTTCTTCTGTTTTTCGGCTACGAAGAAGTCTGGACGGTGTTTGGGACTGTTTTCTGGGCACCAATGAAGAGTGGCTATCCAGAATTTGGGGATGAACTTGTAAATAAGTTCTTTGAAATACTGAATGGTTCCTCCGCTGTCAATAATATCGTCAACGAGAAGAAATGGAGTGTGAGGAAGATTTTCGATCCGACAAACGCATGACCCATCTGTGTGCTCTTTATCGCCGTACCGAGAAATCAAAATTGAGTGATGTTCCTTTCCTAGAGTGTATGCCAGCCATTTACTGATATGAACTCCACCTCTCTCGATACCAACGATGTGTTCAAATTGATTTCGAATCGGAACAATCTGATTACATAGTTCCGTCATCATTCTTGACGTATCTTGATTCGAGAGATAGATTTTCATTAATCTTTTATGTCTGCTATTGCATCACAGGCTTTACCTTTATGAAGACAATACTTGCAGTTTGTTTTGTTTTTACCGGGAATCTTGGGATATTTGATGTCTTCGTTATATGACCCATCCGGTTTGAAGCATTCCGTAAGAAACTGATTGAAATGTTTCACAACACGATCCACTTCCGCTTGACTGGCATTGGGTTTGAAAATTTGAATATGGGTCTGTTTGAAATTGCAATTTTCGTAGAGTTTTCGTTTAATAATGAAGAACTCCACATCAATCATTGAGATCGGAATATTATGTTTCCGGCTGTAGAGTGCTTTGTAGAGCACCAATTGAGAAGTTTTGGCAAGGTCTTCCATTTGCGCCTTACTCCATTCAAGACGAGACGTTTTGAAATCAAATATTTTTATGCGACCCGTCGCCTTTTCTTTTAATACAAGGTCAATGAATCCCCAGTATTGAGTGTTGTTAGTCAACTCCATAGTGAGTTCATCTTCTACTCCAAGAAACTCATATTTGTCAGGGGGAAAATGTTGAAGGCGAACGGATGCTTTTAGAAACTCATTTATGAAGTTAATTCCGTCCTCAACGAACTCTTGTATCTCCTCTTGAGTGCATTTTATTTGATTTTCATGGACTTCATCAATAAAATGATCGATAAAGAAATCACGGAGTTGAAGCGTGGTCGCTTTTACCAATCCTTCGGTGTAAAGTGTTTTAACGTAGTGCTGGAGAGTTTCGTGAATGGCGTTGCCAAATGTTAGGTTGAGATTAACTTCACGAGTCCGAAGACCCTTGACGTAATCGAGATACCAGTGATGGGGACAAACGAACCACTTCCCATATTGACTGTAACTGACGGTTTTCTTTTGTACTTCACTCATATATGCTGACCACACTTACGCTCCATATTTAAGCAGACCATATCAGACAAACGAGGAAAACACAACTATTTATACGTATGAAACGTTTACTGACTTATTTTATGGTCCTTCTGCTTGGTGGTTCAATGCTCACCGCAGAAGAGTTTATGACGGGTGGTATTTACGTCCAAAACGCTCCTGCTGCGTTCTCTTACACACTCCTAAGTAAGACCACAAACCTTGTGCAGCAACTCGTTATAGGTAAAACCTACCATCTTGAAACGGACGTGATGGAATTTAGGACGAAAGCAAATGAAGAAGTTGCATTGTCTTTTTCCACGGGTCTTCAACTGAAAATTAATCCATCTTCAACATTTTCAGTTGATGCATTCAATCAACTTGTCAAAAACAACGAATCTCAACCCGCCACATTGCAAGGTGAGTATTCGGTTACCGCTCTTTCTCTCATGGATGGTGAGGTTGAATTAATCGCACCAAAGTTTGATACCAATTCTCAGTGTATCTTGCAGACACCACTCGTTAACGTTAACGTAGCGGAAGGTCGGTTGGTAGTTAAAGCAAACCCTAAGTGGGTTATGTTGAACGCAATTGAAGGTGGTGTAACCGTAGTTGATTCTAAGAATAATAAGACCTTTATCGATAAAGGTCAGATGGGACTTATTATACAATATCCCGGCAAAAATGACCAGATTATGGTCACTCAGAAGGCAATTTCGCCCGAAGAACTCTATAAAATGACGGCATCGTTGAATAAACTCGCCCTAAACAGTAAAGACATTCTGTTTATTGTATTCGACAAGAAAGTGGTCGGCGTCAGATTAAAATAAGTTGTGGTTTAGTTTCGTTTGTGATAGGTTCATTGCATGACATTGGACCAATTGGATTCCTTGACCGAAGATGAGTTGGTGATGGCTTTGTACATTGTCAACCATTTATTTCCAGTTTCGCTTGTTGGCGAAATATCTCCTCGTGGACTGACATGGTTTCGTAAAGGAGAATTAGAAAAGAAAATCCAGCAGGCATTTCCTCATATCAAAAGAGAAGCACATCCTGTTTTTTCGGGATTACTTAATAAACTGGGCTTGCCGCACGAAATTAGATACGAACAGCCACCAGCACCTCAAGCACCCACGGGTTCAAATTCAGTAACAAGTTCTGTATGACATTCGAAGAACTAAGAGAATTTTCTGCAATTTACCACCATAAATTCATTGTATTGCAATACATGAATGCAATTATTCAAAATCTGATTGTAAGGGCAGAACAACACGATCAAAGCAAGTTTTCCGATGAAGAGTTCACGGGATTAGTCGCAGCAATAGACGATCTTAAAAAGTATCCTTATGGTACTCCCGAATATGAAGCAATGCGTGTGAAGCACGCCAAGATTTTCCAAACCCATTACGCCAAGAATCGTCATCATCCAGAACATTTTGCGAACGGGATTGAGGACATGAACCTTATGGATTTGATTGAAATGCTGGTGGATTGGAAAGCAGCGTCAATGCGTGTTGGCAGCGGTGGAACGATTGAAAATTCCATCAAGGTCACAGCCGACAAATACAACATCCATCCCCAACTGGTAAAAATACTTGAAAACACGGCAAAAGCGTGTAAGATGTAAGTTCAATGTATCAGAATATTTTCGTAGATCGCCGTAATGGCGTAGTTCACCTTTGGGATGATGAGAAAGGCCACATCGATTTTCCCATTGAAGCGGTGCATTACGCTTATCGGAAGAAAAAAGGTGGCGAATACAAGTCTCTGTACGGTGATGAACTTGAAGAAACGATGTATTACACCGACGGTGATAATTCGTTATTTGAATCTGATGTTTCGCCGGAAGTTAAGACGTTAACCAAGATTTACGAAGATAGTGATGATCCGTCAGAGGGTCATCGCATTGGGGTCATCGACATTGAAGTTGATTCTACTGGTGGGTTTCCAAATAAAGAAACCGGAGACAAGGAAATCACTTGTATTGCTCTTTACGATTCCGCAACTGAAAAATTTTTCTCTTTTGTTCTTGATCCAGAAGGCAAAATTCCACCACGCACCGAGAAAGTCAAACTGAAATCATCTGATACCAAGGAATATAATTGGGAAATTCGTTCGTTCAGAATCGAGGAAAAACTCTTGGAGAATTTTCTGAATCAATGGGAACAATGTAACTTTACGATTGTCACCGGTTGGAACTGTATTCCAATCAATCAGTCGGTGTGGACGAGAAATCGGATTGTCCCAATTAAAGACCTAAACTCGAATCATCTCTATAACTCCACCTTGAGACGGACGTTCCCGAAAACGGTGAAGGAAAAATGGCGTATCACACTTGAGAATGGCCAAATCGTAGAATCATCGGGAGATCATCGGTTTCCCGTAAAACTTGTAAATCCCAAGGAATATATTACGTTTCAAACATCTCCCAAGTCTAATATTCTAGATGCGGACTTGAAAACACGTCAGATTTCATCTTTTATTAAATGCTTGGATGTTTACTGTTCGGTGCCCATGCGAAAAAATACAGAACCCGATGATGAGACTTATACATTGGACCAATTATATTTGGCGGGATTGATATATACGGATGGGACGTTGAAAGATCCCAACGAAATTCTTCGAGGATATACTTTTTATCAGTCGGACGTGGAGTTGATGGAATATTTGTCTGAACTTGGATTACAAAGTTCGATTTCGGGACCAAATAAAGGATGTTATTCCAGATATGTTAATTTTTCATATTTGGGTAAGGCCAGCGAGTTGATATATTCTGGAAATCGGAAAAAACTTAATTTAGAAAAACTATCGGCACTCTCATACAGACAGTTTATGCGGTTCCTTTCGGGTCTTCTAGACGGAGATGGATGTAAGACTAATGGCGTGGGATTTTCATTATGCAATTTTAATGGGGATCTGGATACTTTACAAGAACTCTGCCAGTGGAATGGGATATTTTGTACCCGGACACAATCTACTCTTAGGTTTATCGATATTTGTTTTGAAGATCTAACCGTTCAAAAAAAATCACGCTGGCAAAATCAGCAAGAGTCGAGTTTTTCACGAGTATCGAAGCAAAAATCTGAGCAAACTCGATTCAAAAAGCTTGGAGACGTTTACTGGGTTAAAGTTCGATCCGTAGAATATATTGGAACCTCAACTCAAATGACCGACATTGAGACGGATACTCATTATTTTGTCAGTCGGGGAGTTACGACTCATAATTGTAATGATTTTGACATGCCCTATATCTTTGCCCGTCTTCGCACGGTACTTGGAAAGAAAATGGGGTATAAGCTTTCTCCTGTTGGAATTGCATATCTTCATCGGTTTACTCAAACAATGAGGATTGCCGGAATTTCTCTTTTGGATTACATGGAACTTTACAAAAAGTTCATTGGAAAAGATCAGCCAAGTTTTTCGTTGGGGTACATTGGACAGGAAGAAGTTGAGATTGGAAAAACGGTATTTAAGGGAAGTTTGGTTCAACTCTATAAACAGGATTTGAATCGCTATGTGGAATACAACTTGAACGACGTGAAGATCGTTGTAGCTCTCGACAAGAAATTGGATTTCATTCACCTTGCACGTTCGGTTTGCCACAAGGGGCATGTTCCTTACGAATGGTACATGTATTCGTCACGTTGGATTGATGGTGCCTTGTTGACGTATCTTCACCGAAATAAGCTCATTGCTCCAAATAGGCCAGAAGGTGGAAGAGAAACCTATGAAACAATGAAGGAAGAGGGAGCTGAGGGATTTGAAGGTGCGTATGTCAAAGATCCAGTACCGGGGTTATATGATTGGGTCTATTCTTCTGATGTGACTTCACTATATCCCTCGGTTATTATGTCCCTGAATATTTCTCCCGAAACCAAAGTGGGTAAGATTGAAAATTGGGACACCGAAAAGTTTGTTAATGGACAAGTTGGTGCGGTAAAGATAGGAGAAGTCCAATATACGGCGGAACAGTTCAAAGAGCTTATTAAAGACGGGTGTATGAGTATTAGTTCCAACGGAGTTTTGTACAAACAACCTGTCAAAAAAATAGTGGGTAAAATACTCCCATGAATGGTGTTTTCGAAGAACGGCGTTATACGTATATCATATGAAACTCATCGAATATGATAAACTTATAAAAGTTGGTGATCGAGTCGAACAACTCGAAGTGATAGAAACCCCCGTTCATAAACCCAAACCACATGGATGTAAAGAATGGTTTGTAAAGGTTAAATGCGACTGTGGCTCTACAAAAGAAATGAGATGTGTTCGATGGGTACGTAAGCAGATGAAACGATGCCGAGCGTGTCAGTTGATTGGTTCTGGGAACTATGCATGGAATGGAGTGGGAGAGATAAATGGACAAACGTTATGTCATATACGAAATGGTGCCAAGGCACGGGGGTTGACATATGATTTGACTAAAGAGTTTCTCTGGGATCTTTTTCTCAAACAAGAACGAAAATGTGCATTGTCGGGACTCCCTATTCAGTTCACCATAAATAAGAGTGAGAAAACTGCTTCGCTGGATAGGATAGATTCAGCAAAGGGTTATATAGAAGATAATGTTCAGTGGATACACAAGGACATTAACTTGATGAAAAACCATTTTGATCAATCTTATTTTTTGAGATTATGTAAGGCGATTTGTGAGCGAAATAAGAGTTGAAATAAACGGTAAAAAGATGAGTTTTCCGACTCGAAATGAGTTGGATGTCTATCTTCAAGCAAATAAAATGTTTGTGGATGGGGACGGGAACATTTGCGTGATGGAAGGGGCGGGGGTGGTGCCTTCGATATTGGACAAGTGGTTCGCCGAACGTGTCGAATATCGAAAACTAGCTGCGGAGTTCAAAGAAAAGGGCGATAAAGTCAAAGAATCGTTCTATGATAGACGGCAATTGCGTCAGAAGATTTTTTTGAATTCGGTCTATGGAACTTTGGGTCTTCCAGTTTTCCGTTTCTACGATAAAGACAATGCCGAGGCGACCACGGTTTCTGGACAGCATATTATCAAGATGACCGAAAAGTTTGTGAACATGTTTTATGCCGATAGGTTTGCTGCTAAGGGTAAATCGGTTTCCAAAGATTTCGTCATTTACATTGATACCGACTCGGTTTATATGTCTGCGTGGCCTTTGATGCAACTCGAAGGACGCTCAATTGACATTACAGAAGAAAATATTCAGTATGTTATTGATCTGTCCACTCAAGTTGCTAAAGGCATCAATGAGTTTTATGAGTTTGCTATTCCCTCAATGTTCAATCTTTCCAAGCATCGTATCAAGATTACACCCGATGTAATTACGAGTACTGCTCTTTGGGTTAAGAAAAAGAGATACGCTATGATGAAGGTGTATGACATGGAGAAAAAACGTAAAGTATTCGATAAAGATGGTACGACGCTTGGAAAACTGGAAGTTAAAGGTATCGATGTGGTTCGAACTTCCTTCCCGGCGAGATTTCGCAAGTTTTCGGGAGAATTACTTAACATGATTCTTCGTAGGCGGTCTCAAAAAGAAATTGATGACCGAATCCTTCAAATGGAAAAGGAAATCAAGACGCTTCCGGTTGAAGAAGTAGCAAAGAATACGTCCGTTAATTTCATTAGTCGTAAGGGAGATTCCAATTATAATCCAAGTGGTCGTAAGATGTTTACCATTCCGACATCAAAAACTCCTCCACAGGTGGGTGCGGCAATGATGTATAACGATTTACTTCGAAAATTTGGTTTACAGAAACAATATGAACCCATTCATAACGGTCAAAAAATCAAATGGGTTTATTTGAAGGAAAATCCTTATGCATTGAAGTATCTTGCGATGAAAGCCGACGGGACCGATCCAGATGAAATTTTGGAAATAATTACAACTTACGCCGATAGAAAACAAATGTATGAGCGGGAACTAAAAACGAAAATTATGAAGTTCTACGCTGTTTTACGGTGGGTTTATCCTACGGTTACGGCTCGAATTGCTGACTCCTTCTTTAAGAAAAAAGAAGAACCACCTCCAATGACTATTCTCGAAGAAGAGGATGAAGAAGAAGAAGAAGGAATAAGGTTAGTGCCTGTTCCAGAAAACTGATATAATAAGTTGTCAAATGCTAAAAATCTGTTATAGTCCACACATAATATGCAGAAAAGCGTTCTAGAAACTTTCATCAAACGGTATAGTTTAGGCGGCATCTGCGAAGCGGCGCATTGGTTTAGTGATGCCGAAAAAGCAACGCTCACCGCCAAAGCCCATACCGAAGAAAAGACTGTAATCCTTAAGGTTGTTCTCAAGGATTGGAAAGGAGTTGAATCTTGCCAGCTTGCCCTTCCTAGTTCAACCAAAATCAAATCCATGTTGGCCCCAATTGGGGATGAAGTTACTATTACGTTGAATAAGGTACGAGATCGGATTGTAAATTTTACAATTTCTGATAACGACTGTGAGGCGGTTTGCACAGTTGCAGAATTTGATGCATTTCCAGAGACGCCAGATCTTGATTTGGATTCGGATAATATGCCAACAGAATTTGATGTTGAAGTTCCACTGACAGAAGAATTCATTTCCAAGATGATGAAGGCGGTTTCTGCCCTAAATGAAGCTAAAGATTTTGTTGTTATGAATAATAAAAAGGGCGGACTGGACATGATAATCAACTATGAAGATACGAACACAAATCGTATTCGCCTCCCTTTGGCAGCAACTCCCGGAAAGGATAAACTCGATACTCCGTTGGGCTTTTCTACGCCTGTTCTTAAGTCCATTTTGAATGTCAATGATACTGCGGGGAATCCAGTTCTTAAAATCTCTAGTCGTGGTATTGCAATAATCGGGTTTGAAGATCCACTTTTCAAATCTACCTATTTTCTATTCCCAACTCGGGTAATTGAATAAGTTATGAGCGAAAAAATTCTCAAAGAAAAACGAACGTCTCAGTTCATGTGGGCCGAAAAGTATCGTCCCAAGACTCTGGATATGTTTATTGGGTCTGAAAGCGTCAAAGCCAAGATTCAGAGTTTCATTGATCAGCAAGACATTCCACATTTGCTGTTTTACGGTCCCGCTGGTGGTGGAAAAACTTCTCTTGCCAAGCTTCTCGTAAAACATTTGCCATGTGATTTTCTCTACATCAACGCATCTGACGAAAGAACGATTGATACTATCCGTGAAAAGATAGTTGGGTTTGCGGCAACGGTTTCTTTCAAACCATTGAGGGTCATTATCCTCGACGAAGCCGATTATCTTCCTGCTTTGTCTCAGGCAGCCCTTCGCAATGTTATGGAAACCTACTCAGTCCATTCTCGGTTTATTTTGACTTGTAATTATATTGAGAGAATGACCCAACCTATTGTTTCTCGTTGTGGTGGTGGAATCAAGATTGAGCCTCCAAAGCAAGAAGAAGTGGCTTGCCTTTTGGCCTCTATTCTTGAAAATGAAGGCGTCAAATATACTGACGAAGAAATTGAGTTCATTGTCAATAGTTACCATCCGGATGTTCGGAAAATTATTAACTTTGCTCAACAGAACGTTGAAAGGGGCAAGCTATCTATTGAAGTAAGCAACTACATCGAAACCGATTTCAAAGAGAAATTGCTTTCTTTACTAAAAACTCCAAGAAAACCGGGAGTTTTTGGTGAAATTCGTCAGTTGGTTGCGGATGCTTCGTTTTCGAACTATGATGAGTTGTATCGCTTCCTCTTTGATAAGGTGGATGAGTATGCCAAAGGCAAGGAAGCACAAGTTATTATTGAATTGGCAGATGCAGTATATCAATCATCGCTGGTATTCGAGAAAGAAATAACGTTGGTTGCGGCTCTCCAAAAACTACTTAAAACAATAGCATGAACTTCTGGCAAAGCAAAGATAAGCGAAAATATCTTGATCTTGATGCGGTGGTTTTTTGGGACTACAGCCCCAAAGAGGCGATTATTGAGGAATTGGGAAAGTGTGATTCAAACCTTAAAGAGATATTAAAACCAGAATCATGGCTTCAAGTTGTCGTTGGTGGTTATATGCTATCGTTTAGCAACGAGGAAGCCGACGAGATTTACAATTTGTTGAATAGTAACAAAAAACTGCTTAACGGTTAATAAAGAAAGGAAATAGTATTATGTCAAATACAACAGGTCCAGTGTGGAGAAACGAAGAAGAACGGCAAATTCTTGCTGAGGTTTACAGATCGTTCGCAACGAAATTGGACCCTGCAACTCGAAACCCAATTGCGTATCAGGAATGGTTCCGTGGGGCTGGTATTCTTCCTCCGACTACGACGCAAGAAAAGAGAACTCTAGTTATCAATTGCAACTATAAGCCTTTGCTCATGATGAAAGAAGTTATGGCTTTAGCTGAGAAGTTCAATCTGATTTTGCAACTCCGAGAAGTGGATGAGAACGGAAACCCACGAGAATAATGGACGAAAAACGTGCCATTGAGTTGATTTCGGAATTACAAGCCAAAGTCAATCGATTGACGCAGGAGCGTAATAATTACGCTACTATGCTCATTAATTACGAGGCGTTCCTGAAAAGAATCCCTCGGTCTTTACCGGGAGAGTTAGACCAAGATAGTATGACCATAAAGGAATGGCTAACTTGGGCTCTCAAGGAATTGGGTTATGAAAACACAGAATGACCTTCCAGTTTATCTCAAACGAGTAATTCATCCTAAACCAAACCTTCTACGAGGTACGCAATGCTATCTTATTGGTCACATGCAATATGTCAATGGAGAAAGTTGGAGGGATGATTTTACAGCTTTTGCTTTAAAACTCGGAATCAAGATATATGACCCGTACCATAAACCGTTCATTCATGACATTCCCGAGGATGAAACTTCTCGTCAGGAAATGAAACATTGGATGATGACCGAGCAATATGACTTAGTAGCCGCCAGAATGAAGGCAGTTCGTGGGTACGACCTTCGTTGTTGTGACAAATGTGATTGGTTCGTAGCTGTCATCAAGCCACAAGTTGCTTCATGGGGTTCGGCAGAAGAAATTACAACAGTTATTCGTGAAAAGAAACCTTTGTTCCTTGTTATTGACGACCCATTGGGTAAACGGGCAACTCCTCTATGGCTGATGGGTGTAATGCCGCACAAATACATCTACAATAATATCGAGGAGGTCAAAGAAATGGTAACGGCCATTGATTCGGGTGTAGTAAAAATGAGCAGTGACCGATGGAAACTGTTCAAACCAGAAAAGAGATAAAGTTATGTCAAATCCCGCAGGACCAATTCCACAACATTGGTACGGAAATTTTCCGGCGTCTATGAAACGTCCTCTTGTAGCGATGATTTTCGACGCACGTTTTCAAGAGGATATTATCAGTAGGAGAAAAAGTTCTTCTGAGTAGTCCCCCCGGTGGAGCAGCATGGTCTGCTATGGTCAAGCTAACCTCGGTTAAACATTGTCAATTAAAAGACGTTTCCACCCAAGATTTGAATGATGGTGGTATGAATACATTAGAAGATGTCATAAGAGACTCTGGTCGGATTTACGATGGAATGAACGAAGAATCTCTTGTGACTGTGTTTCGGTGGAAATTGATATGAAATTAAACGAACTTATTTTTCATTTGGAACAAATAAAGGAAGTGCTTCAAACAAGCAGAATTGACCCCAATAAGATTGAAGTTGTGTTTGTAGCCGATGTCCTTAAGGGACGAGAAGAAGTTCTCAAAAACAAGAAAACAATTACTTCCACACATCTGAATGCGAGGGAGGAAGTTCTTATGTTTTTCGACGCAACATCATGGGAACAGTATCAAAAAGCGTTGAAATAACCTTGGATGGGGCAATTACAATCCTTATACCAAAATGAAAGGTAAACTGATATATTTAGCGGTGCCTTATACACATTCCGACCAGAAGGTAGTGTTGGATAGATTCCATCGAGTTAACAAAGTTGCTGGTCTTCTAATGGAAAAGGGAAATCATGTCTTCTCTCCAATTTCTCATTTCCATCCCATTGCGATGGCTCATTCACTCCCTATGGAGTGGGAGTACTGGTTGAAACATGACGAAGTAATGCTCTCTAGATGCACAGTCGTCTATGTGTTAATGATAGATGGTTGGAGAGAATCCAAGGGCGTCAACGCAGAAATTGAACTTGCCAAAAAATACGATATTCCCGTGGTGTATATCAATGAACAATGTGAAGTACAAAGCATTTTTTGTGATTGTACTTTTGAAGTTGATGACGGTTTATAAAATGTGTTGTCCATTAAAAAAAGATTACCGCCATCCTGTTGATGGCGGTTTTTGTTTATAATAAGTTGATTTCCAGAAAGTGCTATGCCATGCTATTTACATCTATGGACGAAAGCGTTTTTGATTTAATTGATGTTTCTGTGAAAGACCCGTTGCGAGAAAATGGGGTTCTCTACGTTGGTCAATATGGAACAAGTGGTTACGCCATCGCCGCAAAAGGTTACATCTGTGATTTTCTCATGAGAGGCGTTCCTGTTTCATGGGTTCCTCTAAAGTTTGATGACTCGGAATTGTCAGATGATAATCACTATAATGTGCTTGCAAAAACGGCCATTAATAAAAGCATAACAAATATCCGTTCTATTATTCTTCATTGTACGGCAGACCTTTGGCCCAAGTATAAAGAAGAGAATAAGGATAAATTTGCAAATAGAAATGTCGTTGGATATACCGTATGGGAAACAAATAGACTTCCCGAGTCGTGGTCACAATATATCAATGAAAATGTGAATGAAGTATGGTGTCCTTCAAAGTTCAACGAACAGGTGTTTAGAAGTTCTGGGGTAACAATTCCTATCAGAATTGTTCCTCATGTGTTTCTAAAATCTAATTTACCAGATAAAGCTCAAATATCTTTGCGGACCTGTTCAGGCGAACCCATCGGAAACGATCCTAACGTGATAACGTTTTACAGCATTAGCGAACTTAATGAACGAAAAAATGTTATTGGGTTGATTGATGCTTTTTGTAAAGCATTCACGAAAAAAGATGCCGTGCGTCTTATTCTAAAAGTTCATTACAAAAACTATTCTCCACAGAATATTACCTATTGTGTAAGCAAAATATCAAATGCTTTACGAAAATATCCGGATCACCCTCCAGTGTACTTGCTAGCAAAAAATCTTACAGAGTTGGAACTTTTGGCCATTCATTCTCTCGGTGATTGTTATATAACGACAACACGCTCCGAAGCCTTTGGACTCACAATTTTTGATGCTTTCCATTATGGCAGAAAAGTCATTGCTACTGCTTACGGAGGTCAGGTCGATTATCTTGGAGCAGGTTATGCGGGGTTGGTTAGTTATGACTTGGTTGATGTTAAAAACATGGAAAATTTCACCCATGGATACTATATGCAGGGGGAGCAAAAATGGGCAGAACCAAATCTTGATCATGCTGTAGCAATTATGAGACAAGTTTATCAGTCGCAATGAAAATTTTGTTCATACCTGTTGAGGCCCAACACGACTACCAGAGCGATACTTTTCATTGGGGCCTTCGCCATTTGGAGCACCATAATTCAGATGTCTTCGTGGCTAAAACGTTTCATAATCCACGACTTCTTCGAGCTAACTATGATCCAACGTGGTCTCATTGCACTTATTATGGTAAATGGGACTGTACGTATCCTATGGTGAATATGGAGGAAATTAATGCAAAAATTGCTGATAAGTTTTATGATTTGATAATCTGGATGGATGCATTAAGAGACGCCGATAGGGGAAGATTAGACTGGGTGTACAAAATCTATGGAAATAGATTATTTATTGTTGATGGGGATGATGCTCAAGATAAGCCATACATGGAAGAACTCAAGAACTATCCAAATCTTAAGTATTTCCGAAAGTCTCTAAATTACATTATTAAGTACGAGCACAACAATATTTTTCCTATTGATTTTGGGTTTCCGGATGAATTAGTGAGTGAAGGTCCGTTTGAAAAGAAGAAATTGGTTGCGAGCATTATTCCCGGCGACGAGACGACGTATATTTTACCTGAATCAAGATATTATGCAGAATATCGCCAATCAAGATATGCCTATACTTATTCTAAATGTGGATGGAGTTGTTTGAGGCATCTTGAAATTATGTTCAATCGATGTATCCCAATTTTTCTTGATTTGGAGTTTTGTCCTGAATACATTCTACATTTTTATCCAAAACAGCTTTTGCGGAAAGTATTGCTCGACCATGTAATAGTTAATAGAAAGCAATTGCATTACGATACTATTCAATTACATGGTAAAAATGAATATTGGATTAATACGATTCGTAATGAATTGATTTTACCCAAAAAGGTTCCTCAATATGAGGAAGTTGAACAACAAATTTTCGATCATTGTAAGAAACATTTAACATGTTCGGCGATGGTCAGGTACCTGTTAAATCATTATGATTGATTATTTCAAACTATTTGGACTTGCAAATCCTTACGAAAGATTTCGTGGTAATCCAAATCTTCAATTGAAAATGCATGGGTGGAATGGAAATCTCCCATTCTTTGAGACGATTATCACCGAAACTCGTCCAACAACCATCATTGAGATTGGTAGTTTTCTTGGTAAATCGGCGACGAACATGGGTAGGATTACGAAAAAACTTGGGATCGATACTGCGATTCTTTGCATCGATACGTGGTTAGGTTCAGATGAACATTGGAGAACCGATGGGTGTAATATGCTTAATTGGTGGGACAATTTTTCACGGGGAACCTCCGTAATGTATGATCAATTTATAATTAACATTATTTTAGCGGGGTTAGATGATAGAGTCTTCCCCCTTCCTAACACATCGACAACCATTTACAAAATGCTCAAATGGAAACAGGTTACTGCCGACTTGATTTATGTTGATGGAAGCCACGATAAAGAAGACGTGAAAAAGGATATTCGGATGTATTGGGAAATTCTAAATCCCGGTGGAACAATGTTTGGAGATGATTACATAGCGTGGAAAGATGTCCGTGATGCAGTTAATGAATCTTCTGTTTCCATGGGGGTTCCAGTCGTTGTAAGAGAACAGCCCTTTTGGACATTGAAAAAGGTATGAAATACTTCGACAAGAAAATCTTGTTTGTTTGTACTTTGAACTCCAGTTTGGGAGATACAGTATTGAACGCCTATACTTGGGTTGGGAAGTTAAAAAATCTCCACCCAAGATCGATTGTTCATGGTTTACTTAATTGTCAAAGTTACACCAATGCGGGACACATTCTTGTTCGAAAAGGTCTGTTTGATTATATCTATCCGGCCAATCTCATGGGGACAACTATCGAAACCATGGATTCCTTCCTTCTGAGAACTCTCAAACTTACAAAATATGATATCGTTTTGTTTTCTCCGTGGGATAAAATTGAGACCCATGACAGTCTTAAAACGATGTTTCCGGACGCAATCTTTCTTTGGACGAATAGAGTGGAGTCATTTGGGACAACAGAAGATATCATTGATTACCAAACTAGAGTCGGTGGATTCAATGTTCACCACTTCAATGGAAATGTTTTGCCGAGTTTATATCATCAGAACCTCAATCGGATCTTCGTTAATGACTGTTTGGAAATAGCCCGAAACAAAAGCTATGAGAAAACGGTTTGTTTGTTTGGTGCATCTTCACGAGCATTGGCGAACGTCTCGTATGTAGGAATGCAAAAGGTGGTTGAAATCTGTAATAAGAACGGCTTTTTCTGTTTTGTTTGTGGAACACATTCTTACAATGTTTACACGCCAACTTCTAATGGAGTTGATTGGAAGGTCGTTTACGAAAGAGATTATGGCGATGGTTCTTGCAACGTCGATGGAACGGGATGGGAAAAAACCATTTCCCTCATGGAAGCCACGACAGCGACCATTACTGGACCAACCGGAGCAGTAATGATTCCTCCACTTTTCGGGGTAAAATTGATTTGGCTATCTGGTGGAGATAGTAGAATCATGGAAGGATGTCTCCATTCTTTTACCAATCGGGAGAATATGAATAGAATTCCGTGTTCATGTCCATTTCATCCGTGTGGACCCAATACTGTTTCGCATAATGAAGAAAAAGCAAAAAAATGTGCCGAGTTAAGAATGCCATTATGTCTGAATGACGAATTGAATACCGAGGAACTTGATAAAGTTTTGAAAACTATATGAAGACATTAATTCAACTGGGGTGTAATACTGGATCGGACATTTTGGATTTTGTGAAAGCATCGGATTATGATTTTATTCTACTTGTTGATGCCAATCCTTTCTGCATAGAAGCAGCCAAGAATCTGTTCAAAAATGTTCAGAATGTTTATTATGATGTTCAGGCAATCAGTGCTGAGGCAAAACCAGTTACGTTTTATATTCCCCATTACGAGATTCACAAAACGTCGGCACATAGCTCGTTGAGCAAATCTCATGTATTAAAACACGGGCACGATGAACAAATGATGAAAGAAATTCAGATGCAGTCAATTACTTTCAATGATCTTATGAAACGGCATAGTCTCTCCTCTGTGGATAGACTTTATATCGACTGTGAAGGAGAAGATGTTCCAATTGTTCTATCTATTGACTTTACCTCTTTTCAGATTAACTACATCAAATACGAACACGGACATGCCTCCGAAAAAGATAAACAGAAGGCGGTTCAATATCTTCAAGATAACGGATATGTATTAGAAATTTCGGGCGGTGATACGATAGCAACCAAATCATGAGTAAAACCTACATCTCTAATCTAAATTCGCTGTCAGCACTTTTTGACCGTCTTATTGTTGAAAACGTGAAGATGCATCATTTCCAAAGAAAGGGTGAGTTCGATAAGACGGAAGCTCAAAAAGCGTTAATAACCGCTCTTCAAGAAGAACTTGTGAAGTTTTTTATGGAGACGCTAGAATCAGGAAATTACAATTACCTCTCCGAAAACCGAACTTTCAAACTTAAAAAAACCAAAGAACTTGTTGAGGGAGTGTCTGAACTTTGTGAATGTCATTCGAATATAACCCATTGTGACCAGACTAAACTTCAAGAAGTCAAAAAAGAATCTCCCAATGCCGAAAAAGTGTTCAAACTCGAATATCAGAATCGAGTGAACTTGGAGAGACGGGCGACAATCAAAAATCAGATTGATAAGAGTTATGAAGATCTTTTACACCCAACTTAATCGAAAAAACAAGAATTGCACCGAAGGATTTTTCGCTAACACGATATATTTGGAGTTTCAGAAGTTCCATCAGTTCGTTTCTTCTCCGGAAGAGGCGGATTGTATTGTTTTCTTTTACTGTTTTTATTTCGACTATGAGTTTGATCAACAGATGTATGAACGAATCAAGTCTAGTGGTAAACCCATTGTCATTTTCGATTACTTGGAACAGGGTTCTCCTTCACTGCAAAAGCCGGAATACCTGACGACGATGCAGATTTTGGGCTATCAGTATGATGAGTCTCCCGGTAATCCTACAACCGTGGAATACATGAAACTGGTAACGGGCATGTACGAACTCCAGTCGCAGATAAAACTATATTTTAAGAGAGAAATGCCTGTCTGTTTGGATTACTCAAAATCTCCCTTCAAAATCCTCCCAGTTGAATACCCAATAACGTTTGCCCCATATGAACCAGTATCCGAGGAAGATTATTACAATCGTCCCTTTGACCTTTATTTCAACTATGGATTTTCGAATCCAGACCGTCCAAAACTTCATGGAAGACTTTTACTGGGAATAGACCAAATAGGACATAATTTTGCTCAAACAGAGAAAACCGAAGAAGAGTTCCTCAAGCAAGGAAGGAAACGGATTGTTGTTGTTTATCATAGGGAGTGGTATGAGAGAGTTCCATTCAAATCACAAAATTCCATGACCTATACCACTATGGATTTGTATGGTGCGGGTATGAAGTGTTTTAGATCCACCGAAGGGACAATCGACACTTTGGCTTTCAAAGCCGATCCATCTCTTCTGCATTATTCTTATCCATGGGTTAACGGAAAAAACTGTATTGCTCTTCCCGTTGATGAACGAAATAGACTCAAAATTGATGAGGCATATGAGATTATTCGTTACAACCTTCGAAACAATCAGGGTTCTCTATACTCCCTTTACTTGAAAAGTGTAGAAAACAATCATAAGTATCGCACAGAGAATTATGTTAAAGATTACCTTTTGAAGAACATGGCTATGTATGTTGTTTAATCATCCCAACAAAGTTCTTCATTGTGCTCATCACAAAGCGGGTTCATTTTGGATTGCGTGTGTTTTACAGGAAATTTGTATGAAACGTGGGCTAAATATGGTAATTTTTGAGGACGATGATAGTCGTCTATCGAGTTATCAACATGCCGATGTTCTATACGATAACAACTCATTAACAATTTTCGATAGAGAGAACTATGTTGGATCTCATATGATACGTGATCCACGGGATATCATTGTTTCTGGTTACTTTTATCATTTGTGGACACAGGAAGCATGGGTTCATGTAGTTCGTCCTGAATGGGGGATGACATATCAGGAAAAAATAAACTCCATGTCAAAAGATGAAGGGATGATGTTTGAAATGAAGAACATGGGTGCGGTAACTATTGAACGAATGCGAGTATGGAACTATAACAATCCCAAGATGTTAGAGATTAGATATGAAGATTTGATTCTGAATCCAGATGAAATTTTTGCTCGTCTTTTCCATCATTGGGGAGTTGTTCCGGAGTGGATGGATCAGTGTATGGAAGTATCTCGTCGGCATCATATGACGGCGAAGACGGGGAGGAAGCTTGGAGAGGTTGATCCGAAGTCACATATGCGTTCTGGAGAACCGGGACAATGGAGACTTCACTTCACCGAGGAACACAAGGAATATTTCAAGGAAAAGTTCGGAGAAACCCTGATTGCCTTGGGATACGAAAAAAACAACGATTGGTAAGCGAGGAGATATTTATATCCATGAAAGATAAGACACCAAAAAAAGAGAATGCCTTTGACATGGGCATTGCCGGGACTACAGGAGCAATGGACTATTCCACTGGATTCGGTACTCCTGCTTCCCCAGATGTGTCTCAAAATCCAGATGAATTCGTAAAATCAAAGTCACTTGGAAATCATAGCAATACTGCTACCGCAGCACAAGCACACCCAACGGATATCAATGCGGCAATAGACCAGATTTATAGTAAAGAAGTTACGCCATCTCCGGATGAAGTTAAAGCGGGGCTGGATTATGAACTTCATAACATGATCAAAAAGGATAAAGGCAAGGCAAAAGAACTTGTTATTGCCAATCTTCGTAAAGACCCACATTACTATGGCAAGCTAAACATGCTGAACATAGACGATAAAGAAATGATGAAAGAATCCACCGAAAAACCATCCGTTGCAGAGTCTCAAAAAATCGAAACTATCAAACTTCTTAACCAAATGTTGGAAGCAAAGAGTAAAAAGGCAGAAACGCCTCAATCTATCAAAGATGCCTTAGCAGAAACCAAGGCAAAGAAAGCACAACGTTACAATCGTTAAGGAATTTTCAATCAGTTATGAATAAGTTACCACGAACATTTTGTGTCACTCTCAAGGAAACTCCACTCAGAAAGAAGGCTTTTCAAGAGTCAGCCAAAAAGGCGGGAATAGAAGCCACTATGTTTGATGGTATTCTTGGAACTCGAATGGGACTTATAGCTAAGTTTCCAAATACAATCGAATGTCCCGGTGGAAATGTTATGCTCAATGAGCGTGCTTTAGGATGCAACATGTCTCATTTTATTCTCTGGCATGTTTTGAAATATCTACCAGACGAAGAATTTTTGATTTTCGAAGATGACGCTCTTATAGAACCCGATTTCAAAGAGAAGTTTTTTCCCATATATGAGAAACTTCCAATAGATTGGCAGATGGCATACGTTGGTTGGATTCGTTATGGTAATGATGTGCCACCACTCATGGTTTCCGAAGGATTGAGTATTCGTATCCCCACGGCAACTCATGCTTACCTCGTTAAAAAATCAGTGTTAGAAGAGCTTTGTAACTGTATGATGCCATTTCAATCTAACATTGATTTAACTATTGTCCATCGGCTTCTTCCAAAAATTCGATACTATGTTTTTGATCCATCCCTTGTTGAACAACGAAGCTATTTGAACATTTCGGATTCAGTATGGACTTCACTTGTCTATGATTGGGACACTGATATTTATGGTTGTAAGAAAAATCTCTTGAAAGATTTGAAACTTCTTGAAGGTTGGTATCCGATAGAACGAAATAATGAAGAAGTATGGCGTTGGAGTCAAGATACATTTCAAATAAGTATTCCAGAAAGTATTGACTCTATTACTTTGCTATGCAGCACTCCCATTGAAAATCAACTCACCGTAGAAGTTGGAAATGAGAAAAGCGAGTTTCATCTTCAAGTTGGAAACAATGAAATTATCATTCCGACAAACCATTCATCTATAATATCTGGCAGAACGGCAATAAGATTCATTCCTTCTGAAAGGGATGAGAAAAATCATGATAATAGGGTGTTAGGTATCTGTTTGAAGAGTGTCATTACCAAAACCGGAACTGTATCTATCCCAGTACAAATTATTGATTTAAGTGGAGTTGGTCCACCGCCAATATCTTTTAAGTTGTAAAAATATGGGCACACCGAGGAATGATTTTTATGACTTCTTCCTGTAATCCTAAATGTTGGATGGTTTTAACAAACTCTGTTCGTGCTTCTTCGTGTTTGTATCCGGTGAAGTATGGATGTTTGACAGTGAAAGAATAATCCCTGACATACCTCAATCCCTGTCTGCGACAGAGAACATGTGCTACGTGGTCAATAAACCACCCGTATTTGTTGATGGAAGGCGAAACTCGTGGAAACTCTCGAATAATGGATGCTCTAAGAAACCAGCACGTATCGTCGGTATCCTGTACTTCATAGACATTTGGGGATATTTGTTCGCCCAGTTCTTCGGGAGAGTAAACCCATGCGGTGTAGTCAATATTGGGAGCATAGACTCCACAATTCCGGTTCTGAATGAAATCCGAAGCACGATTGAATAACTTGTCAAAATCGGAAAATTCGGCATCTGCTTGAATGTGAAACAATACATCGGCATCCGGAGAGAAATTGTCACATGCAGTATTCCATTGTTCTGTGAAGTAACCATCGTCCAAATGAATCCAATGAGGATGGCTTGTTGGTGTTCCATTGATTACGGTGACTTTGAACGATAGGGGGGAAAGAATTTTCTCGTATTGTTCCGCTTTTCGCCAATAATCGTTCCAAGTAAAGATGAAGGAGTGGATTTTCATGATAAAAATTGGTCTTTCGCCGCTTGAAGTGCTTTTTCTTTAAGCGCACAGTTACCGATCCAAGTGGCGTGAAAAATTTTCATTTTAGGAGGAAACGGAATGGGTGTAGTGCCATCCCATACTTCTTGCCCACATAGAAATGATATATTCCATATCGAACTACTGAATAGACGATAGTTGATACCGGAAGAATGTATGATGTCATTGAGTGCATATTGGTCATTTCCTTTCGGAGCACACTCAAGTGTCCGTTCAAGCAATCGCTTTACTTTGGGAATAGTTCGGTAAACAAAAAATCCTGTATTGCAATATCCATCATCATATTGAAATGCCATTTCGTATCCGCCTAGCTGTTTAAGTAAAAATTCCTTTGTTGGTTTAACAAAAAGAACATCGGCATCGCAATATAAAATTGTTTCCTCCGACGACCAATCTGTGGTCCTCAAAATGGCATCAATTTTTTTATAAACAGCGAGTCCGTAATTTGGGTTTCCCCAGTCTCCAGAACCAATCTGTTCTCCTTCCATGGGTATTACCTGAAATTCCCGAAAAATGGCTACGCTAGGTAACAAAAAGTTGTGAAATAACTTGTAATGGGAAGGAGTGTAAAACGATAACAGTTTCATATTTACGTATATATATGCATATTCGAGAAAAATGATTACATTTCTTGATTTAGGATTTCATGGAAGGATGACCAACCAGATCTTTCAATATGCTGCGTTGAGGTCAGTTGCGTTGTACAATGGATATGAGATGAAAATTCCCGACGTAACAGGAAGAGTATGTTGGGGTCAATCAAATAAGCTTCATAATTTTAATATATCGTGTTCTATTCTTACGGATGAAGATGTAAAATCCATTCGCCACTACTACGAAGAACCATATGCCAATGAGTTTGTGTACCACGAATCGGTTTTTGAAATACAAGATTTTACCAGCATCAAAGGCTTCTTTCAACATCCTAAGTATTTTGAGCGTTACGCTTCTGAACTTAGAAAAGAGTGTTCTTTGAAAGCGCATATAATGGAAAAGAGTTCTGCCAAAATTTCTGAAATAAAATCTCGTTTTCCGAATCGGGAACTTGTTTGTCTTCATGTTCGTCGAGGAGATGCAATACCTTTATGGGATAAAATATTTCCCTCTGTTGCTTCACTTATGGAATTCATCGCTGCTGCTAAGTCATACTTTCCAAATGCGGTTTTCTTGGTGTTTTCTGGGGGAAACAAAGGGGAATTTACCCATCCGGAAGCATACGAATTCTGCCGAAAAACATTTCAAGGAGACGAATATGTTTTCATAGAGCATAATGAGGAAGTTGTTGATATGGGTATGATGGTTCTTTGTGACCATTACATTGTTCCATTTTTTACGTCGTTTAGTCTTTGGCCAATGTTTCTCAATACCTCTCCTACGAAGAAAAGTATCTTCAAAGATGGGAATTATAATAACACTGTCTTTCCCCGATATGACGGATGGATCTATTTATGAATATGGTTATAACCCCAAAAGAGTTCCAGAAAAGGATGTGGTTCCAATATCCTCCTAATAATATTGAACTATTTGAAGAGTATTTCTTAGATCGCTTCATTTCTGTTGATGAATGGACGTATCTTCCCATTCTCTGGACTCCTATGATTTGTCATCGGGATATAAAAGGAAATTATGATGATGTTCAAGCATTCTTAAATGAACTGGATAGGTCGAAGAGATACTTTACTATTTGTCAACATGACGATAATATCCTAAACGATTTATCCCACTTGAACATTACTATTTTGGCGGCGGGAGGGTATGGTCGGTATCGAAAAAGAGTTTATCCATTGCCCTTGATTTGTTCCTCCAAGTCAGACCCATCACAAGTTTACCCAAAAACAATTTTTGCAAGTTTTGTTGGTGCGATAGATGCAGAGGGGGTTCGTCATCCTATTCGAGTCAAAATGAGAGATGCGTTAAAGGGCAACTCGAAATATATTATAAAAGAAGCGAAAATGAATAATATGAGTTATCCTCATTTTATTCAAACCATGCGAAACAGTACGTTCTCTCTTTGTCCTAGAGGTTATGGACAGACTTCCTACCGTATTTGTGAGGCATTACAGAATGATTCCATTCCTGTGTACATTTATGATGACCCGATGATTCCATTTTTCGATGTCCTTGATTTTGAAACCTATGGGATTTTGATACACGAGCGGGATATTCCGATGCTCGATGAAGTTTTGTCGTCAAAAACACCAGAAGACATTGAAAATTATCGCCAAAACGGTAAAAAAGTGTATCAACAGTATTTCAGTTACCGGGGGTGTTATAACTCAATTTTGTTATATTTATCACAATGAATGTCCTATTCATAGAAAAAAGTCTTCGAACCGATAAGCTTGCCATCATGTATTTATCGGCGGTACTGAAAGCAGCAGGACACACAACACACCTTATTTGGGATGATATTGAATCTTCGGAAGACTACATGAAATCTCATCCAATAGATGTAGTGTGCTGGTCTATGATGACCTGTGAATCGGAGTGGATGTTTGAAAAGAACCGACAGCTCAAAGAAAAGTTTAAATTCATTTCCATTATCGGTGGTCCACATCCTACATTTTTTCCAGACGATGGAATTAAAGATCCAAATGTAGATTATGTGGTTCAAGGTGCTGGAGAATTGGTTATCAATAAAATTCTTGCAGGGCAGGTAAACACGAAATGTATTCGTGGAGACATTCCTAATATCAACGAACTTCCTTTTCCCGATAGGACAATTCAATATCGATACGATGAGTTTGGAAAAGCGAGAATGAAGAGGTTCATGGCCGGAAGGTATTGTTTTTTTAGTTGCAAATATTGTTTCAACGACCGATTCAAACGATTATATACCGACCAAAAACGATCAATGTGGAACAGGCATAAAGTCAGCAGACTGATGGAGGAGATGGATGGAGTTATTAAAACGTATGGAATGGAACATGCGGTTATGAATGACGATGATATCGCCGCTGATCTAGATTGGTTAAATGAGTTTTGCGATGAAATCAAGAAGAGAAAAATCGAATGGTCGGGTCTTGTTCGTGCATCGTCTGTCACCAAAGACATTTTAGCTAAAATGAAGGATTCTGGGTGTGAGTTTTTGACATTAGCTATCGAAAGTGCTAATGAAACGACCCAAAAGTTCCTCAATCGTGGAAACATAACCAATCAAGATGTTGAGAATGCCGTAAAATGGGCAAAGGAACTTGGGTTCAAAGTTCGATTGTTGAGCATGATAGGGTTACCTGTGGATGATCCGCTTGGAGATGCCTTGGAAACTCTGGAGTTCAATATGAGGATGCAACCTACGGAATCCATCATTTCCGTGTTTCAACCATATCGGGGTACGGCTTTATGGGATTATTGCTTAAAAAAAGGATTGGTTGACCCCGATGTCAAAATGGGTACTTTCTATTCTGGTTCCAAACTTAAAATTAAGGATGCGAAGAAGATTGATAGCTTGTATCATTGGTGGCCATATGCTGTAAGATATCAAATGCCAATAGATTTGGTAAAAATACTCATTGAGATAGAAATTCCTCCCGATGTACAAGATAAATTGCAACGGTATAAGTGGGAATTTGGAAAACGGGAGTTCTTCAAGGCGAGCTAACAAACCTTTGCCTTTTGCCTTCCGAACTGATATTTATATCCATACGGGACTATTATGAGTAATTACAAAAGCTATTTTTTGAAATCGTTAGGTCTTAAAGAAGACCTTATGGCAGGAGGAAAAGGCGATGAACTATCACCCTCTCAAATCGACCAAGAAGAACTCGAAAAAGGTATTAAAGTGGAGATGGAGCATACGCATGATGCCGACTTGGCCAAAGAAATTGCGATGGACCATCTCGCCGAAGACCCGCACTATTATTCTCACTTGAAACAAGCTGGTATGGCTGATGAGTTGTCTGATGGTGAAATTCCAAAAGCAACGCCGGAAAAACCTGCTATTCCTCAGCTTACCAATCTAATTTCTCCTACCGCCCGTGGTTTAATGCCTGTAATTGCTATTGGTGTACGAGGCACCAAAACGGGTTTGCTTCCCGCTGGTGGTATTGTAGATGATCCAGAAAAAGCTCGTTTAGGT
>ERZ795052.237-NODE-237-length-85599-cov-38.111335_pt1 | contig 85599 bp, 76 predicted proteins | sample MGYA00375136_ERZ795052 | MGnify/ENA primary metagenome ERZ795052 (study PRJEB30181, sample SAMN05720156) | activated sludge metagenome | isolation source: Anaerobic digester | place: Japan | collected 2015-05-26 ...
ACGTGGTGCGATTCGACGCCTGCAAGGCCCTGGACGGCAAGAAAACCTATCGGCCTGTTCATCCGGTCCCCGGCGGATTCGCCGAGGGCGACCCCGCAGGCCCCCTGCCTTTGTATGGCTTGCCGAAGTTGCTGGCCGATACCAGCAGCCCAGTGTTCATCGTTGAGGGCGAGAAGTGTTGCGATGCGGGCCGGAAGATCGGCCTGTTGACGACCACGTCCGCCCACGGCGCGCAGAGTCCTCAGCGAACGGACTGGCAGCCGTTGGCGGGGAGGGACGTCGTGATTCTGCCCGACTGCGACCAACCGGGCGAGAAATATGCCGCGACCGTGGCCGACATCCTCACGGGCCTGAATCCGGCGGCGCGGGTGAAGATCGTTCGGCTGCCCGGCCTGCCCGGCGGCGGCGACTTCTATGACTATATTGAGCAGTCCGAATCTAAAAACCCGGAAACGATCAAGGCGAATGTGCTGACAACGGCAGTGGAAGTCCCGTTGACACGATCTGCGGCGACGGCCCGCAAAGCAGCCGAAGCGATGTCTCCTGACTACGTATGCATGGTCGATGTTGAGCCCAAGCCTATTCGGTGGCTCTGGCAGGATCGTCTGCCCGGCGCGATGCTCAGCCTCCTTATCGGTGTAGAGGGGCGCGGCAAGACATTCGTCGCGCTTGACATGGCGGCGCGGATCACCACGGGGCGTTTCTGGCCGGATGCACAAGCCCCGGAAGATGTACCACTTGTTGGTAACGTCGTTTTTTTGACCAGCGAAGATCACCTTGAATACACAGTGCGACCCCGGCTTGACGCGATGGGTGCCGATGCTTCGAGGGTGTTCGCACTGCGCGGCGTGAAGTCAGAAAAAGGCAGCGAGTTCTTTGACGTGGTGAAGCACCTACCTGCGCTGGAGGAGATGGTCAAGTCCATTGGTAACGTGCGGTTGATTATCTGCGACCCGCTGACTGCCTTCCTTGGAGCGACCGACCAGCACAAAAACGGTGAAGTCCGCACGGCTTTGGCCCGATTCAGCGGGCTTGCCGAGCGGTATGGCTGTGCCGTCGTCGGCATTTCGCACCTGAGCAAAGACGCGAGCAAGGCCGCGATTCACCGCACGATCGGGAGCGTTGCATTCAGCGCAGCAGCAAGGGCTGTGTGGCTTGTCGCCGACGACAAAGACGACGACACGCGGCGGATCTTCTGCCCGGTGAAATGCAACCTTGCGCCACTGGCGAAGAGCTTGGCATTCCGAATCGAGGATGGCGCGGTTCACTGGGAAGCGGGTCAATTCGAGGCGAACGCCAACGACCTTTTGTCCGACGGGAACAGTGAATCCCCCCTGAATGAAGCGGTTCAATTCCTGCGCGAGATATTGGCTGATGGTCGCGTGCTGTCGAAGGAAGTCCAGAAGCTGGCGAAGCAAAGTGGCATCTCCGAGCGGACCTTGAATCGCGCCAAGAAGGTGGTCGGGGTGAAGTCCGAGAGAGAAGGAATCGGCGTCACGTCCGTTTGGTTCTGGAGGCTGAGCCAGTGAAAGGACAGTTGGCAATCTTAGGAAGGCAAAACCGCTTTTTTGGGGCAAAAAACCAAACATTGCCCATAGATTGCCAAAGACACAAAATGGCAATCTTAAAAGATTGCCACCAAATCCTTAAGAATGACGCAAAAACCCAAAGATTGCCAAAAGTGTGTGTATGGCAATCTATTGGCAATCTTTGGACAGCGAGAAAGGATCAATGATGGGCAAAAGCTACTTGCGAGTGCCCCTGGACCGCCTGCGGCAGGATGCGCTGCACGGTGTGTCGGCAGAAATTTGTGGGCGGGGGTCGTCAAATGTCGGTTGAAAAAACGATCACCATCAAGCAGGAACGAGCCATTCTCCTTTTGCTCCAAGGCAACAAGGCCAAATCGGTGGCCCGCAAGATGGGTTTGAGCGAACGCACGTTGGATCGTTGGAAGCGGGACCCCGCGTTCTGTGCGGTACGCGACGCGACCCGTCAACGGATCTTCGATGAAGCCGTCGCAAAGCTGGCCGGCATGGCCGACGAGGCGGTGGAGAAGCTGAGGGCCATTCTCACGGGCAAGGTCAAGCCCGACCACGGGATGTTGCGGGCAATCGAAATCTGCCTGCGAGAGGCTCGCGCCACTGAGGAAGTCGAGATTCGTCAGATGATTGCGGAACTGAAGGATGAAGTCTCGAGGCGACAGGCATGAGGTTGTACCAGATCCACAGCGAGCTGAACGCGATCAAGCGCCAGCTTCGGGCTGGCAAGCGGCAGGTTTGTCAGGAGCAGCTACAGCGCTACGCGATGGACGGCACCCTGCCCGGAGACCCCTTGACGCTGGCGTATGTCCGGCTGACTGAGGCGGCTCAACGGTGCATGGTCACGTGCATCGGCGGCGACGAAGCCACACATGAGCAGGCTGTCCGGGCATACGAAGCGGCCCTTGCCGAATGGCAGCAGACATTGCAAGGGGGTGTTCTGTGAACGAGCGTCTGCCTTCCCCGCAGGGGGTCAAGGGCGCGCAACGGCAGCGGGCGTCGGGTTTTGCGAGTCGAGGGCAATCCCCCGCGTCCATGCCGTTGTCGAAAACCCGAAGTCTGAAGCGTTTTGACCGGGCGGTGCTCAAGGGCGGTGCCTTGCCGGTGTACTACCGAGTTTGGGACACGCTGGACGCCATGAGCAACCCCCACGGCGTTGTCTGTGCTCACATTCAAACTGTCGTCTTTGCGGTGCGCGATCGGTTCCCCGAGCATCCGCGCCCCACGGTGGCCGAAGTCGAGGGCGCGATTGTCTACGGGCGGCACGTCGGGCGGCTTGAGCGGCTACCGCGACACGTGACCGACCCCGAGGGCGTGATTGCCGTCTGTGTGCTGAAAGGATCGAAGAATGACCGATGAGCAGCTTGCCAGTGTGACCGTCGTTGGCAGAATCGCCGAACGGCCCACGATGTCAGAAACCGCCACAGGTAAAACGTTGGCCCACTTCTGGCTTCAGTGTGGTGACAATGAGGTTTGGTGTATGACTGTCGGCCCACTTGCCGAGAACGTCCGACGGTTCGGTGCCGTCGGTGCTGAGGTTTTGGGCTGGGGCCGGCTGAACTGGCTTCATGGTCAACCTGAGCAGCCTCACGTCCAGCTTGATCGGCTGGCGTTCGTGAACCCGAAAGAAGTCGCGTCGATTCTTGGATGGGACCTGCAATGACCCTGGCCGCCCCGACATCCCGATGGACCCCTGCGAACCTGGACCCGAGGCAGGCAGCCTTTTGGCAGAGCACGGCCACGATAACAGCGGTCCCGGCTTGTCGCCGGTCCTGGAAAACCGAGGGCGCAAAACGCCGTCTCGTTCGTGCGGCGTTGACTCCAAGTCCGCACACAGGCCGGCGGTTCTTCGCCTGCGCCCCGACACAGCAACAGGCAAGGGACATCTTCTGGTCCGACCTGAAAGCGATGGTGCCGACGTGGGCGCTGCGAACGGGCAACCCCGACAAGGACATCCGCGAATCCGACTTGGAGATTCATCTGCGGGACGGCGGCCTCATTCGGGTGGCTGGACTGGATCGACCGGCCCGCGTCGAAGGCGGTTTCTGGGACGGCGGGCTGATTGACGAGTACGCGGACTGTCGGCCTGATGTCCTGCATGAGCACATCGTCCCCATGATGGTTCGGCCCGGCTCCTACATCGACATCATCGGCAGTCCGAGCGGCAGAAACCACTGGTATGACCTCGTTGAGCGGATCAAGAGCGGCGACTTGCCGAACGCGGCGCACTTCACGTGGAAAGGCAGCGAAGTCCTTCACCTCTATCTCGGGCGCGAACGCGCGGAAGAGGTGCTGTCGCAGGCCCGCGCGACGATGGACGAGGACACGTACCGCCAGGAGTGGGAAGCTGCGTTCACGTCGCCACGGAATCAAGTGTACTATGCCTTCCGCGCCGACGACCACGTGGAACCCTGTGAGTACGACCCACGGACCGAGCTTCACGTCGCGTTCGACTTCAACGTCAGTCCGGGCGTCGCGATCATCTGTCAAGAGCGGCGGTACACTGGCAGCAACCCCCACGTGGACCGATCCGAAGATGTCACGATGGTGATTGACGAAATCTGGATCGAGCAGAACAGCAACACCCGGAAGGTGTGTGCGGAGCTTCTACGGCGGTACAGCGGGCATGAGGGCGAAGTATGGATCTACGCCGACGCAAGCGGCGGTGCCGGGCACACGTCACAAGTGGAAGGTTCCGACCTGGACTTGATTCGCAAAATCCTGGACCCGGTGTTCGGCGGTCGCGATGTTCAAATGACCGGGGGCAAGGTTCTGCACGTGCCAAGCCGTCTGGTCGTGGATGTCCCTGCGGCCAATCCACCGGTGCGGGCCAGGATCAACAGTGTGAACGCGCGACTGCGGGCGGTTGACGGCACGATCCGCACGAGGATTGACCCACGGTGTAAACGCCTCGTTAGGGACATGGAAGGCGTCCAGTACAAGAAAGGGTCAAGTGACCTCGACAAAGCGGGTGCCCCGGACCTGAGCCATATCAGCGACGCGTTCGGATACATGATTCACCGGCGGCACCCCTTGGTCGAAAGTCGTTGGGAAGTGCAACAATTCTAAAATCGAAAGGAAAGTCATGTTCAGAACAAAAGGCGAGGCAAGGCAACATCTCAGAGACCGTGCGCGATTTGGGTTCGACTATGTCCTGCCCGAGCCCCAGCCGGCCGAATCGGCGCGGCAGTCTCCATCGGGCCGGGGGTTCACGGCGCAACTGGCGCTGATGGAGCTTGTCGCGAAGTTCGACCGGGAGGCGCAAGCCGTCGAACGCGATGATCGGCTGAGTAACAAGGGTAGGTCGGAACGATTGGCAGAACTGGCGCGCGAATCGCTGAAACAAGTCGATGTTCTGCGGGTGCGGCTCTACGATCCCATCGAGAGTGATTTGGCGGAACTGCAAAAGCAGGCGGCGTCGCCGACCCGCAAGCAGGGTGACATCGAACAGCTTATGTTGGAGCGCGAAGTTCGGGACAGGCTTCTGGGGATGAATGATGTCCGGCGAATCGAGGTTCTGTATAACGCGATCGAATCCGGCGACGCGCTGACGGTCGAAAGCATATTGAGCGCGCCGAAGATTGCGCCCTTGGTTCCCGATGAAATCATGGAAGAGGCGCGGCAGCGCTGGTATGCGTGGCAGAATCCCGAACTGGCGGCACAGATCGAAGACGCGGTGGTCGCGAGGGACGTCCTACGGAGCAATTTCGGCGGCGTGCGTGCGGCTTTTGAGGCGTTGGCTGGCGTCGAACCTGCCGGGGAACCTGCCGCCAAAAAGTAACACGGTGTCACCCTCGTCAAAGGGCCGGTCGTGGACGCGTCCGACCGGCCCAGGGTTTGAGAATCTGCGGTACAGGCAGATGGTCACGCGGGCAACCCTTGCCCCGTCAACGACTTGCGAGCGGGCCTGAAAAAATGTCCAGATTCCGCGTCTTTTTGGTTGCGTGTCACGGGGGTTTCGGGGAAAATGAAGGCGTATGAAATCGAAAGACTCAAACCAAGTTCTTCACCAACAGACATTCATGGCCGGGGACGGTCTACCCGTAAGGGCGACCGGGCTTCTTTCGAGCCTCATACACCCCCGGCCGCTTTTTCAGAAAGAGGTGACGTATGAGATCGGAAGAATCCACCCCACTTCCCACCACTGTTGACGGTCTCGAAAAGTTGGTCCGTCGCATCGTCGGTGAAGCGCTGCAATCCACGGCGGCGTTCTGCCGGCAGATGGACGAACTGCCGACCACGGGCGACGACTTCCTGGACAAGGCATTGGACGACCTGGACCCGGTCGCGCAGGCGGCAGTTGTCGCGCTGCTCGGGCAGTACGGCAGGGACGACCGAATCGACTTGGCTTTGCAGCGAGTCGAAGCTCGCGTCGCCAAGTTCGAGAACCCCGACCGGCTTCGGCAACTGTGCGCTGAGGCAGATGCGGCAGAATCAGAGGAAGCTGTCCGGTACTGGCTCACATTCGCAAAGTAGGCGTCCATGCGGGGGCCGGCTGTGCGTTCTTCTGGCCGGTCCCCACTTCTGGGAGGTGGTGACATCATGGAGAACAGAGCAGAGCAACGTCGTCGGGCGGTCCTTGAGGCCCTTGCCCGCGCCACAGAAGGTGGACGCGGTAACAAGAAAACCCTTCCGCAGAAATCTGCCAAAGGGTTTAGCTTTATCGAGGTTTCGATGAAGATAAAGCCGCTGATTGCTGTGCGGGCGAAGGAGAGACAGAAGGCGGGCGGCGAAAGCCGAGAAGTGGGTCGTCAGAAATCTGACAAACCACTCGACACCAAGAAGGAAGCCGCCAAGCTGGCCGGAGTCAGCCACGACACCTTCCACAAGGGCAAAGTGGCGCTGAATCACGGTTCGACCCCGACGCCAGTTGGGTCAGGAACCCCCACACTTGGGGGCCAGGATCAACGAACGACTGACGGTGAGGCCCACGGGCAGGGTCAAGGGTAAAATCGTGGCTCCTGCGCGGCGTGGGAGCCTCTAACAACTTCCAAGTAGAAGTATGAAAGGGCAAGACGATGTGGAGCAAAGTGACGCTGACGAAGCAAAAGACGGGCCGGGACCGAAAGCGGCCCTACGTGTGCCGGTGGTACGGCCACATTGGCGACGATGGCAAACGCCGTCGGTACGGCAAGAGCTTTCGCACCAAAGCCGAAGCCGAGCGGTTTCGTACTGAGAAGCAGCACGAACTGGATAGAGGCGGGCAGCGCGATCCGGTAAGCGGCACGACCTTGAAGCGGCTGACGGACGACTTCCTCAAGGCCAAGGCCCCGAACATCCGACCCGGAACAATGGAACTGTACCGGCTCACGATCCGGCGGCTGTTGGACTTCTTTGGCGCGGGCAAGGATGTCGCCACGATCCGCAAGAGGGACGCGGACCTGTTCATGGGCCAGCAGCTTCACCACCTGGACAGCGACCGGCGGGAACTGAGCACGTGGGCACGGTCCCAAATGCTGACTCACTGCCGGTCGATCTTCAAGCAGGCGGTCCGATGGGATATGGCGACGGAGAACCCCTTCGGTGAATGTGAACGACCGAAGACCCGAACCCAGAAGTGGCACCACATCCGCCCTGCCGAGTACCTCAGGCTCATGGAGGCTGCCCCAGACCTGCGCTGGCGGTGTCTGTATGCGGTCCTGTACACGACCGGCGTGCGGATCGGGGAAGCCTTCTCGTTGACGTGGGGCGACATCGACTTTGACCGGGGCGAACTTCGCATTCAGAACCGGGCTGGCACCCCCACGGCTCCCCCCTTCAGCCTGAAGGCCCATGAGCGCCGGACGATCCCGTTGACGCGGCACACACTGACCCTGTTGGCTGAATATCAGGCAGAGGCCCCCGAGGGCGTCCCCCACGTCTTCCTGACGGCGGATCGGCACCAGCGGGTTCTGGCCCACTGGCACAAGCTGGGGCATGTGGACCGCAAGTGGCAGAACGAGTACATGGTGAACAACGTCAATCGGGACTTCAAGAGCCACTGCCGGCGGGCTGGGATCACGTTTGACGGCAAGTGCTCTATCCACACCCTGAGGAAGTCCTGCGGGCAGAACTGGGCGCTGGCGGGGGTGCCGATCAAGACGTTGCAGTATCTCATGGGGCACAGCAACGAGCGGACCACCCTGCGATTCTATCAGCAGGTGGACCCGGCTTCGGCGGCTCAGGCGGTGAGCGCCACGGATCGGATGTTGGACGCGGCGGCGGCGAAGCTGGACGCGGCGACGGACCCAAAACCGGCAGCTTTTGGACGCGGAATGGACGCGGAAGCGGTTTCGGGCGTCAAATCGGAAGGCGAATCGGTGCGGCTATGAAGGGCAAATGCTTTATTCGCAGTGGTTTACAGAATTGGGCGGTACAGGACTCGAACCTGTGACCCCCTGCGTGTAAGGCAGGTGCTCTAGCCGACTGAGCTAACCGCCCGGTCCCGCAGGCAGGATATTGCGTTTTGCGCCTTGCGTCAAGCGAGCGATGCCTTTATAATGTTTCATTTTCGCGACCCAATGCTCATGCGCGGATCACAGGATCAAGAAAGGCTGAAAGATGGACGTCTCTGAGGCAATTCGCCGGCGTTATTCCTGTCGCAGCTACGCCGACAAGCCAATCGAGAAGAAGCAGTTGGACATGATACTGGAGGCTGCCCGGCATGCGCCATCGGCCAAGAACCTCCAGGATTGGCGGTTCGTGGTGGTAACCGACAAGGCTACGAAGAGGAAGCTCGCGGTGGCAGCCAACGGCCAGACCTTCATCGAGAACGCCGGCGCGATCATCGTCGCATGCACGGTCAGCGACCATGTCATGCGTTGCGGCCAAGCGATCGGCCCGATCGACGTGGCCATCGCCATCGAGCACATGTGCTTGCAGGCCACGGAGTTAGGTCTTGGCACCTGTTGGATCGGCTCGTTCTATCCGGATAAAGTCCGCCCGATTGTCGAGATACCGCAGCAGGTCCAGATAATCGAGCTTCTGGCTCTGGGCCATCCGGCCGATTCGCCGAAGGAGCACCGCCGGGAGCCGATCGAATCCATCGTCTGTTTCGAGAAATGGTGCTTCTGACAGTGCTTAACTGATCTTTGAAAGGACACTTAAGAAAACATTGACATCTGGCCGATCCTGTCTAAGATGAAATGAACCGAACACGGGGACGTGGTGTAACGGGAGCACGCCGCGGTCGCATCGCGGAAATGAGGGTTCGATTCCCTTCGTCTCCAATCCCTTGTCTCGTAAGCACTTGCGAAAAATCGCCACCCTGCGTGACGCCCTGAATGTACCCATTGCGTGAGTGGCCCTACCGGCAGGTTGCGGGGAGGATGTCCCGTTCTCAAGATGCCTTGGTGTCCACGGCCAGGGTGCACGTCAGAGGCTTCCGGACGAGTTGCCGTACTTGTGCGCGCGTTCGGAATTCGTGAAGTGGTACCGCCCCCGGACATCGGGCAGACCTGCACAGAGCCCCTTGGAGGCACGGTTTCCACGACAGCACAGGAAGGGCCCGGCGGCAGGGCGGTTCCCTGGTGGTTTCTGCGGGCAAGAGCGATAGAATGGCGACGCGGAATGGGAGAGACAGGCGTAGCAGAGCAGGACAGGAGTTTGTATGAGGATCTTCGGCACGAAGGTGGCGGCGGTTTGATGGCGGTGATCAGTGCCCACAACGTCAGCAAGAGTTTCGGCAGGCTGCGTGCGGTCTGCGAGCTGAGCTTCGCGGTGGAGGCGGGCAGTTGCTTCGGTCTGCTCGGACCCAACGGGGCGGGCAAGACCACGATGATGAAGATGATCTACGGGACCGCCGCACGCGACCGCAACGACGGCGGCACGATCGAGGTCTTCGGCTTCGACCCCGCTCGCGATGAGCTGTCGATCAAGTACCTCTCGGGCGTCGTGCCCCAGGAGAACAACCTCGATGACGAGCTCAACGTCCTCCAGAACCTGCTGGTCTATGCGAAGTTCTATGGGCTCCCCGCTCGCGTGGCAAAGGAGCGGATCGCATCGCTGCTGGCTTTCCTGGAATTGTCGGAGAAGACCAAGGCGCGAATTCGCGAGCTTTCCGGCGGCATGAAGCGACGCCTGGTGATCGCCCGCGCGCTGCTGAACAACCCGAGGCTGTTGATCCTCGACGAGCCGACGACCGGCCTGGACCCGCAGGTGCGGCACCTGATCTGGGAGAAGCTGCGGCAGCTTCGCAGCGGCGGGACCACCATCCTGCTGACGACGCACTACATGGAGGAGGCGTTCCAGATCTGCGATCGCGTTCTGATCATGGACAAGGGCCGCAAGGTGATGGAGGACCATCCGCAGAGGCTGTTGGAGCAGAATATCGAACGGTACGTGCTGGAGATTCCGCAGGAGCAGGCAACCAAGGCCATCCATGGGCACCGGCCGCCCGAGTCGGTGCGCGTCGACCACGCGCAGGGGATGAGCCGGTTCTACTGCAATGACCTGGACCGCCTGAAGGACATCACGGACATGCTGGGCGGCCAGGCGTACTACCTGCGGCAGGCCAACCTCGAAGACGTGTTCCTCAAGGCGACGGGAAGGGGGCTCAATGAGAAGCAGTGAAGCGGTCCCTTATCCGCACCTGGCGTGGCGCCTGTACAGCGTCTGGTATCGGCACATGCGCGTCTACACGAAGAACCTCGTCAGCAACGGGCTGCCGCCGTTCCTGGAGCCGCTGCTGTTCCTGGCGGGGGTGGGCTTGGGCCTGAGCCGGTACATCACCGAATCGATGGAGGGGATGAGCTACATCACGTTCCTGGGGACGGGACTGCTGGTGACCACGGCGATGTTCACGGCGTCATTCGAATGCACGTACGCGACCTTCATCCGTCTGGAGTTCGACAAGGTTTACGACGGGATGCTGGCGGCCCCGATCACGGTCAACAACCTGATCGTTGGGGAGATTCTCTGGGCGGGGACCAAGGGCCTGTTCTTCTCGTTCGCGGTGCTGTGCATCCTAACGCCATTCGGGATCGTGCGGCTTCCGCAGGCGTTGCTGGCGCCGCTGGTGGGCTTCCTGACGGGCGTGATGTTCGCGTCAATGTCGCTGCTGGTGACCTCGTTCGTCAAGACGATCAATCATTTCAATTTCTATATGACGGGATTCCTATCGCCGATGTTCTTCTTCTCGGGGGTGGTGTTTCCCGTGAGCAACCTGCCCAGGCCGGTGCAATTCGCGGCCCAGATCGTTCCGCTGACGCATTCGGTCCGGCTGGTTCGCGCGGTGTGCCTGAGCCGCTACGATCTGACGTTGCTGGCCAACCTCGCGTACATCCTCGTCTTCGTCGCGGTCTTCGGCACCCTGGCGGTCAGACGTCTGCGCCGCCGGCTGGTGAGCTGATCCGTCTTAGAACCGGAAGTACAGGTTGGCCGACAGAACCGGATAGATCTTGAACTTGTCGGCCTGGTCCTGGACATCGTCTTCCTCGCGGGCCAGGTTGGCAAGGAAGGTCGGGTCGTCCGCCAGCGGGCCGCTGGCCGACAACGCGACGTCGGGCGATCCGGTGAACGCAACGCCGAGGTCGGTGATGAAGCCCCAGCGTCGCGCCTTGCCGAACGCATTGCCCCATCCGATGCCGACATACGGAGCCACGTCTCGGAAGCTGACCTCGCCCGACAGAGCCCCGATCTCGTCGGACGTATACGTCTCGTCGCCGATCTCGATCGTGCCGTCGTAGCGACCGGTCAGAGCGGCCTCGGTCTGGTTCAGGATAACGCCGGCACTGAGGTGGAACCTGTTCTCGAACGGATACCAGTCGACGACAAGGGGGAATGTCAGCAGGTCCAGATCGAAGTCGTACTCGACGTCCTCGACCTCACCGTCAAAGTCGAGGCCGAAGAAGCCGACGCTAAGACGGACGTTCACGTCGGGAAGCACATTGACCATCACGTCACCGCCCAGCCCGAGAGTCCCGCTCCGCGCGGCAATCGCAAGGCGTCCCGAGTCGCTCGATAAGGCCAAGCCGGTCCATGACAAGAAACAGAAGGCGGCGAGAATGATCGGTCGTTTCATGCGTCTAATCCTTGAGAACAGCATCACTCGTTGGCCCCCGTGAGGGTCTGCCGACGCCAGAGCGCGGTTGTGCCCTTACAGTATTATCGGCTGGCGCGGCTCGGGCCTTCAGCAATAACCGATGGTCCCTTCGACTTCGGCCTGCATTTTTCGCCCGGGTATGCTAAGATACGGGCAGAAGTCTTGAGGAATCCAACGCTATGGCAAAAATCGTTCTATCGGCCGACGAGCTTTTCGATATCCTGCACGCCAATGAGCTGATACCGGACCAGGTCACGGAGATCGACACAGAGGGCGAGGAAATCAAGCTGAAAGTAAAGACCTCCTGGCCCGTGCTCAAATCGATTCGGGTGAGCGTGCGATTCGCCGGCTTCGACGACGGTCACATCGCGTTCGAGCTGGTGACCAACCGGCTGATCGACGCTTTCGACTGGCTCGTGGAGAAGATGGTGGAATCGCTGCGCCTGGACGATCACGGCGGCCGATGGGAATATCCCACGCTTTACGTGGACGTCAACCGGATCGTCCGGGGTTGGATTCGCGGCGTCGATATCGACGAGATGACCTTCGCGGACGGCCATTTCCATATTACGACGAAGCATCCATCCCGCAAGAAACCGCCGGCGGACGCCCTGTCCGACACGGACGCCGGCGCCTCCTGTCTGCCGTCGTCGTGACCTGCCCTCGGGTTGTTCGCTCGGCGCGATCGTGACAAATGAGAAGGGCGGACCCCGTCGGATCCGCCTCTTCATGGTAAAGGCCAATTGCTCGGGGAATGCCCGACGCCGTCGGGAGCGGGTCGGGCCCCTGTAGACATTTGGCTTAAGGCCTGCTATCGATTCGACCTCGGGACGTCTTCCGAAGCGGCGAACCTGAAGTTCAGATGGCCGATCCGGCAACGACCGGATTCTGTTACTTTCTGCCTGCCCGCGAAGGGGTGATGGCACTGGATTGGCGTCAGAGGGGTCGAAGCCTCTGACGCCAATCCGCGCGGATCGCTCAGCATTCCGTAGCCGATCGACCCAATTCGACGCGAGCGTCATGAAACAGGAAAGGAAGATGTCGATTGCTGTCTTGTGGGGACAGCCCTCGTGAGTTGCGGTCCCGGCACCACGCGCGGTCGCGCTGATGCCTCTTCATCATCCGTTTTGCCTGGCACCTTACGTCCATCCTTCGGCGCGTCCTCCCCGCGTATCGTATCCGTCCCGCCCGCCGACAGCGGGCGGCCGAGACCTGTGGCGTGTCGTGATGACGAGGCGCAACCACAGCCCGATCGGCCGGCGTTTGCCCGCCAGGATTCTGCGACAGTCCCGCCCACCCACGGCGCCATGGGCGTGGATGCAGATTGGCCAGAACGGAACCCGGCTCAGTCGCGTGCGGTCCCCCCGTCACGACCCCCATGGTACATGCAGACACAGACACGACTTCGTCTGTGCCCCTGACCCATTCACGTAGTCCGTTACATGCTCCCTGCGAAACCACGTCCGTGTTTCTCCTTGAGGCGACCGAGGGCGTACCGCAGGAACGCCGGACGATCGCGGTGCGACGCATACTCCGGATGCGTCTTCCTCCATGCGTAGACCACCTTCCCAGTTGGTGGCTTTTGGCGGGGCCCTCCTCCTATGAGGGAACGCCAGTGTGGGCCGGTATACCACCGACCTGCCCGTCTGTCAAGTGAAAACTTGCGGAAATCGCACGCGGGGGTGCGTCGAGGAGCACCTCATGGGGAGCCATCCTCAGCGCCGCGGCGAGGGGCGGTCGTCCGGTTTTCTAGCTGGCGCGTTCGCTCGTTTGGGGCGGTCTTTGTTGGGGATTTCTCGTATCTGAAATTTCGTGTTTCGAGGTTTGGCGGAACGCGCGGGTCTGGCGGCGTGTTTGCCCCGTTTGAGCACAATCAGGGCATTGCCGCAGATTTCGGCGGTCTTGCTGTCGGGGTGTTTCAGTCCTTCGATCAGCGCATCCTCGGCCAGCTTGCGCATGCGGCCGCGCATCTTCCGCAGGCCGTACGCGGCGGCCCCTTTCGTCCGTCGAGGAGAATCGCCGAACAGGGCCTCGGTCAGGATCTCCAGCCCGTCCTCCTGCATCCACGACAGATTGAACGCACTCTGGCGGACGACCGAGATATTCGAGCTGTATAATTGCTCGCGCAGCTTGGCCAGAAGCTTCAGCGCCTCTTCATCCTTCTCCCGCCCGGACGGTTTTCTCTTCTCCAGCCTCATAGGGCTACCTCCTTGTGGATTTGGGCAAGGAGCGTGCGACAGTCGAAGGCGCCCCGGCCTTCGTTCCCCGGCGGCATGATTCTCCCCCCGGCGCGGTCGCGGGAAATCACGGTCAAGGCAATGACCCGGACCAGCCCCCATACCGGGCAGACGCACCATCGATCACTGTCTGCCCGCTGCCTGGATGTCAGCATCCTTGCTCGTCCTCCAGCGTAATACCCGTACGTTCCCAGTCCGCCGGTCCATCGCCATCTTCGACGAGCCCCGGCGTCCTTCAACCACTTGAGCTTCTCACGAACACAATGTACGTATGATGACGAGCCAAATGAACGTTTCGGGTATAAGCCGCACGGCCCTTCCGTCAAGAAGGCCTGGCGGATTCCTGGAGAAATCCTACGGCGTCACCTCGACGACACCTCTTTCTGCACGCGATTGTTATGCGTGTCCGGACGACTGTCAAATCAATTTTTTCGTCCTCTCCGGAGAATCCAAGTCCCGGGGCATGGGTCCGCACAACCGCGAATAAGTGCCGTCGAAACCCATTTTTCTGTAACAAAAAAGGGCCCGCGTGCGTCTGATAGAGGTAAGCAGGACGGGGGCACGAGGACGGCGTGTGCCGGGCCGGCCGCCTGACGGGGAACGGGGCTTGGCCTGTGGACCACCGTTCCGCCGCGAGCGGGTGACTGCTTGCATCATAGTGAAACGGACCGGGCGAGGGCGAAGCCAGCGGGGCACACCCTTGACGTGAGCCGCAAAGGGAATTAAGCTTTGGTGCGGGGGAGTCTCCACAGTCGGAACAAGGCGTGAGATACGGATGGATTCAGGCAGCGGCGTGAAAAGAAAGCGGCTCGGCGAATTGCTGTGCGAGAAGGCGTACCTCGATGAGGCCGGCCTGGGGGTGGCTCTGGCCGAACAGAAGGTCACACACCGTCGCCTCGGACAGATCCTGCTCGAACTGGGCTACATCACCCAGGCCCAGTTGAACGAGGCCTTGGCGGTTCAGGTGGGTATCGAGAAGATCGATCTATCGGAGGTATCGATCGGAAACGAGGTCATCAGCCTGGTGCCGGCCGAGCTGGTCAGCAAGTACAACATCCTTCCCCTGTGGCGACAGAACGGCCGCCTGGCAGTGGCCATGGTGGACCCGTTTCAGCCCCAGGCGATGGAAGACCTCCGCCTGGTTACGGGCTGCCTGGTGCAACGGTATTACGCCGAACCGACTCAGCTCGAGCACGCCGTGCTGCGGTTCTACGGCAGTAATGTCGCCAGAATGCTCGACAACCTGGCACCGGCGGAGCACCGCAGCGAACAAGAGGGCGGCAGCGGCGACTTCTCCCCGGCCAAGCTCCACGAGCTGGCTCGTGAGCCCTCGCTGGTCAACCTGGTCAACCTGATCATCCTGGAGGCCATCGAGGCCCGGGCCAGCGACATTCACATCGAGCCGTTCGAGCATGAGGTCAAGATCAAGTACCGCATCGATGGCATCCTCGTGGAGAAAACGCCGTCGTCCAAGCGGCTTCACGCCGCCATCGTTTCGCGCATCAAGATCATGGGCGACATGAACATCGCCGAGCGATTCGTGCCCCAGGATGGGCACATCGAGTTCATGGGCAACACCGGCAAGATCGACATCCGCGTCTCGACCGTACCGACGGTATTCGGCGAAGCGGTCGAGTTGCGTCTGCTCGACCGGACGGCTTCGCTGATCGACTTGGGCGACCTCGGCATGAACGCCCAGACGCTCAGCGGATTCGCCAAGTGCCTGAAGAAAACCCACGGGATTGTTCTGGTGACAGGGCCGACGGGGTCCGGCAAGACGACCACGCTCTATGCGGCCCTGAACAAGATTTACTCGCCGGGCGTCAAGATGATCACCATCGAGGACCCGGTCGAGTATCAGCTGGACGGGATCAATCAGATGCCCGTCAACGTCAAGCGGGGGCTGACTTTCGCCACGGGTCTGCGGCACATCCTCCGTCACGACCCGGACATCATTATGGTGGGCGAGATCCGCGACCGCGAAACGGCGGATATCGCGATCCGCGCGGCTCTGACGGGGCACCTGGTGTTCTCGACCCTGCACACCAATGATGCCGCAGGCGCCGTGACGCGCTTGATCGACATGGGAGTCGAGCCGTTCCTGCTGGCCAGTTCGCTGGAAGGCATCCTCGCCCAGCGTCTGGTGCGCAAGGTCTGCCCGAAATGCAAAGAACCCTATCACCCGGACGAGAACCTTTTGAAGAACCTCGGCATCTCGGCCCAGGTCGAGCCGCCGGTGCAGTTCTACCACGGGGCCGGCTGCGAAGAGTGCAATCAGACTGGCATGAGCGGGCGAATCGGCATCTTCGAACTGCTGCGTATCACGAACCGGCTGCGGGAACTGATCGCCACCCGGCCAACCACAGAACAAATCGTTCGCGAGGCCCCCGTCGACCATATCAGCATGGTCCACGATGGGATCGCCAAGGTGATGCAGGGTCTGACGACGCCGGAGGAGGTGTTCCGCGTCGCCAAGAGCATCACCGAGGATGACTGAGAAACACCAGCCACCTGCGTCTGGGTTCTGCGCCATATGGGCGTGCCGGTAACTTCAGGAGTGAACTTTGGGGCTGTTTTCCTACAAGGCGGTAGATCGGGGTGGGACGCACGTTGCCGGTTCTGTGGAGGCGGTGGATCGTCGCAGCGCCGTGGCGGTGCTGGCCGAACGCGGGCACTTTGTCACCGAGCTGATCGAGCAGACCCACCGAGCCGACAAGGCGGGCGCCGGCACGGTGGTGCCGCCGTGGCTGGCGGTCCCCCGTCTGGGGGCAGGGCGTATCGCCGGCAAGGACATCCTGGCCATCACGACGCAACTGAGCACCGCCGTCCGGGCGGGGCTGCCGCTCCTGAACTGCCTGGAACTGCTCCGCAAACAGCAGCGCAAGGCCGCTACGAGAAACCTCTTCGACCACCTGGTCAAGTCCGTCAATGCCGGCCAGTCTCTCTCCGAGGCGATGGGGGAGCACCCGAATGTCTTCAGTCCGCTGTATCTGAGTATGATCCGTGTCGGCGAAACCGGCGGCATCCTCGAGCAGACCAGCGCCCAGTTGGCGGGGATTCTGGCCCGCGAGGAGAAGGTCAAAACGAACATGAAGAACGCCTCGGCCTATCCGCTGTTCGTCCTGAGCATCGGCTTGGCCTCAGCGGTGGTGATCGTTGCCTGGATCCTGCCGAAGATCCTCGAAAACGTCAGCGCCGGTGCGGCGGCGATGCCCATGCCCACCCGTATCCTGCTGGGAATCAGCGCGTTTTCACGGGTTTTGTTCACCAGCGTGGGGGGATGGCTGGCGATCGTCGCCCTGATCGCCGGGCTCTATGCCTTGCGACGATGGACCAGGACGGTCGGTCGACTCGAATGGGATGCGTTCAAGCTGCGGCTTCCGGTGCTGGGTTCGGTCCTGCGGACCATCGCGGTCGGACGCTTCGCGCGTACACTGGGCGCTTTGACGCAGGGAGGCGTCACGATTCTCGACGCGCTGGCGGTGGTCCGCGACACGCTGGGCAATGAGAAACTCGCTCGGCAGATCGACGAGGTCGCCGAGAAGGTCAAACGCGGTGAATCCCTGGCGGAGCCGCTGGAGGCGTCGGGGTGTTTCCCTCCCTTGCTGGTGCAGATCGTCGCCATCGGCGAGCAGACGGGCAAGCTGGATGAGTTGCTGCTCAATGCGGCCGAGACGTTCGACACGGAGGCCGACGCCGCCATCAGCCGATTCATGGCGATCTTCCCGGCGGCGCTGATTCTGATTCTGGCCCTGGTGATCGGGTTCATCATTGCGGCGGCTCTGCTGCCGATCGTGATGATGTCGCTCGGGGCCGGGGCGGTGTAGTCCGCCCGCAAATAAGGAATGGGTTTGGTATGGGCGTAGCGGCGAAAGGTGCTTCGCCCCTACAGGAGGCAACGGCATGAGGCAAAGAAGACGAAGACAAAGAGGGTTCACGCTGGTCGAACTACTCGTGGTGGTTCTGATCATCTCGATGCTGGCCGCTTTTCTGGCCCCGCGCATGTTCAAAGGGCTTGGCAAGGCCAAGGCGGAGATCGCTCGGGCGAAGATGACCCTGATCGAGGATTCGCTGGCCCGTTTCCAGTACGACTGCGGGCGGTTACCCGACGAGTCGGAAGGGGGGCTCGAAGCCCTCCTGGTCGCGCCGCCGGAGCTGGAGGAGAAGTGGAACGGCCCGTACCTCAAGCAAAGTCAGCTCCTCGATCCCTGGGGCAATATGTACATCTACATTTCCCAGGGCGAGTACAACCCCGGGAGTTTCGACCTGGTCAGTCTGGGCGCCGACGGCCAGGAAGGAGGCGAAGGGGAGAATGCCGACATCGTAAACCTATGAGGCGTGAAAGGATACATCCGACATCCGCAGGCAGAGGCCCGCTCCGGTCGGCCGGAACGCGCGGGGCCTTTACGCTCACCGAATTGCTGCTGGTCATCGCGGTGATTAGTGTCGTGGGCGGTCTGGGCGGCGGGATGTATGCGGGCACATATAAGAAGCTGCTCGTCGAGCGGGCGGCCCGGCAGTTCTTGTTGTCGGCCAAGTACGCACGGATCATGGCGATCGAGCACGGCCGCCCGTACGAACTGCGTCTGGACGCAGGGAACAAGGGCTTTGCCCTGACGACCACGCAGTGGAACCGGCAGACCGCCGCCGGAGAATCGGTGGTCGTCAGAGACTACTACGTCAAGCCGGTGGAGTTCGAAGGCGACGTCCGATTCGAGGACGTTCGGATTCTGACGCTGGCCGCCGAGCAGGTCTCGGACGTCGAAGCCGAGCAGCGCATCGTGTTCCTGCCGAACGGCACGGCTGAAACCGCAATGATCCAGATCGGCGACGGCAAGACGCACTACACGATTGCCGTCATGGCGGCAACGGGCAAAGCCACGCTGCAGGCGGGGCAAGCCGGCCCGATGAGCATGGCGGTCGTGGATTTGGAGGAACCGTGATCCGAACAGCGCAGTCAACTCGGTCGGGCTTCAATCTGGTCGAAACGATGGTGGCCAGTGTGATCCTCTCCGGCGCCGTGCTCGCGGTGGGGGCCATCAGTTCGGGTGCTCTGACGGATACACGCCTGAATCGCCACTATGAAGTAGCCGCATCGGTAATCGACAAGCAACTGACGCTGATCGATGCAGTGGGGATCGATCAGTTCATCGAGATGGGACAGAGCGAAGGTGTGATCGAGGATCTGGAGCCGGGGTATAGCTGGGCGGTGACCACGGAATACCAGGGAATCGACAATCTGTATCTGGTGACCATCACCGTGCGGTGGCTGGAGCGGAATCGCCCGCGTCAGCTCGTCGCACAGACGATGCTCAACGGCGCCAGTACGGCAGCGACCTCGACGGTACAGGAGCGGTGAACGTGGCAGCGGTCCGAAACAGAGGGTTTACACTGGCGGAGATTCTGGTTGCTTCGACGATCAGTACCTTCATCGCGGTGGTGGCGGTCGGCGCTTTGAAGACGGTCTCGGACACTGCGCAGACAGTGACGCGCAGCAGCGAGACGGTGACGGAGGTTCGGTTCGCCGCCCGGATGCTGGCACACGACCTGGCCAATATCTACCGCGATCAGGACCCCCGGGCCATGCGGCTGGTGGGTACCTCGCAGAGCGCCGACAGCGCGATCGCGTTTCTGCGCTTCTATGTGACCGGTCGGGCGAATGCCCGACCGGGGCAGCCCGAAGGCGACGTGTACGAGGTCGAATACTTCCTGGGCATGAACGCGGCCCTGGAGATCGAGTCGGAGGATCAGGCTGGTTCGTCAACTCTCTATCGGCGTCTCTGGCCCAATCCCGAGGAGAACCGGCCGCCCGGCGGTATTCTCGTGCCGCTGGCGCAGAATATCGACGTGTTTCAGATTCGCTTCTCCGACGGCCAGCAATGGACCACCGACTGGCCTGAAGAGATGAGATCGTTGCCTCAGTTGATCGAGGTGACGCTGGTGACGTCCGCGCAGGGGCAGGGCAACCCGATCGTCGAGACCTTTCTGGTGAACTTCCCCAGGCTGGCGACGGCTGCGGATGCGGCATCGGCGATAGGGAGCAACCAGCCGGGAGGGCAGAACCAGATGCCGCAGGGCGGAGGGCCGCCAGCGCCGCGATAAGCAAGCAGGTAAATTCATAGATGCGTTTGGATCAGAACAACAAGGGACTGGCTTTGGTGATCGTGCTCTGGATCGTCATCCTGATGACGGCGCTGGTCGCCATCGTCAGCCAGACCAGCCGGCTGGACATGAAGATGGCGACCGCCGCGGCGGACGAAGTGCGCTGCAGGTGGGCCTGCCGCGCCGGGACGGAGACCGCCATCGGCCTGCTCAACGAGGACCTCCGAGCGACGGATTGTCTGCTGGACCTGTGGTGCGACAACGACGAGGACTACAACAACGTCCCCTTGGAGCGGTGTGTCTACAGCGTCTACGTCACCGACGAAGCGGGCAAACTCAACGTCAACACGGTCACGAGAGAGCAGTTGATGGCACTGCCGTACATGGAAACGCAGATCGCCGACGCGATTCTGGACTGGCGGGACAACGACGAGAACCCCCGGTCGGACGGCGCCGAAAGCGGCTATTACCAGAATCTGCCGTTTCCGTATGCGATTCGCAACGGTCCGATCAAGACCGTTCGCGAGCTGCTGCAAGTCAGGGGTATGACCAAGGACCTGCTGTACGGCGAGGACCTCAACCTGAACGGGCAGCTCGACTCCACGGAGGCTGACGGCGAGCTGAGCCCGCCGGTGGACAACGGCGATGGGTACCTCAACCAGGGTTGGATCGCCTACCTGACCTGCTACTCGTATGAGAAGAATGTCGATGCCGAAGGCCGCAACCGGGTCAACATCAACCAGGCCGACGAAGGCCAGTTGCAGAGCCAGCTCGGCCTGACCGCCCCGCAGGCGCGTTGGATCGTGCAGAATCGCGGCAGCGGCTACCAGAACATTGCCGGTCTGATTAACGACAACAGCCCCAAGGAGCCATCGAAAGAATCCGGCGGAGACGACAACCGGGCCGACCCCATCGACTTGCAGACCTTCAGCAGCATCGCGGACCGGATCACGACGTCCGCCGAGACCACCGTGCAGGGCACGGTCAACATCAACACCGCACCCAAGGAAGTCCTCGTCGCCCTCCTGGGCGGCGGCGACCAGGCGGAACAGCTTGCCGAGAGCATCATCGCGGACCGGGCGGGACGTCTCTATGGGTTCCAGACGATTGCCGATCTGTTAAAGGTCTCGGGGATGACCATTGAACGGTTCAAGAACATCGCGGGACTCCTGACCGTGCGATCCAACGTGTTCACCGTGCGCTGCTATGCCACCGCCGAGGTCAGCGGCGCCATGATGCAGACCGAATGCGTGGTGGACCGCAGCGTCACGCCGTGCAAGGTCCTGTACTGGTATCAGGGAGCCAACTACTGATGAGCAGGAGCGTGAAGACACCTCATTCGGTGATTGCGGCGGTGAGAGACACGACCGCATTCAGGGCGGTCGCGCTGCGCAAACGCAACGACGGCATAGAGGTGCTGTGGGCGAAATCCATGCCGGTCGAGGGGGGAAACTGGGAGACATTCGCCGCCCAGTGCGGCCTGGCCGCGCGGAAGGAGCTGCACGGCGGCGCAGTCTCGGTCATCGGTCTCGACGCCACCGCCGTGGCCTTCTATCGCATTGCGGCCCCGAGCGTGGGACAGGAGGAGACGGCGGCAATCGTACGGATGCAGGCGGAATCGCTGCTGCCCTTGCCAGCTTCTCAGATCGAGGTCGCCTGGCGGGCGATGCCCTCGACCAACGGGACCGTGGATGTCACGATCGCGGCGGCGCGTCGCGACTTTCTGCACCGGTTCGTCGGCGAGGTGCGACCGTTCGCGCCGCAGGCGATTGTCCCGGCGTGCGAAGGAACCGCCCGGACCTGGCACGAGCTGTTCGGAGAACGCCAGCGACAGGCAGTCCTGGTCAGCATCGGCGTGCAGCACACCCAGGTCTGCCTGGTCGTGGATGGAAAGGTTGCCAACAGCGCGGTGCTCGACACAGGGATGATGGATCTGTCCGCGGTCGGCGCCGGGAGCGACCGGTCGTCCCGGACGGCGGAGGTCGTCGAACGGTTCGCGCAGGACTTGCACACCGTGTTGGTGTCGTTCGGGTGGATCGAGTCGGCACCGTGGCCCGTGTTCGCCCTGTCTGACGGCCGCGACGGGATCGACCGCATCGTCGAGGCCCTGGGCGTCGCCGGGGTGCAGGCCAGGGTCAGCGTGCCGCGACCGCAGACGCTGGGAGGGCTATTGGCGCTGGCGCCGACGGATCTGTACTCCTATCGCGAACCTCTCGGCCTGGGGCTGATGACGTTGGACGGACCGGCGACAGGCTTGGATCTCTATGCGCCCGTCCGCAAAGCGGAGCGGGAGCAGACCGCCAGGTCCGCGTGGCACTCGACGACTCTGGCGGCCGTCGTGGCGCTGCTCGTGCTGGCGGGTGCGATCGCGACATCCTATGTGGTCGATGTCGCCAGCGAGAAACGGTTGACGGCGTTGGTCAACCAGCCCCAGTTCAAACAGGCCGGTGAGCGTCAGACCCTGCTGAAGAACATCGCCCAGCACCGTCCCGATCTGCTCGGCCTGCTCACGGACATCCACAGCGGTAACAGCGAGGGCGTGATCCTGGACAGTTTCCACTTCAAGAAAGGCCAGGCGGTCACCCTCACGGGGCAGGCCGACAACGCCGAACAGATGTGGAAGTTCCAGGCGAACCTGCTCGGCTGCAAAAGCATCAAGGACGTGGACATCACGAGCACCTCGACGGACAGCAAGACCAAGAAGATCAAATTCACGATGTTGTTTCATTATAAGAATTTCACGAAGAAGGGAGCCGCACTGTAGGCTTTGACGAAAGCGGATCATGGCAAGAAAACTGAACCAACGTGAACTGCGCGTTCTCCTCTTCGGAGGCGTCTGTGCTCTCGTGATCGTCGGCCTGCACTTCGGCTGGAAGGGTCTCGATCGCTGGCGCAAGGTCCGCGCGTCTCTGAAGGCCGCCCGCAACCAACTGGAGACGGTGGCTGTGGACCCGGTCAAACAGGCGGCGATCCTTTCAATTGTCCCGGTGGCCGAGATGCCGGAACTCGAAGAGAAACAGCAGTTCCGCGTGCGCGATCGCCTGTACGAGCAATTGAAGAAGGCGGGCGTCAAGACGGAGCCGCTGACGATTCTGTCCACCAAGAAGAAGCTGGGTCTGCCGTACGACGTGATGCGTGTCAAGTGCAGCGGCAAGTGCGAGTTACCGCAGTTGCTGGACTTCCTGGCGGCCTCGCAGGAAAACCCACATTGGGTGGGAATCGAGGAGCTTCGGATTCGCTGCGACACCAAAGAGCCGCCGGAGAAACGAAAAGAGATCGAGATCGACCTGGTCGTCTCGGCCTTCGTTCGACGGCCCCCCATCAAGGCGACGCAGTTGGAGAGGGAGTAGAATCATGGCCTTCGACAGTACCACGAAGAAATACATGGATCGCGTGCGCCTCGGACTCGTCGCGGCGACGGTCCTGCTCGGCGCCTGGGCGTGCGCCCGGGTGGTGGGATACTTCAACGGACCGGCCCACGCCGAGGACCGCGTCGCGCAGGCTCTGACCCGGAACGCGACGGACGCCAACGAGGTCAAGCCCTATCTCGACAAGGCCCGTGAGATGGCCGAGGCGCTGAAGAAGAAGAACCTGTTCAGCAAGGAACCGCCGAAGGAGCATCCGGTCAAACAGATCGATGGCATCCTTGGCGCCGAGGTCCTGATCGGAGACAAACTGTACAAGGTGGGCGAGAAGGTGGGCGACGCCACGATCACTGCCATCGAGCCGACGCGGATTACGGTGGAATGGAACGGTCAGAAGAAGACGTTCTCGCCGTTTGAGGCCGATGGAAACAGGCCTTCGGGTCCGCCCGGACCATCGGAGCCCGGACGGGAAAGGTCGCGGGGGCCGAGGCCGCCCCGATCCGAGAGCAAGGCCGAAGTGGCGAAAGTCACTGCCGCTCCCACGACAGCCGAGGACGACCCGCTGGCCTGGATGGGCGTGAAGGTCCCCGAGGCCCTGAGGGCCAAGTTGCTTGAGAAATGGAACAGCCTGTCGGAGGAGGAGAAGGCGGGGGCCAGAGAACAGTGGGAGAACATGCCCGAGGAACAGAAACAGCAGGCAGTGCAGGCCATGGAGAGAGGGGATATGTAACGGGCAACTGGTGGAGCAGGAATGGACAGCAGCATCCGAGAAAAAGGATCACCGGTATGAAACAGGGCAATGTCGTCGTCTCTCTCGTCTGCGTCGCCATCGTGCTTGGAGCGGCCTACGGGCTGGGTCTGTTGATCCGGCAGGCTCGCACGGGCGCGAGCAAACCGGCGCCGGCGGCGGCCGAACCGAACGGAATCGCGAACCTGGAGAAGCTCGTGCCCGGTCGGCGTAGCGCGCAAAGCAAACCGAAACCGACAACCGAGCAGTTGGCGGCCGAAAAGCAGCGGAAGGCCGAGGAGCTTGCCGAGGTCGGCGCATTGACGGAACAGCAGAAGCAGGAACGACGTGAGGCCCTGCGCGCTCAACTACGCACCGCAAGCCAAAGGCCGGAACGGCTGCCCCATCTGTCGCCGGAGGAACTGGAGGAACTGCGGCATAAATGGCCGCAGATGTCGGAGGAAGAGAGAGCGGCCGTCCGGGCAGCGATGTCGGGACGGCGTCGGCCCGTCCGACCTCGCACGGCTGCGCCCAACGACGTGAACACATCGGCGCCGCAATCGGAGCCCAACGCCGTCGGTTCGAACTGAGAGACCAACGAGAAACCAATCCCGATTGATACGAGGAGAAGAAAGTGGAACGGTCCAGGATACTCTTGTGGGTGATCGTGTTTGCGGCGGCCGGGATTATCGTCTGGCGCGTCGGTTTCTCGGTCCCCAAATCGGGCGTGCCGACGCTGGCGCGGACGGTCGAAGCTGCGTCGCCTGGTGCGGCCGGTACTGCTCCCAACGAGCCGTCGGGCGAGCTATCGCCGCAGGTCCAAGACGCCAATTCAGTTCCCGTTGTGAGTCCGGCCGGCGACGCCAATGAAGCGAGCGAGGACCAGCCGGAAGGCTCGGCACCCGATCCGAACCGCGCCGACGAGCGTTCCGCCCGGGGCCGGAGGAGCCGGGCCGACGTCTCGGAACCGAATGCCGTCTCCGCGTCCGGCGAGCCCATGGAGGCGGTCAATCTCAAAGACGTCGAGATGAAGAAGATCATCGACAAGATCGCCGAGTGGACGGGCAAGACCGTGATTCCCCACGAAGAAGCGATGAAGCAGAAGATCACGATCTACGCGCCGGACAAGCTGCCGCGGGCCAAGGCCCTCTCGACGATCTACAGCGCGCTGCGCATGAAGGGCTTCGTGGTCGAGGAAATCGACGACATGCTCTTTCTTAAGCCGATTGCCGACGCCAAGCTGGGCGTGGTCCCGACGGTCGGGCCGGACGAGCCGCTGGCCATGATCGAAAACCGGGACCAGATCGTGCGGAAGTTCTTCCGGCTGAGCAACTATCCGCCCGCCCAGATGGGTGAGATCATCCAACCGCTGGTCGGGCAATACGGCCACGTCAGCGTCGACGAAACCACCGGGATGCTCCTGGTCATCGACACGGTCGGAAACCTCATGTCCATCGGACGCATCATCGACCAGTTCGACGTGCCGGAGGCGGGCCGGGCGGTGGAGCAGTTCTTCGAGATCAAGCATGGCGATCCGGCGGAGATCGTCCAGTTGCTTCGGATGCTCCTCGGCGAGGCTCCCACGGGCGGCCGACGGGGGGGCTCGCCCAGCCGGAACGTTTACAGCAGCCGGAGGCCGTCCGGGACACCGAGTCGTCCGGGCGCGCCGGGCGCTGCCAGCACGGCGGCCACATCCGTCGTCATCGGGGCCGGCGACATGCCGATCGTGCTGATTCCCGTGCCGAAGGCCAAGTGGATCATCGCGCGAGGATCGGCCGAGGACATCCGGCAGATCGGCGAGTGGATCCAGAAACTCGATCGCGAGGAGCCGGTGGCTTCGGAATACGAAACGGTTGCCATCTCTTATGCGGACACCCGAGAAGTGGCCAGTCGCATCGAGGAGGCACTGCGTGACATGCCGGGCACGCAACTGGCCCCCAGCATCCTGATCCGACCGCTGGAGCAATCCCGGCAGATCATGATCTTCGGCCGGGCCGATCTTCGTGACATGGTCAAGAAGCTGATTACGGAGATCGATATCCCCGCCGGAACGTTCGAAACCAAAAAGTTCGACCTCAAGTTCGCCGACCCCGAGCAGATCAAGGAGAATCTCGACAACCTCTATGGCGAGCAAATCCCCGAGTACGACTCCTACTATTACTATCGCTACGGTCGCGGCAGCCGAGGGCCGGACTCCACCACGGTCAAGGTAATCGCGTTTCCGACGATGGGGCAGGTCACAGTGATCGCCTCGCCCGAGAACATGCGCAAGATCGAGAAGCAGATCGAGGAATGGGACGTGCCGCTGAATGTGGAGGCGGTCAAGCCGCGAATCATCGAGCTGCGAAACTCCGATCCCGTTCAGATGACACAACTGCTGACGAAACTCTTCTCGGAAGACCAGGATAGCGCCAGTTCCAACCTGATCCGCCTGATCCTTTACGGCAGTTCCGGCAACGAGCGCAAGAAGATCGTGGGCCCGCTCTACGGCCAGCTCACATTCGAGGACGTCCCCGGGACCAAGAAAATCATCGTGATCAGCAAGATTCCGCAGGCGTATGATGTGATCGAGCAGTTGATCTACGACCTGGACCGCCAGGAGATGGCGGAGATCCCCAACGTGGTCCCGTTGCAGTATGCCGACCCGGAGGACCTCGCCGAGCGTCTGAACGCCATGTTCAATGAACCCGGCACGACCGCGCGGATCCGCCGGCAGATGACCGGCCTGTCCGAGTATTCGATGGACAACTCGCAACGCAACCAGGGTGGCGGGCCCAACGCCGGCAACAACAATCAGAGGGACGGGGGCGGCAGCGAAGAGTACACGCCCTGGTGGTCCGCCGGGGCCCGACAACGCGCCGACGAGGAACCCATCAGCAACGTGATCGGCAAGGTGCGCTTCATCCCGGATCCGCGCAGCAAATCGATTCTGGTTCTGGCGGCCCCCGAGTTCCAGCAGAGCCTCGAACAGACCATCAAGCAATTGGATACGCCGGGCAAGCAGTTGCTGGTCAAGGCGATCGTGGTCGAAGTCGAGCACGGGAGTATGACGTCTCTGGGCGTCCAACTGGCGACCAACCCGAGTGCCTTCAGTCATCTCGGGGAAAACGCGGTGACGGCGCTGGGCCAGCTCACAAATCTGGCCACGCGCGGTTCTGCGGTGGCCAGTGACACGGCCCTCGGGGCGGAAGGGACCGGCACCATTGTGGGCGGGACCTCGGCGGTCTACGCGTTGATCGATTTCCTGATCAGGACGACGCACGCCAAGATTCTCAACCAGCAGACGCTGTGGACGGAGGACAACGAAGAGGCGATGTTCTTCAAGGGACAGGAGGTGGCCTTCCTGGCCGGCTCGACAAGTTCGGCCAATGTGGGCGTGACGCAGAACGTGGAGTTCAAGAACGTCGGCATGACGATGCAGGTGCGTCCGAGCATCACGCCGGAACGCCGTGTGGACATGGAGATCCGCGTCGATCTGTCGCAGTTGACGACGGAGGTGATCAATAACCAGCCGGTTCGCAGCAAAGTCGAGAGCAAAACGAACATGGTCGTCCAGGACGGGGAGACCATCATGCTTGGCGGCATGTTGTTCGAGAAGGACACGGCCGTCAAACGCAAACTGCCGCTGCTCGGCGATCTGCCGCTGGTGGGCGGACTGTTTCAGCACAACGACGTCGTTCAATCCAACAGCGAGCTGATCGTGTTCGTCACTCCGTTCGTGATGGATGAAGCAACCGAGGAAGTCTCGGAAAAGGCCAAGAAGGAGATCGACGGCAGTCGTCAGCGTCTGGACGAACTGACGAGCCAGCTGGAGGAAACCCGGCAGGAGTTGGAGAAGAAGGCCCCGAAGAAGAAATAGCCGCGAGACGCTGCGCGATCCAGGCGGCCGCCGGTTCGTCCAACAGGTACGCCGCCTTTGCCTTCGGGCGCCGGCCGGCGGTCAGGACTGCCTGGTGATCTTCTCTCTGCCGCCCATATAGGGACGCAGGACCGGCGGAATCGTGATGGAGCCGTCGGCGTTCTGGTACAGCTCCATCAGCGGGATCAGCGCGCGCGGCGAGGCGATCACCGTATTGTTCAGCGTGTGGCAGAATAAGTTCTTCTTCGTCTGGGCATCCTTGTACCGCAGGTTCATGCGCCGCGCCTGAAAGTCATAGAACTTGCTGGCGCTGTGCGTTTCGCAATAATTGCCGCGCGAGGGCATCCAGGCCTCGATGTCGTATTTCTTGGCTTGGCCCCGGCCGAGGTCGCCCGTGCAGACCACGACGACGCGGTAGGGCAGTCCAAGGGCCTTCATCACACCCTCGGAATTGGCCAGAATCTCCTCGTGGAACCTGGCACTCTCCTCGGCACTGTTGCGACAGATAACGACCTGTTCGACCTTGTCGAACTGGTGAATCCGGTAAAGTCCGTACGTGTCCTTGCCGGCGGCACCGGCCTCGCGGCGGAAACAGCTTGACAGCGCCACGAATTTCAGCGGCAACTCCTGCTCCTGGAGAATCTCGCCCATGCGGTAGGCGGTAAGCGGCACTTCCGCCGTGCCGACCAGGCTTAGTTCGTCCTTTTCCATCCGATAGGTCTGCTCTTCGGAGCCTGGATAGTAGCCGGTTCCCTGCATGGCTTCGTCGCGCATCAGCAGTGGCACCGACATGGGGACATAGCCGCGCGCGACCATGAAGTCGATCGCGAAACGCAGCACCGCCCAGTGCAGCAGGGCGCCGTCGCCTTTAAGGAAGTAGTTCCGTGTTCCCGCCAGTTTCACGCCGCGTTCGATGTCGATGATGTTCAGCGCCACGCCGAGTTCAACGTGGTCCTTCACCTCGAAGTCGAACGACGGGACCCGGCCTTCGCGACGCAGCTCAACGTTCTCGGTATCGTCCTTGCCCACCGGGACCTCGGCGTCGGCCGGTTGAGGAACCTGGAGCATCAGCGCGTCGAATTGGGGCTGCAACTGCTTGACCTGGCTCTGATCCTCCTCTTCCTCCTGTTTCAGCCGCGACAACTCGCGCAGCGCCGCTTCCTTCTCGGCGCCGGACAGCTTCGGTACGGACTTGCCGATGCGGTTCTTCTCCGTAGCGATATCCTGAAGCCTCGCTTTGACGTCCCTCAGTCGCTGGTCAAGCTCCAGCAGTTTCGGAATGTCGGCGTCGATGCGTTTGTTCTTGGCCGCCTGGATGTAGACGTCCGGATGATCTCGCAGTTCCTTAATGTCGATCATAGTCTCTCCCCACCGGACAGCGCCGGTCCTCTACGGGACAGGATGCATCCGTCCGGGTCTTCCGGGCCCTCGGAATACTGTTTGAGAATGACTACGTTGTTCTGGCCGCCGAATCCGAACGATTCGTTCATCACAACGCGAACGGGCATCTTCCGGGGCACATTCGGCACGTAGTCCAGGTCCAGTTCGGGATCAGGGTCGTTCAGGTTGATCGTCGGCGGAACGACGGCGTCGCGTATGGCCAGCACGCAGGTGATCAGCTCGGCGGCGCCGGCGGCGGCGATCAGGTGGCCCAGCATGCTCTTGACGCTGCTGGCGGGGACCTGCCTGGCCCGCTCTTGGAACACGGTCTTGATGGCCAGCGTCTCGACGGAATCGTTCTCCTGAGTGCTCGTGCCATGCGTGTTGATGTAGTCAATGTCGCGATAGGTCAGTCCGGCGTCCGCCAGCGCCGCCTTCATCGCCTGAACGGCGCCACGTCCCTCGTCGTGCATGTCGGTGACGCGATAGGCGTCGGAACTACTGCCGTAACCGACCAACTCCGCGAGGATCGTTGCGCCTCGCCGGCGGGCGGAGCTGAGCGATTCGAGGACGACGATCGCGGCGCCTTCCCCGAGGACAAAACCGTCCCGGCTCGCACAGAACGGACGCGAGGCCGTCTCGGGGCTGTCGTTCCGCGTGGAAAGGGCGGTGAGCCGGTTGAAACCCGTCAGGCCCAGGACGTGGATCATCGAGTGGGCCCCTCCCGCAATCATGATATCGGCTTGGCCTCGACGGATCAACATCATGGCCTCGCCCACGGCCTGCGTGCTGGCGGCACAGGCCGTCAGACAACTGCGGGCCGGCCCCCTGGCGCCGGTCAACCGGGCGATGTGCGCGACCGCCATGTTGGGCTCCTGTTCGAGCTCATGCGCGGCCTGCATCTGTTCCTGCACCACGCGATTGGCGCGGGGCCAGAGGAATTCGTTGCGCTGCCCGTCCCAAGCGGCCAGGATGGCGGCGAAGAAGGCGTCGCTATCGAGAGAACCCTCGCCGGCGCCGAGATAGATACCCATTCTCGTGCGATCGATACGGTCGGCCGGTGCCTGCGATTCGATCTCGATCCCCGCCTGGCGGCATGCCTGTGCGGTGGCACCGATGACGAAACCCGAACTGCGACTGCATGCCTCGTGGCACCGGGGGTTCTGAACGAATCGTCGGTAATCGTAGCCTTTCACCTCGGCGGAAAACGTCGTCGGAAACGTCGACGCGTCAAAGATCGTCGTCCGGGCGGCGCCGCTGCGGCCGGCCAGAATCGCCTGCCAGACCGTCTCGACGTCGTGGCCCAACGGAGAGACGATCCCCATCCCGGTGATGACAACACGTTCTCGGGTCGTGGGCGTCTTCATTCACGCAGCCCCCTCATCGTAGCGTTTGATCACGAGTGCGGCGGTCTGCCCGCCGTGCGTGTAGCTACAACAGATCGCGTGGTCAATGCGACGCCGGATGGTGTCGGTAGAAAGGTGCAGATGGCAACCCTCGGCAGCTCTGTCGAAGTTCCTCGCTGCCGGGATGGTGCCCGTCGTAATGGCTTTTACGGCGGCAATCGCATCCAACGCGCCCGCAGCAGCGCCCGTCGTGCTCAGCATGCTCTTGGTCGGCCAGACGACCACCCGCTCGACGGCATCGCCCAGGGCCGCCTGAATTCCCCTGGCCTCCGCCAGGTCGTCCGGAGGCAGCCCTGTTCCGTGGGGGATCAAGAGGTCCAGCTGCCGGGCGTCGATGCCGGCATCGTCCAGGGCCTTGGCAATGGCGAGGCGGACCGCCTCCCCGCTTGGTTCGAGCCTGGCATAGGCCGGATCGACACAGTGGCTCTGACCGACCCCTGCGACTTCGGCCAGAATTGTGGCGCCGCGACGGCGGGCATGAGACAGACTTTCGAGCACGAGCACGCCCCCGGCTTCGCCGAAGACCGACCCTTGCGCCTTCGCATCGAAGGGCCGGCACGCCTCCGCGGGCCGGTCGTTGCTGACATTGTTCGTCCGTCCGAGAAGGATCTGGCGGACCATCAGGACCGGATTGACCTTCGCCTCGGCCGCACCCGCCAGGGCGATATCACTGTCCCCACGCGCAATAACCTGGGCTGCCTCGCCGATCGCCAGATGGGCGGACGCTTCCGCGCAGGTGATCGTGTTGCTCGGACCCTGGGCGTCGTGGATGATCCCGACGTGGCAGGCCAGCATGTTCGGCAGATACTTCAGCAGCCACAGGGGGGTGATGTGTTCGAGGCCGAACCGGCCCCACTTGCGGACGTCGAACCGGCCGTCGGTGACACTGGTGACGGCAGCCGGCGCCAGTTCCACCATGTCACAACTGATGATCCCCGCTCCCATGGTGATGGCCATGCGGGCCGGATCGATGCCGACGTTTTCCGGATCGATCCCCTTGGTGACCAGCCCGCTGGCGGTCACAGCCTGATGGGCTGCAATGACGGCCAGTTCGATGTCCCGGCACATCAGCTTGCAGCTCTTGCGGTACTTGCGCGGAACATAATCCTGGATGTTGTATGGGGGGACCTCGCCTGCCAATTCGCATCGCAGACCTTCGGGATCGAACGCCCTGATGCGGCCGATGCCACATCGCCCTTCGCAAAGCCCGGCCCACATCTGATCGACATTGAGTCCCAGAGGGCTGACAGCCCCCAGCCCCGTCACTACCACACGAGCCGATTCCATCAACTGGACTCCGCCGGCAAGGCGGCTCTGCCCGCCGCCTCCGAGACGATGTCACGCAGCAGGGACGTGAACAACCCCGTGAAGACGAAATTCTCCTCCGGGAACTTCTTGCCCGCCAGGTTCTGATCAACGTGGCTGAACATCAGGTCAATCTCCGCGATCCGCTGGTCGCCCCGCAGAATGTGGCCGGTGGTGCCGGCGGCTTCGGGCGCCAGCGAACTGATCTGGGCTTCGATCCGCAGGCTGTCACCCGGCCGGACGAAATCGTAGAACACGGCCTTGTTGATCTTGGCCAGAACGACCTTCTCGCGAAAATCGTTCGCCTGGCCGACGAGGATTCCGGCCGTCTGAGCCATTGCCTCAATCATCAGGCATTCCGGCATGATCGGAAAACCCGGAAAATGGTCGTGCAGATGCTCCTCGGCCAGCGTCACATTCTTGACCGTGACGGCACGGCGACCGCTTTCGAACTCCAGGAACTTGTCGATCCAGATCCAACGCATGGGTCATCCCCACCCGGGGTGACCGCCGGGCCGCCCTGGGCGATCCGGCGGCGGTCCGTGGTGCCGGAACCGCCTGCGACTCAGGCGCCGTTGATTTTGCCGTCGATGTAATTGACGATGGCGTTGACGGTGAACAGATTGGCCAGCTTGTTGATGTCCGGATTCTTCTCGAATTCGGTCAGGTCCGTGTGCGGCACGCTGGCTCGCAGCTCGGCCAGACCGCGGGCCGTCAGTTTGCCGTTGCTGACCAGTTCCGGATTGTTCAGCAGGCTCTCGGCGGGGAACAGCTCCTCGCGCGGCACCTTGATCCCAAACGCCTTCTCCAGCCGAAACACAATATCCAGGAAATCGATGCTCTCGGCGCCGAGATCCCCCATGAGCGTGGCATCGGCAGTCACCTCCTCCTCGTCTGCCCCCAAGGCATCCACCAATACCTCCTGGACCTTCTGAAAAATCTCGTCGCGACTCATGGCCATGGCTTCTGGTACCTCCGGTCCTGCTATCCTGTCAAAATCCGTTTCGTCACACGCCTTGTTCAGTTCTGCTGAGAGAAAGCAGCCTGTATCGATTCCTCATCTGTTCCTTGATCTGGGCATCGACCGCAGCCCACGCGGGATTCCGCTCGGCGAGGTTGAAATGCCTCAGACCGAATCGGGCCTCCAGGATCGTCATGCCGTCGACCGTTCCACAGCCGGAAAAGCTGCTGGCATGCTCCTCAATGGTTTTGGCCTCTACCGTGTACACCACCTGGGAGCCGGGAGCCAGAAAGCTCTTGTACTTGACATTGCGAGCCGTCTCCAGCAACACCATGCTGTGCGCGAAATCTTCCTTCGTGCGCACGAGCCAAGTGGCCGACTCGACCAGCCCTTCCAGCAACAACACGCCGGGCAATACGGGGAACGCGGGGAAATGGTCGCCCAGATACTCTTCCGCCAGCGAGACGTTCTTGACTGCGCTGAGACGGCGACCCATCTCCAACGATACGATCTTGTCTATCAGTACGAATTTCATTCCACCAACGGCACCCGGCCCCAAATTCGTGCTATTGTAGTGGCCTGCGACGCCTTTGCCAGTCCTTTTTTTCGCTTTTTTGCGTCGGGTCCGACCCAAGGGAAATGGCCGTTGCAAAACGCCGCCAGGCCGGTATACTACCCGGCCATATGAAAGTGCGAAACGCGAAAATCCCGGATGCCCGGGCAATTTCGGCCCTGATCAACTGCTACGCGGAACATGACAAGATGCTCTTCCGCTCGCTGGCGGACATCTATGAGAACCTCCAGATGTTCCTGGTGGCGGAGGAGGACGGAACCGTAGTCGGCTGCTGTGCCCTGGAGATCATCTGGTCGGACCTGGCGGAACTCAAGTCACTGGCGGTGGCGCCGGCACACAAAGGCAGAGGGTTCGGGCGTGCCCTGGTCGAGGCCGCCGTCGAGCAGGCGCGAGCGCTCGGCGCGCCCCGCGTTTTCGCCTTGACCCTGGAGCCGCGGTTCTTCGAAAGACTCGGCTTCGACGTCGTATCCAAAGAAGACCTGCCCATGAAGGTCTGGAGCGATTGCGCCCGGTGCCCGAAACAGCAACAATGCGACGAAATCGCGGTCGCCATGTCGCTGACCGACCGATCCTGAGAGGGGCTTTCTCAGCCGACCTGCCGTCTCTGGAACAGGCCAACCGCCAGGGCGAGGATGGCGGCGGTGTAGCAGAGGGCATACAGACCGCCGACCAGGATGTACCGGGCGGGGACGGCGCTGCCTTCGTAGATCGCGTCGCTGATCCAGAATACCTGGAGGTTCGGGACAAGGGAGCGACCGAGGCGCGCCCACCAGTGGGTCGCGGCGAATCGGCCGAACACGTAGTCGCTGGTCAGGCCCAGCAGGAACAGGCCGATACACGCCGAGAGGGTCACCACCGTGTTGAACCGGGACGAGATCGCCACCGCCAGAGCGGCGATGATCACCGCCGCCAGGAACAACAGGACCGAGCCGTACACGTCCAGGGTGTTGATGCCGTTCTTGGCCGGGTTGAACTGCCAGTCGCGATCGATGAACGCCAGAAACACGATGCCCAACGTGGCCAGGATGGCCAGGACAATAACCGCCGTCGAGGTGAATTTCCAGTCGTACGTGTAGTTGAAAAACGTGGCGAGCAGCACCGTACCGACGGCAATCCCCGCCGCGGCGCCCACAACAGTCCAATCGTGCGTGTCCCGCGCCGTTTCGAGCACCCCGTGCCGGATCGACATGAGCAGAGCGATCGTGCAGATGTAGTGCGCGACGCCGACCGCCGCGACCACGCCGAGAAACTTGGCTGCCACAAACACCGGACGCGGCACCGGCTTGGTCAGTACCGTCAGGATCGTCTTGTTCTCCAGCTCCACCGCCACCGCACCCGACGCGGAGAAGATTGCCACGAACAAGCTGGCCAGGAACAGCGTAGACAAGCCTATCTCACGCAAGAGTTTGTTGTCATCATCCATCGTGTACATTGACAAGGATGGGCTCAGCAGAAACAACAGAAGGGCGACGGCGATGATGACCGCATACACGGGCTGGCGAATGGTCTCAACGAAGGTGTTTCTCGCGATGGCAATGAGCTTATTGAACATGTGTGGTCCTGACGTCCAGTGCCTCGGTCAATGTCTTGCGATGTCTTTCTGTACAGCCCGTACGGGGAAGCACATTTTTTCGTGATTGTCACTACACGACACGTAGATTCGGCGTTATAGTACCCAGCCTCTTGTTTGTAAAGGGCGAAGGTCTTCGATGAGTAGATACTGCAAGAGCGGATTTTTGTTCGCCGTGGGGAGCCGAAGCGCAAGATGACAGCATCGTCCAAACGTCCCGAACACGTGGCCTGGACTTGCCTGGTCCTGGGCCTGGTCTTCTTTGGGATCAGTTTCTTTCTCGGTCGCTGGAGCGGGTACTTTGCGGTCTCGGCCGTAGCCTGGCAGATTCTCGGGGCGGCGCTGATCTGGCTGGTACTGGCCATCCAGTTTCACCAGCGCAGCCTCGCCGAGCAAGAGCGGCTGGACATGAGGCAGTTGGTCGAGGACAAGGCCAGTTCAACCCTGTTCGAAGGCAAAGGGGAGCGGGCGGCGCTGTTCGCCGCCGCCCAGCGTCGGCTCGACCTGCTGGAGAAGTGGTTCATCCCCGTCTTCGGCGTGTTCATCGCGGTCTATGAGGTCGCGCTGGGTCTGTATCTGCTCCGAGGTCTTGGACGTGCCCCATCGACGACGCAGCAACCGCTGGTCTGTGCCATCCTGATGACGGTGGTGGCATTCGTCAGTTTTCTGCTGTCACGCTACGCCACAGGGATGTCCGCGGAGCCGGCCTGGAAACCGCTGCGGGCAGGTGGCAGCTACCTGCTCGGCGTGGCCGTGGTGTGCTTCGCCCTGGCCTTGTGTCTGGCGGGAACCCACTTCCAGTTCCATGTCCCGTTGCTGGTGGTGGGATACGTGGTGCCGATCCTGCTGCTTGTGCTGGGCGCCGAGACGGCGCTCAACACCGTGCTGGATATCTATCGGCCGCGGATAAAGGGCGAATACAGCCGGGCCGCATTCGACAGCCGCCTGCTCGGCATCATCAATGAGCCCGGGGGCGTCTTCCGCAGTGTCGCAGCCGCCATCGACTACCAGTTCGGCTTCCAGGTCTCGCAGACATGGTTCTACAAGCTCCTGGAGAAGGCGGTCGTACCCCTGATCCTGTTCTCGGCGCTGACCCTGTATCTGGCCAGTTGCATCGTTGTAGTGCTGCCCAACGAAGAGGCGATCGTGGAACGGTTCGGTGATCCGATGACCGGCGGGGGGCAGGTTCGGGGTCTCAAGCCGGGACTCCACTTCAAGCTGCCTTGGCCGATCGACATCGCATACAAGTATCCCACCAGGCAAATCCTCGAACTTTACGTCGGCTACGTTCCCAAAACGGACCCCAAGACCGGACGGCCAATCACGGAACCTTCGCTTCTGTGGGGACAGAGCCACTACGAGAGCGAGTTCAGCTTCCTGGTCGCCAGCGAACAGACCGGTGAAGCGCTGGGAGAAGGGGCGGTGCCCGTCAGCTTGGTGAAGGCGAACATTCCGATCCAGTACCGCATCAAGGACCTGTACGCATACATCTATGGACACAGTGACCCGGCGCGATTACTGGAAGACATCGCCTACCGTGAGTTGACGGAATTCGCGGCCAGCGCCGGGATCGAAGTTGACATCGACCCATCGGGCCGCGTGGCGACCGAGAGCCTTCTCGGGGCCGGTCGGACCCGGGCCAAGCAAATCCTCACCGAGAGGATCCAGAAGGCCGCAGACGACCAAGGGCTGGGCATCGAAGTGGTCTTCCTGGGCGTGCAGGGCATCCACCCGCCGCCCGAGGTGGCTCCGGACTACCAGGCGGTCATCGGGGCGGTTCAGAAGAAGTACGCTCTCGTGCTGAACGCCGAGGCGGACCGGAACGCGACGCTCGGCGCGCTGATCGGCTCGGTCGAGAAGGCCTACGAGTTGGCCGATCTGGCGACGCAGTATCAGAGGGCCCAGACGGAGGGGCGCACCGAAAACGTGGAGCGGCTGGGCAGGCAGTTCGACGATGCCCTGGCGCAGGCCAAAGGGGCCATTTTCCAGACCCTGCGAGAGGCCCAGAGCTACGCCTTTGAGAAAGCCACGCTGGCCCGCGCGACGGGCGAGCGGTTTGCCGGTCAGGTTGCCGCCTACCGGGCGGCTCCGAGCATCTACCTGCAGGAACAACGCCTGGCGGCGCTGGAAGAGGTGCTGCCGGGCATCCGCAAACACGTGGTGGCGGTCGATCCGAACGACCGGCAGGTCCTCATCATGGACCTTCAGGACAAGCCGCCGACCAATCTGCTGGACATGACGGGCTTAGAGGAGACTGTCCGATAATGAAAAAGATCGCCATTCCCGCACTGATTGCCGTCATCTTCGCCATCATGGTGCTCTATCTCGTTTCGTTTCAGGTCCGCGAGACGGAGTCGGCCTTCATCACGCGGTTCGGCAAACCGCTGGAAGACCGGGAGATCACCCGGCCCGGCCTGTACTTCAAGTGGCCTACGCCGATCGAACGTGTTCACCGGTTTGACGCGCGCATGCGGGTCCTCGATGCGCCCCCGACCGAGACCACGACGCGGGGCGCCGTACCCATCATCGTGACCAGCTATGTGGTCTGGCGTGTGGCCGAGCCGCTGAAGTTCCTCAACGCGGTAGGCACCGTCGCCGATGCCAATGACGCCCTGCGGTACCGACTCAACAACGCCCAGAACCGCGTGATCGGCCAGCACACCTTCAGCGAGTTCGTCAACAGCGATCCGGAGAAGATTAAGCTGGCCGAGATTCAGGCGGAGATGCTCAAAGACCTCCAGGAGCCGGTGCGAAACGATTACGGAATCGAGATCAAGACGCTCGGCATCAAGCAGCTCAAGATCAGCGAAGACGTCACAAAAGACGTCTTCGAGCGGATGCGGGCCGAACGGCGCCGCCGGACGGAGGCCACCATCGCGCAGGGCAATGCCGAGGCGACCAAGATTCGGACCGATGCGGACGCCAAGAAAACCGCGTTGCTGGCGGCGGCCGAAGGAAGGGCCAAAGCCATTCGGGGCCAGGGCGACGCGGAAGCGGCGCAGTATTACAAAATGCTCCAGGAGGCGCCCGAACTGGCCATGTTCCTGCGCAACCTGGAGTCACTGCTGACGACGTTGAAAGAACGGACGACCCTCGTGATTCCGGCGGATGCCGAACCGTTTAACTATCTTCGCAAGAGACCGTCGCTGGAAGCGCCGAAGTGATGTTTCACGGGTTCATCGTTCACCGAGTCTGTCTCTGAGGACGTATGGCACATCGACACGAACACGGACACAGTTACGACGAGCCGCAGGAGCACCCTGCAGCGCCGTCGCGTGAGCTGGATGCGGCGGGGAAGTCTCTCTCCGAGGCGCTGCGCCTGAGCTTCTTCATTCTGAAGATCATTATGATCGTGCTGGTCATCGCGTTTCTGATCTCGGGCTTCAAGACGGTCGAGTCCGGGGAGAAAGCAATGGTCCTGCGCTTCGGCGCCATTCGGGGCGTGGGCGAAGAGCGCGTCCTGGGGCCCGGCTGGCACTGGGTCTTCCCCTATCCGATCGATGAGCTGGTCAAGATCCCGGTCGAGGCGCAGATCAATCTGCCGATTACGTCGTTCTGGTACAAGCAGACGCGCAACGACATCCTTGGCGAGGGTCCCAAACCGCGCAATCTGGTGCCGGAGAAACTCAATCCGCTGACCGAGGGATACTCCCTGACGCGAAGCCAGGCGGAAGGACTTCAGGGTCTCGGACGGCCTGTTTCCGGACCACAAGCCGTGGAACGGGTGTCTGACGGCGAAAGCAGCGACTACAGCATTGTTCACACGCAATGGCAAATCGACTACCAGATCGGCAACATCGAGCAGTTCTACACGAATGTTTACGTTCCGGCGGCCAGACCCGGGCAGATCTATTTCGACATTCTGAAAGAGTCGATCACGCCGCTGCTCAAGAGCGTGGTGGAAGATGCGGTGGTCACCGCCATGGTTCGGTACACCATCGACGAAGCGCTTCAAAGCACCGACACGATTCCGCGTCATGTCGAGCAACTGACGCAGCAGAAACTCGATGCCATTGACAGCGGCATCCGCGTCACCAAGGTTCAGCTCGTGGCGGCGACGTGGCCGCAGCAGGTGGACGCCGCCTTCCAGGAATACATCGCGGCCAGCCAGAAGAGCGGCTTGGCAATCAGCGACGCGAGGAACTACGCCGAGCAGACCCTCACGGACGCCGCCGGGCAGGTCGCCGAATCGCTGTACCAGGCGCTGATCGCGTCCAATGTGGGCGAGGACCTGTTGGCGGTGCTGTGGTCGCAGGTGGCCGGCCAGGCCCAGAACACGGTGGCCCAGGCCCAGGCCTATCGCACCAAGGTGGTCGAAGATGCCAAAGCCAGCGCCACCTACCTGGCCAGCATCCTCCCGGAATACCGCAAGTGGCCCGAGCTGGTTGCCCAGGGGATTTATCTCGACGCGATCCAAAAAGTGCTCGACAACGCCGACGAGAAGTTCATCCTGGACCCGAGCGAGCTCGCCCAGGGACGGGAAGTCCGCGTCCTGGTGAACCGGGACCCGATTCTCAAGCCCAAGGCGACACGGACAACACCGAGCACAAAATAGACCGGTATATCGAAGGCAACGCACGAGAACGCACTTATGGCTCATGAGCATCTACACTTGCAGCACGACACGGCCGAGGACACACGAGGTCAGCAACTGCGCGTCAGTCTGGCGCTGCTGGGGACCTTGGCGGGCGGAGTCCTTCTGATCAACAGCGGCATCGGCCGGTTTATCTACGGGCCCGACAGCTTCAACACCGAGATCTTCGCGATGCTCGGCGCGCTGCTGCTGGGCCTGCCGATCGTCGTTCACGCCATGCGGAGCCTGATGCGAGGCGAGTCGCACATGGACGAGCTGGCGGCGTTGGGCATCGTAGCGGCGTTCGCCACCGGCGAGTATGTGGCGGCCGGACTGATCGGCTTCTTCATGCTGCTTAGTGAGCTGATCGAGACCCGTACCGCCCTGGGCGCCCGGGCGTCCATCGAATCCCTGATCCGACTGACCCCGACGAAGGCGAATCTGATCCGCACCGACGGCGTCGAACAGGAGGTCAAGGTCAGCGAGCTGAAGCCGGGGGACATGATCCGCGTCCGCCCGGGCGACAACATCCCGGCCGACGGCGAGGTGGCCAGCGGCATGAGCTCCGTCAACGAGGCGACCATCACCGGCGAGTCGTTGCCGGTCGACAAGGTGCCGGGCATGCAGGTCTTCGCCGGCACGAACAACCTGACCGGCGCGATGGACATTCGCGTCACCAAGGCGGGCCAGGACACGACCCTGGGCAAGGTCCAGTCGCTGATCATGCAGGCCGAGCAGACGAAGATTCCGATCATGCGGATCATCGATCGGTACATCACATGGTACGTTCCGACGATCCTGATGATCGCGGCGATCGTGCTGTTCTTCACGCGGGACATCAATCAGGCGATCACCATCCTGGTCATCTCCTGCCCCTGCGCGATCATTCTGGCGACTCCCACGGCGATGGTGGCCGCCATCTCGGCGGCGGCGCGATTGGGCGTTCTGGTCAAGAACGTGGCCGATCTCGAGATCGCCGGCAAGATGACGGCGCTGGTCTTCGACAAGACGGGCACCGTCACCACCGGGCGGCTCTACGTGACGAAGCTGACGCCCGCCGAGGGCATCGAGCCGGCCGAACTGCTGGCCGAGGCGGCGGCGGCCGAGCAGTTGAGCAAGCACCCCGCGGCCCGCGCCCTCCAGGACGTGGCCAAGGAGGCCAATCTGTCGCTGCCGGTGGCGGAAGGCTTCCAGGAAACGCCGGGCAAAGGCGTGATCGCCACCGTCAATTCGTCGAAGATCATGGTCGGCCGGCAGTCGTTTCTCAAGGACAGCGGCGTCGATTGTACCGGCATCTCCGACCCTGCCCTGGACGAAGAGCAGGGCTTCAGCACACTGTACGTGGCCAAGGACGCGCGGTGCATCGGGTGGATCGGCCTCCAGGACAAGACGCGTCCCGAAGCGCAGAGGGCGGTCAAGGAGCTGGTCGATATCGGCATCAAACGGGTGACCATGCTCACGGGCGACCGCAGCGAAGTCGCCAACCGCGTCGCCGGCGAACTGGGCTGCACCGACTACAAGGCGCACTGTTTGCCTCAGGACAAACTGGCCATCGTCGAGCAGATCAAGCGGGACGGGCATACGGTCGTGGTGGTCGGCGACGGCATCAACGACGCGCCGGCGCTGGCCGCCGGCGATCTCGGCATCGCCATGGGAGCGGCCGGCAGCGATGTCGCGATCAACTCGGCGTCCATCGCGCTGATGAACAACGACCTGCGTCGCATCCCGTTTCTGGTCCAGGTTTCGCGCCGGACCCGCCGGGTCATCAACCAGAATCTGGGGTTCGGCATCGCGTTTATCGTGTTCGGCATCTCCCTGGCGAGATTCATCCCGCCCAGCGTGGCCGCGTTCCTGCACTTCGCCAGCTCGCTGGTGGTGGTATTCAACAGCGCGCGGCTGGTGCGTTACGGCGAAGACCTCGACCACGATTCGCATCCGGGGGCGCCACCGTCTTAAGGACGATGGGGAGACGATGCGGGCCGTTGCGGCAGTTGATCGTTTGTTTGGATAGCGTGCGGTAGATTATGGATTACGCCGTGGAGACCATTTCGCTGACGAAGGTCTTCTCCGACTGGTGGGGCCGGGCCAAGGTCTACGCCGTCGATGACCTCAATCTCCAGATTCGCCACAACGAGGTTTTCGGCCTGCTCGGACCGAACGGATCGGGCAAGACGACCACGATCAAGATGCTGCTGGGCCTGCTGCACCCGACCAAAGGTCATGCGCTGCTGCTCGGCGGCGACGGAACCGATCCGAAGATCAACCGGCGGGTGGGCTTTCTTCCCGAGGAATCGTATCTGTACCGTTTTCTCAACGCCCGGGAAACCCTCGATTTCTACGGCCGGCTCTTCAAGTTGGACGCCAAGGTCCGCAAGATGCGGATCGAGGCGCTGCTGGAGATGGTCGGACTGCGGGCGGTGGCCAGCCGGCCGATCGGCACGTACTCGAAAGGAATGGCCCGTCGGATCGGTCTGGCCCAGGCGCTGATCAACGACCCCGACCTGCTGATTCTCGACGAACCGACTACCGGCCTGGACCCTATCGGGACCCGGCAGATCAAGGACCTGATTCTCAAGCTGGCCGAACGCGGCAAGACCATTCTGCTTTGCAGTCACTTGCTGGCGGACGTCGAGGACGTGTGCGATCGGATCGCGATTCTCTACGGAGGCAAGGTCCAGGCGGAAGGCCGGGTGCGCGAGCTCCTGCAACAGAACGGCAAGCGGCAGATCGTCACCAGCGCCGTCAGCGACGGGACTATCGAAAAGATCCGGCGCCTTCTGGCAGAAGAGCACGCCGAATGTGAAATCACCAGCCCGATGGAGAAGCTCGAGACATTTTTCATCCACACCGTCGCGCAAGCACAACAGCAGGCAAAACCGACCAGCGGAGCAGTCAGCACGACGCAGATCGGCGACTTCCTCATGGCGGAGAAGTCGCAGGCGAGTGCCCTCGACAAGCTCGTTGCGGCGCCGGTCTCCCAAGACAAGCCGACGGCGCCCCGCACGGAACCCATCCAACCGGTCGAAACCCCGGTAGCACAACCCGACCGGGACCTGCTCAGCAGACTGACCCGGTCTGCCGGGCCCCCTCAAACGGAGCAGGTCGCGCCCGTCAAACCATCGCCCGCCGACACGGCGGAACCCCGTGACAACCGACAGATTAACCGCAGTGTCCTCGACGCACTGACCGGCCAGACGGCGCCGCCCGCGACCGAGAAGCCCCACGAGCCACGGAAGGACGGAGAGGCCCGCCATGAGTAGAATCTGGGCCGTTGCAGTCAATACGATCCGGCAGGCCGTGCGTATGAAGATTGCCGTGATCTTCATCATGATGCTGCTGGTCCTGCTGCCGGTCATGGGATTTACCGCCACGGGCGACGGTACTCTGAAAGGCCGGCTCCAGACGTTCGTCAGCTATGGGCTTTCATTGACCAGTCTGCTGCTGTGCCTGCTGACGGTTGTCGTGTCAACCTATACGATCACGAGCGACATCGAACACCGCCAGATTTACACCGTGGCCACCAAGCCCATCCGCAGGCACGAGTTCCTTCTCGGCAAGCTGCTGGGCGTGATCACTCTCGATGCGGTTCTCGTGCTGCTGTTCGCCGGCATCGTCTACGCCGTGGTGATGTTCCTGCCCGGTTTTTACGACGTCTCGAACGACACGCTGCGGCAGATCGACAACGAGTTCTACACCGCCCGCGCCAGTCTCACGCCCCCGCTTCCCGATGTCGAAGAAGAGGTTCTGGCGCTCTACAACAAGTTGGAGAAGACCGGGCAGCTCCGCGAGGCATACCCCACACTGCCGCCTGACGGGATTCTCAAAGAGCTGACGCTGCGCAAGCAATTGGAGAAACGTGCAGCGGGGGTAGGCGAGGGGCTGATGTGGGAGTTTGAGAACATCCGGCCCCTCGATCCCAACCAGAGTCTGTTTATCCGGTTCAAGTACGACGTGGCCGCAGAGCCCGCCGGCGGCCAGATCTACGCCCGCTGGCAGATCGGCGATCTCAGGCAGTTTCGCCAAGGAATGAATTTCAAAACGCCGGTCTGGCCCGAGGACCGTGCCGACCCGGTCCGCACCTTCCGCGAGATCGAGGTCCCGGCGCGGGTCATCGCCGAGGACGGATATCTGGGGGTGGCGTTCCTCAACGTGCCGCTCAACAACACCACGGTGATCTTTCCGCTCGAAGATGGTCTGGAACTGCTCTACAAGGCCGATACGTTCACAAGTAATTTCCTCCGCGGCGTGCTGTTGATCCTGTTCCGCCTGGTCTTTCTGGCGTGTCTGGGGGTACTGGCGGCAAGCTTCCTGTCGTTTCCCGTGGCGATTCTGTTCTGTCTGATGATCTTCTTCACAGGCACCATCAGCGGCTTCGTGCTCGAATCGTTCGAGTATCTCAGCGCCGGCGCCAGTGAGGTTTATTCGTACACGATCGGGGCCCTCGTCCGACTGTTGCCGCGATTTGACAAATACAACCCGACGGCTTTTCTGGTTCCCGGCCGCCTGATCGCCTGGTCGTTCCTGGCGCAAGTGGCGCTGTTCATGGTGTGCATCCAGGCCCTGTTGCTGCTGGTGCTGGCCCTGATCATCTTCAGCTTCCGCGAGCTGGCCCGAATCATTGTATGACGCGATGCGCCCGGGGGCGCCGCAAGACGGACTATGCGTGGACGTGACATTCTCATCGTGCTGGTTGGTTTGGTGTTGGCCGCCGGCCTGCTCTACACGGCCGGAGCGCAGCTCGACTACATCAACACGCAGCGCCAGACGATGGGCCTGGTGGCGAATGAGCCGGTGGAGAATCTGCCCCCTTCGCTGGCCTTTGCGACGGTCGCGATGGGTGCCTTCCGCGGTTTGGTCGTCGACATCCTCTGGATGCGGGCCGACAAGCTGAAGGAGGAAGGGCAGTTCTTCGACGCACGACAACTGGCCGAGTGGATCACGACGCTACAGCCTCGCTTTCCGGCTGTCTGGGAATTCCAGGCCTGGAACATGGCCTACAACATTTCCGTCGCCATCCCCGCTTCGCAGCCCGAGCAGCGCTGGCGATGGGTCAAGAACGGCTACGAACTGCTGCGTGACAAAGGCATTCCCATCAATCCCAAGAGCCTCGGTCTCTATCGGGAGCTGGCCCGCATCTTCCAGCACAAGCTGGGAGGCGTTTCCGACGACGTCCACAAGTACTACAAACTCCAGTTGGCCGAGGCCATCGGCCCATTGCTCGGGTCGGAGGACAACGGGCTGTCCGCCAACGAGAATGCGTTTTTCCAGGCCCTGATCGCGACGCCGTCCGAGTGGACCCAGATCGTCGCCGACCCGAACGTCGCTCCGTTCATTCGGGCGCTTCAGGAGGTTGGCGAGCCGTTCACCGGCGAACAGGCGTTCGTGCAGAACTACCTGGCCCTGCGCCGCAACGCGTCGCGCTTCCCCCCGGCGGCATCGGAGGTTGTGGATCGCTTCCGGGGTACGTCCGCGCTGAAACGATTCGACCTCTTTGCGAAGGCCTACGAATTACGTCACACCTGGAAGCTGGAACCGGCGCGCATGCACCAGGTAAGCCAGGAGTATGGTCCGGTCAATTTCGCGGATCCGAACGTGCATTTTCCCATGGACTGGCGGCATCCGGATGCGCATGCGATCTACTGGGCGCTCCAGGGACTCCGCATCGCCGAAGAGAAGAACGACGCCGAAACGGAGCGCTACAGAACGAACACACAGCGCATCGTCGCACACAGCCTTCAGAATCTCTTCCGCTACGGCAAGCTCATCATCCTCTCGCGTCCTGCCGAAGCGCTCGATCCGAACAGCCCCCGGGCCGAATCCACCTCTCCGGCCATACCCAAAGACGTTTTCCTCAGTCCGGACCTGCGGTTCTTCGATTCGTACAACAAAGCGGTCCTGGCGATCATCGCCGGATACGAAAACGACCGCACCACGAAGGAATCGCTCGAGAACGGCCATCGCAACATGCTCAAGAACGCCGTTCTGTCGTTTTATCAGGCCGGATTGCGGGCAGAGGCCCTGAAGATCTTCAATCAATTGCGCAAACGCTATCCCTTGCAGGAGTTCAACGTTTCGCTGGAGCAGTTCGCGTTGAACCGCTGGAGAGAGGAACTGAGCGGCTTCGGCATCGATGATGCCCGCGAGCAGATCGTGATGCTGCTCAGCGAGGGGTACTATCTGTACGCCATCCGCGACGATGAAGCGGCGGCCGGGCGAGAGCAGTTGGCCCAGCAGGCGTACGACTTCTACAACACGACGAACCAGCCGGAGTTTCGCATTGACCTGCCCCCGATGCCTGTGTTACGCTATGTCGCGCTCGGTCAGTTCCTCAACAGCGGGGCGTATCCGCCTTATGTTCGACAGGGTCTGCTGAACCGGATCCAGATCGAGAAACCTGACTTGTACAAGCAACTGGAACAGACCGAGGCACAGCTACAACAGATGCAGGAGCAGCAGGGAACGCCGTGAGGGTCATCCGGCAGGGACATGGACGAAGCAATTCTGGCACAACTGACACCGTCGCAGCGCAAAGCGGTCATGCACAGGGAGGGGCCTCTGTTGGTCCTGGCGGGGCCGGGCAGCGGCAAGACACGCGTCATCACCTGCCGCATCGCGGCCCTGATCGATTCCGGCGTCAGACCGCACAACATCTGCGCGATCACCTTCACGAACAAGGCGGCCGAAGAGATGCGCCAACGGGCGGCGGCCCTCGGCGCTTCCGGCGGGGCCCACATCAGCACCTTCCATTCGCTGTGCGTGCGAATCCTTCGCCGCTATGCCGAGGCCGCCGGGGTGCGCCCGAATTTCAGCATCTACGACGCCGCGGATCAGAGCAAGTGCGTCAAGCAGGCGGTCAAGGATTGCCATCTCGACGGGACGAACTTCCCGCCGGCGCGCATGCTCGATGCGATCTCCACGCTGAAGAACAAGCTCATCGACGCCCAAACATTTCAGGAACGCGCGGAGGATTTCTTCTCGCGTACGCTCTCGCAGGTTTACACGCGGTACCAGCAGATCCTGACCGAACAGAACAGTCTGGACTTCGACGATCTGCTGATGAAGGTCGCGTTTCTGCTGGAGACCGACTCAACGGTGTGCGGCGAGTTGTCGAACCGCTTCCGGTTCCTGCTCATCGACGAGTATCAGGACACGAACCACGCCCAATATCGACTGGCCAAGGCCCTGGCGCTTTCGCACGGCAACATCTGCGCGACCGGCGATCCCGACCAGTCGATCTACCGCTGGCGCGGCGCCGACATCCGCAACATCCTGGCGTTCGAGAAGGACTGGCCGCAGGCGGCGGTCGTCAAGCTGGAGGAGAACTTCCGCAGCACCGCGGCCATTCTCCGGGTGGCCGACAATCTGATCGCTCGAAATGCGAATCGAAAACAGAAGAGCCTGATTGCCGTGCGAACCGACGAAGGCAAAGTCTCTGTGGAGACCTATGAAGACGAGGCCGAGGAGGCCGACGCGGTCGCCCGGCAGGTCGAGGCATTGCTCAGCCGGAATGTCCCGGCCGGACAGATCGCCGTCTTCTATCGCGTCAACGCGATGAGCCGGGCCCTCGAAGAGGCATTCGTACGTCATCGTGTCCCCTATCAGGTTGTCCGAGGCGTGGAGTTCTACAATCGCAAGGAGATTCGCGACCTGCTGGCGTATCTGAAAGTCCTGGCCAATCCCGCCGACGAGGTGGCGCTGCTGCGGATCATCAACACGCCGGCCCGCGGCATCGGCAAGGTAACCGTCGATCGCGTCAAGGCGTATGCCGTTGCGCATGGACTGACGCTCTCCGACGCGTTGGCACAGGCCGACCGCATCGGCGGGGTGGGTGATGCGGTCAAGACCAAGCTGTCGGCGTTCGCCCGCCTGATGGACAAGCTCCGGCAGGACCTCGTGGGCCCCGTGGCTCCGCTGGCCGAGCGCGTCTTGGCCGAATCGGGACTGGAACAGTCGTTCAAGGGGACCGGCCAGGAGGGCCAGGATGCGCTGGAGAACATCGGCGAGCTGATCAATGCCGCGGCCGTGTACGACCAGCAGACCGCCGAACCGTCGCTGCTCGATTACCTCCAACAGATCGCCTTGTTCAGCGACACCGACGCCTACGAGGCGACAAGCGAACGAACCGCCCTGATGACGCTCCACGCGGCCAAGGGGCTCGAGTTTGACCACGTCTTTGTCATCGGACTCGAGGACGGCCTGCTGCCGCACGAGCGGGGCAATGGGGACGGCGACGAACTGGAGGAGGAACGCCGCCTGTTCTTCGTCGGCGTCACACGGGCCCGCACCAACCTGTACCTCAGCTACGCGCGGTACCGAACCGTTCGCGGACAATTCCTTCGCACCGTGGCCTCTCCGTTTCTCTTCGAGCTCGGACTCGACCAGGTGGTTCGGGACGACGAGGAACCAGAAGACGAGCTCGACACGTTCCCAGGATACCCGCGCACACAACCGGCGGCGACCAGACCGCCCGAACCGCTGTTCGCTCCAGGTGATCTCGTGCGTCACAAGACCTTCGGGCTGGGTCGCGTGCAGAGGTTCGCCGACCTTGGCGCCAACAGCGTCGTCACCGTTCAGTTCAACACTGGACAGACAAAATCGCTCCTGCTACAATACGCCAACCTCTCGAAGGTGTGACGTCTCGGTCACGGGGCGCAACGAAACGCACCCCGGCCCACGAGACAGACTGTTGGCAAAACAAGTCCCAATCGGATCGAACCATGTCTTTTGAAGGGGCCAGGCCATGTCGAGGCAAGTCGATCGTCGCGAGTTCCTGCAAATCACCGCCGCCAGCGGGATGATGTATTTGGCCGGATCGGGCCTGTTCAGCACCACCGCCCGCGCGAAAGGCAGCCCGCTGATCAGCCCGGGCTGTCGAACCAGCAAGGTGCAGGTCGCCCGCATCTACATGGGAATCGAGGGCGCGCACTGGCCCAAACCGACGCTGAACCTCAAGGAGGAGATCCGCACCTATGAAGCCCAGTTCGCCCGGCTCGCGGATCAGCTCGGTGACGTGGAGTTCATCGTCGATGAGTTGGTCACCTCCCCCGACCAGGTGGGCCGGCTCAAGGGCCGCCTGGAAAGCGTCGATGGCATTCTGGCTATCCACCTGAGCATGGGCGCCTCCTCGATCCTCCGGGAGATTCTCAGTGTGGGCAAGCCCACGGCCCTTTTCGCCCTCCCATACTCCGGTCACGAGTGGACGAGCTTCGGCGGCCTGCAACGCCAGCCGATCGGCGCCAAGATGGAGTGTTTCCTGACCGCCGACTACACACAGCTTGCCACCGCCCTCCGCCCGTTCCGCGCGATCCATCACGCTCGCGAGGCCAAGGTCCTCAACGTGACGACGCGGGTTTTCAAGCCCTACGCCGACAGCGTGAAAGCCAAGTTCGGCACCGAGATCAAGCAGGTCGATCTTCAGACGGTAATGGACGCCTACAAGGCGGTGGACGACAAACTGGCGGACGCCGAGACCCAACGGTGGCTGGACGGCGCGCAGGCGGTCGTGGAGCCGTCGCGAGGCGACATCTGGAAATCATGCAAGCTCGCTCTGGCGTTCGAGAACATGCTGGCGGCGGAGAACGCCACCGTGCTGACGGTCGATTGCTACGGGACCATGTGGGACAAGACCATCAAGCTTCCGGCGTATCCGTGCATCGGCTTCTGTCGGCTCAATGACATGGGGCTGGGAGGAATCTGCGAGTCCGACCTCCAGTCTGCGATGACCCACATCATCCTCCAGGGGCTGACGGGCCGGCCCGGCTTCATCAGCGATCCGACGGTGGACGAATCCTGCAACGGCATCATCCTGGCGCACTGCCTGGGGTCCACCCGGATGGATGGTCCCAACGGCCCGGCCGCGCCATACAAGATTCGAACCGTGATGGAACGGCAGGAAGGCGTCACCCCGCAGGTGGAGATGCGGATCGGCCAGAAGGTGACCCAGGCCATCCTGATCGGCACGGACTCCCTGCTGTACTTCACCGGTGACATTATCGCTGCTCCCGTCTCCTTGGCCGACGACCGTGGCTGCCGGACGAAGATCACCGTGAGAGTCGATGGAGACGTCACGCGGCTCTGGAGGAACTGGTCCAACGGGTTGCATCGGCAGACGGTCTATGGCGACATCACTAAAGAGCTGGCCCAGTTCTGCCGGTACAAAGAGATCAAGATGACCGATGAGACAGCCAAGGCATGACTCGCCTGGGCTGACTGCACGAGGGACACACATGGCAAGCCGAGACCCAAGATGTGGCGCTTCCTGCACGCGTCGACTGTTCCTCCAGGCCGCCGCGACGGGGACCGCTGTCGCCGTGACGGCGCCGTACTTCGCTACCGCCCGTCAGCAAGATGCATCTGAAGACAGCGAACGGATCCTTGCCGATGCCGAGTCGCGCATCCGGCAGCACCGCATGGCTCCGGTCACATTGAAGCTCCTGACGCCGGACGGCCGGCCTCTGGGCCCCGGCCGCCGGGCGGAAATCCGACAGGTGCGCCATCGGTTCCTCTTCGGCTGCAACATCTTCATGCTCGGACGCTGCCGCACGCCTGAGCAGAACGCGGCCTACGAGAGCCGCTTCCGCGAACTGCTCAACTACGCCACGTTGCCGTTCTACTGGTGGAACTACGAGCGGCAGAAGGGCAGCCCGGACGACGAGCGCACCGAGCTAGTCGTCCGCTGGTGCAAGGCGCATGGTGTCACGACGAAAGGCCATCCGTTGGCCTGGAACTACCGCGATCCGCCCTGGCTGACGGGTACGCCGCAGGAGGTGGCTCAGGCGCAGTTCGAGCGCATCACACGCTGCGTCCAACGCTTCAGAGGCAACATCGACATCTGGGACGTCGTCAATGAGGCGACCCATTACGATCGGGCGGAGTGCAAACGCGATGCCCCCTGCCTGACCGAGGCAATCGCCGCGATGGGAGTCGGGCGATACATCCGCACCGCCTTCAAAACCGCGCGAGATGCAAGCCCTGATGCGACGCTGGTCATCAACGATTACCGTACGGATGCCGCCTTCGGGGAGAAGGTGGTCTCGCAACTTGTAGCTGAGAACGGGCGGCCCCTGTACGATGTCATCGGCATCCAGTCTCACATGCACGGCGGCCCCTGGGGCGCTGCCAGGACGTGGGAGGTGTGCGAGCGCTTCGCGGAGTTCGGCAAGCCGCTGCACTTCACCGAGACGACCCTGGTTTCCGGCCCCAAGAGCGAGTCCGGCTGGATGACGACGGCTGAAGGCGAAGAGCAGCAGGCCCGATTGGCCAGCGAGTTCTACACCGTGCTTTTCTCCCATCCGGCAGTAGAGGCCATCACGTGGTGGGATTTCAGCGACCAAGGCGCCTGGCAGAGGGCCCCGGCGGGCTTCTTGCGAGACGATATGTCGCCAAAGCCGGTATATGAGCGGCTTTACGACCTGATCAAAGGCCGGTGGTGGACGCGAGTCGAGGCCGGGAGCGACGCGGACGGCCAGGTGAGGCTCAACGGCTTCTTGGGCGAATACGAGGTCGCGATGCGAGAGAACGGCCGACAGCTTGTCGGACGTTTCTCCTTGGCCAAGGCGGCGGCTGAGCCGACGAAGGTGCAACTGACGGAACGGCCTGCTGACCGGTAGGCCGATACGCCGGCCCGCGCCGGCTTCTGCTCGGTGTTGTGTTTTGCGCCGGGTCTGCTACAATGCTCGTGGCGAAAAGGTGACACGGGCACCCGGGCGGTGCGCAGCTCCGGGCAGGAGAAAGACGGACGGATGAAGTACGCGGTGATCATGGCCGGCGGCACGGGAAAGAGGCTTTGGCCTCTGAGCCGGCAGAAACGACCCAAGCAGGTTCTCAGACTGCTCGACGGGCATACGCTTCTCGAACGCTGTTTCGCGCGGCTGACGCAGGTTTTTGACATCCGCAACATCATCGTCCTGACTAACGCCGCCTACGTTGAGGTGGTCCGGGAGAACCTGCCGAGCCTGCCGTCCGGCAACCTGATCGCTGAGCCGGCCGTGCGAGACACCGCCGCAGCAATCGGTTTGGCGGCTTCGGTCCTGGCCAAGACCGATCCGGAGGCGGCAATGGCCGTTGTTACCGCCGACCAGTTCATCGAGCCGGCCGAAATCCTTCAGGGGGCCCTGCGCGACGCTCTGGCATTTGTCGAGGCAAACCCCGACGCGCTGGTAACCTTTGGCATCTACCCTACTTTCCCCAGCACGCAGCTTGGGTATATCAAGTGCGGCAATCCCCATGCCTTTGACAGGTGTGAGAATCCGATCCATTCGGTGGAGGCATTTAAGGAGAAGCCCGATCTGGCCACTGCCCAGGGCTACCTGGCGGACGGCCGCTATTTCTGGAACTCGGGGATGTTTGTCTGGAAGGCCCGGACGATTCTGCGGAATCTGGCCGACTTCGTCCCGCAGATGACCGGACCGCTGCGCCGGATCGCCGGTGCCTGGGACACAGCGGACCAGCAGAAGGTCCTGGCCGAGGAATTCCCCCAACTGCCCAAGATCAGCATCGACTACGCCGTCATGGAGCGAGCCACGAACGTTCACGCGATTCGACTGGATTGCCGCTGGCTGGACATGGGGTCGTTTGCGGCGTTGGCGGACATCATCGAATCCGACGATCGCGGTAACGTCGTCGTCGCCGGGGCGAGCGAACTGCTGGACTGCAAAGACTGCATCATCGTCACGGAGGAAAAAGGCCATTTGATCGCCGCGATCGGGCTGGACAACTTGGTGGTCGCCCATACGCCGGATGCCACGCTGGTCTGCCGGGCCGATCAAACGGAGCGGCTGAAGGAGCTTCTGGCCGCCATCGAGTCACACCACCGCGGCAAGTTCCTGTAGAAAGAAAGCTCCGTCGACACACAGCCCTCACATGAGATACCTGGCAATAGACCATGGCGCCAGACGAATCGGCTTGGCCATCTGCGACGCGCAAGAGACCATCGCATCGCCTCTGGGCGTGCTGGACGGCCGAACGGATGTCCTGGCCAGGATCGCCGAGATTGTCCAGACCCAGGGCGTCGGAGCCATCGTGATGGGCCTGCCATTGAACATGGACGGGTCCGAAGGGCCCCAGGCCGCGAAGGCCAGGGCCTTCGCCGAGCAAGTCGGGCGCCGTGTTGGCCTGCCCGTGCATTTCCAGGATGAGCGGCTCAGCAGCTTCGAGGCCGAGGACAAGCTCGGATCGGCGGGCCTGTCCGGGGCCCGCAAGCGGGACCTGCTCGACGCGGTGGCGGCCGCTGAGATCCTGCGGTCCTTTCTGGAGGAGAGGGCCCCCCGGGAGGGCCGGCAGGAGCCGCCGTAGGCTGCTTGGCCCCTGTCCGGCGTCTCTCGACGAGGGCGGCTGCGCGGATCGGGGGTATATTTTTGCCCGCCGGCGGGAAAAAGGCTTGCGAAAACCGCCGCAAGTCGTTTAGATTAAAGGATTCATAATTAGAATGTAAAGTCAACCTCAGGTGAGGCGCACCAGGAAGGGCATTAGGAAAACATGCTGACGAAAGAACAGAAAGGCCAGATTCTCACCGATTTCGAGACGCACCAGGGGGACACGGGTTCCCCGGAGGTGCAGATCGCACTTCTGACCAAGCGGATCAACGACCTGACCGAACACCTCAAGGATCACCCCAAAGACCACTCTTCCCGTCGAGGTTTGCTCAAGATGGTCGGCAAGCGATCGGCGCTGCTGAGGTACGTTCGTGACAAGGATGTCAAGCGCTATCAGGCTGTCATCTCCCGCCTTGGGCTGCGAAAATAGCATAATCCTGTGGATCACTGCCACGAGCCGAAGCTGCTCGTGCGACGGGATGGGGGGCCGGTTCGTTCGGAAGATGGGGCGCCTTCTTGCTTGATAGCGCATATACGCACAGACCAGTGAGGTAGTTATGTCGGATGTTTGTAGTGTTTCCAGAGAAATAGGGGGCCGAACGCTCACCATCGAGACCGGGCGTATCGCTCGGCAGGCCGACGGAGCGGTCATGGTGCGCTACGGCGAAACGGTGGTTCTCGTCACCGCCGTGACGGCCCCTCCGCGATTCGAAGATGTCGATTTCTTCCCTCTGAGCGTCGATTACCGTGAGAAGCACAGCGCGGCGGGCAAGTTCCCCGGCGGGTTCATCAAGCGGGAAGGCCGTCCGAGCACCAAGGAGATCCTGACCGCCCGCATGATTGACCGGCCGATTCGTCCGTTATTCCCCGACGGGTATTTTGAGGAGGTTCAGATCATCGCCTCCGTGCTGAGTGCCGACCGGGAGAACGATCCGGACATCCCGGCCATGATCGGAGCCAGTGCGGCGCTGTCGATCAGCAAGATTCCGTTCCAGGGCCCGATCGGCATGTGCCGTCTGGGTCGAGTCGACGGCCAGTTCGTGATCAACCCGACGTATCAGCAGGCCGAGCAGAGCGACATCGACGTCCTGGTTGGGGGCCGCAAGGAAGCGATCAACATGCTCGAAGTCGGCGCCAAGGAACTGCCCGAAGAGGTCGTCGCCGCCGCGATCGCCAGGGCCCACGAGGCCGCTCGGGAAGTGATCGCGATGATCGAGGAACTCCAGCAGAAGGCGGGCGTCGAGAAAGAGATTCCCCTCGTGCCGCTGGATCAGCCGCTCTACGAGAAGATCAAGGCCGAGATTTCGGGCCGACTGCGCGAATTGAAGGACATTCCCGGCAAGCAGGCTCGGAACGACGCCGTCAATGAGTTTCTGGCCGAGGTGCAAACGCGGTATACCGAGGCAGCCGCGGCGAACGGTTCGGCGGCTTCCGCTACGGATGCCGCCGCATTCAAGACAATGCTCAAGCGGATTCTCACCAAGGTCGAGTGTGAGGTTGTCCGGGAGATGATTCTCAGCGGCAAGCGGCCGGACGGTCGGGGTTACAACGACATTCGCCCCATCTCCTGCGAGGTGGGGCTGCTGCCCAGAACGCATGGCTCGGCTCTGTTCACTCGTGGGGAGACGCAGGCCCTGGTGAGCGTGACTCTGGGCACGATCCGCGACGCCCAGATCATTGACGGGCTTCTCGACGAGTATAGCCAGAGCTTCACCTATCACTACAATTTCCCGCCATTTGCGGTCGGAGAGGTTAAGCCGATTCGCGGGCCGGGCCGTCGTGAGATCGGGCACGGGGCGCTGGCCGAGCGTGCCCTCGAATACGTCCGGCCCACAGAAGAGAAGTTCGCCTACACCGTGCGTCTGGTTTCCGATATCACCGAATCCAACGGGTCCAGTTCGATGGCCTCCGTCTGCGGCGGCTCGCTGGCCCTGATGGACGCGGGCGTACCGATCCACCGCGCGGTCGCCGGCATCTCGATCGGGATGGTCAGCGATGACAAGGGACGCTATGAACTGCTGACCGACATCATCGGAGAGGAAGACCACTTCGGCGACATGGACTTCAAGGTCGCCGGCACGACCCAGGGAATCACCGCCATTCAACTGGACATCAAGGCCGAAGGGCTGCCGCACCAGATCATGGTCGAAGCGCTGGGACGGGCCAAGACCGCCCGCCAGCACATCCTGGAGATTATGAACAAGGCCATCAGCGCGCCGCGCTCCGAGTTGAGTCAGTACGCTCCGAAACTCATCACGATCGAGATCGATCCGGAGTTCATCGGGAAGGTGATCGGCCCCGGCGGCAAGATGATCAAGAACCTCCAGGAGCAGACGGACACAACGATCGAAATCGAAGAGGACGGCACGGTGTTCATCAGTTGCGTCGGAGGCGACGGCCACCTCAAGGCCAAGGCGATGATCGAGGCCATGACGCAGCCGCCGGAGGTGGGACGTCTCTACAAGGACTCCAAAGTTGTTACAATCAAGGATTTCGGTGTCTTCGTCGAGATCGCACCGGGCGTCGAGGGGCTCTGTCACATCAGCGAGCTGAGCGCAGGCTACGTCAAGCAGGTCGAGGATGTCTGCAAGCTGGGGGACCTGATTCCAGTCAAACTCATCTCCATCGATGACCAGGGCCGGCTCAAGCTCTCGCGCAAAGCCGCTCTGGCGGAACTCGGGATCAAGGAAGAGAAGAAACCTCGGCCGCACGACAAGCGATAGATACCTTCGTCGGTATCAGACCCGGCAAAGCGGCGTGGGATCGTTCCCAGCCGAAACTCAGAGGGACGCGACCCCGGGTCCAGGCCAAGCCGAATCTCGGTCGTTTCGGCTCTCGGTTGTTGGGGCACCTCAGGCGGAGTGACAGGCGCGTGAAACCGTTCCTGAGCGGAGTTATTCTGGCTCTTCTGATCGCGGTGCCAACGGCGGCGATCCTGCTTCGCAGAGTCAAACGCCAGGCGAGCCGCAGGGAGGCTCTACAGACGGATCCGGACGAGACGTTGACTCGCCTGACGGGCGAATTGGCCCACGAGATCAAGAATCCGCTTTCGACGATCAAGGTGAATCTGAAACTGACGAAAGAGGCCCTGGAAGACATCGATTTGCGCGAGCCAAACAAGCCGGCTCTGGATCGGTGCCAGCAGGGGCTGTCCAGCGCTATGAGGAAGATCACAATCATCCAGAAGGAGACGGACCGGCTCGAACAGATTGTGGACGGCTTTCTTCGCTATGTGAAGCGTCCTGATCTGCACTTGGTCACGATGGACCTCAACGAGCTGGTTGGGGACATGGTTGACTTCTACTTGCCGCAGGCGTACAGCCATTCGCTGACCCTGCGGCATAGCCTTGCAGCCGCGCCGCTGATCTGCCGGGTCGATGCCGGGGCCCTGAAACAGGTGCTGCTGAACCTGCTGATCAATGCGCAGCAGGCCATGGACCGCGGCGGCGAACTGATGATCCGAACGCGGTCGCGTTCGGGCAAAGCGGTGATCCAGATTGATGACACCGGCAGGGGGATTCCCGCGGAGAAGCTCCCCACGCTCTTCCAGCCCTATTGCTCGTTCCGTACCGGCGGGACGGGCCTGGGCCTGGCGACTGCCAAGAAGATCGTGGAATCGCATGGCGGAACGATCTCCGTGCACAGTGAGGTCGGCAAAGGGACCTCCTTCACGATCGAGCTGCCGCTGGCCGGTGCGGTCGGCGCATCGGACGAGGTGACTGCATGACGGAACACAAACCAGTAGTCCTGGTCGTCGACGACGAGCGAGACCATGCCGACGGAATTGTAGAGGCCCTCGAGCGTCTGCCGGTCAAGGCCTTGGCGGTCTACACCGGGGAGGACGCGATCGAGATGGTGCGCCGCCGACGCGTGGATGTCGTCGTGACGGACCTGAAGCTGGAAGGGCAGGCCGACGGACTGGATGTACTGCGCGAGGCCCGGCAGCACAGCGATTCAACGCAGGTAATTCTGATCACCGCGTATGCGACGATCGAGAACTGCAAGGAGGCGATCAAGCAGGGAGCGTTCGACTATCTGGTCAAACCCCTCGATATCGACCAGTTGCGGACGTTGGTGGAGCAAGCCAGCCGCAAGGCCGCCAGTGCCTATGCGGCACGTGCAGAGACGGAGCCAAATCAGGAAGGGTTCCTCTTCGAAGGGATCAAGGGCAACAGCCCGGCCATGCAGAAGATCTTCGAGGTTGTTCGCCGTGTCGCCCCGACGAATATCTCGGTCCTGATTGAGGGTCCCTCCGGAACGGGCAAGGAGCTTCTGGCCCGGGCGATTCATGACAACTCCCTGCGCCGCAACAAGCCATTCCGACCCGTCAACTGTGCCGGCCTGACGGAGACCCTGCTCGAAAGCGAGTTGTTCGGACACGTCAAGGGCGCCTTCACCGGCGCCAACACCGACCGCAAGGGTCTCTTCGAGATCGCCCACGAAGGCACGCTGTTTCTTGACGAGATCGGTGACATGCCCCTGACCATGCAGGCCAAGCTGCTCCGCGTGCTCGAAGACGGCTTGGTTGTCCCTGTCGGTTCCAGCAAGGCGATCTCGGTGGACGTGCGCGTCATCAGTGCGACGAATCACAGCCTCAACAAGCTGATCGAGCAGAACAGGTTCCGCGAGGATCTGTATTTCCGGATCAAAGGAGTCAATGTGTCGCTGCCGGCGCTGCGCGAGCGTCCGGAGGATATTCCGCTGCTGGTGGAGCATTTCCTGGCAGAGGCGGCCGAGGAGATCGGCTCGAACGTGCGGGGCGTGAGCGATGCGGCGATGCAGATTCTGGTCGGTCACGACTGGCCGGGCAACATCCGGCAGCTCAAGAACGCCGTTCGGACCATGGTCGTGATGTGCGATCGGGACCGGCTCGACGTGCAGGACATCCCGCCGGAGATCTCCCGCCGGCGACAGCTGACCGGTGCCAGCGTCCCGTCTCCGAACCTCGCCGGTGTCTCGCTCAATGATATCGAGAAAAAAGCCATCGTCGATACGCTTGCCAAGACCGAGGGCAATCGCGAGAAGGCCGCTCGAATCCTCGGCATCGGCGAACGCACCTTGTACCGGAAGATCAAAGAGTACAATCTGTAGTCCATCGCCTCCAACATGCGGTCGTCTCACTCGCCGAGAAGGTCGGGCCGCATCCGCCGGAGCCAGTCGGGCAGATCTTCCTGGGTCACCTCGGCCCACAACCCTTTTCGCAGCGCACGGGCACTCGCCTCCAGTTGCCCGTACCGGTGGAAGGAGCTGTGCTTGAACCGCAGGTCCGCGTACGCATAGCCTTCGGCCAGCAGCGTTTCATTGAGTATGGTGCCGTCGGGAAGCTCCAGGTAGGCCAGCAATCGGCCATAGTTGCACCGCGTGCGATCACCGTCATCGAGGTGTACGGTTACCCGCTTGCCGCCGGCCAACTCACGAGTGAATGCGGTCGCTTCCTCGGCAAAACAAGCTGGACGATGGTCTTCGTAATTCATCTCGGGCGCATCGATCCCGAGCAGACGGACCCTCGTTGCAGCGCTGCGGCCGTCGGGAGCATCCACCTCCACGGTGTCGCCGTCCAGGATGGCAAGGACGCGGAATACCTTGCCATGATAGCGGGTCTTGTCTGACGCGGCAGCGTGCTGCGGCGCATCCCTCCGCGCCAGCCGGCCAGGTGCGATTCCGCATCGGTCGAGCCAGGCCAGAAGCACCAATGCGACGACGCTGGCGCCGGCCAGAATCGTGCGGGAGCGTCTGCTCCAGGGACGAACTGGTCTTCGGGATCCGGTCAATGGGTCTTGCCTATCTTGAGCAAGGCGTGGCCCAGAGCCTGCACCGCGTGTTTGCGGTCGATCTCCTTGACGCCGAACATGATGCTGATCTCCGAGGAGCCCTGGTTGATCATCTCGATGTTGACGCCGGCATCCGCCAAGGCGGCACACGCCCTCGCGGCGACCCCCACCGCGTAGCGCATTCCCTCTCCGACGATCATCACCAGCGACAGGCCGTGTTCGATCGTCACATCATCCACCTGGAGCTCGGTGCGAATCCGGGTGAGCACCTGCTCTTCCTTCTCCGGTGTCAGCGGCGCACTGCGCAGGATCACCGACATGTCGTCGATGCCGGACGGCACATGCTCGAACGACAGACGCTCATCCTCCAGGACCTGGAGGAGACGCCGGCCGAAGCCCAACTCCCGGTTCATCATATACTTGTGGATGTAGATCGCACTGAACCCGTCGGCGCTGGCGATGCCGGTGATTTCACCCTGCTCGTATTTGCGTTCGGCCACGATCATGGTGCCGGGCGCCTCGGGCCGGTTGGTATTCTTGATGCAGATCGGGACTTTCGCGCGGACGGCGGGAACGATGGCCTCATCGTGAAACACGCCGAAACCGGCATACGACAATTCGCGCATCTCTCGGAACGTCAGAAGATTGATCGCCGGCGCATCGGGTACGATGCGCGGGTCCAGAGCGAACACCGAATCGACATCGGTGAAATTCTCGTAGACGTCGGCCTCGACGGCCGCCGCGAGAATGGCCCCGGTGATGTCCGAACCGCCGCGCGGAAACGTGGCGACCTCTCCCTGCCGGGTGTAGCCGAAGAACCCGGGAAAGATGATGATCTCCCGGGCATCCCGTAAGGATCGGAGATTGGTGAAGGACTCGGGCAGGACCTGGGCATTACCGAAATCGTCACTCAGGAGCATGCCGGCCTCTCTCGGATCGACGTAGCGGGCCGGGATGCCCTGGTTGATGAATACCTGCGCGACGATCTTGGCGTTGTTGTCTTCGCCGGCCGCCTTAAGGGTATCCATGAACTGCGCATTGTTGGCGGAACGACGAGCAATGCGACCGCGCAGATCGGCCTCGATCTCGCCGATGATGGAGGCGTCGAGACCCAGGTCGCGCTGGATCTCGGCGTACCGTCCGACCACCGCGTCGAGCTCTTTGTCCCAGGCACGGCCCGCGATGACCGCATCGGCCAGAGCAATGAGCAGGTCCGTCACCTTGGTGTCTTTGGAGAAACGTTTGCCCGGCGCCGAGACGACAACGATCCGCCGGTCCGGGTCGGCCTTGACGATTTCCACCACCTTCCGTATCTGTTGGGCGTCCGCTACGGACGTTCCACCGAACTTGGCAACTTTCATGATATCCCCTTTTCGTGGTCCTCTCCGCGACTTCCGCAGTTCCGGTGCGGCTGTTCCGGTTTCTATCGGCCCGCGCTCTTGAGAAAATACTCCATCAGTTCGTGCCCGTTGTCGATTCGGAATCCCGACCGGGCGGCGTTGGACTCTCCGAACCCGAGATGGAGAATACCGGTCACGCCGGTGCCGGCCATGGCAAACGGGACCGGCTCGGCCGAGTGGGCTCCATGCCGCACCGGCGTTGGATGATCGGGCAGGACCAGAATGCGCCAACTTTCGAAACGCTCCAGGGCCTCCAGCACGGGTCCGACGATGTGTTTGTCCACCTGTTCGATCGCGGCCTTCTTGATCTCGGCGTGGCCCCCGTGCGACGCCTCGTCCGGCGCTTCGATATGCACAAAAACCAGATCATGGTCTTCGAGAGCCTTTATCGCGGCGGCGGCCTTGCCCTGGTAGTTGGTGTCGAACAACCCCGTGGCGCCGGGGACCTCGATCAGGTTGAAGCCTACCAGTCTGGCCAGACCACGTACAAGATCGACCGCCGTGATCGCCGCGCCGCTGATGCCGAACCGTCTGCGGAAACTCTCCAGATGTGCCCGCTTGCCCTGCCCCCAGAGCCAGATCGAACTGACCGGGTTCTCGCCGAGATCGCGGCGGACCCGGTTCACATCGTGATCGGCGAAGACCTGTCGGGACAGGTTCATCAGCTCGATCAGAATATCCGCCCCCTTGCCGCGTGGCAGCAGCTTCTCGACCAGCGTGCCGATGTGATCGTGCGGCGGGTAGGTCCGGACATCAAAACTCATCCCCCGACATACGAGCAGATGACGGTAGCTGACGCCGGGATGGAATGACAGTCGCTCGTCTGTGATCCGTGTCTGCAACGTCTGGAGCAGGCTGGCCCCTTCCTCCGTCGAGATGTGTCCGGCGCTGTGATCGGCCATCTTGCCGTCGGCGATCGTCACGAGATTGCAGCGGAAGACCCAATCGGCCGCTCCGAGCTGGATGCCCTGGGCTGCCGCCTCAATCGGCGCCCGTCCGGTGTAGTAGCGTGCCGGATCATAGCCCAGCAGACTCATTTGGGCCACATCGCTCCCGGGGTCCATGCCGTCGGGGACCGTTCGTACGAGCCCTTGGCGGCCCTGCGTGGCGATGCGATCCATGTTCGGCGTCTCCGCCGCTTCGAGGGCGGTCTTGCCGCCAAACAGATCGATCGGCTCGTCGGCCGCCCCATCCGGTACGATGATCACGTACTTCGTCATAACTTGCCAGATCCGCGAATCCGAAGGCGAACCACGGTTTCCGCCGCCCGTCGCCTGTGCTCAGATATCCCGATCCTCGGGGATGTCCTCAATTCGAATGCATACGGGCTGCGGGCCGAAGAACTCCGACTTGGCCAACTCCGCCAGGGCCGCCGCCATGCTGCGCTCCTGCGTGCGATGGGTCGTGATAACAACCGGCACGGTATTGTCCGGTCCCCGGCCTTCATGCTGGAGAGCGCCGCGGATGCTGATTCCGTGGTCCCCGAGAATCCTGCCGTAGCAGGCGACCACGCCCGGCACATCTTTGGCCATGACCCGGATGTAGAAGCGGCTTACCGTATCGTTAATGTCTTCGATAAGGGGAATCACTTCCTCTCGCGGCTTGAGCCGCAGGTGCTCAAACGTCGTTCGGGAATTGCCCAGGGCTACATCGATAATGTCGGCAACCACGGCGCTGGCGGTGGGCATCATGCCGGCGCCGCGCCCGTAGTAGAGCGTCTCGCCGACGGCGCTGCCGAAGATGCTGATCGCATTGAACGAGCCATCGACCCGGGCCAGGGAACAGTCGGCGGCAATAAACGAGGGATGCACGCGCAGCGAGACCCTGCCACGGTCGTCCTTGAGCCCGATCGCCAGCAGCTTCAGGCAATACCCCATCTCCCGACCGTACTGGATATCCTCCTTGGCGATGCCGTCGATCCCCTGGACGTAGATATCATCCAGAGAGATCTCGTACCCGAACGCCATGGACGCGAGGATGGCCAGCTTGTGGGCACTGTCGCCGCCGGTGATGTCCAGCGTCGGATCGGCTTCCGCAAATCCCCGTTTCTGGGCCTGACGCAGCGCCACGGCGAATTCCTCGTCCCGGGCACTCATGTTCGAGAGGATGTAATTGCAGGTGCCGTTAACGATCCCATACATGGCGCGGATGCTGTTCGCGGCCAGGCCCGTGCGGATGGCGCCAATGATCGGAATGCCGCCGGCGCAACTGGCCTCGAAGGCGATGCACCGGCCACACTGGCGGGCCGCGTGATACAGTTCCGCCCCGTGCTTGGCCAGCAGGGCCTTGTTGGCGGTGACCACGTCTTTGCCGGCGCGGAGCATGTCGAGTTGGATCGCCTTGGCCACACCCGTACCGCCAACGAGTTCGACCCCGACCGTGATGCTCGGATCGGCAAGCAGTCGATGGATGTCATTGGTCAGCACACCCTCCGGCAGCCGCACGGGGCGAGGCGTCGTCGTATCCAGGTCCACTACGCAACCCAGTTCCAGACGCACGCCCATCTTCTCGGCGATGGCGTCAGCCCCTTCGCAGATCAACTTGGCGACACCGGTACCGACCGTCCCAAAGCCGACCAACCCAACTCGTACGTGTTTGTGTTCCACAAGGACCCCTGTCATTGTCCGGCTGCGCCGGTCGGGCGATACGCTCCCGCTGAATCACGACCTCGGAGCATCCGATGGACGCTGGCCAACACGGTTCGTTTGCGCCCGGCAGACCCTGTACCGCCGGGAAAAACGGCTGCAAATAGTCGCTAATCAATAGCCAATCGCGCTCCGGCGGTCAAGCAAAAACCGCCGATCGGACCTACAAGGGGATTGGGGCGGCAAAGGCAGGCCCGGCCGCAAAGCCGGTCCCGTTGTCCGCAGCGGCACATGTACCCGGACCCACAGACGGCGAGGAACAGGACTTGATTGGGCGTCGAGGATCGACTATTGTTAGACGCCCGGCGTGACAACAGTGGCGTTCCGGGTATTACGGACAGATCAAGTATCAGGAAAGCAAAGGGAGACTGACGATGAGCGCAAGGACGATGGGGTGCTTCCTCGCGGCGGTGGCGTTGGCCGGCTGCGCGACGGCCGACTCGAACACGCAGGACCAGACCTTCGGAGGCGACGTTTCCTTCCTCCGCAAGCACACGGAGGTGATCGTTCTGCAAGACCGCTCCGGCAGCGGCCAGGTTGCCGTCGTTCCGGCGATGCAGGGACGCATCATGACGAGCACGGCGGGGGGCCCCGACGGCAAGAGCTTCGGCTGGATCAATCGCGAGCTCATCGCCTCGGGCCAGACACTGAAGCACATGAACCCCTACGGCGGAGAAGATCGCTTCTGGATCGGCCCGGAGGGAGGGCAGTTTTCCATCTTCTTCGCCAAAGGCGTCCCGTTCGATTTCGAGCACTGGCAGACTCCCGCTCCGATCGATACAGAGCCGTTTGAGATGGTCTCGAAAACGTCGGACTCGGCCAGCTTCCGACGGACGATGAAGCTCATGAACTACAGCGGCACCTCGTTCGACGTGCAGGTGGACCGGGAGATCAACGTGCTTGACCGCGATCAGGCGCTGGCGCATCTGGACGCGCCGGTCGGCTCTTCGGTGAAGATGGTCGCGTTTGAGTCAAACAATCGGATAACCAACGCCGGGACCGAACCGTGGACCAGGCAGACGGGCCTGCTGTCGATCTGGATCCTGGGAATGTTCAATCCGTCCCCCCAGACGACCGTCGTCGTGCCGTTCAACATCGGGCCGGAAAGCCAACTCGGCCCGGTTGTGAATGACACCTATTTTGGTAAAGTGCCGGCCTCGCGGCTGGTCGTCAAAGACGGGGTCCTGTTCTTCCGCGGAGACGGACAATACCGGAGCAAGATCGGGCTTACGCCGCAACGCGCCAGAGACGTTCTGGGCAGCTACGACGCGGCCAACCAGGTTCTGACCATCGTTCAGTACAACAAGCCGCAGGGCGTGTCCGACTACGTCAACTCCATGTGGGAGCTTCAGGACGAGCCGTTCCGCGGCGATACCATCAACTCGTACAACGACGGTCCGGCTGCGCCCGGCGCCAAACCCATGGGCCCGTTCTATGAGCTGGAGACGTCTTCTCCCGCTGCGGCCCTCGCCCCCGGGCAGAGCATCGTCCACACCCATCGCACGTTCCATCTGGTAGGGGATAAGGCTGAGCTGGATCCTGTCGCAAAGGCGCTGTTGGGAGTGACGATCGCCGAGATCACCTCGGCGCTGCCGTAGGAGACGCAGCTGGACGCCTGTCAATCAAAAAAACGCGATGAGCACGAGGCCCATATTGCACACCATGAAGTCGTGTACCAGGAAGGTGCTGTTTGTTCTCTGGGTCTGCGTCTGGCTGTGCCGGCCGGTGGCCGCAGATCTGGCCGGACGCATCGCCGACGCCGTTGGAAAGGCCAAGCCTGCCGAGTACGCCATTCATATCGTCGCGCCGGATTCGGGCAGGGTGGTGTACAGCCACAACGCGACCACCGCCATGACTCCGGCGTCGAACATGAAGCTCGTGACCACGGCGGCGGCTCTGCGCTATCTGGGGCCGCTTTTTGAGTACCGGACCCGGATCGGCTTGTGCGATGGCGCACTGGTGGTTATCGGCAGCGGAGACCCGCTCCTCGGCGACCCGGTTATGGACGCGCTGTATGGTCGCGAAAACGGCTGGGTCTTCGACGAAGTCGTTCGCGGCCTTCAGGGACTCGGCATCGAGTCGATCACCGACATCATCATCGACACGACGGTCTTCGACGATCAGCGGGTTCATCCGAACTGGCTCGAAAGCGATCTGAATCGGTGGTACGCCTGTGAGGTGTGCGGTCTGAACTATCGCGGCAACTGCATCCGGGTGACCACCACAAATCAGGGCGGGCGGATCGACGTCCGGGTCGAGCCGACCACCTCCTTCGTCGAGATTGCCAACGAGATTCAGGCGGTTTCGAGCGGCACCGGCGCCGTCGGCGCCTACCGAACCCGCCAGCCGAATCGCATCACCCTTCGCGGCAAGTGCCGAGACAAAGAGGGACCATTCGACGTGGCCATCGAGCAGCCTGGCGCATTCTTCGGCTTCGTGCTGGCCGAGCACCTGGTGCGCGCGGGCATCCCGGTCAGTGGCCATCTCGCCGAACGGGCGTTCGATCCCAACTGCCGGCTTGTTCCTGTGGCGGAATATACCACGCCGTTGATCGACTGTCTGCATCGCGCCAACAAGGACAGCTTGGGGCTGGCGGCAGAGGCACTGCTCAAGACGATTGCCGCCTATGCGAATCCCGACCGCAAGAACGGCAGTTGGGAGAAGGGCCGGGAGCTGATCGGCAAGTACCTGACCGATCTGGGGATTCCGCGTCGGGAGTTTGAGATCGACGACGGAAGCGGCCTGAGTCGAAAGAACCTGCTCAGCGCCCGGGCCATCGTCGCGGTCTTGCGGGACGCCTATACCGGCGGCAACTGGGAGCTGTACAGGACGTCTCTGGCGGTCGGCGGCGCGGACGGCACAATCGGGAAATACTTCAAAGAGTCAGCCTACCGGGCCGGCATTCTGGGCAAGACCGGCTACATCAGCGGGGTGCGCTCGTTCTCGGGCATCTGTCTGACCGACAAAGGACCGTACCTCTTCTCGATCATCTCCAACCGATCGAGTCTCAGTCGCGAGGCGATCAACGCGATCGCCCAGGCCATCATGGATGAGTATCGCGGCAAGAAGTGAAACGAACCGCCTTAGCGCCATCTGATCAGGGGCGAACGTACACCCGCAGCCCGTTCTCCCAGCCATGCCGAAGCCAACTCGAATCGACCGCCTGAAGCAGGGGCTCCTCGAGAAACGAGAAGTAGGGGGGCTCCACACCGACCACCACCGCCGAGGGAGGTCTTCTCTTCAGGAGGTTCTCTAACGTGGCCGGACCAACCGTGTGCGTGACCTTGCGGTCGTCCGCCGACATGGCATCCGCGGCACGATAGACGATGGAGCCGCTGGCCAACTCGGGATAGACGTCACTTCCACCCTCCAGCGCGTAGAGCGGTCCCAGGGTCAGGACGAGGTCGGGTCTGCCGGCCTTATCCGCCATCTCGGCGGCGGTCTGGTGCAGCATGACCGGAGTCCAGCACTCCGGCACAAGGACAGCGGGCAGCCGGCGCAGGACACCCAGATTGGTCAGGACCGCCAGCGCCGCACAGAAGAACGTGACCGCGCACGCGACGTGGAAGGGTCGCCTGCCGTCGGGTTTCTCCGCCGCCTGACGCAAGGCCGCCATCGGATAGGCACACACGATCACCAGAAACGGCACCGGCACCGCCCAATACTGATGCCACATCGTCGGAGGGACAAACGCGATCAGAACGAAGCATGCGGCCACGGCACCGGCCACGAGAAGGTTGCGTCGGGAGGTGCCGCTCAGGGAAGGCCGCCGTCTTGCCATAAGAGCGATCCAATACCCCGTCACGACCAGGAGGGCCAGATAGCCCGGTGTCTTCAGGCAGTCGATGGTCAGCTTGACCTTGTCGAACACCAAGCCGATCTCGTGCAGCCATCGCCCGTAGAGAGCCGGAATCTCAACCAGATTCAGCCACGCGGCCCTCGGCGCCTGCAAGAGAATCCAGAGAGGCCAGGACAGGACCAGCAGGCCCGCAATCAAGAAGGGCAGTGCACTTCGGATCCGATTGTGGATGGAGCCTCTCGCGGCCATGAGCACCGCGGCCAGATACACGGCGGCGATCAGGGCCGTGGTCACGCGCATGCAGGTAGCGAACATCAGCAGAGCTCCGATCGAGGCCAGCCGCCAGAACCGAGGGGTCCGTCGGAAGCTGGTTCGGACGAACAGCCAGAAGGCCAGAACCACACAGCAGATGACCACGTCGTGATTCCAGGCATAGCCGGCAGCGTAATCCACGAGAGGATTAAACACGTACAAGACGGCCGCCGCCAGACCGAGCCCTTGTCCGGCGAGTCGGTGGTTGCCAAAGACGCGTCCGTAGATTGCCAGGATCAACACGACCACTACCATGTCGCAGCAGGCCGACAGCATCCGCCCGACCAGAAGATAGTAATCCGTGCCAAGCGCCCGGTAGAGTGTGCCAAGCAGCAGCGGATGGTACGGCAGTTGTGCCGGATAGGCGAAATCGCGGTAGATCAACTGCCCACGCTCGAGCAAGACTGCCGCAGTGCAGTACATGTGCTCGTCCCGGCTGACTGGCTGCTTCATCATGCTGTTGGCCAGGATCGAGGCGAGCAGCATGACAACGATCCCGCTCCTGGCGAGCGCCGCGACACGTTTCACCGCAGGAAGATCGAACGATCTTGATTTCGATCCAGGCATCGCCTCACCATTCCGCCAGTTCGCCCAGAAGCTCTTCGACCAGGTCCTTCATGGTGACGATCCCCACGGGAATTTCGTGGCCGCCTCGTCGGCTCCGCGTCACCAGCACAATCTCCAGACCGTCCCGCCGCATCTCATCGATGGCATCAATCACGGGCGTCGCACCGTCCATCTGCCGCAGAGGCATTACAAAGCGGGCCAGGTCGTCAAAGGGTTCCTCCACACTCAGCACGTCGTACACGTTGACGAACCCGATGATGTCGGTGGGCGCATCCCGCCACACAAGCAACCGCGTCCACGGATGCCGCCGGAGCTTGTTCAGCAGGGCCGTCCGGTTGGATCGGAGGTTCACAGCCTGAACCTCGTTGAGTGGAACCTTGACCGCGTTCAGCCGCAGACCGGGAATATTGACGATACGATCGACGATGTCCGTCTGAATGGGGCTGAGGAGGCCCTCGTCCTGCGTATCGCGCAGGATGGCTCTGATCTGATGACGCTGGGCGGACGCGATCGCGGTCTTGGACGACACGGACGACCCGATGGTATAGCCGAAGAGGTGAGAGAGACCTCGGAGCAGGGGGACAATCCCGCACCATGTCAGAAGGCGATGGGTGACCAGCAGCAGCGGAGCGAAAAACGGCATGAGGACATCGGCGCGGTAGAGGAAGACGCTCTTGGGTGTGGACTCGGCGAAGACAAACAACAGCGGGGCCGTCAGGGTCGCGGCCAGAAGTTCGGCGGCATGCTCCGAGCGTCCTTCCCTCAACAGGAGGTAGGTGACACAACTGGTCGCCACGTAGTTGGCCAGATTGTTGGCCACCAGAAGCGAGAGCAGCAGACCGGCGCCGTCCGGAAGGATTTCACTGAGAATCCTCTGCTGCCAGCAGCCCTTCTCCGCGCCCAGACGGACACGCAGACGACTGAGGCGGTACATGCCCGTCTCCAGTCCGGAGAACACCGCGGACAGCACGGCGGTGCACAAGGCCAAGGCCAGGATGGCGACCTCAGCAGGCATCGGCAATCGGCTCCAGAGACAGGACCACGGTCTCAATACGATGTCTTCGGACTCGCTCGACCGTGAACCGCAGGTTGTTCAGGTGTACTGCATCGCCCGGCTTGGGGATCTTCCCCAAAAGCGCGGTTACCAGTCCGCCGATGGTAGCCAGCCGGGTCTCACTGAGGTCCAGACCGAGGTCATCGGCCCACTCATGGATCGGCTGGTTTCCCGAGAGGCGATACTGAAACGGTCCAAGCTGCTGAATGGCTTCCGCGGCGTCACTCGCCTCGGCGCGGCCGAAGAGTTCCGCAGCGATATCTTCCAGACATACGGAACCGGCAATCCCGCCATACTCATCCACAACGACCGCCATATCGGTTTGCGTCTTTCGGAAGTGCTCCAGCAGAGATTCGACCGTTTTCTGCTCGGGCACGAACGGGACCGGCTGCACCAGCCGATCCAACGAGGCGTCGGGCCGAAGAAGCAACTGCCGCAGATGGACCATGCCAACCACTTTGTCGATATTCTTGACATAGACGGGAATCTTCGTCAGGCGATGTTCTCGCATGCGCTGCCGCACCAGCGAAGGGGGATCGGAGACATCGCAGGCGACCATGTCCACGCGGGGCCGCATCACGTGTCTGACTTTCAGAAAACCGAGCTCGATCACCTCCGCCAGAAGCCGGTTCTCGTCCTCGCTGATCAGGCCTCGTTGCCGGCTCAAATCGATCAGCGAACGGAACTCGGTCAACGTGATCGCCTTGCTGTGACGCCGATGCCCGAGCAGGATTCGCAGGATAGGCTCCAGAAGCAGAACCCGGGCCACAGATGCCAACGGCCCCAACACCTGAACGCAGAGAAACACCGGCAGGGCGACTACGTTCCCAACACGCCAGGAATTCGCGTAGGCCAGCGATTTCGGGAGGATCTCGCCGAAAAGCACCAGCATCAGAAAGGTCGTAACGGCAAGACCGGCGGCGGCGCTTATGCCCCATTGCATCTTCACCCGGAGCATCAGAATGCTGGAAAAGGCAAAAAACAGGACGTTGACCATGATATTGCCGAGCAGCAGACAAGTGAGCAGTTGCCCGGATCGGCTCAGGAGCCGCACGAGAAGTCTGTGAACGCGCCGTGGGGAACCCGTGATAAGCCGGATCTGTCGCCGGGTGAGGTTGAACAGAGCCGTCTCGGAACCCGAGAAGAAAGCCGATCCGGCCAGCAGAACCAGCATCGCGACGACGTGACCGACGTTCTGGTAGACGGTGGCCATCATTGTCATCACGACGATGATTTGGGCAGGCGGACGTGAAACGTGGTTCCGCGGCCGGGACAGGATTCTGCGGAAATCTCTCCTCCGTGCGCGTTGACGACCCGCTTGCAGAACGCCAACCCGACCCCGGAACCGGAATACGTGGCAGGGCCCTCCTGTCCGGCCTTGGTCGTGAAGAAAGGCTCAAAAATACTGTCGAGGTCGCCGCTGGGGATCCCTCGCCCGGTGTCGGTCACGGCGATGTGAACCTGCACGCCGTCTTCGCATGCTGAGATGGTCAGCAGACCGCCGCCGGGAAGCATGGCGTCTCGCGCATTTAAGATCAGATTCATGAACACCTGCTGAATCTGCACCGGCACGCACACGATCTCCACTGTCTCAGGCACCTCGATCCGGACGGTGATGCCGTCCTTGTTGAAATCCCGACACAGGCAGGTGAACACGTCGTCCACGAGGGCACGCAACGCCGCACGATGCTTCTCCTGAGGCCGCCCATTTGCCATCGCCAGCATGCTGACCATGATCTTGGACGCACGCTCACAGTTGCGCACCGTCTTGTCAAGCACCTTGGCCACCAGGTCGGTGTCATGGGGGTTCTTGGCGGCCAGTGCCGCATAGTTGGCCAACGGTGTCAGGAGGTTGTTGATCTCGTGCGCGATCATACTGGTGGCCGAACCGAGATTGGCCAGGGCTTGCAGCTGTACGTTCTGCAATTTCAGCGTGTTGTATTCCTGTTCTTTCTTGGCCAACCGCTGGTGCAGTGCGAGGCGTTTGTCGATGATGCTTGCCAACAGCCGACTCCTTCTGTACAATGCGATCCGTCGTATTCGTACGTCGTGTATTATCCATTGGAGGTCATCCTCTTACAAGTATGTGGATCGGCCGGAGCGCGGTTTTTTTCGCGAAGGACCGGCCCGGCCGGTGTCTTGCGGACAACCGTGTCCAGGGGACAGCCGCCATGAACGAACAGAGGATTCTGGACGAGCTTCTGGCCCTCCTGGCCGGCGGGGGCGTCACGATCCGCAGCGAACCGCTGGGGGGCAACGGCGGAGGCTTGTGTGCGGTCCATGGCCAGAACGTGTTCTTCCTGGACACGCAGGCCGCATCGGGCGAGTCGGCTGCTCTTTGTGCCGAAGCCGTGAGAAAGGTGCTCGATATTGAGAGCATCTACATCCGGCCCGAAGTGCGCCAATTCATCGAGGAGCATTCCGGTTCGCCCTGGTAAATCGGCACGGACCGACGGAAATCTCTTGAAATCCGTCTGCCGGCAGGGCAAAAAGAGCTGTGATGTATGTGATGTGGTTGATCGCGAACCGGCCCGGGTATTCGGGCCGCCTCCAACACCGATATCGGGAGCTTGGCTCATGAGTCACCAGAAACGCCCGTCGCCGCCCGAAAGGCTGCCCGTCATCCTGGTTGTGGACGACAATGCCCAGAATCTCGAACTGATCCAGGCGTATCTGGAAGACGTCGAGTGTCGGATCGTCGCGGCTCGCGACGGCATCGAGGCTCTGGATCTGGTCGCCAAGACCGACCCGGACCTGGTCTTGTTGGATGTGATGATGCCCAAGATGAGCGGATTTGAGGTGTGCCGTCGGCTGAAGAAGGACCCGGCCACCAGGGATATCCCGGTGATCATGGTCACAGCGCTCAACGAATTCGGCGATATCGAACGCGGCATCGACTCCGGGACGGACGACTTCGTCAGCAAGCCCGTCAACCGGCTGGAGCTGCTGACGCGCGTCAAGACCATGCTCCGACTCAAGCATCTGAGCGATACGCTCGAGCGCACCGTAGCCTATCTCAGCGAGGTGGAAAGGCACGCCCAACCGACGTAGGCTGTCGCCATCGCCGGATCGATCCGGGTCGTGCGGGGCAGGGGGCCGGACGCCGGACACCATTCGCATGCCCTCTCCCGCCCCCGCCGGCACGCTGAGAGTCTGATAACGGCCCCTTCCGAATCGCAACAATCGCTACAGGGTGTACAACCGCCCTGACGAACGTGGGGTACGCCTGCCCTCGCGACATCAACGCAGGTTAACCACCCTCCCGAATTGGACGATATCTCCGCAGAATCGTTCGTATAACGTCCCTGGCATTTTTTGGAGTGAGGGATGAGCGGATTGCTTGAGATACTCGGCAGGGCGATCGTTGTTGACACATCCGACGTGATCTGGCACTGGCTGGATGAGCGCCGCCAGAACCACAACGAGTCGATTTCGCTTCAGGAGCGACACCTCAGTCATATTGTCGATCTGATGGGCGACAGCAGATACGATGCCGCGCAGGAGCAACTGCGGCTCTATCTTTTTGAGCACCCGGCCTGTGTGCTGGGCCGGATGGCGGCCGCCAGCCTGGCCCTGCGGGCCAACAACCTGGCTGAGGCCCTCGCGGAATTGCACTCGGTCTACATGCGTCAGCCCAACAACACGCTGGCGCTCTACGCCCTGGGACACTGTCATGAGCGCCTCGGCCATCAGGCCGAAGCGGTCGAATTCTATCAGGACTGCCTGAAGTTCAAGGGGTATCTGCAACTGCCTGCTCAGCGACTCGGCGCGATCTATTTCAAGCAAGGCCGTCTGGACGACGCGATCGCCGAGTATGAGCCCTTGCGGTACCATTATCCGGACGACATCTCGACGCTGGTCATCCTGGGCTATCTGTATCTTGCTACCGGCCAGTCAGCCAAGGCCGTGGAAACGTTCAACACCGCCATTCTCATCCATCCGGACAATTTCATTGCCCAGGACGAGGGTATTGAGCAGATGGTCCGGGACGGGAATCTCGAAGAGGCGCTCGATGCGGTTGACCTGCTTCTGGCCGACCAGCCGGAACGCGCTGATCTGGTCGCCTTGCGGGCGGATATCCTCGCCGCCATGGGCGCCACGACAGACGCCATCGCCCAGTACCAGCACGCGATCCGACTCTGCCCGGACTATCTCGAAGCGACCATCAAACTCGGCACCAACTACCTCAAGATCCAGGCCGAGCAACTAGCCGCCCAGCAGTTCAACCGGGCCGTTGAGATCAACGACAAGATCGTCGAGGCCTACGTCGGACTGGCGGCCGCCCAGAGACTCGACGGCCAGGATAGCGAGGCCCGTCATACGCTTTCCCTGGCCGCCGCAATCCAGCCTAACAGTGCCTTTCTCTATGCCGAAACGGCCAAACTAGTGCTCAAGGCAGCTCTCGAAGCCAATCTGATCGCAGCCCCCGAGGACGGCTTCACGCTGGACCGGGCCGTCTTTGACGCGCACTGGCGACATTTGGCCGGACTCCCCCATAACCCCGATCTCCATTACCGCCTGGGGTTGCTCCAAATCAATGCGAATCAGCTTGCTCAAGCGGTCGAATCCTTCAATACGGCGATACAGATCAACCCGACGTTCGCCCGTGCCCGAACCAAGCTGGCCTTGTGCCTTGTGGAGACCGGCCACGACAACGAAGCCCTGGAACACGTCACGCCGCCGCCGTCCTATGATCCGGCCACGCTCGAACTGTACTACCAGACGGCTCTGCTGTACTGCGATCGCATCAAGTTCGCCTCCTCCATCATCAATCTCCAGCACCACCTCGAGGCCAGCGTCTGCCCGGACTCCGATCCGACCACGAACATATCGATCGTTCTTCAGAATCTCGGTCTGGCCGACACGGTGGGTCTGATGTGGGAAAACCTCTGCCAGACGGCCGCTCACGCCGCGACGGCAAGCACCTGAAAAACCGCCTGCAGGCCCCAAGAAGGCCACACAGAGCTCATTTCGCACGCGATCCGGCCCCACCGGGCGAATGAAACATAACATATCTTATGAGACGTTGCGAATCGAGGCATTTTCCGTCCATGATTCACTCCAGCGACCGATTGCGTCGTGGCTCGCCACCAGGCCTGTCTGTATAATGCCCCATGACTGATACGAACGCAGTCACAAAATCAAGCAGAGTCTGCGGGGCCAAAGATGCTTCAGGGAACACAACGCTTTGCTGCGCGCTGGTCGATGCTCGTACGATTGGCCACCCTGGTCGTGATCCTTCTGGTGATCGTTGCGGTCGCGGTGGTCCTGCGAGCCGCCGGCCAGCCTGCGCTAAAAGGCACTGCCGCGGCCAAGTGGCTGATCGCGGTGGCTTTTCTCCCGGCGGTGATGATCGCGATAACCGTCTTGTTTGCTCCTCTGGGTTTCACGGTCGATCCGGTCGGTGTCATTGTGAATCGCATGGGTCCGAATGTCTATATCCGGCATGAGGAGATCGCAACGATTGAGCGGATCGAGCCTCGGCAGGCTGGGTTCAGCATCCGCGTTCTCGGTTCGGGGGGCTTCTTCGGTCACTTTGGATGGTTCTACAGCCGGCCCCTGGGGTGGTTTCGCTGCTACGTGACCGACCGCAGAGAGCTTGTCGTGATCCGTCTGCACGACGGCAGGAAATTGGTGCTGTCACCGCATCCGGCCGAAGTGTTCGTTGAATACGTCGAACGAGCACGCACATAGTCCGATAAACCCAGCCGGTCGGCAGGGCGGCGGAACTGCAGCGAAAGGCCCGCGGCAGAAGATCACAAACCGGGTATTTGCTGCTCCAAGGGGTCTCGTAGAGACAGGGGCTTGCCGAGGATCTCGTAGTGCAGGACCGCCCTTTTCAAGGCCTCGGGATCGGAGTAATCCAAGAGGCCGGGTTCGTCGTGTTCCGGCTCCTGGGCTTGCGGCGACACTGCGGCTACATCCGCTGCGGAGACCGGCTCGGGTTGGATCGGTGGGGTCTCGACCCGGAGTCTCTTCTCGGCGGCTTCGCGTCGCTGTTGTCGCAGTCTTCTGGCTTCCTCCTGCCGCTCTCTATGGAGCTCAGCGGCGCGCCGCTGCTTGTCCTGCGGCGTCTCCGCCGGCTCCCGTCGCTCGTAGACCAGGACCGATTCGCCTCCCGGACGGGCTCGGACAGTGACCCGCCCGCGATCCGGCCGGCGGGGCTCGCGGGGCCGCTCGGCCGATGGGACGCCCCCCGCCTGTTCCTCCATCTTGCGTACATGCTCTTGAGCCGCCCGCTGGATCTCCTCGGCCTTGCGACTCAGACGCTGCTGCCAGCTTTCGCGCTTCTGAACTTCGGTCGGCTTCATACGGCCGGGACGCTGGCTCTGGCTGGCCGCCCGTCGGGCGGAAACGGCCTTCAGCAGAGCGCCGACCGCCCAGAACGCGGCGACGATCAGGAAGACGATGAGGTCACTCCATCCCTCCACATCGCCCTGAGCCACCCCCGGGAGTTGTATCAGCCTGTCCAGCATTGGGTGTGCCTTCCGTCCGCCCTGCCGGCCGACCGAGAAATCGGCCGGCAGGTACGCGGATGCTATTCGCTCTTCTTCGGCTTGGCGATCGACTCGCGCATCTGCGTGTCGGCGCCGATGTTCTTGAGCCGGTAGTAGTCCATGATCCCGAGATTGCCCTTCTGGAAGGCCTCGGCGATCGCCAGCGGGACCTTCGATTCGTTCTCAACGACGAGCGCTCGCATCTCCTGCTCACGGGCGACCGCCATGGCGCGCCGCTTTTCGGCTTCCGCCTTGGCCCGCCGCATGTCCGCCTCCGCCTGCGCCGCCTGGAGTTGGGCGCCGACGTTGTCGCCCACATCGACGTCCGCGATGTCGATGGAGAGAATCTCGAACGCCGTGCCGGCATCAAGCCCTTTGCCGAGCACCGCCTTGGAGATCCGATCCGGATTCTCCAGCACGCTCTTGTACGTGATCGAGCTGCCGATGGATGTCACGATGCCTTCGCCGACCCGCGCAATGACCGTCTCTTCCGTGGCCCCGCCGACCAGCCGGTGGATATTCGTGCGAACCGTTACACGGGCCTTGGCCCGGAGCTGAATCCCATCCTGGGCGACCGCGTCAATCGTCTCCTTGCCCTTCTTAGGATCGGGACAGTCGATCACCTTCGGGTTCACGCTGGTCTGAATGGCGTCGAGGATGTCGCGTCCGGCCAGATCGATGGCGGTGGCGGTCTTGAACGTCAGGTCGATGTTGGCGCGGTTGGCCGCGATCAGCGCCCGCACGACGTTGGGAACCCGCCCCCCTGCCAGATAGTGGCTTTCGAGGTCCTTGGTGGTCAGTTCCAGGCCCGCCTGAATCGCGGTGATCTTGCTGAGCACGATGACGCGCGCATCGACCTTGCGCAGCCACATCCCGATCAGCTCGCTGAGCTTGATGTCGGCCCGAGAGAAATACGCCTGGAGCCAGAGTCTCGCAAATTTCAGCAGGATCAACAGGAAGACCAGCGCCGCGATAGCCACGACGACAAGAATCCCGATCAGCACGGGATTCGCGCCATCCTGCTGCATCAACACACGTGCGATTTCGGACATCGATCCATCCTTTCCCTAAGCCTCATCAATCACCCGAACGGTCAGTTGCGTTCCTTCGACCCGTATCACCTTGACGGTCGCTCCCTTTTGAACGTACCCGGCTTCCGCGACACATTCAACCCTGCGCCCGGAAAAATCGCAGGTACCCACGGGGCGCAGCGGCGTCAGCACCCGGCCGACCTGGCCCAGCAGCTTGAGCAGCTCCGCCGTGTCCGGTATCGCATCGCCTCGCTCGCGCACGGGACCCGACAGAATGACATTACGACCGAATCGCGTCTTGGGCAGCAGTCTGTATGCGCCGACCAGGAGCAAGGGAATCATGACCACGGCGACCACAATGCCGAGCCATCCGGCGGTGCTGCTGATTCGAAAAAAGATCGCCACGCCGCCCACGACACAGGCCAGCGCGCAAATGCTCAGAAGGCCCCCGCTGGGGATGAAGACCTCGGCCACGATCAAGGCCGCACAGGCCACATACAGAAAGATCGCAAAAAGCAACCACCCGCCCATGCGTCTGGTCCTCCCTGAATTCTCCGAGCCAATGTCACCGCAAATCGGTGACAGGCGCTCCTACCCATCCTATGCGTTGTCGCGGCCCTTCACAACCACCCGATTGCCGTGGATCTCGACGATCTCAACTTGCATCCCTTTGTCCAGGAACTCGGCCATCGCAACGACATCGACCACGGCGTCCCCGAATCGCGCCTTCCCAGCCGGACGCAGCTTCGACGTCACTTCGCCGACGTCACCGACCCGCACCGGACGCTGGGTACTCTGTGGCGGGGCTGTCATACTCATGCTCGCCACTGTCCCGGAGGCGACGGCGGGCGCCGGCACCAGGATCAAGCCGCTCAGAAACCGCAGCTTCGGCAGATAACGCGACAGGATGAACGCCAGAACGGCAAAGCCGACAAAGCCATATACGATTCCCAGCAGTCCATTTGTCAGACTGGCCCAATCCTCCGGACCTTCCGGCCAGGGCAATTGCCCCGGCGCGTTCTTGATGAGCATGCCGAACAGGCCACCCAGGATGAACACGATCCCCAGGATGCCGGCGATCCCGAAACCGGGCAGAACGAGCAGCTCCACCAGAAGCAGAATCACACCCGACAGCAACAGGACGATCTCCACCCAGTTGGCCAGACCCGTGAGGTATTTGCTGCCGACGATCAGGGCGAAGCAGATCACCGCTACCAGCCCGGGCAAACCTACGCCCGGCGTGCTGAACTCGATGTAGACGCCCAGCAGCGCCAGCATGATCAGAACGCCCATGACGGCCGGCGAATTGAGCCAGCGAACCATTTCCTCCGACCAGGTGGTTTCCAGCCGCATCGGGGGTCGGTCGAACCGGACGCCGTCTCGCTCCTCCAGAAAGGCCAACGCCTTGTCCAAGTCCCCTACCACCGCACGGGCGATCCCGTACTCCAGCGCCTGCGAAGCGGTGAGCGTCAGCAACTCGTCGCTGCCGACAACCTCTTGGGCTCCGTCGACATCGTATTCGTTGGCGTCGGAGGGCAGGTTCTTGGTCTCGAAAAACTCCCATTGCCCCGTGGCAAGGTTCTTGACCCGCCACACCTCGGTCTGCATGGTCACCATGGCCTTGAGCAGCAGCTCAGGGTAACCGTTCGCCTCGGCGGCGCGCTGGAACGCCGCACGGATGAAGCTCTCGGCCTTCTCGCGCTCGACGCCCTCCAGCGTGCCGCCCAGCGTGATGGGGGCGCAATCGCCGATGGTCGTGCTGTCCCGCATGATGATGTCGTTGCAGGAGACACTGATGAGCGCCCCGGCGGAAATCGCTTCCGTCTGGATGTATGCAACCGTCCGGGCGCGCGGGCCGATGGTCTGAATGAAGTACTTGGCGATGCTGTCCGCCGCGTCGACCAGTCCGCCGTACGTCTCGATCTCATAGATCAGGTAATCGGCTCCCGCCTTCATCGCGGTTTCGCTGCGACGCTCGATGGAGTCGAGCAACCCCTGATCGATCAAGCCCTTGCACGGAATGACGGCTGCCTGGGCCGGGCGCGCGGCATCGTTGGGATCGGCGGCGACGACCGGCTCCGACGCCAGCACACAAACTACGAAAGCCGCAATGACCAGGTCCTTCTGTCTCATGTCGGCGATTCTACCGGCCCGGAGCGACGCTGGCAATAGTAGACCGGAAGGCACGGAGCATTCACTCCCCCGCCGTCTGCCGGAGCCGGCCGGCTTGTGCAAGGCTCCGCAGGACCTTCACACCCCGGTGGATCTTCTCGTCGGTCACCGCTCGAGCGATCCCTTCAACCAGTGCCGGAGTGATGGCACGCTGTGCGTCCGGGGGCACGTCTTGATCATGACGATTGCGGATGTGCTGTCGAAGTCCCGGACCGCCGGGAAAGAACACTTGAGGGCGCACGGGGCCCGTTGTACATTGGCGGTCCGGGCAAGAACTGTCGATTCGCTCTGTCTTGAGGAAGGAGAAGACGATGGCTGCACATCAGATGAATCGTCGGGAATTCGTGGGGCTGTCGGCGGCGAGCATTGCCGGCCGTATTCTCGGTCTGGGTTCAGCGGGCGCGAACACGACCCGGGATGAACCGTGGGACCCTGCGGCGCCGCTGATAGTCACGGGCAAGCCTCTGAGGGTCCAGCCGATCCTGATGTACCGCGTCGCGCAGAAACGGGAGGAAACCTCTTGGAAATCCTGGGGCGGTGTGCAGGACGACCAGGCGGCCGCCAACGAATGCCGGCAAATCGCCGAGGAACTGCGAACCCTGGCGACCCAGGCTGGCTTCCCGGTGGAAATGCGCCCCGTCGTGAAGGTCCGGTCGCCCGAGGAGGCCGCCCAGGTTCACGCAAGCGACTACGACTGCGTGATTGTTTACGCGGCAACGGGCTCCGGAGAAACACTCCGAGCCTGTTTCGCACCGAAGAAGAACCGCGACACGCTGATCTTCGTGCGCCGCCGTTCGGGTCCCGTTTACTACTGGTATGAGGCACTCAGCACCCGATACCTGGCGACCGGCTATGAGGCCTCAGGCCGGAATTCCTGCGACGACCATGGCCCGGTCCACATTGACGACGTTGTTGTGGACGACGGCAACGAACTGCTGTGGCGATTGCGGGCGCTCTACGGATTGAAGAACTTCGTCGGTGCTCGGATCGTGGCGCTGGGTGGGCTTTGGGGCAAGTACGCCCCGGATGCGCCGCAGGTGGCGCGCGAGCGATACAGGCTGAACATCATCGATGTTCCGTACGAACAGGTCACCGCACGGATCGAGGCGGCGACAAAGGACCGGGGCCGGTTGCAGGCGGCCCGGTGCATGGCCGAGCGGTACCTGGCGCTTCCCGACACGACGCTGGTGACCGACAAGGAGTTCGTGACGAACGCGTTCCTGCTCCACGGCTTCTTCAAGGACCTGATGCGCGAGCACGAGGCGCCGGTCTTCACCATTCGCGGCTGCATGACCACAATCCTGCCGATCGCCAAGACGACACCGTGCCTGACGCTCGGACTGCTCAACGACGAAGGGCTGATGGCGTTCTGCGAATCGGACTTTGTCATCATCCCGGCGGGCATCCTGCTGCATTACATCTCGGGCAAACCCGTCTTCATGCACAATTCCACGTTCCCCCACAAGGGGATCGTGACCGCCGCCCATTGCAGTGCTCCCCGCCGGCTCGACGGCGTGCATTACGAGCCGGCCCGGATCATGACACACTACGAATCCGAGTACGGCGCCGCGCCGAAGGTCGAGATTCCTGTCGGCCAACAGGTGACGTTCGTCGACCCGGAATACAGCACGGGCCGCTGGCTCGGCTTTACCGGCGTGGTCGAGGGCAACCCGCTCTACGAGGTTTGCCGGTCGCAGCAGGACGTCGAGATTCAGGGCGACTGGAAAAAGCTGTGCAGCGAAGTTCGTGACTCGCATTGGATGATGGTCTACGGCGATCACCTCAAGGAGTTGGGCTACGCGGCTCGCAAGATCGGAATCGACTGGATCGATCTGTCCGCCGCGTAGTATCATCCCTCGTGTTTCCTCGTTTGTTCCGGAGTTGTGACCATGACGAGACGGAATTCTCTTCTTCTGGGTCTGATCCTGGCAAGCGGTTCGTTCGCTCAGGCAACGCCCATGACTGCTCTCGATCCGGGCAGCGTCCTCGTGGGCGGCGAGATCGGCCGGCGGATCGACATCACCGTCGACAACAACATCCTGTCGATCGATGTGGATCGGGACTTCCTCGACCCCTTCCGTCGGCGGAAGAGCGACGGCGGTTATATCGGCCTGGGCAAGTTCATCGACAGCCTGGTCCGTTTGGCCGCGTATGGCAAGGACCCGCGTGTGCTTGCCCTCAAGCAGCGCGTCGTTCGCGAGGCAATTGCAACGCAGGAGGCGGACGGCTATATCGGCATCTGCCGGCCGGAGATGCGGATGTGGCAGCTCTGGGACATCCATGAGATGGGGTATCTGGTCATGGGATTGACTGCGGACTACACGCACTTCGGCGAGGCGCTGTCGCTCGATGCAGCGAAGAGACTGGCGGATTACATCATCATTCGCTGGTCCGAGGACCCCGACCGCCAGACGGAGGGCTGGGTTTCCACCTACGTAGCCACGACCGGATTGGCGGAGGCAATGCTCGGCCTGTACAGCCGGACCGGCGACGAACGCTACCTGGATTTCGCCGTGCGACACCGCAAGCTGGCACAGTGGGATACGCCGCTCATCCAGGGCCGCTGGGGCAACCTCGAAGGGCACGCATACTATCACATAGCACTCTGCCTGGCGCAACTGCGGTTGAACGAGATCCGGCCCGACGCCCGATTGCTGAACCAATCGCGGGCGACGCTCGACTTCCTTCTGCGCAAGGACGGCCTGCTGGCGCCGGGGCTGTGCGGCTACCACGAATGCTGGCACAGCAACCAGCAGGGCTTCTACAAGCTGGGCGAGACGTGCGCGACCGCGTACCTGATCCGCTGGCTCGACGCCCTGCTGCGACACGACGGCGATTCACTCTACGGCGATATCATGGAGCGGGCGATCTACAACGGCCTGTTCGCCGCGCAATCCCCCGACGGCCGTCGCCTGCGCTACTACAGCCCGTTCGAGGGCAAACGCGAGTACTTCCCGGGTGACACGTACTGCTGTCCCTGCAATTACCGGCGGATCATCGCCGAATTGCCCGGAATGGTGTGCTACCGGCGAGGCGATGGCCTGGCGATCAACCTTTACACGCCGTCCACGGCCACGACCAGGCTCGCCGACGGGACCGCCGTCGAGGTCCGCCAGGAGACGGATTACCCCAACTCCGGCAGGGTTACGATCCGGCTCAAACCTGCAAAACCAAGCAACTTCGGGTTGTCTGTGCGGATTCCGCGCTGGTGCAAGAGCGCCCGAATCGCCGTCAACGACGACCTCGTCGAGACGACGGCCTCGGGCGGCGTGTTCTTCACCATCGCTCGCACCTGGCAGGCGGGCGACAGGATCGAATTGCACATGCCGATGGCCTGGCGGGCGATCCGCGGACGGAAGGCCCAGGCCGGACGCGTAGCGGTCATGCGAGGTCCCCTGCTGTTCTGCCTGAACCCGCAGAAACAGGGTGGCCTCGATCCGGACAGCATGAAGCTGCTGCGACTGGACGTCTCGTCGCTCGAGCTCGGCGAGCCGGACCAGACGGTTCGTCCCAATGGGCTGACCTGCCGGGCATCGTTCTGGAAGCCCGAAGACTACAACGCCGCAGGGCCGCCGGAACTGCATTTCACTCTGACAGAATACGCTGATCCGGGTGCCGAATGGACGTACTTTCTGGTCCCGAATCCTGAGGCGGACGGCGCAGTCGAAGACGAACTGGCGGGCTGCGAGATCCCGCTGTAAACCCGTTGTGGAAGAACGGAGATGATGAAATCAACATCTGTTGCGGTTGTGAGCATAGGAAGCGTTGCCCTCCTGGCGCCGGCGTGCTTCGCAGAGGAACCCACGCAATACAGACTGGTCTGGGCGGACGAATTCGACAAGGATGGGCGACCCGATCCGAACCACTGGACCTGCGAGCAGGGCTTCGTCCGCAACGAGGAGTTGCAATGGTACCAGCCGGACAACGCACGCTGCGAAAACGGACTGCTCATCATCGAGGCTCGGCGCGAACGCCTGCCCAATCCGAATTACGACCCTGATAGCGGTGACTGGCGTCGCAGCAGGCAGTTCGCCGAATACACATCTGCCTGTCTCAAGACGTCCGGGCGGCACAACTGGACCTTCGGCCGGTTCGAGATGCGCGGGCGCATCGACACGCGTGCCGGATTGTGGCCGGCGTTCTGGACGCTCGGCTCGGCCCGCCCTTGGCCCGGCTGCGGCGAGATCGACATCATGGAATACTATCGCGGCCTGCTCCTGGCCAACGCCTGCTGGGCCGGCGAGCGGAGATGGGCTGCGATCTGGGATGATCTGAAGAAGCCGATCACGGATTTTGGCAATCCTGCCGAGTGGTCGTCGAAGTTCCACGTCTGGCGTATGGACTGGGACAAGGAGAGCATCAAGCTCTACATCGACGACGAGTTGCTGAACACGATCGAGCTGAACAAGACGGTCAACCGCACGCCCGACCGGGCCAACCCCTTCCACGAGCCGCACTACATCCTGCTCAACCTCGCCGTCGGCGGCGCTAACGGCGGAGACCCCTCCCCCACCGAATTCCCTGCCCGCTTTGAAATCGACTACGTCCGCGTCTACCAGAGATCGCCTCAGGGCTGATTGACGTTAGCTCAGCGAAGGATAGCCTTGCGGACGGAGAAGGCGTCGTTGCCGGAGAAGAGGAGGTGGCAGGTTCGGCCGTCGGGGCTGATCCACTTGGTGGGAAAGGTGCTGGTTTCGCCGGGACCGACGTCCCACTCCTCGGTGTAGAAGGCGGTGCGCCAGGGGCCCCACGGCTCGGGGGCCTCGTAGATGCCGAAGCCGCCCTGAAAGCGAAGCCCGCGTTCGTCGGTGCTGAAGGGAAGCACCTGGCACCACAAGTATCGCTTCAATCCGGCGTTGTAACTGATCCCGCTGCGATAGCACCGGCCCGGATTCACAAACACCGCCCCTCTATCGAGAATGTCCTTTGTCCAAAGCGGCGTGCCATCGGCATCGAGCCCTTGGAAGAAGTCATAGGCCTGGCGCTGTCGGATACGGTCCTTGAGTACTCGGGCTATGACCATGCGGTCGGCCGGCTCGTAAGCACTGTCGCTGTCGCTCGAAAAGACGTACACATACGCATCCCGCGCGTCTGCGTAGTTCCGGCCGAAGTTCAGGAAGGTCGCAGCGCCGAAACTGGTCTCGAACTTCCAGTCACACCACTGCCATGTCTTGCCATGATCGGCGGACCAGGCGATCTGCGAATTGGCGACGTTTCGCACGAGCATATGCAACACGCCATCGACGCACAGCATCCCGCTGGCCTTGGGACCGGCGGTCCCCTGCCCGGTCCGCTCGGCCGTCTCGCTGCGGATATTGACCCCTGTAAAGTCCTCCGGCCCGCCGGTGATCCTGGCCAGACCCAAGCTCAGCTTGGTGTCAACCTTCGGCTCGAATCCCCAGCCATCCCCATAAGCAGCATACATGCTGTCGTCGTCGGCCCAGGTGATGGGCCAGTTGTCGCTGCCGTCGGCGGCGCGAGAGATCGTGTCTTTCGGCGCCCATTCGATTTCTTGGATGAGGTCGCTGGCGGGATAGGGCGCTCCAGGCCACCTGCCGCGATTCTTGACCGACAGAGCGATCGGCTCGATGAACAGCTCGATCGGCGCGTAGTGTGGGCTTCGCGCCCCCGGAAACGACTTGCCCGCTCGCCCGATGACAACATCCAGCGACTGGATGACCACAATGAGGCTGTCGTACAATCCCCACGACCAGTAGGCATCGCGCGGAACGTTCTTCATCGTTCCATCGGCGTTGTTCCACCAGAGCAGGCCATAGTGATCCGACGCGTTGCCATAGTCCTCCTGCTTGAGAACAGCCAGGCCCTTGATCCCGTACGGTACGACGCGTGCGGCGTCCACAAACCACGACGGGATGAGTTGTTGATTCCGCCAGCGCCCCCGACGCAGGTAGAGATAGCCGATTCGCGCCATGGCATCGACGTTGGCATGGATGCCCGCGCCGAACTCGCGTCGCGCCACGCCCTCGATCTCTTTCGGCCGGTAGGCGTTGTCCCGCCACCGCAAGTCGTTTCGCTCGATGCCGATGGGTGCAAACACCCGCTCGAACAGCACCTCCTGCAGGTCGCGCTGGTAGATCAGCGTGATGCACTCGGCCAGCCAATTGGGTCCTCCGTCACTGTACGACCACTTCGTGCCCGGCTCGAAGAGCAGTTCGGTGTAACCTCCGTTCTTGTCGAAACCCGCGGTTTGCGTCGCCAGATGGAAAAGCGTGATCTTCTCCAGCCAACCCTTGCCCGCATTGGCCGAGGGAGGGGTGCCGAAGAAAGGATGGTACTTGGCCGCCGGATCGTGCAAGCCGGCGATCTTGCCATCACCCAGAGCCAGGCCGACTGCGGTGACGCCGATGGCTTTGGTGGAGGATTTCAGATCGTAGGTCTGCTGCTGATCGCCCCATCGCATCACGGCCTTGCCGTGCCGAATGACCAAACCCGATCCCTCGCCCGTCAAGGCGTAGTCCCTGGCCCTCCCGAGCAGCGTCTCGTCCATCCCCGCCTGAGCAGGCGACGTTTCTTCCCACGTATGGCCCGGCCAGACGGCCGTGTCATCCAGCCCTCGCGAGCAGGCGCAGCAGGCCAGAACGCAGACAATCACACCAACATGCACGATGCTGTAAGACAAGCGACGATCCATGGTTGCGCCCCAATAAACCCGCCGACTGCATATGGATACCACCACCAGGGCGATGATAGAGGACGGCCAGGCGGCAAACAAGGATCAAATGCAGCCGTTACCGGGAGCCTGTGGCCGGCCTTTAACAGGTAGACGCAAGGACGTCAATGAAGGAAAGGGTACGACGATGACACGACAAAGACTCATCCCGATGGCAACGGTTGTGGCGATGCTCCTGGCGCTGCTGATCGCGCCGGCCCCCGCGCAGGCAAGAACGAGCGGCGGCGTGGTCATTTCGCCGCACGGCGGCTTCGGCATCTGGATCGGTCATGATGCCGACAGGCATGGCTATCATCGGCCCTTCTATGGCCCTTGGCGACACCCGTACCCGCGTGTTTGGGTACCCTCTCCAAGGGTGGTGGTTGTTCCGCCTCCGGTCTTCGGGCCGGTAGTGGTGCCTCCGCCCGTGGTCGTCGAACCGCACCCGGTAACAATCACAGTGTGGATCACCAACTCCAACGGATCGATGACATCCGTTCAGTTGACCAGAGAAGGCGCCTGGTACAGGGGTCCGAATGGAGAGTACTACACGAGCATGCCAACCAACGAGCAGCTCAGAGCCGTCTACGGTTTCTGATCATGATCCTCCAAATCCCACCTGGCTCGTTCATCCGACCTGAAAGAGCCACGCAGCCTGGGACAGTCGACACGAATGTCCCAACGAGTGGGACGCCCGACCTCCAGTCGGGCGTCTCTGTTGCGCCGTGACATCATACAGAGCATCCTCAT
>ERZ795052.243-NODE-243-length-84170-cov-36.443583_pt1 | contig 84170 bp, 82 predicted proteins | sample MGYA00375136_ERZ795052 | MGnify/ENA primary metagenome ERZ795052 (study PRJEB30181, sample SAMN05720156) | activated sludge metagenome | isolation source: Anaerobic digester | place: Japan | collected 2015-05-26 ...
TTAAAAACGTTGCCGATGAAAGACTGACTGTCCGGCAAGTGGTTGACTTTTACATCTTATGTATAGAAAATAAGCATTATAATATAGCCATAAGCGTTGATTGGAAATGTCTGGAATCCATAAAATCATTTTTTCCAATTAAAGTTTTAATTTTTCTTCATACCCCCGCGTCAGATAAAAGGTGGCTAAATCGAAAAAAATTGTCATGCGGCGCTGGAGTTCAAAGGTCATGTAGAGTTCCATTCTTTTGGTAAACGCGTCATGCGCGAGGCCGAGCTTCCAGATGTGCTTGCGGATGAGGCTTAAGGCACTCAGCGCTTCGCTGATTTTGAAGCCGGATGTTTTTCTTTCGCGCCCCAGCTTGGTGTAGAAATTTTTTATCCGGTTAATATCGTAAAGCCCGCCCAGCCACAGAGATAATTGTGAAAGAATCTTATCGCCTATTTTTTGTAATACCTTGCTGTCATAATTGTGGTATTCAGTTGTGGAGGGATTTGTTGTAGCGTCCGCGAGCCATTGATTGATAATTTCTTCTTTATTGCTGACGATGAAATTGGCAAGACGCCGCGTTAAAGAATTTTTCGCGATCTTGGGCGGGATTTTTTTATCCTCGGCATGTTCTATCGAATCGAATATCGCCCAGTAATCTTTTCTGCTTTTTATGTAAGTCTCCAGCGCTTTTTTATTGGAACTAAAGGCCAGCGGCGGCAGTTTAGCCAGCGGCCAGAATTTGGCCTCGGCGCAATCGTCTCCGGCGGCCAGTTTTCCGCCTGCCTGTTCAGCAACAAATGTCAGAAAAAGCAAATCGCCGTAAAAGCGGCTTTTGTAGGAATCCACATCCAGCAGGCGGACAATTTTTCCTTTGATGCCTGTTTCTTCCTGCAGTTCGCGCAGCGCCGCGCTTTCAATACTTTCCCCTGCTTCGGCAAAGCCCGTGGGCAGGCACCAGTAACCTTTATGCGGCGGGCGGTCGCGCTTGACCAAAAGTATTTTTCGCGATGATTCCACAATGCTGGAAACCACCGGCAGGGGGTTTTCGTAAAAGAAAGTGTGGCAGGCCGGACAGTAATCGCGCTGGACGTCATCTTCATATTTTTTGGTGATTACCTTGCCGCAGTAAAGGCAGTGCTTACGCTGTTTTTTCATGGTTTTTCCTTTGCGGCATGCGGTTGAGCGGCGATAAAAATTGTATCGTCCTTGCACATGCTGACCCAATTATGTTCGCGCGCCGAATTTTTAATTTCACGCAGAATCTGTTCAATTATATCCTGCTTGTCCAGCAGCGTCTCCGCAAGAAAAAATGATTTCTTGAAATGAAAATACTCCAGAAGATAGTCGATTTCGTGCTGGGGGAAAATAAGCGTGTTTTTGAAATCGACGCTGCGCACGCTTGCAAAATGTTCAGCCAGCATTTTCCCGCCGTTTTGCGCGGAAAACTTACCAACAATATTTTCTATCGGCAGGCGCTGACCGGATGCAAGCAGATTATTTTTTCTGAGGATATTTTTGGTGATTTCTACCAGCTCCTGCATATCGCATTCGGAATGAGTGATGGTGATGAAAAGGCCTTCTTTTTTAAGAATGCGCGCGATATCCGCGATGATATCCGGGAAAAAGTATAAAGCGTAACTGCAGATAATCAGATCAAAGGAGCGCGCTGGATAAACAATAATCTGTTCAACGCCTCCGGCGGAAAATACGCCCTCGTAACCGGCGTGTCGGCAGGCTTCCAGAAAAAACGGCTCATATTGCGGCAGAATATCCAAACCGGTGATTTTTGCCTGGGGATGCAATTTCCCTTTCAATGCCTCGGTAAATGCGCCAAAGGCGCAGCCCAGTTCCAGCACATTGCGGCAGGATGACAAATCAATTTCATTCAGCGCTTTTTGCCGGATATCTTCTTTGTTGGAGGAAAAACGGCGGATAATTTCTCCGATACGCTGATGTCTGTGCGCGTCGCGAAAAATCTGGCGAATCATTTTCTTGTCTAAAACTTCCGCCATTTCCAAACGCTCCGATAGTTTGTGGTATTTAACGGATTTTATCCAAATCCATTATCTTGTTTACCCTTCTTGTATGGCGGTCATTGGCAAAAGTGGTCATCATGAAATTTTCCACCAGCGCCGTTGGGGGAATATTGTATTTCACTCTGCCGCCCAACGCTATAAAATTAGCGTCGTTGTGTGCCTTGGCCATTTCGGCGGTGAAGAGGTCGAAAATCTGCGCGCAGCGGATGCCTTTTATTTTATTGGCGGTGATTGCCATGCCGATGCCCGTGCCGCAAAGCAAAATGCCGAAATCGTAGCCGCCTTTTTTGTATTCCTGGCAGGCCGCAACGGCGATATCCGGATAATCCACGGAATCCGCGCTCTGCACGCCCATATCCGTGACTTCACAACTTTTTGTTTTTAAAAAGGATATAACTTCGTTTTTCAAAGCCACGGCTCCATGATCGCAAGCTATGACGATTTTTCCCATGATAATTCTCCTTAGCGGTGATTTTTCAAAGTCTTACGCTCTATTCTTACAAGAATATGAAATAAGTCAACAAAAAAGACTTTGCTTCACGGGGGTATTTACGTTAGAAAGTCGCATGCAAGAGGCGCTGGATAGGTATCTGAATTATCTGTTGGTGGAGCGCGGCGTCGCCCAAAACACGCTGGAGTCGTACGGACGCGACCTGCGCCGCTACCTTGCCTTTATTGCGCAAAAAGGATTGACGGATTTTAAAGAAGCCCTGCCCGAAACCATTGTGGAATATCTCGTTTCCATAAAGAATGAAGGGCTTTCGGCCAATTCCATGAACCGGGCGCTGGCCGCACTGCGCGGCTTTTATAAATATCTGTTGATGGAAAAGCTTATCGAGCAGACGCCGCTGGCGGATATTGAACTGGCAAAAGTCTGGATGCGCCTGCCCGATACGATCAGCAAAGAGGAAATGCAGCTTATTCTCGCGCAGCCGGGCGACAAAACACCCGCCGCACTGCGTGACACGGCGATGTTGGAGCTTTTGTATGCCACGGGAATCCGCGTCTCGGAATTGATTAATCTTAAAATGAATAGTATTAACTGGCAGGTGGGTTTTCTGACGGTAATGGGCAAGGGCGGAAAGGAGCGGATTGTGCCCATCGGCAAAACAGCTTATGACAGCGTCAGGTTTTATGTGGACAAGGCGCGGCCGCAGTTAATGCAGAAAAAAAGCACAGAGGTTTTGTTTCTGAATCGATTTGGTGGAAAATTCACCCGGCAGGGTTTTTGGAAAATGGTCATCCGTTACACGCGCCGGGCCGGCTTGCAGAAAAAAGTGCATCCGCACACTTTCCGGCATTCCTTTGCCTCGCACCTGCTCGAAGGGGGCGCCGATTTGCGTACCGTGCAGGTGATGCTGGGGCATGCCGACATCTCCACGACGCAGATTTACACGCATATTACCCGCGACCGGCTGAAAGAAATTCATCAGAAATATCATCCGCGCGGATGATGGGATATAAAAGCATCAATGATTACGGCAGATAAAATGAAATTTCGGCGCAGAGAAATCAAACCGATAAAAAAGAATAATTTGATTCGTAAAATTTTAGCAGCAATAACAGCCGCCATTTTGCTAGCGGGCGCATTTTATTTTTTGTTTCCGCAGGCCCTGCGTTCCCTGGTTTTTTCCGGCACGCGTATTAAAAACACGTTTAATCATTATTTATTCAAAGAAACGCCGCGTTTTTACTACCTGGTGGTGGAGAAAAACGGGCAGGATTTACGCGTGTATGCAGAGGAAATGCTCCAAATTACCTATCGCGATGAATTCGCCATCAAGGCTGTGGGCAGCGATGATTTGCTGCAGCGGCGCACAAAGGTAATCGTGGAAGGTTTGAGCAACGGCGAAAACGACATGGGCGTGCTTCTGCGCGGCATCGATCTGGTCAATAAGATAATGCAGGGCGGTTCGGTGGTAAAAGACACGCCGGAAGTAACCGATTACAAAATCCGTGTTTATTACGCGGATAAGGAAACCGGCGTGGTTGGCATAAAAGTAGTGATTACGCCGCAGGATTGGCTGCGTTTCGCGCGGGAGGCGGGCGATGTCCGGCAGCAAATCGAACTTTTGCGAAAAGCGCTGGTGATGAACAAGGAAGATATTGGCGTGCGCAAAATTCTGGCGGGACTTTATTCTCGTCTCGACAGACTTGATGAAGCGATCATTCAATATAAGGAAATTCTGGCGATAAAACCCGATGACACGCAGGCGCTGGAAGAACTGGTCAAATGTCACATCAAAAAAAACGATTATGACAACGCGATTGATATAGCAAGAAGGCTGGCCAGAATAAATCCGCGCGAAGCGCAGGCCTACACGGCTTTGGCTGTCGCTCTTTCAGAGAAGGGAATGTGGCGGCAGGTCATAGAAAATTATCGAGAAGTAGTCAAACTCGAGCCGGACAATTTCGCGGCCCGCTATAAGCTCGGCCAGGCCTATGAAAGAGAAAACATGACCAGTCAGGCCATCGAGCAATACAAGTATATCGCCGAAAATTCGAAAGACACGGATCTGGCCCTTTTGGCGCTGGGGGATGTTTATTTAAAGCAGAAAAAATATGACGAAGCCGTCAAATATTACACCGAACTTATAAAAAATAAACCGAGAATGGCCGCGGCTTACGCCAACCTCGCGGCGGCTTACGCCGCGCAGGGGAAATCTAGGGAAGAAATGGAAAATCTCCGCAAAGCGGTCGCCATGGCGCCGAACGAACCGGTGGTTCGTTTTAATCTCGGCGTGGCTTATGAAAAAAGAAACATGCATGAACAGGCGCTTAGCGAATATGAGCAGGTGCTGAAAATCAATCCCCATGACATGGACGCCATGGAGAGAATAACCGAGATATCCCTGAAAATGCGGAAATTCAGTCAGGCGGCAACTTATCTGGAGAAACTGGCCGTGAAATTCCCACAAAAAGCCGCGCTGTTCGTCAATCTTGGTTTTGCCTACGGAGAGTTGAAGAAATACGAAATGTCCGCCAAAAATTATGAAAAAGCTCTTAAACTCGGCGCCAAAAGCCCCACGCTTCATTACAATCTCGCCTACACTTACAGTCAGTTGGGTAGGGAAAAAGAAGCAATTGCTCAGTATGAGCAGGTGTCGCCGCCGACGAAAGAAACTTTAAGCATTATCGGCAATTATTATCTGAAAGTAAAAAATTATAAAAAGGCATTGGGCTATTTTCAGCAGATAGTGAAATTGGAGCCTAAGCAGGCGTCTTCATATTATTCTCTGGGGTACGCTTATGCCGCGGGTGGCAACTGGGATAAAGCGATTGAAAATTATCTTGTCGCCTTGAATTACGAACGCGAGGACAGCGAAATCTACGCCAACCTTGGCGAGGCATATGAAAAAAAAGGGCTTTACGCGGAAGCCCTTAAAGCTTATACAACCGCCTACGAGCTCAATCCGGAATCGGTTAAGGCGGTCCGGGGAATCCCCCGCCTGAGGATTTTGCTCTTACAGCAAAAGGCGCAGCCGCAGAGCAAGGAGTAAAAAGATGAAAAGTGTGAAAGCGGGAGATTTTTTTATCGGAGAAAAAACTGGCATTGTTCTTATCGCGGGGCCATGCGTTTTGGAAACGGAGGAAGCGGCGTTGAAAATCGCCCAATATCTGAAAACGCTTTGCGAAAAGATAAACATCCCTTTTATCTTCAAAGCCTCCTACGACAAAGCCAACAGGACTTCGATTAAGTCTTACCGTGGGCCAGGGTTGAAAAAAGGCCTAACGATTTTAAAAAATATCAAGAGTAAGTTGGGCGTACCGGTTCTTTCCGATGTTCATCGCTTTGAAGAAATTGAAGAAGCCGCCGCGGTTTTGGATGTCCTGCAGGTGCCCGCGTTTCTTTGCCGCCAGACGGATTTTGTGATGGAGATCGCGAAAAAAGCGCGTGTGATTAACGTGAAGAAAGGTCAGTTTCTCGCGCCCTGGGATGTGGCCAATATCATTGAGAAGATAAAGACAGCGGGCAATGACAATATTTTAATCACCGAACGCGGTGCGTCTTTCGGTTACAATAATCTCGTTTTTGACGTGCGGGGTTTGCCGATAATGAGGAAAATGGGCTATCCGGTGATTTTTGACGCGACGCACGCGGTGCAACTGCCGGGAGGAGAAGGAACGGCTTCCGGAGGACAGCGCGACATGGTGCCTTATCTGGCGCGCGCCGCCGTAGCGGCGGGAGTGGACGGAATATTTTTTGAGGTGCATCCCGATCCCGACAAAGCCCTCTGTGATGGAGCCAATTCCCTGTATCTGGATGCGCTTGAAGAACTGCTTGTGGAGCTGATAAAAATCGACAAAGTGATAAAGGAAAAAATGACGGCATGAAAAAGGATATAAAGGATAAGCTCAAAAAGATAAAATTGTTGATTCTGGACGTGGACGGGGTGATGACGGATGGCCGCATTATTATGGATAACGAGGGGCGTGAGTTGAAAAATTTTGATGTCCGTGATGGTCACGGCATCAAGCTTTTGCAGCGCTATAATATAAAGGTTGCCATTTTAACCGGACGAAATTCAAAAGTAGTGGAGCACCGCGCCCGCGATTTGGAAATAGAAGAAGTTTACCAGGGAGCGTTCAATAAAAAAGAAATTTTTGAAAAAATACTCAAAAAACATAATTTGAAAGCGGAAAACGTGGCTTATATCGGCGACGATATTGTGGATGTGCCTGTTTTACGCGCGGTCGGCTTTTCTGTTGCGGTAGCCGATGCCCTCGCTGTGGTGAAAAAGCGGGTTCATTTCATTTCCGCTTTTAGAGGCGGGCGTGGGGCGGTGAGAGAAATTTGTGAAATGATTTTGCAGGCACAAGGAAAATGGCCGGAAATTGCCGCAAAATATGACATTTTGGATAAGGTCAATAAAAAAAAGAAAAGCTAAAACAGCTCGTAACATGCCAGTATTTCATTAAATCTTTTCTCGTTTCCCTAATTTCTTTACAGGAGAAAGACACAATGGTATACATTATGCTTGCCGGAGGGAAAAATTGCTTAAATTAAGCGTGCGCGATATCAAAATAAACAGAAAAACCAAGATTATCGCCGCCCTGGTTTTTGCCCTAGTAATGGCGCTGGTGGTCACGGCGATTATCGGCATCAGCAGGGGAAGATCAAAAAACATGTTGAAGGTTCTGCCTGAGCAGGTTGACCTGGAAATAAAAGGTTTTGTTTATACCGAAGTGGCGGAATCCGGCTCGCGCTGGGAAGTCAGAGCGGATAACGCGACTTATCAGACGAAGGAAAACCTGGCGGTATTCGATAATGTTCATATCAAGCTTGATACCAATGACGGTAAAATTTACACGATGACCGCCGATGGCGGCCAGATGCTGACTGATAAGAAAGACATAGAAATCAAAGGCAATGTGGTTATAACATCAAACACGGGAGAAAAATTTACCACTGATTATCTTAATTACAGCGATGAACAAAAGAAATTTTATACGGACGCGCCGGTAACCATGGAAAGCGAACGTATAACCATCAAAGGCACGGGCCTTACGCTTCTTGTTAAAACTGGCGAATTGAATCTCAGCTCCATGGTCAGGGCAAAAATTAAATAAAGGATAAGCGAAATGAATAATCGAAAAATTTGCGCGTATTTTCTGGGGATTATGCTGCTGGCGCCGCTGGCGCTCAACGCACAGGAAATGGCGAACCCAATAAAAGAAGATGTCATTTCCCGGGAAGAGCCGATCGAGATAAATTCCGACCGCATGGATGCCTACAATCAGGAAAAGTTGGTAAAGTTTTCCGGCCATGCCGTGGTTAAGCAGGGCGACAAACTTTTAAAAGCTGATGAACTGCGACTTTATTACAAGGAAGAGCCTAAAAAGCAGGTCAAAAAAGGCAAAAAGCCTTTTGACGCCAGCGGCATTATGGACAGGATAAGCGCCACGGGGAATGTGTCTTCAACGCAGGGGGAGAGAACGGTCAGCGGGGACGAAGCCACCTATTATCATGAAACAGGGCAGGTGATCATTACCGGGAACGTGGTCATGCGCGAAGGAAAAAACGTGGTTAAAGGTTGCCGGGTAACCATTTACCTCAACGAAAACAAAGGCAAAGTTGAACAGTGTGAACCGGGCACTAGCGAGAGAGTGCAGGCGATAATTTATCCACAGGATATAAAAAGTAAAGAAATAAACTAAGCGGAAGCGGGCGTTGTACGGCGATGGGCAATTTAGCGGCAAAAGGGCTGACCAAAATTTACAATAAAAGAAAGGTCGTCAACGAGATTGATTTGCATATAGCGCCCGGTGAAGTAGTAGGCCTTTTGGGGCCCAATGGCGCGGGTAAAACAACCACGTTTTATATGATTGTCGGCCTGATTAAGCCTGATGCCGGTTCTATTTACCTCAACGGCGAAGATATCAGCGCCGATCCCATGTATCAAAGAGCGCGCAAGGGTCTGAACTACCTGCCGCAGGAGCCTTCCGTCTTCCGCAAGCTTACCGTGGAAGAAAACATTATGGCGATACTGGAAACGCTCGATATTCGTGAAGAAGAAAGGGCGGAAAGACTGCAGGATCTTTTAGGCGAACTCGATCTCACTTCACTGGCGAAAAATTACGCCTATTCTCTTTCCGGCGGGGAAAGAAGAAGAGTGGAGATCACGCGCGCGCTGGTAACATCTCCGAAATATATTCTGCTGGATGAGCCGTTCGCGGGCATTGATCCGCTGGCTGTTGCCGATATTCAGAGGATTATAGAAAAACTGAAAAATAAGGGCATTGGCATCATTGTCTCCGACCATAACGTGCGCGAGACGCTTTCCTGCTGTGACCGAGCTTACATCGTTAATGAAGGAAAAATACTCGTCGAAGGATGCCCCGCGGATATCGCCTGCAGCGAGCTTGCCCGTAAATTTTATTTTGGGGAGAATTTTAATCTGTAATAACTTTCGTTTTGTGATTATTTATGGCGTTTGAATTAAAACAGAACCTAAAACTTTCGCAGCAGTTGATCATGACGCCGCAGCTGCAGCAGGCGATAAAGCTGTTGCAGCTCTCCCGCATGGAGCTCGTCGAGACAATAAATCAGGAAATGGAGGAAAATCCTCTGCTGGAGGAGGTCGCCGCGGATGAAGGTGGCGACGAAGAAATAGTTCCCGATGTCGAAGGAGATCTCCAGCCGATAGAAAGCGCCGACGTAAAGCTTTTGCAAAAGACGGAGGAGCTGACCGGCGAAGGCGACGGCCGGGAAGAATTTGACTGGAATAACTATCTGGAAGATTACGGCCCGGTGGGTGTAACTTACGGCCGCCAGGACGCCGAAGCGCCCACGTGGGATAATATTCTTTGCGAATCGCAGACGCTTGCCGAGTATCTCATGTGGCAGATGAAATTATCGCCGCTTGATGAGGATGAAATCAGGGTAGGGACGCAGATCATCGGCAATCTGGACCAGAACGGATATCTATGCGCGACAACAGCAGAGATAGCCGCGTTGGAAAACGTGGGAGAGGAATTTGCCGAGAGTGTTTTGAGAAAAATTCAGGAGTTTGACCCCCCCGGCATCGCCGCGCGTAATTTGCAGGAATGCCTGCTGATTCAGGCGCGGATGATGGGCGTCAAGCGGAATCCTCTTGTGGAAACGATAATCAGCGAGCATCTTAAGGATCTGGAGCTGAAAAACTATCTCCAGATCGCCAGAAAACTGAAAGTTCCCCTACGCGAGGTGGAGAAAGCGGTGCTGATTATCAGCAGCATGGATCCGCGCCCGGGCAGCATATACGCGGAGGAAAAAACGCAGGCCATCATACCTGATGTCTACGTTGTTAAATCCGGTGACGAATACAAGATAATCGTTAATGACGACGGATTGCCGCGGTTGCGCATCAGTAATTTTTACCGCGAGATAATGGCAGGACTTGGCACGCACGGTAACAATGAACAGGAAAACGGGAAAAAATATATTCGCGAAAAAGTGCAGGCGGCAACGTGGTTGATCAAAAGCATCCAGCAGCGGCAGAAAACGATTTATAAGGTGGCGGAAAGCATCGTCAAGTATCAGAGGGATTTTTTTGATAAGGGCATTAATTACCTCAAGCCACTGGTTCTGCGGGATGTGGCCCATGATGTGGAAATGCATGAATCGACGATCAGCCGCGTGGTAAACAATAAATATATGCACACGCCGCGGGGCATTTTTGAAATGAAATACTTCTTCGGCAGTTCCATTCAGCGGGTTTCCGGGGAAACAATCGCGTCAAAGAGCGTCAAGGAAGAAATCAAGAAGATCATTGGCCAGGAGAATCCCAAAAAGCCTTACAGTGACTGCGAGATCGTGGATATGCTCAAAGAAGGTGGTATTGACATCGCGAGGCGTACCGTGGCAAAATACCGGGAAATGATGGGAATTTTGCCCTCGTCTAAAAGGAAAAAATACTTTTAGATTCAAGCAGTTTTAGAGACGGAATAATAAGCGCTAATTATAAAAAACTGATTGACATTTAGCTTTCATATCACTATATGACTTGCCTTTGCGGATAATCCGTCAGCGGTAGCTGACAGGCGGACGTCGGCAAGGGAAGTATCAACAGGGGGAGCAATGAAAATTTCGGTAACTTTCAGAAATAACGAAGGTGAAAAAGGACACAAAGATTACGCGGCGGAAAAAATCAACAAGTTGAATAAATATTTGGATACGCCGGCCGAAGCGCATATAATCCTTTCCATGGAAAAGTTCAGAAGCATTGTGGAGGTAAATTTCAGCACCAATGGCTGGAATATCAATGCCAAGGAAAAAGACAAGGACATGCGCCTGGCCATTGATAAATGCATAGACAAAATTGAAAAGCAGATAAAAAAGCAGAAAGAAAAAGTTCGCGAAAGAAAGCCCATCAGCATCAGGCATGGCAAAGACAAGACCGAACGGCTGGACGAAACAGAAGATCTTTCAGCAAACAGAGTTGTGGAAACGAGAAAAATCATCCTGAAACCCATGTCGCTGGATGAAGCGGTTATGGAACTGGAAGAAACAAAAGCGGCGTTTGTAATTTATCGCGATTCTTCGTCGGAAAAGGTAAGCGTTGTCTACCGTCGTGATGACGGCCAATATGGCCTAATGGAGACAAAAAGCTAAGCGGCAAATACTCCGGAGGGATTCAGCAAAAATAAAGCTTTGGTGTGTCTTATGCAACTAGACCAAATTTTCAACAGCGGATTCATAAATGATAATCTGCAGGCAAAAAATAAAACAGAAGTCCTGCAGGAACTGGTAAAGACCGTAATCGACGGCGGTTTAAAATTGGATGCGGCCGCGGTGATGGAAGTGCTGCAGCAGCGGGAAAAGCTGGGTTCCACCGGCATTGGCGACGGCGTGGCCATACCGCACGGCAAAATCCCCGAACTGGAGGAACTGGTTGTTGCTTTCGGACGCAGCAAAGAGGGGATTTCTTTTGACGCGATTGACGGCAAGCCGGTTAATTTGTTTTTTCTGCTTCTGGCGCCGGAGAATTCCGCCGGGCAGCATCTTAAGGCTTTGGCCAAAATATCCAAGATGCTCAAAGTGGTTAACTTCCGCAAAAAGCTCATGGATGCAAAATCCCGCGGCGACTTATACAAGGCGATTATCGCCCAGGACCAAACCTGCCAACTTTAAAACACCTCAACATTCTAAAGTAACATTTTCGCTGGCGGAAATTTAACCGCTTGGCTGGCTATTTTTAAGAAAATCTGCTAAAAAGTTCACATGTTTCTCAGGATGAAACAATGAAAAATTTACGCGTGGTCATCATTACCGGTCTTTCCGGTTCCGGCAAAAGCACGGCGCTGCGCGCGTTGGAAGACATCGGGTTTTTCTGCGTTGATAATCTGCCGGTCGTTTTGCTGCCGAAATTTCTGGATATAGCAATTGAATCATCGCCTAATGTTGACCGGGTGGCGATGGTTATGGATCTCAGAGAAAAAACTTTTCTGGATAAATACCGGCGCATATTTCAAAAGCTCAGGGAAAAGGGCTTTAAGATTGAGATTCTCTTTCTGGAGGCAAGCGACGAAGCCCTCCTGCATCGTTTCAGCGAAACCCGTCGCATCCATCCTTTGGCCGCAAAAGGCCCCATTATGGATGGAATAATTCTGGAAAAAGAAAAATTATTTCCCTTAAGAAAAATGGCGGAAAGAATTATCGACACAACCTCCATAAACGTCCATCAACTCAAGGATATTGTTCAGCGGCAGTTTATTCCGGCAAAAAATTTTAAAAAAATGGTGATTGGCATTACTTCCTTCGGCTATCGTTATGGACTCCCGGCGGACGCCGACCTTGTTTTTGACGTAAGATTTTTGCCCAACCCCTATTTTGTGGAGAATTTGAAAAATTATGACGGGCATAATTCCTCGGTAAAAAAGTACGTTTTAAAAAACAAGGAAAGCAAAAAGGTTTTACGCCAGATTTTGGATTTGCTTAAAATGCTTATTCCGCTTTATGACAAGGAAGGAAAGGCGCGCCTCAATATCGCCGTGGGGTGCACCGGCGGCAAACACCGTTCCGTAGTCATGGCTAATGAGCTCAGCTTGCGCCTGACAAACATGAAATATATAATCAACTTAAATCATCGGGATATAGCAAAAAGTTAATATTGAAGAATAAATATTAGCATGTATATTTTCCGGCAGACGCGGTCAGAAGTACATTTTTTTCTGAAAGTTGTTTTCTATCCAGCGATGGTCCCACCATTCAAAAGGATTGACAAAGTTTCCGCCCACCAGCATGCTGAAATGTAAGTGATCGCCTCCGGCCAGACCGGTTAAACCTGAATGGCCGATTATTTGTTCTTTTTTAACGCTTTGGCTTTTTTTCACTAGTATGGAAGAAAGATGCGCGTATAAACTGAAAAGCCCCTGGCCGTGATCGATAATTACTGTATTGCCATAAATTCCCAGTTCCTGGGCGAAGACAACAACGCCGCTGTTGGCTGCTTCAATGGGTGCGTTGGCGGTCGAGGCGAGATCAACACCCAGGTGAATAGAGTTGCCCAGTGTTTTGCCTGCGGTGAGATAAGCACGCCGGTCGCCGAATCTGGCCATAATAGCGGCGCCGCGCATTCTTAAAAAAGTGCCGTCCCACAATTTTTTATCTGATAATTTCTGACAAATATTTTGAATTTGCCTGTCATTATCCGCGCGCAACTGAGAGTTTACAAATGCAAATATCTCCGCGGGGCTCTTTCCGTGCAGCGGGGGATTAACTGATTGAAATTCCGGCATTTTGGTTTTTAAAAAAGATTCGCTTAAAGATACGCTGTCGCTGCGAAAAATTCGCTCCTGAATAAAAAAAGCCGGGATAACCGTTGTTTCGTTGCCGGCCTCGTCACGTGCGTAAATATGCAGGCGGAAGTTATCTTTGGTGGCATAAAGCGGCACGGCGAGCATCGTGTAATAAACCGTGTTTTGCCCGACCTTTGCTTTGTGTGAGGGAAGGAAGATATCATTGTGATAAATTCCCGCTTCCTCCACGGGCTTGGAAACACGATAGGCGATAATGGCGGTTCCTCCCTGTGCAAAATAATCAGGCTCTGCGGATTGAAAAATTTGCGGAGGATGGGTGTCAATGATTATTTCTTGTTCATATATCCTGGTGTTTCGGAAAAGTGAGCGGTCCTGCGCGGAGATGCTGAGCCTGGCCGGTCCGTCTTCAAGATCAATCTCCCGTGGTTTCACGATGACGACGACGCTTTTTTGCCTGATTCCCCCGGTCGAAATTTTTTCCGCAAAAATTACTTGCACTTTTTCATTCTGCGTAATTTCCGCTCTCAGCACGGCAAGGCCGCTTTTTTGGTCGGAAAATTCAATTTCTATTTTTTTGTTTATGCCGATTAGGGCGAGATTGCCGACCGGTGTAATTTGTGGTTTCTCTGTTTCCAGGTAATTGAAAAAAAACAGCCAGCAAAATAAACCACTCAGCGCGAAAGCGCCGGCGATAATCAAATAGCGGTAATGATTTTTCATTCTTTTCCCCGTGGAAGCGATGCGTTCAGCGCGATTTCTTTAATGGCTTTTATTTTATATTGCAAGGTAAATATCCGGATGACATTGCGCAAACATATTTATTCTTAGCGCAGGAATTGCACAAAAAATTATCAAAAATCAGCAGCTCTCCCGGTATGATCAGGGAGTTTATGCCTTGATATTGTCGGCAAACACTGCTATATTTCTGGCAAATTTACCAAAAGAGACAAAAATAATCATGCTATACGGCAAGAAAATCGTTTTGGGGATTACAGGTGGTATTGCCGCATATAAGGCGGCGGAGCTGACGCGTGCGCTCATAAAAGAAGGTGCGCAGGTAAAAGTTGTGATGACTAAAAGCGCCGCGGAATTTATTACCCCCTTGACGATGCAAACGCTTTCTCAACAGAAGGTTTATATCGATATGTATTCGCCCTCCGTTAAATATGACATGGCGCATATATCACTGGCGGATTTTGCGGACGCTTTTGTCATCGCGCCCGCCACGGGCAATATCATTGGAAAAGTTGCATCTGGTATAGCGGACGATTTGCTGACCACCACGATTATGGCTGCCGATAAGCCTGTTTTGTTTTGCCCCGCAATGAACGATAAAATGTTGGCTAATGCCTTCGTGCAGGAAAATATAGGTAAATTAAGGGAAAACGGCTATGTTGTGATGGAAAGCGGCGTGGGTGAACTGGCGTGTAAAACAAGCGGCTCCGGACGCTTGCCGGAAGTTGTGGAAATTATGGAAGAGATTGAGGCGCTGTTGACGGATAAGGATTTATCAGGAGTAAAAATATTAATTACTGCCGGCCCCACGCAGGAACCGCTTGATCCCGTGCGTTATATTACCAATCACTCTTCGGGCAAAATGGGCTATGCTCTGGCCGCGGTGGCCGGAAGACGCGGCGCGGAAGTTATCTTAATCAGCGGTCCGGTATCGCTTACGGCGCCGCCGGTGGCAAAATTTATCCAGGTGCGCACGGCGCTCCAGATGCATAAAGCGGTAATGGAAGATTACAAGAAGGCAAAAGTCATCATCAAAGCCGCCGCCGTCGCCGATTACCGTCCGAAAGAATTCTCCGAGCAAAAAATTAAAAAAACAGGAAAGCAGCTCACTGTTGTGCTGGATAAAAATCCTGATATTATCGAAGAAATCGGCAGAAATAAGGGCGGAAGAATTGTTGTCGGTTTTGCCATGGAAACGCAAAATCTTCTGGCCAACGCCAAACAGAAACTGAAGAGCAAAAACATGGATCTGATTGTGGCCAATGATCTGTGCGAGGAAGGAGCTGGTTTTCAGGCGGATACTAACATCATTACGATTATCGATAAAAAAGGCAAAACGGAAAGACTGGATAAAATGACCAAGATGCGGGCGGCGGAGGAGATTCTCAACCGCGTCAAAATTCTGCTGAAAAGCGGGAGCAGGTAATAATGCCGCAGTTTTTGCCGCCGGAAAATGCAACCGGCATCAAAAAAGATTTGTTGTCCGTGGTTAAAGCGCTACGCGCGCATGTGCTCAATTACGAGAGCCTGGCAGTGGGGGTGAAATGGGAAAAAAATACCGCGGGGAGAGAAAAAATAAAAACTAAAAATGTTGACAGGGCAGCGGAGCTTCAGGCATTTTATGAGGAAATGAAAAACTGTCTGCTTTGTCCTTTGGGTAAAACCAGGAAAAATCTGGTTTTCGGCCAGGGCAATCCAAACGCGCGGATTGTGTTTGTCGGCGAGGCGCCGGGCGCGGATGAAGACGAGCAGGGCTTGCCGTTTGTCGGCCGTGCCGGGCAGCTTTTGACGGACATCATCGTCAAGGGAATGAAAATGGCGCGCCAAGACGTCTATATCTGCAATATTCTCAAGTGCCGTCCGCCGGGCAACCGCAACCCCTTGCCGGAAGAAATAGAAAAGTGCGAGCATTTTTTGCAAAGGCAGTTGAATATTATCCAACCGCGCGTGATTTGCGCGCTGGGTAAATTTGCCGCCCAGACGCTCTTGAAAACGGAAACACCGATTACCGTGTTACGCGGCAAATTTCACGATTATAGAGGAATCAAGATAATGCCGACTTATCATCCGGCGTATCTCCTGCGCAATCCCTCCGCGAAAAAACCGGTATGGGAAGACGTTCAGCTGATCATGCAAGAAATCGGCAAAAGTTAAAGGGAGAAAGATGATTAAAAAAATAATCTGCTTGTGTGCTGCGCTGACGCTATGCGGCGGCTTTGCCTGGGCAAATCAGGAAAAACCGGTGTTCAACGTGATTACCGTTGCTGGCGTAATCACAACACCGACGGCGAAATATATTGCCGACAGCATAGATAAGGCGAAAAAAGACGTAGCTGAGGGTTTACTCATTTTGCTGGATACTCCGGGCGGCATGGATACGGCGATGCGCGATATCGCCAAGAGCTTGCTTAATTCCCCCGTGCCGGTGATTGTTTATGTCTATCCTTCCGGCGCGCGCGCGGCTTCTGCAGGAGTGATCATCGCCACGGCAGCGCATGTAGCGGCGATGGCGCCGGGCACGAATATTGGCGCTGCTCATCCTGTGGCGATAGGTCTCGGCGGCAGCGGCGGCATGGACAAGACAATGGCGGAAAAACTGGAAAACGACGCTGCGGCCTACGCGCGCAGCATCGCAAAAATCAGAGGCCGCTCGGAAGAATGGGTGGAAAAAGCAGTACGGAAGAGCGAATCCATCACCGCGGAGGAAGCGCTTAAATTGAGGGTGATTGATTACGTCGCCGCAGATATTGATAAGCTTTTGGCCATGATTGATAAAAAAGAAGTTGTGCTGGCGGATAACAAAAAATTCAGAATATCGACGACCAACGCGGTGGTTAATAAGATAGAGATGGGCACGCGGCAAAAAATACTGGCCGCGATTTCCGATCCGAATATCGCCTATATTCTTTTGCTGATCGGTCTGGCCGGCCTCTATTTTGAGTTTTCCAATCCGGGTGCGATTCTGCCCGGCGTTATCGGCGGCATATCGCTTTTGATGGCGTTCTTCGGCCTCGCCACGTTGCCGGTCAACTACACGGGTATTCTGCTGATACTTTTCGGCATCATATTATTTATTGCGGAGATTAAAGTTATGAGTAACGGTCTTTTGACTATCGGCGGCATTATTTCCCTGGCGATGGGCTCGCTGATTTTGTTTGAAACGCCGGAGCCGGCGCTGCGTATATCATTAAGTGTTTTTATTCCCGCGCTGCTTTTGATATCCGGGTTTTTCATCGTGGTTATCTGGATGGCGGTCAAAGCGCAAATGCGCAAACACTATACCGGTTCGGAGGCGATGGTGGAAGGCCAGGGGCAGGCGGTTACTGATATAGGCGAGGGAGGAAAAGTTTTCTTCCAAGGCGAATATTGGGAGGCGCAAAGTAAAATTCCGATACCCAAAGGCGCGAAAGTCAGGATACTCAAGGTAGAAGGATTGAAACTCACCGTGGAAGAAATCAGAAAAGAGTCTTAAATAATAAAAAAAGTATAAAGGAGGAAGATGAGTATGTTTGGAGCCGTTTCTACACCGTTAATTCTTATCATCGGTTTGGTGCTCGCCTTTTTGTTCGCGGCGATTAAAGTATTAAATGAATATGAAAGAGCGGTTATTTTCAGATTGGGGCGTATCAGGGATGTCAAGGGTCCCGGCCTGATCATTCTAATTCCGGTGATCGATCGCATGGTAAAAGTGGATATGCGCGTAATCACGATGGATGTGCCTCCGCAAGATGTTATCACTAAGGATAACGTGTCCATCAAGGTAAACGCTGTTATTTATTTTCGGGTGATGGATCCCAACGCCGCGGTGATTAATGTGGAAAATTATCTTTACGCCACATCGCAGCTCGCCCAGACCACGCTGCGTAGTGTCTGCGGTCAGGTGGAGCTTGATGAGATTCTCTCTGAGCGGGAAAAGATTAATCTGGAATTGCAGACGATTTTGGACCGCAGCACTGATCCCTGGGGCGTTAAAGTATCGCTGGTCGAAGTAAAGCATATCGACCTGCCCGAAGAAATGAAGCGCGCTATGGCCAAGCAGGCGGAGGCGGAAAGAGAAAGAAGGGCAAAAGTCATCAGCGCGGAAGGTGAGTTCCAGGCCGCGCAGAAGCTGATTGAGGCCGCGGCGTTGATGGCCACACAGCCGATATCGGTGCAGCTGCGCTATCTGCAAACATTGAATCAGATTGCTGCGGAGAACAATTCCACAACGGTATTCCCCGTACCTATCGATTTGTTCAAAACATTTATCAAATAAACATAAACAGGTAACCCGGGAGGCCCGGATTCTTCATCCGGCCTCCCGGGAAAAATACAATAGAGGAGTTATTTATGGCGAAGACAAAGCAAAATGTTCTTATCGGCGGCATGATTTTAATTACTTTGGGCGTATTGCTGTATTTGTCAAAAACAGGAGTATATCCTTTCGGGCAGACCTGGCCAGTGCTATTGATTGTTGTGGGTATCTGTACGCTCATTCAGAAATTCACGGATGTCGGAGGCTGGTTTATTACGGTGGTCGGTGCTGTTTTTCTCATTCACGAAACACACGGGTTGCAGTTGTATAAATATTCACAGTATATCCTGCCGGCCATTTTAATTCTTTTGGGAATATTTGTTCTGTTAAAACGCCGCGGAAAAAGTGACAGTTAGTTTAAGCGTACCAGCGATCTAAATCATTGGCTCGCAGATTAACCAGTTTTTAAGTAGATTATATTTCATTTCCTGATTTTTGGGTAGGATGACATCCTGCCGCATCTGGTTTGTCCGCAGCGCAATATCTCCTGAGGTGAGTGATAATATTATGTCTATTTCCCGGAAAATTAAAGCGTCTCTTTCCAAGTCATCGATGATCAGAAAGATGTTTGAAGAGGGCACCGCGATGAAAAAGAAATACGGCGCGGATAAAGTTTATGATTTCAGCCTGGGCAATCCCAACGTGGAGCCGCCGGAGCTCTTCAAAAAAGAACTGATTAATATCGCGGCGGAAAATATTCCTCTCAAGCATGGTTACGCTCCCAATGCCGGCTTTCCCGAAACGAGGCTGGCGATTGCTGAAAAGATAAATAAGTCATATGGCCTAAAGCTTACGGCGGATAACGTGGTCATGTCCTGTGGCGCGGCGGGAGCGCTCAATGTCATTTTCAAATCACTGCTTGATCCGGGCGATGAAGTTATCGTCCCCATGCCTTATTTTGTCGAATACCCGTTTTATATCGATAATTACCGCGGCGTGGTGAAATTCGTTAAAACCAATGATGATTTTTCCTTAAATATGGAAGCAATAGAAGAAGCGATTAACGAAAACACCAAAGCAATTCTGATCAATACACCCAATAATCCCACGGGCAAAGTGTACAGTGAAAAAAATATCATTGATCTTGCCGAACTGCTCAATCGCAAAGGCGCGGAATTGCTCAAATCTCTTTATTTGATTTCCGACGAGCCGTATAATGAAATAGTTTATGACGGTGTTGCCGTCCCCGGAATTTTGAAAGCGTATAAAAACGCGATTGTGGCCTATTCCTATTCCAAAACTCTATCGCTTCCGGGGGAAAGAATCGGTTATATCGCCGTCAATCCGGAAATAGACAACAGCGCTGATTTGTTAAACGCTTTTATCATGTGCACGCGCATTCTGGGTTTTGTGCATGCTCCCGCTTTGATGCAGAGAGTAGTGGCACGCCTGCAGGATGCCAGGGTGGACGTCTCCGTTTATCAGAAAAAAAGGGATTTATTGTGTGACGGGCTGGCGCGTGCCGGTTATAAATTCATCAGGCCTCAGGGTGCTTTTTATCTGTTTGCGAAAAGCCCCATTCCCGAGGACGTGGAATTTGTGAAAGTTCTGCTCAAGAAAAACATTCTTGCCGTGCCGGGTAGCGGCTTTGGCGGGCCCGGTTATTTCCGCATTGCCTATTGTGTGGATGACGCAACGATTATCAATTCTCTGCCCGGTTTTGCCGAGGCGATTAAAGAAGTATCCTGATATTTAATAATCCGGTTAAGGAAAGGAACATCCAGATGTTCATGCGCGAAATTTCAAAATTGCTGACCATAATATTTTTAATTGCATGCTTTGTATTGCTTCTTAATTCTTTGTCGGAGGCGGATGATAAAAAACCACAGCAGGCGAAAGCTCCGGAATGGGAATTATTTGAAAAAGGCAACGGTTTGTTTTTGTCCGGTAAATATCAGGAAGCGATTAACACTTACACGAAAGCGATTGAATTAAATCAAAAAGTCGCTCTGTTTTACAACAACCGGGGTTTTGCTTACCGTCATCTGGAAAACTTCAAAAAGGCCATCGAGGATTATAATAAAGCGATTGTTCTCGATCCAGCGTATGCAGGCGCGTATAACAACCGCGGCATTGCCTACGGCAAACTGGGCAATCACACGCAGGAGATTGCCGATTACAATAAAGCCATAGAGCTGGATCCGGATGACGCGGTGGTGTATTACGACCGCGGCATCGCTCACGGCAAAATCGGCCGCTATCAGCAGGAGCTGGCGGATTATAACAAAGCGCTGCAGCTTGACCCGAAACTTACCGCGGTTTATTACAAGCGCGCGGCCACCCATTGCAGGTTGGGCAACTTTTATCAGGCCATCGCGGATTTCGATAAAGCCATAGAAGTTAATCCGAAGGACGCTGACGCTTATTATAACCGCGGCGTCGCCTACGGCCGGACGGGAAATTACGATAAGGAACTGGAGGATATTAAAAGAGCCGCCCGCCTGGGGCATGCAGGTGCGCGGCAACTGTTAAGAAAGCAGGGTCTGACCTGGTAGTCATTACGATAATATTGTAAATAAGTATTTTGATTCAGTCTATAAAAAGATGAAAAGCAAGTTATTGAAATTTAAATCTTTGGCAATAATAATCGCGGTTTCTTTTTTAATTTCAATGCCGGCAGTTATCTATGGGGCTTTTTATAGCTGCACGGACAAGGAAGGCAACGAAATATTGTCGGATCATCCCAAACAGGGATTTACCTGCAGGCAAATCGGCGGATTCGAAGAGGAGAAAAGCACGCGGGAGGGCAGGCCGGCAAAGAAAGATATTCAGGAATCCGCCGATGAGCGGACGACAAAAATCACCGTGCAGGGCAATCGCGTGGTGGTTCCTGCGACAATCATATACAAAGGCAATGAAGCTGAAGTAAAATTTGTCATGGATACCGGCGCGGAGGCGACAACCGTAAGCGCCGATGTGGCGGACCAGCTTTACATAAATCTTTACAAAGCTCCCAAGGCAAAAGCCAGAGTTGTCGGCGGCGGCATCATTGATGTCAGTGTGGTCAAGATTGACGCGCTGATGATTGGCCCGCACACCATTCGTGATTATCATATCGCGGTCGTCCCGCAGGAAGGAGACGCGGTAAGCTACGACGGGCTTTTAGGCATGGACGTGCTGGGTAAATTTTCCTTTCACGTGGACATGAAAAACCAGGTGATAATCTGGAAGTAGGATATTTTAATATAAATATAAAGCGATTAAGATAAATATGTTTTTTAATATTTAACGCCGAAATTACTAAACTCTCCTGAATAGGTCTGATCATCGAATATAACCTCCTGCACTCTTGCCGCGGGTGGGCCGTGCTGGCACCAGGCAAGCATTTTATCTACATTGGCATCCTCTCCTTCAAAAACGGCTTCCACGCGCCCGTCGGGCAGATTGCGCACCCAGCCGGTGAGGTTTAAACCCGTTGCGGTGCGTTGTGTTTCCGCCCGGAAAAAGACGCCTTGAACTCTGCCCGATATCAGAACATGGATTCTTTTCATAATAAACTACCGCCCGACCATTTTCAAAAATTCTGCCTCACTGATAATTTTGATGCCGGCCGTTTTTGCCTTGTCCAGCTTGGAGCCGGGGTCATCTCCGGCCACGACATAAGTCGTTTTTTTGGTGACGCCGGCTTGTACCGTGCCTCCTAAATTCTCCACAATATCTTTGGCGTCGTTTCGCCCCAAACTCGCAAGCGCGCCGGTAAAAACAAATGATTTTCCCGCAAGCGGCGCGTTGCGGGAAATTTCTTTCTTTTGCGGAATCACGCCCGCTTTTTCAAACTTTTTCATAACGGCTTTATTTTTCGGCTCATGGAAAAATTCCACGATGCTCGCGGCGATTTCCGGGCCGATTTCATTAATGGCAGTTAAATCTTCAATTTCTGCCGTCATGAGATTTTCGATACTGCCGAAACGCTCAGCCAGCAGTTTCGCTGTGCGCTCGCCGACATGCCTGATGCCGAGAGCGTAGATAAATTTGTCCAACGGCGGGTTTTTAGAGCGCGTGATGGAATCGATAAGGTTTTGCGCGGACTTATCCGCCTGGCGGTCAAGCTCCAGAAGATTTTCCTTGGTTAAGAAATAAAGATCAGCCGGATCGGCGATTAATTTCGCGTCAAAAAGCTGCGCCGATAATTTTTCCCCCAGACCTTCAATATCCATGGCGCCGCGTGAGGCAAAATGCCTGATATGTTCCTTCAACTGCGCGGGGCAGGAAATATTAACACAGCGATGCGCCACTTCTCCTTCAAAACGAACGACTTCGGCGCCGCATTCCGGGCAGTTTGTGGGCATTTTGAACTTTTTTTCTTTGCCGGTTCTATTTTCCGAAATCACTTTGACTATCTCCGGAATGACGTCGCCGGCGCGCTGAATTATTACCGTGTCGCCGATACGAATATCTTTTTTAATAATTTCATCTTCATTATGCAGTGTGGCGCGGCTGACCATTACGCCGCCGACATTTACCGGTTCCATAATCGCGACCGGGGTAAGCGTGCCCATGCGCCCTACCTGAACATCAATTCTGATTACTTTTGTTGTTTCCTGCTGCGCGGGAAATTTGCAGGCCAAAGCCCAACGCGGGTTGCGCGCGATGTTGCCCAAACTATTTTGCAGGGATAAGTTATCGACTTTAAGGACCACGCCGTCAATCTCATAGGGCAGGGTATGCCTGATCTTGCCGATGCGCTTGAAATATTCAATACAGGCATCAATGCTTTCGCGCTGCTGCGCTAAACTGTTTACGGGGAATCCCCAGCGTTGAAGCGCCTGCAGCACTTCCCAGTGAGTGGAAAAGTCTGCTCCCCGCGCAATGCCGATACCATACAGAAAAATGCTCAAAGGTCGCCTGGCGGTGATTTTGGAATCAAGCTGTCTCAAAGAGCCGGCGGCGGCATTGCGAGGATTGGCGAAAGGCTCTTCACCTTCCCGAAGGCGTCGGCGATTTAGTTCCTCGAAAGGCGCTTTTTCCATATAGACTTCACCGCGTATTTCCGCAAAAGCAGGCGTCCGCATGTCCGGACTGACTTTCATCCGCAACGGCAGCGACACAATCGTTTTTAAATTTTGGGTAACGTCTTCTCCCGTTGTTCCGTCACCGCGTGTGGCCCCTTTGACGAACAGACCATTTTCATAAATAAGATTTACTGCCAGTCCGTCCAGTTTTGGTTCGGCAACGTAAGTAAGCTCATCAACTTCCGCCAGCCGTTTAAGACGTCGGTCAAAATCGATAATTTCTTCTTCGGAAAAAGCATTGGCTAAACTAAGCATGGCGGAAGGGTGAGAAAAGGAAGCGAATTTGGCCAGAGGTGCCGCCCCGACGCGCTGGGTGGGAGAAGCGGCAAGCTCGTCATCAGGATACTGTTTTTCCAGTTCCTGAAGTTCGCGCATCAGCCGGTCATATTCGGTGTCGGATATTTCCGGCGCGTCCTGCTGGTAATATCTTTGATTGTGATATTCAATTATCCGTCGCAGCTCGATAATTCTTTTATGGGCGCTGTTTTTATCCATCATTTAACCAGTTTTAAATCGGGTTTGTCACGGCGCGGCGGTGCGGAAGCATTTTCCCCGGGTGTGTTTTTCTTTAAAATTTGCTCATTAAAAACATTATTTTTTACGCGCACGGAATTGATGATGGAAAAGATGATAAAATCATTCTCCCATGCGGCAGAGGGGGCAAAATTTTGCGCCCTGGCTTTATATTTCTCCCAAAGCGCGTTCAGAGAGGCCTCATCCAGGCCGAGTATCGTTTGCGCGATTTTGCTTAAGGATTCTTCAAGTTTATTCATGGCACAAATATTAGCGGCAGTCCTGTTGAAAGTCAAATCAAAACCTTTTTCCGGCGCAAATAAAGCTTGTTTTTTTTAAGGGTTATGGCTAATAAATAAAACGTGAGCGAAAGAAAAAAGGTCAGAGTCGGGGTTATTTCCGACACGCACTTGGACGGTTTTGACGATCAGCTGAAAAGCGTTATCATGCGCCAATTTGCTGATGCGGATTTAATTCTTCACGCGGGAGACCTGGTGGATCTGGCGGTGCTGGAAATATTCAGCCCGAAGGAAGTGAAGGCGGTTTGCGGCAACATGGATAACCGGCGAGTGCGGGAAAAACTTCCCGAACAGTTAATATTCGAAGTTCAAGGCTTTAAATTCGGCCTAATGCATGGATGGGGATCGCCCTGGGGGATCGAAGAAAAGATCCTGGCGCGTCTGGGGGATGTAGATTGCGTTGTTTACGGACATACGCATAAGCCATCGAATTATAAAAAAGATAAAGTGCTTTTTTTCAATCCCGGCTCTGCGGCGCAAAGACGCTTTAACTCGTCACGGACGTTGGGTATTTTGGAAATTGACAAGGAAATAACAGGCAGGATAATTTACATCTAGGAATTGTTCTATGGAAACGATTTTTGCTCCCTGGCGCATGGAATATATTGCCGGCGCGAAAGCCGAAGGATGCGTGTTCTGCAAGTGTTCGGTGCGCTGTGACGAGTTTGTCCTTTACGAAGGCAGAAATGTATTTGTCATGATGAACAGGTATCCGTACGTGAGCGGGCATCTGATGATTATACCAAACCGCCACGTCGGTAAATACGAAGATCTTACCCAACAGGAAAGAAAAGAAATATTCAATCTGTTGGAAACCGCGCTTAAAGTCCTGCGCGAAGCGATGAATCCAGCAGGGTTCAATGTCGGCATGAATATCGGCAAGGCCGCCGGAGCGGGCATTGAAGAGCATATTCATCTGCATGTGATTCCGCGCTGGGAAGGCGACACAAATTTTATGAGTGTGGTTGGCTCTGTGCGCGTGATACCGGAAGACGTGGAGACAACCGCGGCAAAACTTGCCCCGCTTTTTAAGAAATATCATCGGGAGGAATGAAACAAGATGAGAATAATATATTTGATTTTGACCATAGTATTCGCTTTTTTTATCGTTACTTTTTCACAATACAACGCCGCGCCGGTGCATTTGGAATATTACTTTCTGAAGAATAAATGGCTGGATATCGTTGTTCCCGCCTATATGCTCATTTTTGTCGCTTTGCTGATGGGGGTGATAATCACCGGGTTTTTCGGCGTGGTGGAAAGATTCCGCCTCAATCGCACCATCAGCAGACTCAACCGCACGATACGCGCCTTGAGGAAAGAATTGCGCGCCAATGAGCCGCCGCCGGTTATCGAACACCCGCCAAAAACAAATAATGTCTGAAGGCAATGTCTGATTGTCCCAAATTTGTTACCGACGCCACGTTGGGCAAGCTCGCCAAATGGCTGAGGCTTCTGGGATATGACACGCGCGTTTTTCCCCGAGAAGCGGGCAGGGAACTGCTCCGACTCGCGCAGGACGAAAACAGGATCGTACTTACGAAAAGAGCCGATATGAAAGAAAGGCAATTTGCGGGCATTGTGCTTTTGCTGTCGCACAATGACGTTGCCTTGCAACTCAAAGAAGTAATCAAAAAATTTTCCCTGAAAATTGAAAAAAATAAGATGTTTGGCAGATGCCTTAAGTGCAATCGTGTGCTGGAGCCGATTGAGGCAACCGAGGTGCGTGAATTGGTTCCGACTTATGTTTTTGAACATTGCCAGTCCTTTAACCGTTGCCCTGCCTGCCGGGGAATTTTTTGGGAAGGCACGCATCAGCGCAATTCCCTCCAGTATCTGCAAAAACACGGAATTATCTAAAGGCTTGACAGCAAAAATTGATTTTTAGTTTGGCAGGTATTGTTAGATTGATGCCGCGCATTCCGATGGATCGCCCTTGATTTTTTCTATGGCGTGTTTCAAGGCCGGCATGACCGCCGCCAGATTTTCAGCGGCTCCCTTGGGGCTTCCCGGAAGGTTGATAATCAGGCAATTGCCGCGAATGCCGGCGACGGCGCGGGAAATCATCGCGTGCGGGGTAATTTTCAGGCTCTCTGAGCGCATGACTTCGGCCATGCCGGGAATCTGTTTTTCGATTACTTCCAGTGTGGCGTCAGGGGTGACGTCGCGCGGGCTGACGCCGGTGCCCCCGGTGGTCAGAATAAGATCGAGTTTATCGCAATCGGCAAGTTCCTCGATGGCTTTTTTTATTTCTTTTTTTTCATCGGGGACGGTCACCGTGCGCGCTGTCTCGATGAACGCATCCGCCAGCATCTTTGCCAGCGCCGGCCCGCTGGCATCGGCGCGCAGGCCCTGCGATGAGCGGTCGCTGACCGTGATAATTCCGGCGCGCATATTCATCTGCTATTCTTCTTCTTTATCTTTTTTAGCGGCGGCAATTATTTTTTCCGCGATAAATGAGGGAACTTCTTCGTAATGCGAATGAGTATAGGTGAATGTTCCCCTGCCGCTGGTCATCGAGCGCAGATCAGGAGCATATTTCAATATTTCCGCCAGTGGCACCTGGCCTTTGATTACTTGATTAGCTCCTCTGGTATCCATGCCCTGCACGCGTCCGCGGCGGCTGTTTAGGTCGCCGATGACATCGCCCATATATTCTTCCGGAATTTCGATATCGATGTTAACGATTGGTTCCAGTAAAATAGGCTGGCACTGCATCACGCCTTTTTGAAAAGCCATAGAGCCCGCTATTTTAAAGGCCATTTCCGAGGAATCGACCGTATGGTAAGAACCGTCTACCAGAGATATTTTGAAATCGACAACAGGATATCCGGCCAAGACTCCTTTAGCGGCTGCCTCCACGATGCCTTTTTCGACGGCCGGACGATATTGGCCGGGAATAACCCCGCCCACGATTTTGTCGGCAAACTCAAAACCCGCGCCGCGCGGCAGCGGTTCGATGTCGATCCAGCAATCGCCGAACTGGCCGCGGCCGCCGGACTGTTTCTTATATTTGCCCTGCACGTTGGTTTTGCCCTTGATGGTTTCCTTGTAGGGAACTTTCGGCGTATGCAGGTTGACTTCCACGCCGAATTTTCTTTTCATTTTTTCGATATTTACTTCAATATGCACCTGCCCCATACCGGAAAGAATCATTTCCTTGGTTTGGGCATCGCGTGAGAAAACAATAGTGGGATCTTCTTCCGTGAGGCGATGCAAGGATGAGGCAATTTTTTCCTCGTCGCCGCGTGATTTAGGTTCGATGGCAAAAGACATAATGGGCGGCGGCACCTCGACCTTGGCAAAAATAATCGGCGCTTTTTCGTTGCATAAAGTATCGCCGGTTACCGTTTCTTTGAGCTTGGCCACACCCGCGATATCGCCGGGAATGAGCACTTCCGCCGCTTTTTGATTTTTGCCTTCGAGGAAAAAGATGTTGCCGAATTTTTCCGTCACTTTTTTGGTGGAATTGAAAATGCTCGAATCGGGATTAAGCTTGCCGGAATAAACACGAAATAAAGTCAGTCTGCCGGCATAGGGATCGGCAATGGTTTTGAAGACAATCGCGGAAAACGGCTCGTCTTCGGATGGTTTTCTTTCTTCCACGACGTCCGTGCCCGGTTTTTTGCCTTTTACGGGGCCGCGGTCGACAGGGGACGCCAGCGAAGAAACAATCAAATCAAGCAACAGAGAAATGCCGATTCCCTTTGTCGCGGAACCACAAACGACGGGAATAATGCCGCCCGCGCATACCCCCTTTTTTAAGCCCTGTTTGATTTCATCAGGCGACAGCTCGCCAACTTCCAGATATTTGTTCATGAGTTCATCGTCGCTTTCGGCGATATCCTCGACCATGGCGCTGCGCATGGCCTTGACTTCTTCAGCCATGTCCGCCGGGATATCCGCGGCCTTTCCCGCGCCTTTATTATCGCTGAACAGATACGCCTTGGCGGAAATCAGGTCAACGATGCCGTTAAATTTATCTTCCTTGCCGATAGGCAGGCACACGGGCGTTACTTTTTTGCTGAATTTATTCTTGATGCTGGCCAGCGCTGTGGAAAAATCCGCTCGTTCACGGTCGATTCTGTTGATAAATACAATGCGCGGAAGATTGAATTCATCGGCTAATTCCCAAACTTTCTGCGTCTGAAATTCGACTCCGCCCACCGCGTCAATGACGACCAAAGCGTTTTCGACAACGCTCATCGAACATTTTATATCGTAGGTGAAGTTGGAATCGCCCGGAGTGTCAATGATATTGATTTTATGCTTATCCCAGTCGACAAAATTGATGGCCGAGCTGATCGAGATGCGCCTTTTCTGTTCTTCCGGTTCGTAATCCATGGTGGACGTTCCGTCATCAACCCTGCCTAGTCTTTCGTTTTTGCCCGATATAAATAAAAATGACTCGCAAAGTGATGTTTTACCCGTGCCGCCGTGTCCGACGATTGCCAAGTTTCTCAAGGATTTGGATTCGTATTTTGCCATGAAATCTCCTTTCCGGATATTCTTTGAATCTATAAAAAAGCGGTTTCACCTGAAACGGCGCATGTTTAGCTTATCCGTCGGGTAAAATCAAGACAATTTTACCCCGCCTGCGCCTCAGCTTGGGCGGGACATGCCGCGCGGGTGAATTATTGCGCTGTATTATCACGTCTTGCTTAGATGTTTTTCTCCAACACGCATGGGATAGAAGACAGCGAAGACGCAGAGAAGCAAAGCAAGGGAAAAAGAGGCAATCAGGCGGACCACGTGCATCAGCGAAAGATTTCTGCCGTGCACGTCGGCCATAAAGGTGTAATAGACAGGCCCTGCTTCGATAATGATCACCGCCGCGATTAAAGCGAAAGAACAGAGCATAAATAAAAGTCCGCCGAAACTTGTCGCGGCCATGGCGGGATTTTCAGATTTAAAATCCGGATAGCGCGCCCCCAGGCCGATCGCCATGGCGACAATCGCGGGCACCAGGCAGAATATCGTAATGATGGACAAAGCCATAATAAAAGGCGTGACGCCGAGCAGGATATTCGAAACGATAATCAGGATTTCGGAAACTAGCAAAAGCGGAATATAATAGAGGAAGAACTTTATCCACAGGAATGTTTTTATCGATACGGGCGCGGCCTTAATTATCCAGAAAGCCTCGCTTTCCATGCTTACTGCGGGGAAAACAAAGCGGGCGGCAATCGCGGACAGGACAAATGCGGCCAGTCCCATGTTCAGAAAAGAAAAAACATTCTGCAGGTAAATCATATTAACCGGTGATTTTTCCAACGGCAAAACGGAGAAATTATAAAGATAAATAACAATCAACGCGCAGATGAGAAAAAGCTGCGGCCACTGCGTGGAGTCGCGGAAAAAAGTCTTGATTTCCTTCACGGCGAAGGCCTTGGCTGCGGGGGAGAGAAAGTTTAACAGGGCATCCCAGTTGTAATTTCCTAAGGTAACGGGATAGAAAAGACGTTTTGCCGTTGTTTGCGCGCGGGAAAAACCGCGGAAATAGGAAGCTTTCGCGATGGATTCGTTGATAAAAATCAAGGAAAAAGCGAAGCTCGCGGAAAGAGCAATACTGAATAATGAAAATTTCCAGTCACCTTTCAGCGCGGCGCTTACCACGTCGGAAATCCAGGTGGTGGGCAAATAAGCGGCGTCAAGCGCCTGTAGGGAGTTCAGGTAAATGACGACGGAAGCAAACGTTTGAGGGTTTACTAGCTGTTCGGGCCGGATTATTCTTAAAACAAGCACCAGCAATATCGCCAACGCGACACCAAGAACAATGAAGAGAGAGCGGATTTTTCCCGCGGGTAAAATCACCGCGCCCAGCATTACCAGAATGCTGCTTATGGCGGCGGCAATCAGGCAAAGAAACACCATGCCGGCGATGGACAAGAGATAAAAACCGGCGCCCGCCTGATAAATCATTCCGTAGGATAAAAACACGGGAAAGCTGAATAATATGACCATCCACGAGGAGTCGAAAGCGCTGACGAGCCAGCGGGAGATAAAGATATCTTTAGCCGGCACGGGAAGTGAGTGCAGCAGCGACAGATCACGGCTCAAATAAAGGTGCGACAGGCTGTTGATGATATTGCTGAAAAGCAAAAGCGTGAAAAAAGTAATCACAATCATGGATAAAAGACGTAGCGCCAGAATATCGCCGAACCCTTCGACGCTTTGAAAATAGTTCAATATCCGGAAGAAAATAATAAAGGCGCCCAGCCAGAAAACCGCGCCGATAAAGATGAAAATAAAAATCCGCCAGCGGTTGCCTTTCTTTTTCCCCGGCTTGATTCCCTGGAGTGTCGAAAGCAGACGCGGTCTTAATAATACGGACAAAATACTTTGCATGGCTATGCTTCTCTGATCAATGTTAAAAATGCTTCTTCGAGGCCGGCATTCCCCGTCCGGGCAGCCAAGTTGAGTTCGGCGATGCTTCCCTGCGCCAGCAGCGCTCCCCGGTGGATGACGCCGATGCGGTCACACAAATCTTCCGCGATGCTCAGCGTGTGGGTGGAAACGAAGATGGTGACATTCTGGCGGGACAGATTTTTCAGCATATCTTTCACCATGCGCACGGCTGCGGGGTCGAGTCCGACCATTGGTTCGTCAATAACCAAAACTCTGGGATCATGCATCAGGGCCGCGGCGATAATCAGGCGCTGTTTCATGCCGTGGGAATACGCTTCGATAATTTCATGCGCCCAGTCCGTCAGCGCGAATTTCTCAAGAAGCTCCTGCGCGCGCGGCGTTATTATTTTTGTTTCGACTTCGTAAATATCGGCGATGAATTTGAGAAATTCCATGCCGGTGAGTTTTTCGTAAAGAAAAGGCCTGTCCGGCACAAAACCGATGATTTTTTTTGCCCGCAGAGGATCTTCTTTCATGTCGATGCCGGAAATAATTACTTTGCCAGATGTTGGTTCGATAATTCCTCCCATCATGCGTATGGTGGTTGTCTTGCCGGCGCCGTTTGGTCCGATAAAGCCGTAAATTTCTCCCGTGGCCACACGGAGATTAAGATTATTCACAGCCAGTACCGTGCCGTAGTCTTTGGTAAGGTTTATCAGTTCAATCATTTTTTACAGAAATAACTTCTAATTTTATTTTTCCAATGGCACCGAGCAAATCAAGTTGCGCGCTTCCCTCGCCGCGGGCCAGGCGCAGGTGCGTGACATCGGCAGGAATCTGATTGAAAACAGCATCGGCGGTAATCCATTTACCCGCATAAGCGCTGTTCCACGCGTGATAGTAAAAACGGCCGTTTTGATAGACGAGCCCTGTTTCAATCTGCGCGGGAACGCCGGCAGCGCGCAAAAGAGCCGCGGCTAAAACAGCGTGCTCATTGCAATCGCCCGTCTTGTTTTTTAGCACCTCCAGGGCGTTGGGCACGGATAAAACGGGTTTTTTTTCAATGTTTCTGTAAACCCAGTTGACTATTTTCCTTGTTTTTTCCAGCGGATTTTCGGAGGCGCCGACAATTTTAAGCGCCTGTTCTTTTATGCGGGCGTGATCTGATTGTACCAGCGGCGATGGCCGCAGATAGTGGGCAGCGTTTTCCGGCAGGTCTGTTGTCCGCTGCGCGGCGGCAGAAATATTTTCTTTGCGGACAGTCAGCACGCCCCGCTGAAACAACTGACGTCCGCCCTGGAGGATAAGAAATAAATCACGGACACCGTCAATCCTTATGGAAATTTCCTTTAATTTATCCGGGGCCGCGATTATGACATTAGACGGCAAGGAAGCAATTTGCGCAAAATCAGCGGTTGTATCAGCGGCGAACCCCGCGGTTGCTGTCTGCGCGTTTACTTTTTCCATGGATAAACCCAAAAGGCCGGTTTCTTTTAAAATTTCACCTTCCTTGCTCAGCCAGGCGCAGTTTTTCGCCCCCATAAAATCGGCGCATAATTTTTGCGTCATTACGCGCCTGCCCATTATGGGAATTACTTCATCCTTCTCGCGTGTCACCTTAATTTTGCGGACGCCGGCGGTGGAGGGATCAAAAATGGTGAATTCACGAGAGCCGTCTGTTTCCAATCCCGCGGTAAGTGCCGCCTCATAAATATTGCCGCTGATATAGGGGATATCCTTAAGCCGTATTTCGCTTTTTTGCATAGCGGCGGGAATGCCAGTGTGCAAAATCAATTTATCGTGGGATACATACCCGCGCGCGCTGAAACGGAACAAACTTGAGCTTAAATCAAAGGAAAAGGAAGAGAAACTCATGTCGGGGTTTAGCACTGTTTCCATGGCCAGATGAAGCAACTGTGTCGTTCCCAGCGTCTTTATCTGCATGGTGACTTTTTCCTGCGTTTCGTAATTGCCTGATTCGAGAATCAGGAATTGTCGTTGCACGAAGCCGATTTTTTTCCCGTCCTGATAAATATTCATCCAGCTTTCCGCCGGGCGCTGCGCTTTTATATGCTGAGAAGTTATGGTGCCTGCTTCTTTGGTTCTGACAAATAAATCGAGACGTATCACCAGCAAAATGAGAAAAAGAACGCTGACAGATACTCCCCAAATGAGGGGCAAATTAGGTTTTTTTATGGGCGAAAAATTGAAAAGATTCATGTTTCGATGGATATTATATAGATGCCGGCGGCAAGAGTCAACGCGGCGCCTCGGAAAAAACGAGGTGGCTCATCATATCCCTTCATTATTGCTGAATATTTTATCTCAGCCAAAGGGGATGGTTATTATGTAAACGTTTCCGGCAAGAGTTTTTTTCGCCTGGTAAGGAGCTGTTTCATAGACCTTGAGCATGGCGATGTTGCTTTCCCATACCTCGCCGGTAAACCCGGCAATGCCTTCTTCTCTGGCCACGTGCATTAAAAGATCAAAAAGATAAGAAGCGATACCGAGCCCCTGGTAATTTTCGTCGACAATAAAAGCCGTGTCGGCGAAGGTTTCGTTTTGCCGAAGCGCGTAGCGCGCCTCGGCGATAATTTTTTCCACCCCCGCTTCTTCGATCGTGCCAACAATAGACATGGTCAGACGGTAATCTATATTGACATATTCCTGCATTTTGTCGTGGGGCATCGCTTTGATCGGGCTGAAATAACGGTAATAAACAGCTTGGTCGGAAAAGCGGTAAAAAAGCCGGCGCATCTCTTCTTCATCGGACGGTTTGATGGCGCGGAAACGCACGGTAAGTCCATTTTTAAATGTATGCGCGCAGGCGATTTTGGCAGGGTAGAGATGCCCCGAGGCGGGAAAATAAAGTTGGTCGGCGTAAAGCAGGTTGTTTTCCTTGGCCTGATTGAATAAATTTTCCCGGTCATCGGGGTGCGCCAGTTCAATGAGTGTTTGGGCACGCTCACGCAGTGTTTTGCCCATGAGGTAAGCCGCGCCATATTCCGTCACGACGATGTCCATTGCCTCACGGTTGGTGAACTGGAAAGGATACTTGTCGATGGACAAAAGAATATTCGGCTGTCCTTCTCTGTTGCGGCTCGGAAGCGCGAATATTGCGCGGCCGTTTTTGGATAAAGATGCGCCCATAAACAATTCCTGAACATTTCCCGGTCCGGCGGTGACATTCCCCTTGCCAGTGTGCAGGGCGATGTTACCACTTAGATCAACTTTACGCGCCGGAATAATAGCCTTCATATCGTCGTTCAAGCCGATGATTTGCGGATCCATAATGATATCCTGAGGCTGAAACTCCACCAGTGGATTCAAATCCAGCCAGAGCATCAGTTCTTTTGTGCCGATGATGTAAGAGGAAGCTGATTTGCCGCGAAAAACGCCTTTATGGCGGTTGGTAACCGCGCCGCTTTTAACAAGATCCATCAAGGCATCGGTGAAAAAAGGCGAGTGTATGCCCAGATTTTTCTTGCCGGCCAAAGTTTTTGCCAGCGCTTCGTATAATGGGCCGATGCCGTAAGAAATACAGCTGCCGTCTTCCACAAGCGAAGCGACATTTTCCGCGATTTTCAGATATATATCATGGAGGGGCCAGCGCGGAATATAAAAGGGCGTTTCCGTCGCCTCGATAAGGTGATGAAAATCTGTCACGTTGACAATGGTGTCTCCCATGGTCCGTGGCGCTTCTTTGCTAATTTCTCCCACCACGATTTTGGCCGATTCCATGGCTTGTCTGGCCACGTCCACGCCAGCAAGATAGGCGTAGCCTTTTTCATCCGGCGGAGTAATCTGAATAAAAGCCACATCGATATGAATAGCGCCTGTCTTAAAAAGTTTTGGTATGCGCGAAAAGCGGCTGGGAATAAGATCAACATGCCCACGGGTAATGGCCTCGGAGGCGATCCAGCCGGAGAAAAAAGTTTTAAGGCGGAATTTACGGGCGTAACGTTCGTCAATAGCAACTGTATCTCCCAGGCTGACCAACTGAATCAATTCCAAATCGTGGAGATTCGGCTGAGCGGACTCCATCAGGTGCTTAACCAGCGTGCGCGGTTCGGCCATGCCGGTGCCGAGAAAAATGCTCATGCCGGGTTCTATTAAGGAAAGTACAGATTCAGGGGCGACAATTTTATTTTTCCACATATACTTTTTTATGCGCGAATAAATGTTAAGGGGAGATTAATTATGTCAATCTGTGGCCGCAAGTATATGAGTGGATAATATGCGTGTCAAGGCAATTCAATTTATGAGGCAAGTAAATATCATCTCGGGGATAAAGGCTATTTTCGTGGGTTGGGTGCAAAAACAATTGATTTTTACGCGATGGCAACTTCAAAGATTTATTGACAAGAGCCACCAATTAATATATCAAAAAAACTCAATTTTTTAGGAAAGACTTAAAAGAAAACAGCATGAAACATGATGGCATAATCGCCCAGGAAGGTTATCCTTTCATTGTTTTTTGTCTTATTGTCACGGCGCTTCTGGCCTTTCTGGGGATTGCCTGGCTGACGATACTCTCCGCTTTGCTTACCGTTTTTATTGTTTGTTTTTTCCGCAACCCGGAGAGATATTTTGATCAAGAAGATAAGGTTGTTATTTCTCCCGCGGACGGCAAAATTATAAAAATAGAAAATGTGGAAGTAAGCGGCAATATTTCCGGCAGTTTTAAGAAAATAAGCATTTTCATGAACGTGTTCAATGTTCATGTAAACCGTTCCCCTTACGACGGAAGGATTGAAGCAATCAATTATCACGAGGGTAAATTTTTTTCAGCCAATCTGGATAAAGCATCCGAAGATAACGAACGCAACGAAATCATGCTCATCACGGATGACGGCAGGCGCATCTGGTTTGTGCAGATCGCCGGCCTGATCGCGCGTCGTATAGTTTGCTGGGTGAATGCCGGGATGAACCTTAAAAAAGGAGAGCGTTTCGGCATAATCTGTTTTGGTTCCCGCGTGGATGTTTATCTGCCTCCGGATACAACCATTAAGGTGAAATTGAACGATAAAGTTAAAGCGGGGCAGACGGCCTTAGGATACTTAGCATGAAAAAAGAATCCTCGCTAAAAAAAATCCGCATAAAAAAGGGGATTTATGTTCTGCCCAACCTGATAACCACGGCAAGTCTTTTCAGCGGTTTTTTTTCGATTATCGCTTCCCTGAAAGAAAACTTTGTTATTGCGGCTATCGCGGTGCTGGTTGCCGCTGTTTTTGACGGTCTGGACGGGCGCATTGCCCGCGTCACTAATACCACCAGTAAATTCGGCGCGGAATATGATTCGCTTTCCGATGTCATTGCCTTCGGCGTGGCTCCGGCTTTTCTTGCCTATAACTGGGCCTTGTCTTTTTACGGACGTTGGGGATGGATTGCCGCGTTTCTGTTTGTTGTGTGCGGCGCGCTGCGCCTGGCACGCTATAATATCCAGATCGGCGTGGTCGAAAGTAGGGTATTCAATGGCCTGCCTATTCCTTCCGCCGCCGCCGTGGTGGCGACGACCGTTTTGTTTTTTGACTATGCCGGAGTCGAGGGTAAATTCCATGATCCTTCCATGCTCATTTTTGTCCCTGTCCTTTCCATTTTAATGGTCAGCAACGTTAAGTATTACAGCTTCAAGGATTTGCATCTTTTTGCGCGCAAGCCTTTTATGACTTTTTTCTCTTTGGTTCTTGTTTTGATAATTCTAGCGGCAATACCTCCACAGATTTCTATTTTTGTGGCCATGGTGGGATACGCGCTTTCCGGGCCGATTTGGTGGATGTTCAAATTCGGCAGGCAAAAACACCAGAAGGCGAAGGAGATAAGAGCAGATGCCCGTAAGAGAAAAAGCTGAGCCGAACGTCTTTTTACTGGTTTTAGAATATGCGCATCACAGGGGGCGATTTCAAAGGCAGGATTTTTTATTTTCCCGCCGCCAGCAAGGAGCGGCCGACGTCTGATTTTTTAAGAGAAGCTCTTTTCAATCTGCTGGATTCATTGCAAGGCAAAAGATTCTTGGATCTTTTTGCCGGATCAGGCTCTGTCGGCATGGAGGCGGCAAGCCGTGGCGCAGAGGATGTATTGCTGGTGGAGAAAAATAAAAAGTTGGCGGCTGTCGCGGCAAAAAATATAAAGCTTTTGTCTTTGGAAGATAAATGCAAGGTCGTCTGTGCCGATGCGGAAAAAGCGCTGAAAGATTTGGCTAAGAAAAACTACCGCGCGGATATAATTTTTGCCGATCCGCCGTATAATAAAAATATGGTTGATGTTATACTAAATAGATTAAGCAAATACAAAGTTATGGATGAAGAAGGCGAGATAGTTGTGCAGCATTCGGTAAAGGAAGTTATCAAGGAAAATTATGACGAAGTTTTATTTCAGATTAAGCAAAAGATATACGGTGAAAACGCTTTGACTTTTTTTGCAGGAGAATGGAAATGAATCAGGATAAATTTCCCAAGGTAGCGGTATATCCGGGAACATTTGATCCCATTACGAACGGACACGTGGATATTATTAAAAGAGGCAGCAGAATATTTGATGAAATTGTCGTCCTGGTTGCCTATAACCCGGACAAATCGGCGCTTTTTACCGTGGAAGAGAGGATGCAGATGATCAGGGAGGCGCTCAAAGATATTCAGAGCGTGAGAGTAGATTCTCATGCTGGCCTGCTTGTTGATTATCTGAAAATGTCCAAAGCCAGCATCATTTTGCGCGGCATGCGCGCTCTTTCCGATTTTGAATATGAATTTCAGATGGCGCTGATGAACCGCCGCCAGACAAGGGAAATTGAAACCGTATTCCTCATGAGTGGTTTTAAGTGGTTTTATACGAGTTCCAAACTGATCAAGGAAGTGGTCAGCCTGGGGGGATCGGTTAAAGCGCTGGTGCCGGAGAATGTCTATCAGAAACTCCTGGCAAAGTATAATGTGCAGCCGAAAGAAAACAATAAATAAATATAGGAGAAAAATAGTGAGATTAGCGGGAAGAATTGCCAAAATAAAGCCATCGGAGACTTTAGCCATTACCGCTAAAACCAACGCCCTGCGCGCGCAGGGCAGGGATGTCATTGGTTTTGGCGCGGGAGAGCCGGATTTTGACACGCCGGACAATATCAAGCAGGCGGCGATTAAAGCCATCGAGGCGGGATTTACCAAATATACGCCGGTGAGCGGCACGGATGAATTAAAGGACGCGATAGCGGGCAAGCTGAAAAAGGATAACGGCCTTGAATACAAGCGTTCGCAGATAGTTGTTTCCTGCGGCGCCAAGCACACATTGTATAATTTAGCGCAGGCCCTCTTTGAGGAGGGTGATGAAGTGATAATTCCCGCTCCTTACTGGGTATCTTATCCGGACATTGTTGTCCTGGCCGGAGCAACGCCGGTTTATGTGAATACATCACAAGATCAGGGATTCAAGATGAAGCCACAGCAACTTGCGGGAGCGATAACAAACAAGACCCGCGCCGTAATTTTCAACAGCCCTTCCAATCCGACCGGCGCCGCTTATTCCCCGGAAGAGCTCAAAGCGCTGGCCGCGGTATTGTTGGAAAAGGATATTTTGGTCATCACGGATGATATTTATGAAAAAATATTTTACGCGAAATTTCCCTTTGCCAATATCGCTTCGGTCGAGCCGAAAATGATGGACAAAACAATTGTCGTCAACGGCGTTTCCAAAACATACGCCATGACCGGCTGGCGCATCGGTTACGCGGCGGGGCCGGAAGAAATCATCGGGGCGGTAAATAAAATTCAGAGTCAGAACACTTCCAATCCGACGTCCATTTCCCAAAAAGCCGCATGGGAAGCGATCAGCGGCGACCAGAGCAAGATACCGCAGATGGTGGCGGAATTCCGTAAAAGGAGAGATTTTATTGTGCAGGCCCTAAACGATATAGATGGCATAAAATGTTTCTCTCCGGAGGGCGCCTTTTATGTCTTCCCGGATGTGTCCGGTTTGTACGGCCGCTCTTTTCAGGGCAAAAAAATTGCCAATTCGGCGGAATTGATCGACTACCTGCTGGATGAAGCTAATGTCGCGGCGGTGCCTGGCGCGGCTTTCGGCAGCGATAACCATATCCGTTTGTCTTACGCTACTTCTCTGAAAAACATTGAAGAAGGGATAAGACGCATCAAAAACGCGGCGGGCAAACTGGTCTGAGGAATAAAAAAATGGGCGGTCTTTTCGGGGTAGTATCGACAACTGATTGCGTGCACGCGCTTTTTTACGGCACGGATTATCATTCTCATCTGGGCACGGAAAACGGCGGCATGGCGGTATGGGGGCCGCAGGGTTTCCAGAAGGCCATCCACAGTATATCCCAGGCGCAGTTTAAATCGCGTTTTGTAGATGATTATAAAAAAATGCAGGGTCTTTTCGGCATCGGCGCCATTGATGATGAAACTCCGCAGCCCTTGATCTTCCGTTCCAAATTCGGCGTTTATGCCGTTGCGGTATCCGGCCTTATCACCAATAAGGATAAACTGGTCAACGAATTGCTCAATGACGGCGCGTCTTTCGGTGAATCGTCCGGCGGCACTGTTAATAACGCGGAAATAGCGGCTTATCTGATTAACCGCGGCGATAATATCGTTGAGGGTATTGCCTCTATGCGCGCGGTTGTTGAAGGCTCTATTTGTGCGCTGGTTTTAACCCCGGATGGCATTTATGCCGCCCGAGATAAAGTGGGCAGGTTTCCGCTGGCGCTCGGAAAAAGCAAAGAAGATAATAAATCGTACGTGGTGGCCACGGAGGCGAGTTCCTTTGAGAATCTTGGTTATGAACTGGAACGTTTTTTAGGACCCGGCGAAATAGCTCTTTTGACGCCTGACGGCATTAAGCAAATGAAGCCGGCGGGCACGGAAAAGAAGATATGCTCGTTTTTGTGGATTTATACCGGCTCGCCGACATCTATATATGAAGGTGTTGCCGTGGAAAGCGCGCGGGAAAGATGTGGCCGGTACCTGGCGAGGCGCGATAATGTCCAGGCTGATTTTGTTTCCGGTGTTCCCGATTCCGGCGTTGGTCACGCGATAGGCTACGCGATGGAATCAGGCATCCCTTATCGCCGGCCCTTGGTGAAATACACGCCCGGCTATGGCCGCAGTTACACGCCGCCGGCGCAGGAGATAAGAGATCTGGTGGCCACGATGAAGCTCATCGCCGTGCGTGACGTGATTAAAGGCAACCGCATGATTATCTGCGATGATTCCATCGTGCGCGGCACGCAGTTGAAAAATTATACCATCAAGAAATTGTGGGAAAACGGCGCGAAGGAGATACATATTCGTCCCGCCTGTCCGCCCTTGATGTATCCTTGCCTGTATTCTTCCTCTACCCGCACAACGGCTGAGTTAGCCAGCCATAAGGCGATACGCGCGCTGGAAGGAAAAGAAGTAAAAAATTTCAAAGAGTATCTGGATCCCGCGTCGGCTAAATACGCAAAAATGGTTGATTGGATACGCGGCGATTTGGGCGTGACGACGCTTAAATACATGACTATCGAAGATATGATTGCCGCCATTGGTCTGCCTGCCGATGAGTTGTGTCTGCACTGCTGGCTGGGCAAATAAAACCTAAATTAGATTCTCCCGCCAGACCTGCTTTATCATTGTTGGTATTTATTCATTATAAATTATACGTTGCCGAAGATTTAACGGCATGTTATAAAATCCACGGTAAAAAATCGTGAGAAAGCGCTAACTTGTGGAATATTCATCACCGGTTAAAAGAAGAACCACCAGGAAAATTAATTTAGGCGGCCTGATTTTGGGCGGCGGGGCGCCTATCGCCGTGCAGTCAATGACTAATACAGATACGCGCGATGTGGAGAAGACCATTAAGCAGATAAATGAACTTTATCAGGCCGGTTGTGAAATTATCCGTGTAGCTGTGCCGGATGCCGACGCCGCAGATGCGTTGGTGGATATAAAAAAAAAGATAAACATTCCTTTGGTTGCGGATGTTCATTTTGATCATCGTCTGGCGCTGCAGGCGATAAAAAACGGCGCGGACGGCATCAGAATAAATCCCGGCAATATTTCCGTGCCGGAAATCCGCGCGATCATTAAGGCGGCAAAGGCACGCGAGACAGTTATTCGCCTGGGAGTGAATTCGGGCTCGCTACAGAAAGACGTTGCCGAAAAATACGGCGGTCCTACGGCTGAAGCCCTGGTCGAGAGCTCTTTGCGCAATATCGCTGTTTTCGCGGAGGAAGGATTTGACGCGCTTAAGCTGTCGCTAAAATCATCAGACGTGCCGACAATGATTGAGGCGTATCGACAGATTGCGGCGCGCACTGATTACCCGCTGCATTTGGGCGTTACGGAAGCGGGCACGGTGGTGGATGCGGCGGTGAAATCGGCGCTGGGCATCGGCATGCTGCTTTATGAAGGCATTGGCGATACTATTCGCGTTTCCGTGACGGGCAGTCCGCTTTTGGAGATTCCCATCGCTTACGCCATTTTGCGGTCGTTGAAAATCAGGATGATCGGACCGGAAATTGTCTCGTGTCCGACCTGCGGGCGCTGCGAGATTAATCTTTTGGCCTTAACCGAAAAAATTCAAAAAGAAATTTCCGGCCTAAGAGATTATTTTAAGGTAGCGCTCATGGGCTGCGTGGTCAACGGACCGGGCGAGGCGGCGGACGCGGATATCGGAATCGCCGGGGGAAAGGGCTCGGGAATGCTTTTTAAAAAAGGAAAAGTCGTAAGAAAAGTTAGAGAACAGGATTTTGTGCCGGTTTTGCTGGCGGAAATAAAGACGATGCTTGAGGAGAAAAAGGAGGATTGATGCGTTATTCACAGATGCACCTGCCCACGGTGAGGGAAATTCCTTCGGACGCGGAAATCATCAGCCACCAGTTAATGATCAGGGCGGGAATGATCAGGAAACTGACCAGTGGCATTTATTCATATTTGCCTCTCGGTTACCGTGTTATCCGCAAAGTGGAGCAGATTGTGCGTGAAGAAATGAACAGGGCCGGCGCGCAGGAAGTTTATCTGCCCATGGTGCAGCCGTCGGAGCTTTGGCAGGAGTCCGGCCGCTGGGTTCATTACGGAAAAGAGTTGTTGAGGTTCAGGGACCGGCACGAACGGGAATATTGCCTGGGACCCACGCATGAAGAGGTTATCACCGATTTAGTGCGCAATGACGTGAAAACTTACCGTCAGCTGCCGCGCAATCTTTATCAGATTCAGACGAAATTCCGCGACGAGGTGCGCCCGCGCTTTGGCGTGATGCGCTGCCGTGAGTTCGGCATGAAAGACGCTTATAGTTTCGACGCGGATGAAGCAGGAGCGGAAAAAAGCTACGAAAAAATGTTTGCCGCATACAACAATATTTTTCGGCGCTGCGGTCTGCGTTTTCGCGCGGTGGAAGCGGATTCGGGCAGCATCGGCGGAAAGTATTCTCATGAGTTTCTGGTCATGGCGGAATCGGGCGAGGACGCGATGGTATTTTGTGAAAAATGCGCTTATGCCGCCAATCTGGAGAAAGCTGAAGTTGCTTCTCCGGACAAACAGGAAATTGACTCCAAAAAAATGCTGCCCATGGAAGAAGTGCACACGCCAAATGTCCGCACCATAGAAGAGGTCAGCGCTTTTCTCAAGGTTCAGCCGGAAAACATTGTCAAGACGCTTATTTTCAACGCAGACGGCAAGCCCTGCGCTGTTTTGATTCGCGGTGATCAGGAGGTAAATGAAATCAAGGTGAAAAATTATCTGGCGGCTAATGAACTGGAGCTGGCGGATGATGAAATGATTGCCAGAGCCACCGGCGCCCCGCGGGGATTTGCCGGTGCGGTCAATATCAAAACGGAAATAATCGCTGATTATTCCATCATGAATATGGTTAATTTTGTAACCGGGGCCAACAAGGAAGATTATCACTTGAAGAACGTAAACATCGGCAGAGATTTTCCGGTGGCGTCTTTCGCTGATTTGCGCCTGATGCAAGAAAAAGATGTCTGCCCGCGTTGCGGCGGTAAAATTCATTTTGCGCGCGGCATAGAGGTAGGTCACGTTTTCAAGCTTGGGAAAAAATACAGCCAGGCGATGAAGGCGGTCTATTTGGATAAAGACGGACAGGAAAAAGTAATGATTATGGGATGTTACGGAATAGGCATTGGGAGAACAGTGGCGGCCTGCATTGAACAGAATAATGACGAATACGGCATCGTTTGGCCGATACCGCTGGCGCCTTTTCAGGTCATCATTACACCGGTCAATATTAATGATGATGCAATTTCCGCGGCGGCTGAGAAAATTTACCAAGATTTGCTTGCGGCGGGCATCGAAGTGATAATCGATGATCGCGACGAGAGAGCGGGAGTAAAGTTCAACGACGCGGATTTGATCGGGATTCCCCTGCGCGTAGTTATTGGGCAAAAAAATCTGGCGCAGGGCAAGATGGAGTTAAGGTTTAGAAAAACAAAAGAGAGCAGGTTGGTTGATTCGGACAAAATCGTTGATGAGATAAAAACAATAATATGTGACGCGTTGAACGCGTCTTGAAACATTACGTTGTTTAGTACAGCCGGAAAAAATAGATGTTACGCATAACTGACATTCTGGATAAAGCCCAAGAATACCTGCCGCCGGAAGAACAGGAAATGATTAAAAAAGCGTATGTATTTTCGGCGACGGTTCATCAGGGGCAGGTGCGGTTATCCGGCGAGCCTTACCTGACCCATCCTATGGAAGTTGCCGGGATTCTCGCCGATATGAAAATGGATGCCGCCACTATTATCAGCGGGCTTTTGCACGATACCGTCGAAGACACTTTGAGCACGACGCAGCAGGTAGAAGAGGAATTCGGCAAGGATGTTGCGTTTTTAGTCAACGGCCTGACGAAATTAAGCCGCATATCTTTTCGTTCCCAGGAAGAAAGGCAGGCGGAAAATTTCCGCAAGATGATTCTCGCCATGTCTTCTGATATCCGTATTTTGCTGGTGAGGCTGGCTGACCGTATTCATAACATGCGCACTTTGCAATACCATCCGCCGGAGAAAAGAGTTTATATCGCCAGGGAAACGATTGATGTTTACGCGCCGCTGGCCAACCGTCTGGGGATTAACTGGATGAAAACGGAACTGGAAGACTTGTCTTTTCAATACCTGTCCCCGGAGGCATATGAAGAATTAACCGCGCGCGTCGCTAAATCAAAGGAATCGCGTGTCCGCTATACTGATGAAGTTAAAAAAATTATTTCTGCCGAACTGGAGAAATATAATATCAAAGGGGAGGTGGAAGGCAGGCCCAAGCATCTCTACGGCATCTACAAAAAAATGCATGAGCAACATCTCGATTTTGACGAAGTTTATGACCTGATTGCTTTTCGCGTTATTCTTGATTCCGACATGGAAAAGGGATGTTATGAAACGCTGAGTGTCGTCCATTCTCTATGGAAACCGGTGCCTGGCCGTTTCAAAGATTATATCGCCATGCCCAAGGCCAATAACTATCAATCCTTGCATACCACCGTTATCGGACCTTACGGAGAGAGGCTGGAAATCCAAATCAGGACAAGAGCAATGCACGAATGGGCGGAAAAAGGCATTGCCGCACACTGGCGTTACAAGGAAGGCCGCGCCTACAAGGATGAAGAAGAGAATCAAATAAAAAAACTCCGGGAAATACTTGAGATTCAGCAGGAAATTAAAAACCCCAAGGAATTCATGTCCGATTTGAAGCTCGCGTTGTTTCCCGAAGAGGTTTATGTTTTTACACCCCACGGAGACGTCAAATCCTTTCCCAAAGGAGCAACACCCATTGATTTTGCCTACAGTGTTCACACGGATGTCGGCAATCAGTGCATCGGCGCGAAAGTCAACCGTAATATTGTGCCGCTGAAATATAAACTGCAAAACGGAGACCAGGTGGAAATAATAACACAGGCCGGTCATCATCCGAGCAAAGACTGGCTTAAATATGTTGTCACTACCAGGGCGATTTCCAAAATTAGAAACTGGATAAATACCGAGGAAAAAAAGAATAGCATAACCCTGGGGCGCGATTTGCTCGAAAAAGAATTCAAGCGTCAGAATCTCAAGTTCAGCAGCTATATAAAGTCGGATGAACTAAAAAAGGTGTTTCCCGAATATTCGGTAAACAGCATGGATGATCTATTTTCCCAGATTGGCTTCGGGCGCATCTCGCCACGCCAGGTGGCTAACCAGTTTCTGGCTAAGGAAGATATTGCTGAGCCGGAAGAAGTGAAAGATCGGGAGAAAAAGAAAAAGATACCACCGCCTTCGCTGGGTGTGTCGCTTACCGGGATTGACAATGTTATGGTAAAGTTCGCCAAATGCTGCAATCCCATACCGGGCGATGAAATTTCCGGGTATGTTTCGCGCGGCCGGGGGATTACCGTGCATACGCGGGCGTGCCCGCATCTGAAAAAGCTGGATAAAGAAAGAATCGTTGATGTTCAGTGGAACTTAAGTCAGAAAGGCTCCTATCCTGTTCATGTGAAGGTTGTCGGCGATGACCGCAAAGGAGTTTTGACGGAAATCAGCGCGGTCATTTCCTCGTTCGATGTCAATATCAGTTACGCGGAAATAGAAACAACGAATATGATCGCTACGGCCAATTTCATCATCGACGTAAACGATCTACAGCAGCTAAACCAGGTACTGTCGGCAATCAGGCAGCTTAGTTTTGTCAAAGCCGTCGTGCGCTTGCGGCAATGATATAAATTTTCAGCTTCTTTTGTTGACAAACAATATTTGTCTGCTATAAGCAGGCGCAAATGTAAAAATGTGCATCAGGTGAAGAAATGTACCGTATTATGAAAAAAATATTGAAAATGAGTTTGTTTTTAACTTTTTTGGCATTTTGGGGCGTGGGCAATCCGGCAGTGGCCGCAAATGCCCATAGAATCGTCATTGATCCCGCGCATGGCGGAGCTGACGGTGGCGTCAAAATAACGGAAAAAATAAATGAAAAAGATGTGACCCTGGCTATCGCCAGGGCTTTATACGCCGAGCTATCCAGAGAAGCGAATATTAACGTAACCCTGACAAGAAACGAAGATAAAGAGGTGAGTGCGGAAAAACGTCGTCAGATAATAAATGATCATAAACCTGATTTTTTGATTAGCATTCATGTCAACAGGGGATTCGCGAAAAACGCGTCCGGATTCGAGCTTTATTATCCCGGCTTCGGCAGGGACGAGAAAGGCGGCCGGAAAGCCCTTCAGGATTTGAAGCCTGAAAAGGTGCAGCATATCAATGAAGCCGTCCGCATGGCTCAGCTTATTCAGAGAAATCTCGACAGTATATTCCCCCGCCAGGGAAGAGGATTGCGCGAAGCGGATATGCCTGTATTTGAAGGATTATCCGCGCCGGCGCTGGTTATTGAAATTGGCTTTGCCTCAAACCCGGATGAGCGTAAAAAACTGCTCTCTGAAAAAACACAGGTGGAGATAGCGCAGGCTATATCCAAAAGCGTAAAATCATTCTACAGGTGAAAATTGCAGGAAAGAAAAGATCAGAGAAAATCCGATGAGCTAAGGCCAATCAGGATTGAGAAAAACTATCTGAAAAACGCCTTCGGCTCCGCGCTGGTGGAATTTGGAGATACGAAAGTGATTTGCGCGGCAACGCTGGAAGATAAGCCGGCGCCGTTTTTAAAAAATACGGGACGCGGCTGGATTACCGCGGAATATTCGATGCTGCCCGCATCCACTCAGACAAGAACGGCGAGAGAATCATCACGCGGAAAAATCGGCGGTCGAACGCATGAAATACAAAGATTAATCGGTAGGTCACTGCGCGTGGTAGCGGACCTGACCGCTTTCGGCGAAAAGACGATTTACGTAGACTGCGATGTTATTCAGGCCGATGGTGGAACCAGGACGGCCTCGATTACCGGCGGTTTTATCGCCCTGGTGGAGCTTTTCAGAAAAATGAAACAGGACGGATTACTGAACGTAATTCCCGTAAAAGATTATGTCTCTGCGGTCAGCGTGGGCATTGTGCAAAACCGGATCCTGCTTGATCTGGATTATGAAGAAGATTCCCGGGCTGATGTAGACATGAATTTTGTCATGACCGGTTCCGGCCGCTTTATTGAGGTGCAGGGAACCGCGGAAAACGTTCCTTTTGATAAAAAGCAGCTTGATGAGATGAGCGCTCTGGCGCAAAAAGGCATCAGGCAAATAATCGCGCGGCAAAAGGCAGTGGTGGGGGATATCTGCTGATGAAAATTGTGTTTGCCACCCGCAATGAAGGGAAGGTCAAAGAAATAAAAAATATGTTTGAAGGAACAGGCATCGACCTTGCTTCGCTCAATAATTACGAAAATATTCCGGAAATAATTGAAGACGGGAATACCTTTCTGGAAAATGCCCTAAAAAAAGCGAAGATCATCGCGGATATTACCGGTGAAACGGTGTTGGCGGATGACTCCGGACTGCAGGTGGATATTTTGGGAGGTGAGCCGGGAATCCGTTCCGCTCGTTATGCCGGCGAGGGAGCAACAGATGAAGAAAATAATAAAAAATTGCTGACCAAACTAAGAAATATTCCTCTCGAAAAAAGACACGCGTCATTTTGCTGTGTGCTGGTGCTTTATAAAACTGATGGCAGTTATCATTCCTTTGATGGACAGTGGCAGGGCATTATTATCGATGACGCGCGCGGCACGAATGGTTTTGGGTATGACCCTATTTTTTTTGTGCCGGATCTGAAAAAAACCGCCGCCGAATTACCGTCGGCAATAAAAAATAAAATCAGCCACCGCGGCCAGGCTTTTGCCAAACTAAAACAGTATCTGCCGCGGTTAATGGAAAAGCAAATCGGGGCGTAGCGCAGCCTGGTAGCGCGCCTGCTTTGGGAGCAGGATGTCGCAGGTTCAAATCCTGCCGCCCCGACCAATCTAAACATTGCGAATTTTGCGGGCAGTTTGTTTGCTCGCTCGCCCCGCCTGCGGCGGGGCTTCGCTCGCATTTTTCCGTATATTTCGGCACAAAATCAAACGGACAGACAAAATCAAAAATCAGTTTTCTATCCAGCAGGCGGCGGTTCGTTCCAATTTTTTCCGCAAACGATTTGATTTCATCAAATTCGTTGGACGAAGCCAGTTTTTCCGCGTGGTGAGCGGCTAAAATCCATTCGCGCAAAGGTTCGATCCAATTGTTTCCCTTTCGCCCAAAATCAGACTTTCTTTTGTTGAGGTCTGTTTTTGTTTTGATAAGTTCGTCTTTTTTGGCAAGGTAAGTTTCTTTTTCAATTGAGCCGTCCAAAAAAGCGTTGACGAGTTTATCCAGCTTGGCTTCCGTTTCCTTGATTTCCTTTTCCAGATTTTGGGCGAAAGATTGCGAAGACTGGATATTTTCTTTTTCCCACATTTCCACTTTGGCAAGCATTTTTTCTTTCCAGTCTTCGCAAAGAGCGACTTTTGAGATTTTGTCTTTCAATTGTTCAATAAGTAAATCCTCTCTCAAATATCTTTGCGAACACGAGCCAAGCCGCTTCGTGCAACGGTAATAGCGGTATGTGCCGCCATTGCCATGCGCCCATTGAGCGGTAATCGCCGCGCCGCACTCGCCGCAAGTCAAAAGTCCGGTAAATGGAAAATAATGCCTCTTTTTGGAATGGCGCGGCTTGGCTCGGTTCTTCAAAACTTCCTGCACTTTCTCAAAAGTCGCTCTGGAAACAATTGCCGGAAAACCGCCCTCGTATGTTTCGCCATTGTGAACAATCAAGCCGAGATACACTTTGTTGGTCAGCATTCTTTGTAAGGTTGCTTTGCAAAGCGGTTTTCCGGTTCCGCTCACCACGCCCCAAAAACTCAGGCGTTGGCCTAAACTTTCCAAAGTGTGCCGGCCTTGCGCGTATTCCTCAAACGCTTTTTTGATAACCCTTGCTTTCATTTGGTCGGGTTCAATAGTTCTTGTTTTTGGATTATTCACATAACCAAAAGGCGCAAGGCCGGGCCATTCGCCCCGTCTGAGTTTTTGCCTAATCCCGCGCTTAACATTTTCCGACAAATTGTCGGAATAGTATTTTGACTGGCCAAAGGCGACTTGAAGCATAAAAAGCCCTTGCGGAGTTGGCTCAAACCAAAATGTGGGAAAGCGCAAAGAAGCGATCTTGCCGATGTCTATCAAATAAATCACTTGCCCGCCGTCAACGGAATTTCTTGCCAAGCGGTCGGGGTGCCATACCAAGATTCCGACCGACTCTTTGCTCGCGTAAATTTTCTGTATCATCTCATTAAAAATTTCTCGGCCCGGCTTCTTTGCGCTTTTGCTTTCAATAAAGGTTTCCGCAATTTCAATGTTTTCCCGCTTGGCAAATTCCGCCAACTCCGCTAATTGCGCTTCAATGGACATAACTTGTCTTTCTTCGTCTTCGGTTGATTTGCGAGCGTAGAGAAAATATTTTGTCTTCATAGTGTTTTACTCCTTAATTTTAATAAGTCGCCTTTGGCCATTCCGCCTTCGGCGGAAAAAGCGCGGGATTAAAAAACTGGCTTCGTAGTGCCGCTTTGCGGCACGCGGAAAAAATTGGAAAGCAAAAACATTTCAACAAATTTCTTAAAAGTGTGTTTTTGCTCTGGCGGCTTCGCCGCCTCGAACCGCCGCCTGCTGGATAGAAAACTGATTTTTGATTTTGTCTGTCCGTTTGATTTTGTGCCGAAATATACGGAAAAATGCGAGCGAAGCCCCGCCGCAGGCGGGGCGAGCGAGCAAACAAACTGCCCGCAAAATTCGCAATGTTTAGATTGGTCGCAATTACTGAACGAAGTGCGAACCCATTTTGAGCAAAACTTTCTGCCCTGACGGGCGCAGAACCCGCCCAGCGGCTCGCCGCCTGACGGCGGACAAAGCCCGCAAAAATTTCTTTTTCTTTTAATGGGCGCGCGCAAAATTCTTTTTCAATTAAGGAATCAATTTTTGCGGGCTTTGCTTCCTTGCTGACGCAAGGACGAGCCGCTTCCCACCCCTGCCGCGCCTTCGGCGCGGAAAGCAGGCGGGCAAAAATTCCTTCCCCCAGACCCCCTTCCTTTTTGCCCGCCTGCTGGAAACCCCCAGCGATTTTTTCAGACGGCGGCGGGACTAAAGAATAAAAAGAAAGAAGTGTCGCCCTTGCCCCAGCCCTCCCGTGCGCGGGCGACAACAAGGAACTCCCTTGATGATTTTTGTTGACTGTTTTTGAAAAATTGTTTATCATTATAATAGAAATCAAAGAAAGTTTAGATTATATTCTATATACTATAATGTTAAACAATAATGAAAGCAATGTCAAATAAAATCTCTGAAAACCTGAAAAAGCTAAGAGAAAAGAAGGGCTACTCTCTTGAAAAGGTGGCTCGGCTTGCGGATTTATCGCTTAATACCATAGTCAAAGTTGAGAATGGAGTAAATAAAAACCCGACCATTGAAACTTTGACCAAGATCGCCAAAGCGCTTGAGGTCGGCGTTGATGATTTAATCAAATAATCCTATGCCAAGAAAAATAAACTACGACAATTGGTCAAAAGAAGAATTGATAAAAGAGCTTCGCCGTATCAAAGAGACGAAATATGGCCTTGTTTGGCATAGGGACTTGCCTGAAGAAAAAATTGATACCCTTATCAATCCAGACGCACGGACACCAAACGAAATGTTTCCCAATGAAATGGCGGGCAAGCCTTTTCCGATTTTGAAAGAAGTTAAAGGTAAAGAACTAAACAATGACAAAGGCAAGCCAGTTAATCTGCTGATTGAAGGCGACAATTATCATTCGCTTGTGGTTTTGAATTTTACCCACCATGAAGCTGTTGATTTTATTTATATTGACCCACCTTACAATACGGGTGCGCGCGATTGGATGTATAACAATAATTATGTTGATATTACCGACCCTTTTCGTCATAGCAAATGGCTTTCGTTAATGTATAAGCGTTTAAAGTTAGCAAAAAATTTACTTAAAGAAGAGGGTGTTATATGCGTAACAATTGACGATAATGAATTAGCCCCGCTTTGGATGTTAATGAACGAAATCTTTGACGAGTTTAGTCATCTTGGCACAGTCGTAATTCGTAATAATCCCAAAGGTAGAATGACTGCTCGTAAAGTTTCACTCATCCACGAATACGCACTTTTCTTTGGGAAATCACCCCTCGCTACTATTAAGAAATTGCCGGTTGCTCCCGAAGAAAAAACTCATAACTATAAAAAAGATAAAGACGGTTCGTGGTATTTACCTGTTAATTTGAGGAAGCAAGGAGTTGATAGCACTGCCACAAATCGAAAAGGGAAATTATCCGAAAGATATTATCCAATTTATTTTGATCCCAAAACCGAACAAATAAGTACAAAAAAGAAATTAAAAGTTGAAATTTTGCCGATTGATCAAAGAGGCGAAAAAAGAATTTGGCGACGCTCAAAAGATGTTATTGATGAAATGTATGAAAAAGGCGATCTTTGGGTTCAAAAAACAAATGGCGGTTATCAGGTTTATTTCAAATTTAGAGGGGGATTAGAGGGGCAAATGCCAAAAAGTATTTGGTATGACGCAAAATATTCAGCAAGCGAATATGGCACTCAAATATTGGATTCTATAATGGGCGCAAGGGAAATGTTTCAATATCCAAAGTCGCCATATGCCGTTAAAGATTGTATTTTGGCGGGAACTGACAAAAAAGACGCTATAATTTTAGATTTTTTTGCTGGCTCTGGTACAACTGGCCACGCCACTTTGGAATTAAACAAAGAAGATGGCGGAAATCGGCAATTTATACTTTGCACCAACAACGAGAATAACATTTGCACCGATGTTTGCTATCCGCGCCTGAAAAAAGTTATCAAAGGGTATAAGAACGGTAAAGATGAAAATGTCACCGGACTTGGCGGAAATCTGAAGTATTACACTTGCGACTTTGTGGAAGCCGAGCCGACCGACAGAAACAAGCGGAAACTTGTTAATGAGTCAACGGAAATGCTTTGTATTCGCGAAAACGCCTTTGAATTGGTGCAGGACGAAAGCGATTTTAAAATTTTCAAAAACAGCGATAAATATCTCGGCATTGTTTTTTACGAGGAAGCGATAGACGACTTCAAGAAAGCGATTAAAAAAATCAAAGGGCATTTTAACACTTATGTTTTTTCGCTTGGCGACGACCCGCACGAAAAACAATTTGCCGATGTCAAAAGCAAGGTTACGCTTTGCGCTATTCCCGAAGTAATCTTAAAAGTATATCGGGAGATTTTTAAATAAATACTATGTGGATTGAATTTAAAAACTATCAAGAAAAAGCAATCGTAAAGTTGAAGCAGGAAGTCAACGACCTTTTGGATGCGGAAGGAAACAAAATCTGCATTTTTAAGTCGCCGACAGGTTCCGGCAAAACGCTGATGATGGCCGAATTTTTGAAGCGGCTCATTGATTCACGCATTGACGGCAAAAAGTTTTCTTTTATCTGGATTGCCGTCAATAAACTGCACGACCAAAGCCGAAATAGCTTGAAAAAGTATTACGACCCTCTCGGAATTGGCCTTAAATGTTCTTACTTTGAAGATTTAGACGACAGGAAAATCGGCGAAAATGAGATTTTGTTTTTAAACTGGGCGAGCATTAACAAGAAAGGCAATATTTATGTCCGTGAGAACGAGCGGGATAATAATCTTTCAAACATAGTCGCCCGCACAAAAGACGAAGGGCGGATTATTATTCTTGTCATTGATGAAAGCCACCGCAACGCGGAAACGGACAAATCAAAAGAACTCATTGAAGATATTGGCCCGAAAATAACGATTGAAGTTTCGGCCACTCCGCAACTTAAAGGCGTATTTCGCGGCGTGGAAGTGGAACTTAAAGATGTAAAAGACGAGGGGATGATAAAGAAAGAAATCGTTATCAATCCGGGTTTTGAAAATTTTAAGCTGGACAAAAAACTTGCGGACAAAACGGCTGATGAGATTGTCGTTGAGGCAGGACTGAAGAAACGCGCCGAACTCGCCAAACTATACGAAGCGGCAGGATCAAATGTTAATCCGCTTATGCTGATTCAAATTCCGGACAGCCGCAAAGGGCTGATTGATAAAAAAGATTCAGTTGTGCAGTTGCTCGGAAAATACGGCATTACTATGGAAAACGGACGGCTGGCGATTTATCTTTCCGACAAGGACAGCAAGATTAATCTTGAAAATATAGAGAAAGATGAAAACGAAGTTGAAGTGATGATTTTCAAACAAGCCATAGCGGTCGGCTGGGATTGTCCGCGCGCCGCAATTTTGGTTTTGTTCCGCGAGTGGAAAAGCATGATATTTTCCATTCAGACAATCGGGCGCATTATGCGTATGCCCGAACATTTTCATTACAAAAATTCAGAACTCAATCTCGGTTATGTTTATACCAGTTTAAGCGACATCGGCATTGCCGAAGATATTGCCAAAGAATACATTACGGTTTTTGAAGGCAAGCGGCGCGATGATTACGAAAATATTGATTTAACTTCCTATCACTCTAAGCGTTTCCGAGAGGAGACCCGCTTGTCGTCCGACTTTGTGCCAATTTTCTTCAAAGCGGCGGACGAATTGAAGCTGAAAAACAAAATTTCGCTCAAACATAGCATTGTAAACACGAAACTTATCGCGAGCGGGAAAATATACGATATTGACAAGCAGATAAAAAGCATTGAGAAGAAAGGCACGCTGGATATTCCTAAAAACGAAGTTGAATTGCAAATGGCTTTTGATTATTTCGCGCGGGAAAATCTTGCGCCTTTTCACCCCGAACTTCGCTCAATAAAGCGCATTAACGATTCAATTTACGGATTTTTTGGCGCAAGCAGAGATGAAGATAAATGGCCTGAAATCCAAGCTATCGTTTTGGCAGAGGAAAATCGCCAAGCCGTGATTGACACAATCAATCGGGCCAAAGAGCTTTATCAGGAAGTCGTTGGCAAGGGCAAACATGAAGTCATCCAAAATGACGAGCCGTGGAATGTGCCAGAAATAATCAATTATAATTTAACTTTTGTAAAAAAGGATTATAAGCGGTCAATTATTCAGCCGTATTACGCCAAAACAAAAGGCACGGATAATCTCTCGCTATTTGAAGAAGACAGCGACATTGAAGTTTCCTTTATTGAGTATCTGGAAAAGGCAAAACAGGTGAAATGGTGGTTTAAAAACGGCAAGCAAGACGGCTCTTATTTTGCCGTGCCTTATTTTGAAAACGGACAGGAAAAGCCGTTTTACATTGATTTTATAGTTATGCTCAACGACGGACGGCTTGGCTTGTTTGATACAAAAGGCGGAATTTACGCCAAAACAGCGAAAGAACGAGCCGAAGGATTGGCGGAATATATTGCGGCAGAAAACAAAAGCAACAAAAAACTATTCGGCGGAATAGTTTTGAAAGACAAGAATAGCTGGCGATATAACGACAACAAAAAATATTCTTACGATCCAAACGATTTGAAGGATTGGAAATTTTTAGATTTATGAGCCAAGAAATACCAACAAACAAATTATCGGTTTATCTTATCAAAGAGGAATACTCCGAGCATAAAGATATTTTGAAAAAGATTGATACGCTTCAATCAAAAGATGTTAATGGAGTTGGCGTTCTTTATTTTGGCGAATCCCACACGTTCAAGCCGTCATGGTTAGATAAATTTTTTGGTTCCGCTTTGGGCGATGATATAAAAAAATTATTTAATGCTTCCTCTAAAGCGATTTTGTTGCCAAAAGTTAAGGTTACAAATGATAAAGAAAGAATATTTGCAATTCCGTTTGGATATGGCTGGACATTCCTTAATCATGGCATTTGGGAAGAACGATTTGGCTTGAAAATAACTTTAAATACCGTTGACCCGAATAACTTACGGCGAATTGACAAGAAAAACATGTCTTCGGTGCCGAAAGATACGAGCGAGCAATTAAGCCGAGAGGGCGTTGCCGCAGATTTCGGAATTGATATTGAGCAGGATTTAATCCAGTCAATCACCGGAAAAACCAAAGAGGAAGGTTTTGGAAAAACTATCACGGGCAAGGATTCATTAAGTTTGTCCGTTAAAGTTGATTTGTCCAACATTAAAGAGTTTTTAAAACAGGCATATAAAAAATATGAAAGCGATGAATACAAAAAAGATTTTGGCTGGATTGACCAAATTTCGGAAGTGAAAGACCCTAAAATAATTGAAAACCTTAACAACGGATTGGTTGATAATATAAAAAACAATAACTTTGATAAAGTATGGATGGCCGTCCCTGAATTAGTTGACTGGGCGGATGTTTCCGGGTTTTCTTACAAAAACGATAAAGATGATCTCAAAGCCGACATACTTTTGGCCGACTTTATTTCCAATTTGCCCGACTCGGAAAAAAATAATTTGACTCTGGATGTTTTCAATAGGCGTATTTATTGTTTCGGCGCAAGTAGCGACGAATTAAAACACCAATGGAAGGCTTTTAACTGCTTGTATTGCGAAATTCAAGATGACAAGGAAAAGAAAACTCATCTTTTGAGCAATGGCAAATGGTATGAGGTAGAAAATGATTTTGCAAAACAGGTAAACGAGGGGTATCAGCAATTAAGAGATAACACCGTTTCAGTTTCATTGCCGGCTTACAAGTGCAAAAACGAAAATGAGTATAACAAGGAAACGGCAAAAAATAACACTGATTTCTGTTGTATGGATAGAGAATTGATCAGTCATGGCGGCGGTTATAGCAAAATAGAATTTTGCGATTTATACACCAAAGATAAAAAAATAATTCATGTAAAGCATTATGGCGGTTCCTCCGTTTTGAGCCATTTATTTTCGCAGGGTGTAGTTTCCGGTGAATTATTGCTTGCCGATAAAGAATTTAGGGAGAAGGTGAACGAAAAACTGCCAAATGGCTACAAGCTCAGTAATCCGAATGATAAACCAAACTCCTCGGATTTTCAGATTATTTTTGGTATAATAAGTTCGTCATCCAAGCCGTTGGAAATACCATTTTTTAGCAAAGTGAGTTTGCGGAACGCAAAAAGAAGATTGGAAACATACGGATATAAGGTTTTATTGCAGAAGATTAGCGCGGAGGAAATAGAAAAAACAAAGAAAAACTAACCCCACCCACCGCCCAATTTGAAATCCCGCCGCCGTCCGAAAAAATCGCTGGGGGTTTCCAGCAGGCGGGCAAAAAGGAAGGGGGTCTGGGGGAAGGAATTTTTGCCCGCCTGCTTTCCGCGCCGAAGGCGCGGCAGGGGTGGGAAGCGGCTCGTCCTTGCGTCAGCAAGGAAGCAAAGCCCGCAAAAATTGATTCCTTAATTGAAAAAGAATTTTGCGCGCGCCCATTAAAAGAAAAAGAAATTTTTGCGGGCTTTGTCCGCCGTCAGGCGGCGAGCCGCTGGGCGGGTTCTGCGCCCGTCAGGGCAGAAAGTTTTGCTCAAAATGGGTTCGCACTTCGTTCAGTAATTGCGACCATTTATTTTTTATAAACAAAGTTTAAAAAAGCCCTCTTATCTGTCACGAGAAGAGGGCTTTGATGTTTTAGCTTTATTGCTTTGAACGTTACGACGGCGTGAAACTCAATTCGACGCGGCGGTTTTTCAATTTACCTTCCGGAGTATTGTTATCGGCGACGGGTTTGGCATCGCCCGCGCCTTTTACTTCCACCTTCATTTTGTCGTTTAGTCCCATTTTCTTGAGCATGCCTAAGGTGTTATTTGCCAGATCCTGAGAATCCTTTAGGGCAGCGGCTTTGCCGCCGGCGATATTAGAATGTCCTTCGATGAGCATGCTGCCGGAAGCGTCTTTGACCTTTGTGAAGAATTCCTTAAGTTTGTCTAAATCTTCCTTAACGATGGTCTCCTTGTTAGGTTCAAAATGGATAATTACTTTGCTTAATTCCGCCGGCTTATTTTCTGTAGCGGGTGGTGCTGCCGAAGGAGCCGTAGAGGGAGGAGGAACTACCACGGGTGAAGGAGCAGGCGCGGGTGCCGGAGCGGGAACAACGATGGTCGCTGCCTGAGGAACGGGAGGAGCGCCATGGGTTCTAATCACAACAATACGGTCGTTGGCGGGCATTTTGGATGATGTCCAGAAATCGCTGCCGTCATCAATATAAAAATCCCATTCAATCTTATCTGAATTGAGCTCCGCGGTCCAAACACAGCAGGCCTCCTGGGATATCTGCGGCCCTTCCTTACCGGTCGCCGCGGCAGGATCGCGCAGGGATAAAATTTCCGCCTTGGTCGGCAGTCTCCAGTCGTTAAAACCACCTTCATTAATGCGCTTTACCGTCTCGATAACATTTTCCGCGGCTATATCGGCGGCTGTATAAATCAGCCATTGCATGCCCGACTTGGAATCAATTATTGTGCCGTTTCTTAAAAGTTGAAAACGCACTATAATGGGACTTTCCAGCACCAGTGGTTGCCTTCCACTAGGCGCGGTGATTTTTCTGGTTACTTTTGATGTCCAGGTATCTGTTTCGAGCGTAATGATGTATTCGGCGGCGGGCGCAAGGCCTGCGATTTTGAATACCCCATCGGTGCCGGTTTTTGTCTGAGGTTGTTTGGCATCCGGTGTGAGCACCACCGGATTAAAAATTACGTTGACTCCGGACAAAGGCTGGTTCTGCCCGTTGACTACTTTACCTTCAACGCTTCCTTCTTTAGCGCCGCCGCAGGCGAATAAAAAGACACTCATTAATAAAAAAATTAACAAGCGGTAAATAATTTTCATATAATCCTCCTTGCCCGGCAAGTTGCTGTTTGCGTTAATGAGCGCAATTATTTGAAGCTGCGTCAAAACGTTTGATAATATTACACAATAATTACAAAATATTCAATACAAAAAAACCCCGTTAATTACCATGAAAAGACGTGTTCAAATGGCCAGGATGGATTCAACTTCTCCGCGTATTTGCGACAATCTTTTTTCGGAAGCAGCCTCAAAACGAAGCACGATTACCGGTTGCGTATTAGATGCTCTAACCAGCGCCCAGCCATCAGGAAAAGGTATTCTCACACCGTCAATATCAACAAGGCCGCGGATATTTTCGTAGTGTTTCCTGATTTTTTCCACAACGGCGACTTTCTTTTCATCCGGGCAGTCAACGCGAATTTCCGGCGTGGCATAAACGCGCGGCACATCAGCAAGCAGCGAACTGATCTTTTCGCCGGAGATGGAAAGAATTTCCAGAAGACGCAGCGCCGCGTAGATAGCGTCATCATAACCGAAATAGCGATCAGCGAAGAAAAAATGGCCGCTCATCTCGCCTCCTAAAACGGCTTTTTCTTCTTTCATTTTGGCTTTGATCAAGGAATGCCCGGCTTTCCACATAATCGCGCGGCCGGAATTCTTTGCGATGTCATCGTAGAGAGTCTGCGAGCATTTAACCTCGCCGATTATTGTGGCTCCGGGTTTTTCCTTAAGGATATAACGGGAAAATAAAATTAGCAGCTTGTCGCCCCAGATAATTTCTCCTTTGTCGGAGATGACGCCCAGGCGGTCCGCATCGCCATCGAAAGCGATACCCAGTTCAGCTTTTTTTTCAGCTACTGTCTCAATAAGCTGGGTCAGATTTTCTTCCACGGTGGGATCGGGAAAATGATTAGGAAACCTTCCGTCCGGCTCGCAATTAAGAGCATTGATGGTGCAGCCGAAGCGCTCTAGAAGAGGCAGGGTAAAATGACCTCCCACGCCGTTTCCGCCGTCGATAACCAGATTGATGCCGCGTTTTATCTTTACATTTTGAAAGAGATATTCCTGATAAGAGTTTGCAATATCTTCCTGAGAAGACGTGGCGCTACCATGAACATAGTCTTCTTTTTCCATTATTTTTTTTAATTCCTGAATTTGCGCGCCGTATATGGTGTCATTGCCGATACATATTTTAAAGCCGTTGAATTCCGGCGGGTTATGGCTTCCGGTAACCATCACGCCGCCGCCGACTTTAAGGTGGCGAATGGAAAAATAAAGCATGGGCGTGGCGCACATGCCGATATCTATTGTAGCCACCCCCGCTTGATTTATGCCTTTTTTTAAAGCAATGGAGAAATCACTCGAGCTTAAACGACAATCTCGCCCGACAGTCATGCATTGAATTTTATATCGGCGGGCATAGGCGCCGATCGCCCGGCCGAGATCAAAGACAAACTCTTCGTGCAAATCCTTGCCGACAAGTCCTCTGACATCATATTCGCGAAATACATGGGGATTAATCATTAAAAAACCTTTTTGCGCTAAAATTGTGTGTATATGGTTATATTTGACATACTAATACTAAGGGAAAAGATAAGACATGTCAAACACAGATATAAAATATGAAAATTAAACGATCATGTTCATCAGGGAGGATGCCCGAGGCAGGATAATATCCGCTTTTGCTTTTTGGAAATCAGCAGCTTGAAAATTACCGGTCAGCACGCCCGCGGTGAAAGTTCCGGCATGCCGCCCCGCTTCTATATCCAAAGGGTGATCACCGACCATAAGCGCGCTGGCCGCATTGCCGCTTGTCTTTTCCAGAGCCGCGCGCAGGTGCAGAGGGTCGGGCTTGACTTTTTCCACGGCGTCGCGGCAAATCACCGCCTCGCAGAAGGATAAAATATCAGGAAACACTGTGAATATTGCCTTCTGACAATTTCTTGATACCACCGCGCTGGATATATCATTTGACGTTAAAAAGGACAAAAGTTCTCTGGTTGAAGGGAAAAGTTCTCCTTTTTGGGCGGCTTGCATCTCCATATTTTCGATGAAATTCATGGACTCTTGCCGAAATTCTTGGGCTTTTTTCGCGGAATCGTTTTTCATCAGGGAAGCCGCGGCTTGGATCGTTTCCAGTATAAAGCCGTCTTGAATAGCGTCCGGCTCAATGCCGTAGGAGGAGATTATTCGCGTAACCTCCTGTCGCATGCGCGCAAAATCAATATTGAGCTTGGCCAGTGTGCCGTCAAAGTCAAAAATTACAGTTTTGATTACGCTGTCTTTAATTTTGAGCGCGGCCATTAACTCAAACGACCTCCCGCCAGGTAACCTTGCGTAATTTCTTTTTTGAGGATTTTGGCGGCGTCGGGAAAAGGAAGACTACGGCCAAAAATAATCGTAAAAAAATTGCTTATAATCTGCAAAGTTGCTCCCCAGAGAATATCGTCATCTCCATCATCGTTTTTGATGACAAAACAGGGAAATCTTACTTGTTCATCGTAGGAATTGTTTCCTATCGGTGTCGTTAGTTGCAACCATGCGTAATTTGTGACGTCAAAGAAATGACTTAGAGGAATTTCCAATATTTTTTCGACTTCATCGCTGGAACGGTATGGAAAATATTTACGCGTGAGGCAAACCACGGGAAAAATAGTTCGTGGAAAAGAGCTGAGCGTATAGGAGGGCAGCGCGCCGAGAAAATCTACATTGAAGGGGTTCAGGCCGATTTCTTCCCATGCTTCGCGCAAGGCGTTGACTAGAAAAAGTTGCACCAGGCGGTACGTTTCCTTATTCCGATGATTCTTTAAAAATCTGCTTTTCGCGTTCGTTACGGGAATGATGCCGCAGCGCAATAATAAACTTAAAAATTTGTCAACGGCCGGATTCAATATGCCGCCCGGACAACTGATGTCACCCGCCTGCGCCACTTTTACGGACCTCTTGATAAGTTGAAAAACGTACTCAAAATTGCCTGCTTTTAATTTTTGATAATGTAGCAATAAAACGACACCCGCTCCGCGACAGGGAGTTCCTTTGGCGTTTAGCCTGGCAATTTGACGGTATTTCTGAGCGAAGTCCAGATCAAGCGCGGATAATCTGGAAAAAATTAACGGCGGCAGCGCGTCTTTTTGATTAAATGGAAATGCGTCCATAAACATAAAATCAGTCGATCATCTGTGCGATTATTTTATGATAAAAACAGCCTCTCGGCGCAATATCGATAAAGCCGCAGTGGCCGCCGTATTTGACGCGAAGGATTTGGAAATATTTATTTGCTGACAATTCTTCAAAATCATCCTGCGGAATGACGGGATCATCTTCAGAGATAAATATTCTTACCGGCAGGCGAAAGTTTTCAAAAAAATCTTTTTTTAAAGTGTAAAGGTTGAAATAGTCGCGGTAAGAAGGAAATTCCGGGAAATAAGGCATCATGGCTTCTGTCAGTTCCATGCAGGTGCGGGCAGTGAGCATTTTGCGAAAATCGTATTTATGAGGGAAAAGCTTCTGTTTTTTTAGCAAAGAGCGTTTCCATTTCTTCAAAAAATAGCGGCGGTAAAAAGCGTAGCGCTCGTCGATGGCCAATGTAGTTTTATAAGGATCAAGCGGCGGGCTGATGGCAAAAACACTCTGTAGAGGTGTATCCGGTAGAGAGGAATATTTGCGGGCGATACGCAGGGCGAAATTGCCGCCCATGGAAAAACCGATAAGGTGAGCAGGTTTCCCGTTGGCCAATTTGCTTAAGGCATGAACGGCATCGAAAGTTTCGTCCAGCAGGGCGCCGTGAAAAAGTCCTTCATTCAGGTGATGAGAATCTCCGTGGTCGCGTAAATTCAGGCGGCAGACAGAATAGCCGCGCTTGTGGAAAAATGCTCCCGCGTCAATCATATACGCGGAGGATGAAGAACCTTCCCAGCCGTGAAGTAAAATAATCAGTCCTTTAGGATTGGCGTGGGGCGTGTAAACGGCCAGGAGTTTTGTTTGGGTACTTGTATCCACGACCAGGGAACGGGAGTTAAGCAGAAAGAATCTTTTGTGGAACACGCGCAATTTTGAGCTGGCCAGGATGGACTGCGTATGCGGATTTCTGATGATTGCCGCCGGCCGAAAGTCCATGTAAGAAACTGTCTGTGTTTTTTTCATAGATGCGCTAAGTATAATAAAAAAGGGCCTGAGCCTGCGCTCAAACCCTCGTTTTTGGTGGCGGTGCAGGGAATTGAACCCCGGACACTACGGATATGAGCCGTATGCTCTAACCAGCTGAGCTACACCGCCTGATATCTACGCTTTGCCAATCCTAAAAGTTTGCCCCAAGGATGTGCGCGTCGCTATATCTAAGAGCGTGATTTTTGTCAATAACTTATTCGGCGGTCTCCAGCTCATAGACAACGATGACGCTTCTGTTTTTGAGCGAAGCGCCCGTGGATAAAACCAAAGCCAGGACAATTTCTGGCTTTCCGTCATTATCCACGTCTTTAAACGCGTAGTCGGCAACGTAGCCGTTGATCTTTTTTGTCCGCCAGTTTTCGATCATTCCCAGGCCGTCCCACTCCAGGTTGTATATTTCACTGGCCGTGAAAAGATTCAGGTTTTTAAACAGGCGCCCGGTTGACGACAGATTCTTGACGATGATGATTTCTTTTTTTCCGTCATTGTTGGTATCAAAAGTCAGAATACGCAGATTGGCATAAAACATTTTCTCGTATTCATCCTGCGGTTTTGTTCTGTCAAAGTTGGTGATCAAATTGTTGCTGCCGCCGTAATGCGTGTCGCTTCTCCAGACAATATCTTCATTGGCGGAAAATCCCAGGGTAAAAACCCTGGTGATGTGCTTGTTGTTTTTTTCCAGAATGCAAAGATAGTCCAGCTCGTCCAGGGCGATAACTTTTTCCCCGCCGCCCGTGCCCAGATCAGCCAAGGTGAGGCCGTAGATGGAAAGACCCACGGGAATTTTCATTTTCTGATCGGGAACATATTTTCCGTTTTTCCAGATAATTTCATAAATTTGCGTGTCAAAAGGCTTGTCCATGCCGAAATCCTGCCCTAAAAGCAGCGGCACTCCGGATGGCGTGTCGATCACGCGCAAAAACCAGCGTATTCCGGAGGCGATTACCTGATACTTGCCGTCTTTGTATTCGATGACGAAGGAGTCAAGCGTTTTGTTGTTTATTGAGGTGACGATAATTTCGGGCACGCCGTTGCGGTTAATATCCGCCACATCGACCGCTATATAATTAAGATGAGCTTTGCCGGAGATTTTCTCAAGAAGCTGCATTTCCGTGTCTTTTTTCTGGTAGATGTAAATATTATGGCGGTCGATGACAACGATTTCGTTTGCGCCGTCATTATTGACATCGCCGATATCCATGCCCTTGAATTCCGTCGGAATCTGCTGGCTCATCCAGAATCCGCGGCGATTGACCGGCTCCGGTGAATTAATATATTCAGTGTTAATGGCGGAAGTCATCGTCCCTCTTTTATTTGTCCTCATGCCGGCGATGATTTGCGCTTCGCGCGAAGTTCCGGGAGGAAGGGGCCGCGATACTGTTTTTTCATCGGGGGAAGAAGGAGCGGGGCTTGTTGCCATTGCGGCCGAAGGGGTTGTTCCCAGAATGTGGGAGACAATCTTTTGGGAAAAATCATTGATTCTGGGCAGCACATCATCGATATTCTGCGATTGAGTGAAAATATTCACATCGGATTTGTTGGCGCTGATATCCGCCAGTTTTCCGTCAATGCTGATGCTGTTGCCGATTTTGGTGATACTGCCCCAGACAACATAGTCTGACTTTAGATTTTTTCCGATGGCGTGGACGTCGGCCAGCGTTAAATCTTTGGCTTTAACCTTCCTCATTTCCGCGAGCGCGAGATTGCCTGCGGTAACGTCGATTTTTCCGGGCACGGCGATGCGTGAGGAGAGCATGTTGGTGATTCCGTCTTTCAGATAATCGATATTATCCGCGCTGTGCGTGGAAAAAGGCAGAACCGTCACGGTGTATTTATCTTTCGCCCAGAGCGAACCTGTTAACAAGAGAATCGCGCCCAGGCAAAAGGCTAATTTCATATATTTTTTCATGATTTTCTCCTTCAATTTTAAATATTTACAGCTAAACCCCGCGAACTTCTAACATTTTCATATTCATAATACAAGATTATTTGCAGCGCGTGCATCTTTCAGGTTTTCAGGGGGATAACATAGAAAAGCACGGCAAAAAAATGGCAGACGCTTCCGGCCAAGACAAAAAAATGCCAGATGGCGTGATTAAAAGGCAGTTTTTTCCATGCGTAAAAAATTGTGCCCAAAGTGTAGGCAAGCCCGCCTACAATGAGCCAGAAAACGGCTCCTTCTGACAGACTCTGGAAAATAGGCTTAATCGCGAAGATGGCGATCCAGCCCATCGCAATATAGGCGAGAGTGGAAAGAATCTTGAAACGATGAATGAAGAATGATTTAAATAAAATTCCCAAAACAGTCATGCCCCAGACGATACCGAAAATGGTCCAGCCCAGCACTCCGCGCACCGCCACCAACATAAAAGGTGTGTAAGTTCCGGCAATAAGTATATAGATGCATGAATGGTCAATGATTTTGAAGATGAATTTTACACGCGGTTTGCGGAAACTGTGGTAAAGGGTCGAGGCCGTGTAGAGCAAAACTAGAGCGAAACCGAAAATAGTACAACTGACGATATGGCGCGCGCCGCCGTATAAACTGGCAAAGACAATAAGCAGCACAAGGGCCGCCAGGCTTAAGAATGCGCCCATGCCATGCGTAATGCTGTTGGCAATTTCTTCCAGCAATGCCAGGGATTTTCTTCGCTGGGCGAGAGTTTCTTCATTCATTTTTGCCATCCATATTTATTCTGATATGTTTTTATTCGTAATTTGTCAATACTTTTCGGGTTTTTGCCGTCAAGGCAAATATTAATTAATCTTGACGCGGCGGTGAAATTCGTAATAAAAAGAAACGAAAACTTACTCATAAATGTCGCATCATCATTATTATTTTAATGAATCCGATGTTGTTTTAAGGAGGTTTGCTTGATACCAAGATATTCTCGGGAAATAATGGAAAAGATATGGAGCCCGCAAAACCGCTATCAGAAGTGGCTGGATGTGGAAATCGCCGCCTGCGAGGCCATGGTCAAATTGGGCAGCGTGCCGCAAAGCGCTCTGGAGAATATCAAACAGAAAGTGTCCATCGATGTGGCGCGGATTGACGAAATCGAAAAAACCACCAAGCACGACGTTATCGCCTTCCTGACGTCACTTACGGAAAAAGTCGGTGAAGACGGGCGCTTCATCCATATGGGCCTGACTTCCTCTGATGTGTTGGATACGTCACTTGCCGTTCTTTTGAAAGAAGCGGCGGAAATTCTACTGGACGATATAGACGCGCTGCTGGCGGTTCTTAAAAAAAAGGCATTGGAGCATAAAAAAACTTTGATGATCGGACGGTCACACGGCATTCACGCCGAGCCGATTACTTTTGGCCTGAAGATGGCGCTTTGGTATCAGGAAATGGAGCGAAACCGCGCGCGCCTGGTCAGAGCCAAGGAGACAGTAAGCTACGGTAAAATTTCCGGCGCGGTGGGCACGTTTTCATTTGTGGACCCGTCTGTGGAAGAATATGTCTGCCAGAAGCTGGGCTTGAAACCGGCGCCTGTTTCTTCGCAAATCGTTCAGCGCGACAGGCATGCGGAATTTTTCACCGCGCTGGCGATTATCGCCTCTTCGCTGGATAAATTTGCGCAGGAAATCCGCCTTTTGCAGAGAACGGAAGTGCGCGAGGCGGAGGAATATTTTTCGCCGGGGCAAAAAGGATCATCGGCCATGCCGCACAAACGCAACCCGGTTCTTTCCGAAAACATATCAGGTCTTGCCCGGTTGATGCGCTCTTACGCTCTTGCCGCGCTGGAAGACGTTGCCCTTTGGCACGAGCGCGATATCAGCCACTCTTCCGTAGAAAGGGTCATCGGGCCGGACGCGACAATTGTTCTGGATTTTATGCTGGCGAGATTCACCAATCTTATGGATAAGCTCGTTGTCTATCCGGAAAGGATGCTTGTCAACCTCAACATGACGCACGGAGTAATTTTTTCACAGATGGTTTTGCTGGCGCTGATCGAAAAAGGAGCCTCCAGAGAAGACGCTTACGCGATTGTGCAGAAAAACGCGATGAAATCATGGCAGGAAGGTCTGGAATTCAAAAAACTTCTCTCCGAAGACGACGTGGTGAAAAAGCATCTGACGCCGAAAGATTTAGATAAAATATTTGATATTAATAATTTTTTGAAAAACCTTGATTTTATTTTTGGACGGGTTTTCGGAAAATAGGTTTATATAAAAAACTTATTTCTCAAGGACCGTGTCTTTTTCGAATTTTTTGAGTGTCTCTGGATAATCAATATTGTAATGCAAGCCGCGGCTTTCTTTGCGCAGGCGGCAGGACTGGACGATCAGTTTAGCCACCATGGTGATGTTGCGCAACTCAATCAAATCTTTCGTCACTTTGTAATTCCAGTAGTACTCGTTGATTTCTTTCTGAATCAGATCGATGCGTCGTTCGGCGCGCTCCAGACGCTTATCGGAACGCACAATGCCCACGTAATTCCACATGCAGCGGCGGATTTCGTCCCAGTTGTTGGTGACCACGATGCTGTCGTCGCTTTCCACGGCGTCACCCGGATCCCAGGGAGGTATGGAAATAGTGCTGAGTTCGGTCTGTCTGAAGGATTTGGCAATTTTGTTAAACACGCGATGCGAGAATACCAGCGCTTCCAAAAGCGAATTACTGGCCAGGCGGTTGGCGCCGTGCAGGCCGGTGCAGGAAACTTCGCCGCAGGCAAAGAGATTATCGATAGATGTTTTGCCCCAATGATCGACGGCGACGCCGCCGCAGATATAGTGCGCCGCAGGCGCGACAGGAATAGGATCCACGGCAATATCGATGCCGAACTCTATACATTTTTCGTAGATATTCGGAAAGCGTTGCTTCAGAAAATCCCGGTCGCGGTGAGTAATGTCCAAAAGGACATATTCATCACCGGATTTCTTTATTTCCGTATCGATGGCTTTGGCCACGATATCGCGCGGGGCAAGACTCTTCATGGGGTGGTATTTTTCCATGAATGTCGCGCCGCTTTTCAACTTGAGAATGCCCCCTTCGCCGCGCACCGCCTCGCTGATGAGAAATGCCTTGGCCTCGGGATGGAAAAGACATGTCGGGTGAAACTGGATAAATTCCATGTTGGCGATTTTTGCGCCCGCGCGGTAAGCCATGGCCACACCGTCGCCGGTGGCGATATCCGGGTTGGTCGTGATCAGATAAACTTTACCCGCGCCGCCGGTGGAAAGAATTGTGTATTTGGCGCGATAGGTGCGAACGACGTCCGCGTCAATATCCAGCACATAGGCGCCCAGGCAGTTAACCGTGCGCCCGTCGGCGTCTTTCTGCAGAATCAGATCAATCGCGATATGGTTTTCGTATATCTGAACATTTTTTAGAAGGGCTATTTTTTCATGCAGGGCGCGTTCGATTTCCCGTCCCGTGAGGTCCTTGGCGTGCAGAATGCGCCGGTGATGATGGCCTCCCTCCTGACCTAAGTCATAGGGGTAGGGAGGTATTTCCGATTTGGTGAATTCCACGCCCCATTCCACCAGCTCCCGTATGCGCGGCGGCGCTTCCTTGACGACAAATTCCACCACGTCTTTGTGGCAAAGCCCCGCGCCGCAGATAAGCGTGTCATTGATATGCTCTTCGAAACTGTCGGTTTTATCGGTAACGGCGGCGATGCCGCCCTGCGCGTAATTGGTATTGGATTCGGATTTTTCTTTTTTGGTTACAATGGCGACGTTGCCTAAAGTTGCCGCTTTTATTGCCAGGCTAAGGCCCGCGATGCCGCTGCCGATAATCAGAAAATCAGTTTTTAATTCCATGGAAGCTGCCGACAATTCCCAAACGTAAAAGTTTGTTTACAAAACGCCGTTGCTTTTATATAAAGATTTTAAGTTTTTAGCAAAGAAAAATATTCGGGATTAAATTGATAGTTTTAGGAATAGAATCATCATGTGACGAGACGGCCGCCGCGGTAGTCAGCGACGGCAAAATGCTTTCCAACGTGATTGCCTCACAGATTAAGGATCACAGCCCCTACGGCGGCGTGGTTCCGGAAATTGCCTCGCGCAAGCATATTGAAGCGATTGTTCCGGTGATTAAAAAAGCCTTATCTGAGGCCGGTTTACAGATGAGAGATATAGAGGGGGTTGCCGTAACCCGCGGACCGGGGTTGGTCGGTTCGCTTCTCATCGGATTGTCTGCGGCCAAAGCGCTTGCTTATGCGCTGGATATTCCGCTGGTCGGGATAAATCATCTAGAGGGGCACATCGCGGCGATTTTTCTTGCCGAGAAAAGGCCAGTCTTTCCTTTTATTGCGCTGGTTGTTTCCGGAGGGCACACAAGCATTTATCTGGCAAAGGATCATCAAACTTATTCCCTGCTAGGGCAGACGCGTGATGACGCGGCGGGAGAGGCCTTCGACAAGGCGGCCAAAATGTTAAATCTCGGTTACCCGGGCGGGGTGGTGATTGATAAACTCGCCAAAAACGGCAATCCGCAGGCGTTTGCTTTTCCACGCGCGATGAAGGATTCCCCCGATTTCAGCTTCAGCGGTCTCAAAACATCTTTGCTGATCATGCTCAAAAAGCGGGGCAGGAACTTTACCGATGAGGAGCTTCCTGATGTAGCGGCAAGCTATCAGGAAGCGATTGTGGATGTTCTTATTGAAAAGACGCTGCAAGCCGCGAAAGACAATAACATAGATCGAGTTGTTGTTTGCGGCGGCGTGGCGGCCAACAGCCGCCTGCGGGAAAAATTTAGTAAGGCCGCCACTGAGCGCAGCGTTGATTTATTCATTCCGCCCATGATTCTCTGTACCGACAACGCGGCCATGGTCGCGGCCATCGGCGAGGTTTTATTGAAAAATGGTCGGCATGACGTTCTGGATTTGAATGCTGTTTCGCGCTGGCCGCTGAGCGAGTAACCATAAAGAATGTTTTTTTGTCATCGCGAGGAGTCCGCTGATCGCGGACGACGTGGCGATCTTTAAAGGTATGAGATTGCTTCGCTTCGCTCGCAATGACATTTATGCTTGTCATGGCGAGGAGTATTACGACGAAGCCATCTCAGAGAGTTGCCTCGCTTTGATCGGGACAAGGCTTAGTTGCTTCGCTCATAATGATCCGTTTGCGTTTATTTAAAGCTCAAGCCCGATAAATACTCTGGAATCATAGTATATTTATGACTACGCCAAAAGAAATAATTCGCCAGCACGGCATCAGACCGCGAAAGAAATTAGGTCAGTCGTTTCTTCTGGATAAAAATATTATCCAAAAGATAGCCGCAGTCGCGGATATATCCAAAGATGATTTGGTGCTGGAGATAGGCTCCGGCATTGGTGTGCTGACCGAAGAGTTCGCGGCCAAAGCCCGCCGCTTAATCGCGGTGGAGCTTGATGAAAAATTATCTGAATTATTAAAAGACAAGCTGGCGCGATATGATAATGTGGAAATATACAACACTGATATACTGAAATTTGATTTTGGCTCCTTGTCAGATAAATATAAAACAAAAATTAAAGTCGTGGGCAATGTTCCCTATAATATCTCCAGCCCGCTGATTTTTTATTTGTTATCATATCGTCGCGCAATAAGAGATTTTGTCTTGATGCTGCAGAAAGAGGTTGTGGAGAGGCTGGTTGCCGCGCCGGTCAATAAGAGCTACGGCGTGCCTTCGGTGATTCTGCAGATGTTTGCCGAGGTGGAAAAAGTGCTGGATGTCCCCGCAACGTGTTTTTACCCGCAGCCCAAGGTCGAATCGGCCGTGATAAAGAGTGCATTTCGTGAAAAGCCTTTGGTTGCGTTGGCTGATGAAGAATTTTTTATCAAATTAGTCAGAGCCTCGTTCGCGCAGCGGCGCAAAATGCTCATGAACAATTTAAAATCATCAACATTATTTTCCAGCTGGACGGAGGAAAAATTAAAAAACGCGCTGGGCATAGCGAGCATTGATGGCAAAAGGAGGGCGGAAACGCTATCGGTTGAAGAATTCGGCTATTTGGCAAATATCTTAAAAACAAAAGAGCTAGATGGCTGATTTTCGCAAAAAGAAGTTGACTCTTCTTTCTGATATTAATAAATCCCATAAAAAATATAAATAAATGAAAAACAAATATTTATATATTGAAACTTTCGGTTGCCAGATGAATGTGCATGACTCCGAGCAGATGGCGGCGCTAATGAAGGAAAGCGGTTACCAGCCGACCGAATATCCGGAAAAAGCCGACTTGATTTTGTTCAACACCTGCTCGATCCGGGAAAAAGCCGAGCAGAAAGCTTTCAGCGAGCTTGGTAGAATCTTAAGGCTCAAAAAAAGGCATCCGAAGTTGATTATCGGTTTTGGCGGTTGTCTGGCGCAGCATCTGGGGACGCATGTTTATCATCGCGCGGCTGAGGTGGATTTTGTTTTCGGGACGCACAACATTCATCTGCTGCCCGAAATGGTTGCCGCGGTGGAAAAGAAGCGCCGGCGAATCACGCAGATCGATTTTCATAAACAATTGCCTTCGGTCAATATCTTTGCGCCGCCGCCAAAAGATGCTGTGAGCGCTTTTGTCACAATTATGCACGGCTGCAACAATTTTTGCGCTTATTGCGTTGTTCCTTTTTTAAGAGGGCCGGAAGTCAGCCGTACGCCGGAAGATATTATCGAAGAAATAAAAAGACTCACCGATTACGGTATCAGGGAAGTTACTCTGCTGGGTCAGAATGTGAATTCCTACGGAAAAACACTGAATACAGAAATGAATTTTACTTCTCTCATTAAGAAGGTGGGACAGATCGACGGAATTCAAAGAATTCGCTTTACCACATCGCACCCCAAGGATTTATCCGAAGAACTGATTAACTGTTTTGCCGCAGAGAAGAAATTATGCGAGCATATTCATCTGCCGGTGCAATCCGGGTCAAACAAGATACTCAAGCTCATGAACCGCGGCTACACGGTTGAGGATTATCTGGGGAAGGTGGCACGTCTGCGACAGGTTTGCCCGCAGATAAGCATCACCTCGGATATCATTGTGGGTTTCCCGCAGGAAAGTGAAAAAGACTATCAAGAAACCATTGACATGATGGGAAAAATCAGGTTTGATTCAGTATTTTCCTTCAAGTATTCCGAGCGTATAGGCACGGCGGCGCGGAAATTGGAGGGTAAAATTGAAGAGAAGGAAAAGCAACGGCGCCTAAAAGCATTGCAATCTTTGCAGGATGAATATACCCTTCATAAAAACAAGAATTTGGAGGGATGCTCTCAGGAAGTATTAGTTGAGGGAGAAAGTAAAAATTCCCGCCACGATATGACGGGAAGAACCCGTGCGTGGAAAATAGTAAATTTCCGGGGAAAGCCGGATTTGAAAGGCGAGCTGGTGGAATTGAAAATAACGAAAGCTTATTTGCATTCCCTGCGAGGAGAGCTCGTTTAAACAGGATGGGAGGTTGGTAATGCTTATTGAAATGAAAGTATCAGGATTAACCATTGATCCTGTTACCAATACGCCTATTGTTATCTTGAAAAGCAAGCAGGAAAACAAGGCCATCCCCATCTGGATAGGGCTTTTTGAGGCCAGCGCCATCGCCACGGAACTGGAGAAAATAGTTTTTTCCCGGCCGATGACGCATGATTTGTTCAGCGAATGTCTGAAAGCGCTCCATGTAACGATCACTAAAATTGTCATCGAAGATATCCGCAACAATACTTTCTTTGCCAACATATATCTTAACCGAGAAGGCCAAGATTATGTCATTGATGCCCGGCCCAGTGACGCCATTGCTTTGGCGCTGCGCGGCGGCGCGCAGATATTTGTCAATGAGATTGTACTGGAGAAATCCCGCGCCATCGATTTCGGCATAAAATTAACTGATTTGGACAAACAAAAAGAAGATAAGGTGAGAGAGTTTTTGGAAAATCTATCCGCGGAGGATTTCGGCAAATATAAGATGTAAAAGCTATGGAAAACCTCATAAGGGATTTTCAGACATACCTGGAAGTGGAGCGAAACGTATCAGCGCACACGAAAAATGCTTATCTTGCCGATCTTCAGGAGTTTGTACACTTTCTTCAAAAAAGCGGTTTGATAAAAAATGCTAATGAAGCGGCCGAAGCGCAGGCGGAATCGATCAGGGCTTTTTTGGGGTATTTATACCGGCAAAAGGTAAAAAAAGTCACCGTTAACCGTAAAATATCCTCCCTGCGGGCTTTTTATAAGTTTCTGATGCGCCAGGGAAAAATAAAAAAAAATCCCGCCAACATGGTGCAGACACCGAAAACAGAAAAATACATGCCTGTTTTTTTATCGGTGGACGAGGCTTTCGAACTATTAAACAACGCGGGTGATGGGAAGTATCCGGATTCGCGCACCCAGGCGATGATGGAACTTTTTTATTCATGCGGCTTGCGTTTGAGCGAGCTTGTCGCGCTCAACGTGACGGATATTGATTTTAATCAGCGGCTGGTTAAAGTCCGGGGTAAGGGGAAAAAAGAAAGAATTGTTCCCGTGGGCAAGACTGCCCTGCAATGCCTGGGTAAGTATCTGGAAGATTCGCGCACGCTGCGTAAGAGATTGGTCGGCAGCGTATTTGAAGAGCCGCTTTTTCTGAATGCGCGCGGCCAGAGAATTACGACCAGGAGTATTGCCCGCTCCCTGGATGATGCGGCGGCAAAGAGCGCGCTGGGGCGAAAAATCAGCCCACATGCGCTGCGGCACAGTTTTGCCACGCATTTGTTGAATGCGGGAGCGGATTTGCGCGCGATTCAGGAATTGCTCGGCCACAGGAGCCTTTCCACGACGCAGAAATATACAGCGGTAAACATTAACCGGCTGATGGAAATTTACGATAAAGCTCATCCGCGTGCCAAGGGCAAATAAAATCTTTCTCATGGTGATGATATGGATAAAAAAAGTATAAATATTAAAAGCACCACGATCCTGGCGGTGAAGCACAAAGGTAAAATCACTGTCGCCGGTGACGGCCAGGTCACGCTGGATACGACGATTCTGAAGCGCGGCGCCCGCAAGGTAAGGCGGCTGTATAATAATGAAGTTATTGTCGGTTTCGCCGGCGCCACGGCGGACGCCTTCACGCTCTTTGACCGTTTTGACCAGAAGCTCGAGCAGTATAACGGGAACCTGCTGCGTGCCGCGGTAGAGCTGACCAAAGACTGGCGCACCGACCGCATTTTGCGGCATCTCGAAGCGCTGATGATTGCTGTTAATAAAAATCATTCGCTGATTATTTCCGGTAACGGCGATGTTATTGAATCGGATGATGATGTTATGGCTATCGGTTCCGGTGGCCCGTACGCGCAGGCGGCCGCGCGCGCGCTGGTGCGACATTCCGATTTAACTTCATCGGAAATCGCCAGAGAAGCGATGAAAATCGCCGCGGAGATTTGTATTTATACCAATGATAATTTAACGCTGGAAGAAATAGACAGCGAAGAAGACAATAAAGAGAAGAAAAACTCTAAAGACAAGAGGTGAAAAGTTTATTTTATGTCTGAAAAAGGTTTGAAGCCCAGGGAGATAGTCGAGCGGCTTGATCAACATATCATCGGCCAGTCCGAGGCCAAACGCGCCGTGGCCATTGCCCTGCGCAACAGGTGGCGCAGGCAAAATGTTCCGGCGGAGCTGGCGGATGAAATATCGCCGAAAAATATCATCATGATCGGGCCGACCGGCGTGGGCAAGACCGAAATCGCGCGTCGTCTGGCTAAGCTGGACAATTCTCCTTTTATCAAGGTGGAGGCTTCAAAGTTTACGGAAGTGGGTTATGTCGGACGTGATGTGGAATCGATTGTCCGCGATCTGGTGGAAATATCCGTGAACATGGTCAAAATGCAGGAACAGGAAAATGTGCGCGCGCAGGCCGCGGAAATCGCTGAAGAAAAAATGCTGGATTTGTTGCTTCCGGCAAGGCCTGTCGAGAAAAAAGTAGGCGATATGCTGGAAGATACCGATGGCCGGCAGAGCGTGGCGTACCGCAAGGAGGAGGATGCGCAGAGTGTTGACACGACAAGAGAAAAATTAAGGCAATTGCTCAAGGCGGGCAAGCTTGATCACCGCATGGTTGAGCTGGAAGTGACGGAAGCGCGCAGTGGTCCGATGATTGAAATATTTTCCGCCGCGGGTATGGATGACATGGGCATGAACATCCGCGACATGCTGGGCAATGTGTTTCCGCAAAGAAAAAAGAAAAAGACGCTGAAAGTGCCCGAGGCGATGCAGGTGCTGGCCGAAGATGAGGCGCAAAAACTTATCGACATGGATAAAGTGACCAAAACAGCGCTGGAAAGGGTGGAGCAATCAGGCATTGTCTTTCTGGATGAAATTGATAAGATTGTCGGCAGCGATTCACCACGCGGGCCCGATGTTTCCCGCGAGGGCGTGCAAAGAGATCTGCTGCCGATCGTGGAAGGATGCGGAGTCAATACCCGTTACGGCATGGTCAAGACCGACCACATCCTCTTTATTGCCGCCGGCGCTTTCAGTTCCTCGAAACCTTCGGATTTGATTCCGGAACTGCAGGGGCGCTTTCCGATCCGCGTCGAGCTTGATTCGCTGGGCAAGGAAGAATTTATCAGGATACTTACCGAGCCGAACAACGCGCTGGTAAAACAATACATGGAAATGCTCGCGACGGAAGGGGTCAAGCTGACTTTTACCAAAGAAGCGATTGCCGCGATTGCGGAGATAGCCACGATGGTAAATGAAAGAACGGAAAATATCGGCGCGCGCCGCCTTTACACGATCATGGAGAAATTGCTTGATGATATTTCCTTTGACGCGCCGGATATGAAAAACAAAGAAGTAAAAATTGACGACAAAACGGTGGAAAAGAAACTCGAAGATATTATTGAAGACGAAGATTTGAGCCGATATATCTTATAAGCGGAGTTGTGATGATGGATAATATACAGGATTCGATGCAACGGGCGGATATTCTGCTGGAAGCCCTGCCTTACATCCGGCGTTTTTACAACAAAACAATCGTCATCAAATACGGTGGGCACGCCATGGTGGATGACGAGCTCAAAGACAAGTTCGCCAAAGACGTTGTCATGATGAAATACATCGGCATCAATCCCGTTGTTGTGCACGGCGGCGGACCGCAGATCGGCGATTTTCTGAAAAAGCTGGGCAAGGAATCAAAATTTGTCCAGGGGATGCGCATTACCGATAAAGAGACGATGGATATCGTGGAAATGGTTTTAGTCGGTAAAGTCAATAAGGAAATCGTCGGATTGATAAATAACCACGGCGGCAAAGCCGTGGGCTTAAGCGGCAAGGACGGCAATTTAATCGTCGCGGAGAAATACCTCTTAAGCGAAGAAAAAGCCAAACATACGCCGCCGGAAATTATCGACATCGGCCTGGTGGGTAAAGTTGTGGCGATAAACGCGCAGCTTATTTCCTCTGTGGCGCAAAACGGTTTTATTCCGATTATCGCGCCCACCGGCATCGGCGAACAGGGCGAAACCTACAATATCAATGCCGATATTGTCGCCGGGGAAATCGCCGCAGCGTTGCAGGCGGAAAAATTGCTGCTTTTAACCGATGTGCCGGGCGTCATGGATCAGAATAAGAAGTTGATTAATACAATGAATTCTAAAAAGGTGCAAAAACTGATTGACGACGGCGTGGTCGAAGGCGGCATGTATCCCAAGGTGAAATGCTGTCTGAAAGCGCTCAAAGGCGGCGTGAAAAAAGCGCATATTGTTGACGGTCGCCTTAAGCATGCAATCTTACTGGAAGTGTTCACCGATAAAGGAATCGGCACGGAAATAGCGATCTGATATAAGGAAGCGGGTAAAAATGATTGAGCAGGAAATAAAAGCGCTGGCCGATGAAAATATCATGCAGACCTACAAACGGTTCCCCTTGGTGCTGGCCAAAGGAAAGGGGCAGAAAGTTTGGGATGCAAACGGAAAAGAATATCTTGATTTTGTAGCCGGAATCGCCGTGTGCAACCTGGGTCATTCTCATCCCGGTGTGATTGCCGCGCTGAATGATCAACTGGAAAAGTTAACGCATGTTTCCAATCTGTACTATACAGAGCCACAGGCGCGGCTGGCCAAGCTGCTGGTGGATAATTCGTTTGCTGACAAGGTTTTTTTCTGCAACAGCGGCGCGGAAGCAAACGAGGCGGCCATCAAGCTGGCGCGCAAATACGCGCATGAAAAGCTGGGGGACGACAAGTTTGAGCTTATCACGATGAAGGATTCTTTTCACGGCCGCACCATGGCTACGATAACCGCCACGGGACAGGAAAAATTCCAGTTTGGTTTCACGCCGCTTCTGGAAGGATTTACTTACGTGCCTTTCAATGACTTGAGCGCTTTGGAAAAAGCGATTAATAAAAAAACCTGCGGCGTGATGGTTGAGCCGATTCAGGGTGAGGGAGGGGTTAATATTCCCGATGATAAATATCTGCAGGGCATCCGCGCGATCTGCGACCGGCACAACATCTTGCTTATTGTTGACGAAGTGCAGACGGGGATAGGGCGTACCGGAAAAATGTTCGCGTATGAGCATGCGGGGATAGAGCCGGATATCATGACGCTGGCCAAAGCGCTGGGCAATGGTTTTCCGGTCGGCGCGATGCTGGCGAAGAATAAAATCTCCCAGGTATTCACGCCTGGTAATCATGCCTCCACATTCGGCGGCAACCCCCTGGCCATGTCGGCGGCGCTGGCCACGTTGCAGATTATGCTTAAGGAAAATATTTTGGAAAACTCCCGCAAAGTGGGAGAATACTTTTTAGCGCAGTTAAAGAAACTTAAAGAAAAACACGGCATAATAAAAGATGTCCGGGGAAAAGGTTTGATGCTGGCCGCGACTCTTGATATGGAAGCGGCGGATATTGTCCAAAAATGCATGCAACAGGGGCTGCTCATCAACAGCGCGGGAGGCAAAACGCTGCGTTTCGTCCCGCCTTTGATTATTGCCAAGAAGGATGTAGATCAGGCGATGGCTATTCTTGATAAAGCTTTGGAGGGCCAATGAAGAAAGACTTGCTCAGCATTCATGATTTGGCGCCGGATGATTTTGACTTAATCTGGGAGAAGGCCGCAAAGCTCAAAAAAGATTTAAAGGAAGGGCGGCCACACGCTTCGTTGCGGGGAAAAACGCTCGGGATGATTTTTGACAAATCGTCGACCCGGACGCGTATTTCCTTTGAGGTTGGCATGTACCAGTTAGGCGGCATCGCGCTTTTTTTGAGTTCGCGCGACACGCAAATCGGGCGCGGCGAAACTATCGCGGATACGGCGCGCATGGCGTCAGTTTATCTCAACGGCATCATGATCCGTACTTTTGCTCAGGAGGCGGTGGAAGAATTTGCACGATTTGCGTCTATTCCGGTGATTAACGGACTGACGGATCTTTTGCATCCCTGTCAGATATTGAGTGATTTATTCACCATCAAAGAGAAAAAGGGTTCATATGCAGGAATAAAAGTGGCTTACATAGGTGACGGAAATAATGTTGCCAATTCCTGGATTGAAGCGGCTGCCAAACTGCCTTTTGAACTGGCGCTTGCCTGCCCGGAAGGATATGATCCGGACAAAAACGTTATAGCCAAGGCCGTGCCGGAGGCTAAAAAAATAATTAAAATTCACCGCGAACCGGCCGTTGCCGCGAAAGACGCGGATATTCTTTATACGGATGTCTGGGCGAGCATGGGACAGGAAGCGGAAAATGAGCAAAGGAAAAAAGTTTTTAAAAACTTTCAGATAAACGCGCAGGTGCTTAAAGAAGCGAGAAAAGACGCTATGGTCATGCATTGCCTGCCGGCGCACCGGGGCGAAGAAATAACTGCAGATGTGCTGGAGGGGCCGCAGTCTATCGTCATAGATCAGGCGGAAAATCGCCTGCATGTGCAGAAAGCGATTCTGGAGATACTTTTATAGGAGGGAATGATAAATTGTCTGCAAAAGTAAAGAAAGTGGTTTTGGCTTATTCGGGCGGACTGGATACATCGGTTATTGTCCGCTGGCTGATTGATACTTACGGCTGCGAGGTTGTCTGCTTTGCGGCGGATCTGGGGCAGAAAGAGGAGCTGACCGGATTGAAAAAGAAGGCGATAAATACCGGCGCCAGTAAAATTTATATCGAAGACCTGAGAGAAGAATTCGCCCGTGATTTCGTTTTTCCGGCGCTGCGCGCCAACGCGATATATGAAGGAACGTATCTTCTTGGTACGTCACTGGCTCGTCCGTTGATTGCGAAAAAGCAAATAGAGATTGCCAAAAAGGAAAAGGCCGATGCCGTGGCGCACGGCGCTACCGGAAAAGGAAACGATCAGGTGCGTTTCGAGCTCACCTACATCGCTTTGAATCCGTCCATAAAAATTATCTCGCCATGGAAGGATGAAAAATGGAATTTGAATTCCCGGGAACTTATGATTGATTATGCCGAAAAGCACAAAATTCCCGTGCCTTTAACTAAGGCAAAACCTTACAGCTCCGACCGCAACCTTCTGCATATTTCGCATGAAGGGGGCATTTTGGAAGACCCCTGGGCGGAGCCGCCGGAAGATATTTTTGTTTTGACCAAATCGCCGGAAAAGGCTCCGGATAAACCGACATATGTGGAAATAGATTTTGTAAAAGGCAATCCTGTGGCGGTTAACGGGAAAAAAATGTCGCCGGCTGTTCTTATGGACAAAATCAACCAAATCGCCGGTGAAAATGGCGTGGGGCGCGTGGACTTGGTGGAGAACCGTTTCGTGGGGATGAAATCCCGCGGTGTTTATGAAACACCCGGTGGAACTGTTTTATGGGCGGCACACCGCGCGGTGGAATCGGTGACGATGGACCGGGAAGTCATGCTCATGCGCGACTGTCTGATTCCCAAATACGCTCAGCTGGTCTATAATGGCTTCTGGTACTCCCCGGAGATGGAAACACTGCAGGCGTATATCGACGCGACACAGGTCAATGTTACCGGCACGGCCCGAATGAAATTGTATAAAGGAAGCTGCTTTGTTGTCGGCCGAAAAGCGCCGCAGTCGCTTTATAACGAAGATTTTGCCACCTTTGATAAGGATCAGGTATACAACCAGATGGACGCGATCGGATTTATCAAGCTCAACGGGCTGCGCCTGAAAATACGCAGTTTGCTAAAAATTAAAAGCGGCAAAAAATAAATCACGGGGACAAAATCATGGCCCAAACAAAAAAACCATGGGGCGGGCGTTTTCAAAAAGCGACGGCCCAAGACGTGGAAAAGTTTACCTCTTCTCTGCATTTCGATTGCCGTCTTTATCCGTATGATATTAAAGGCTCCATCGCGCACGCGCAGATGCTGGCCGCGCAGGGAATAATATCGCGTGCTGAGGCGAATAAAATCTGCGCGCGACTGAAGGTCATTTTGCGTGATCTGGAAAAAGGCAAAATCAAATTTGACCCGGCTGATGAAGATATCCACATGGCCATCGAGCGGGAATTGACCAGGCGCGTAGGAGCTGCAGGCGGCAAACTGCATACAGCAAGGAGCCGCAATGACCAGATTGTTCTGGATATGCGCCTGTTTCTGCGTGAAAAGACACAAGAAATTATTGGGCTTATTTCATCGCTGCGGAAACTATTGGTGAAATTGGCAAAGGAGCATGCAAATACCATCATGCCCGGCTACACGCATTTGCAGAAAGCCCAGCCGGTGCTCCTGGCGCATTATCTTCTGGCTTTTTACGAGATGTTTTCCCGCGACGCGGCGCGTTTTGCCGACGGCAAAAAAAGAATAGATGTATCGCCTTTGGGCGCGGCGGCGCTGGCGGGAACAGGCCTGCCCATCGACAGGAGAAAAACAGCGAAAACTTTGAAATTTCCCGAAGTCAGCAAAAACAGCATGGATACGGTAGCCGACCGCGATTTTGTCGCCGAATTCATTTTTGCCTGCGCGGTTACGATGATGCATTTGAGCCGCTTTTGCGAGGATCTGGTGTTGTGGTCATCGGAAGAATTCGGTTTCGCGGAAATTTCCGATGCCTATACAACTGGCAGCTCAATTATGCCGCAGAAGAAAAATCCTGATATAGCCGAACTTGTCCGGGGGAAAACAGCTAGAGTTTATGGAGATCTGGTCTCGATAATGACGCTGCTCAAAGGACTGCCCATGACTTACAACCGTGATTTGCAGGAGGATAAGGAGCCTCTGTTTGACGCGGTGGACACAATAAAAAATTGCCTGATAATCTTCACGCAAATGCTGGCCAACACGAAATTCAACAGGGAAAAGATGCGCGCCGCGCTGGATGAAAGTTTCTGCGCGGCCACCGATATCGCGGAATATCTGGTAAATAAAGGCGTTCCTTTCCGGCAGGCGCATGAAATCGTCGGCAAAATTGTGGCCGAGTGCCTGAAATATGAAAAAAAGCTGGAGGAATTAACGCTTGCCGATTATCAAAAATTTTACCGGGGATTTTCTTCCGATATCCATGATATTATCAAAGTGGAAAAAGTGATCAACGCGCGCGAGCACGCGGGAGGAACAGCGACTGGCGCCGTATGGGAAAGGATAAGAGAAATTGAAAAGTCCAAAAAGTAAAAAACTTGTTGTCGTCACAGCGCTAATTATTTTAGCCGGATGCGGGATTAAAAATAATCCTGTTCCCTCCGTGTCAATGGTTGATTACCGTCCGCTGGTGGGCAATATCTTGGCAGCTCCTCAGGATGACGCTGTTGTGCTGAGTTGGGAACTCAATGATAAAAAAGGCGCCATTAGAAATATCTATGTTGAAAGAAGCCAGCCGGGAACGTCCGGAAACGAATGTCCGGGCTGCCCTCAAACGTTTGAAAGAATGGGGCAACTGCGGATAGAGCGCCTATTATTGACGAGAGAACAACTGAAGCAAATGAGTTTTACGGATAAGAAGGTGGAAAAAGGCAAAACTTACAATTATCGGCTCATCCTTTGCGATGAGGCGGATGTTTGTCAGGATAAACCTGCGGCCCAAATAACCTTTAATTAAAGGAGCTTTATATGTTCAGGGGAGCGATTGTCGCTATTGTTACGCCTTTTAAAAACGGCAAGGTCGATGAAGAGGCGTTGCGTGAATTGATTGAATTTCAGATTGCCAACGGAACGGATGGTATTGTTCCCTGCGGCACTACCGGGGAATCCAGCACCCTTTCCCATGAAGAACACGACAGAGTTATTGAAATTACCATTGACGCCGTAAAAAAGCGCGTGCCGGTTATTGCTGGTACGGGTTCAAACAGCACCGATGAAGCGCTGCGCCTGACGCAGCACGCCTATAAAGCGGGAGCGGATGGCGCGTTGATCGTCTGTCCTTATTATAACCGTCCGACACAGGAGGGATTGTATCAGCACTTTAAGAAGATTGCGGAGAATGTTCCTATTCCCATTGTTCCATATAACATTCCCAGTCGCACCGGCGTTAATCTCCTGCCGCCCATGGTGGCAAAGCTGGCGAAAATAAAAAATATTGTCGGCATTAAAGAGGCATCCGGCTCGCTTAAGCAAATGGGCGATATCATCGAATCGTGCCCGGCGGATTTCGCCGTGCTGTCCGGCGATGATAATTTCACGCTGCCGCTTTTGGCGATTGGCGGCGCGGGAGTGATTTCCGTCGCCTCCAATGTTGTGCCCGCGGATATGGCCGGACTGGTGGATGCTTTTGCCGCCGGAGATATTAAAAAATCAAAATCATTGCATTACAAGATGTCGGCGTTGATGGAGGCGCTTTTTATTGAGGTCAATCCCATCCCGGTGAAAGCCGCGCTGGCCATGATGGGGAAAATCAAGGAAGAATACAGACTGCCTCTTTGCAAAATGGCGGATGCCAACCGGGAAAAGCTGAAAAAAGTGCTGACCGATTACGGCCTGATTTAATTATTTTTATAATGATCATCAACAAGGAGATAATTTGTCATGGTTAAAGCTGTTGTTACCGGCGCCGGCGGAAGAATGGGTGGAAGAATCATCAGCCTGATCGCCCCTCTTTCGGATATAAAAGTTGTCGCCGCGGTGGAAGTCGCCCGCCATCCGATTGTGGGCCGTGATGTCGGCCAGGCTCTTGGCCTGGGCCAAACGGGAATATTGGTCTGCGATAAATTAGCTGACTGCATCGAGCAGGCCGATGTGGTGATTGATTTTACCAATCACGAAGCTTCGCTGCGCTATCTGAAAATAGCGGGAGAAAACAAACGCGCCATTGTTATCGGCTCTACCGGATTCACTTCCGAAGAGATGAAGGAAGTAAAGGAGCTGGCAAAGAACGCGCGTTGTGTTCTTTCCCCCAACATGAGCGTGGGTGTAAACGTGCTCTGGAAGGTGCTGGAAGAATGCTCCGGCATTCTGGGCGATGATTATGATGTGGAAATAATTGAGGCCCATCATCATCTGAAAAAAGACGCGCCCAGCGGGACGGCCATGTATATGGCGCAAATCATTGCCGATAAGTTAGGCCGTGATCTGGAGAAAGACGCTGTTTATACGCGGCGCGGCATGATTGGCGAAAGGACGAAAAGGGAAATAGGCATCCAGACCATTCGCGCGGGAGATATTGTCGGCGAGCATACGGTGATTTTTGGCGGCGTGGGAGAAAGGCTGGAGTTTATTCACCGGGCGCAAAGCAGAGATAATTTTGCCAAAGGCGCGATTCGCGCGGCCAAGTGGATTGTCAACCAGAAAAACGGTCTGTATGATATGCAGGATGTCTTAGGCCTGCGCCGAAGATAATTCTTTTAACATTGCAACGCATCATCTGCCATATAGGAATTGGCTCCAATATAGGAGATGCTTTACAAAATTGCCAACGTGCTGTAGAAGAAATTTGTCATATTGAAACAGTGTCGCTGATTGCTCATTCGTCCTTTTACCGGACGGAGCCGATAGGAGATATAGATCAGGATTATTTTGTAAACGCGGCGGTGGAGATTGCCACCACTCTTCAAGCGCGGGAGTTATTAAAAGCGCTGGAGGCAGTTGAAAGAAAAATGGGTCGGGTCAGAATGCTAAAAGGAGGCCCGCGGATAATTGATTTGGATATTCTGTTTTACGGTCAGGCCGTGATTAATGAAGGGGATTTAGTGATTCCTCACCCGGAATTGCACAGGCGCCGTTTTGTGCTGGCACCGCTTTGCGAGATTGCCTCCTATGTAATCCACCCGGTTTATGGCGTTTCCGTAAGAGGATTGCTCGATAGGCTGGAAGACGACAAAAGCGTGACGAAAATTGAATAATCAATGATCATAATAGGTTAGATAATGTTTTTTCGCGCAGTAATTTTTTTAATCTTGATTTTTCTTCTTTATAAAGTGCTGAAATCGTTTCAGGAAAACCGGTTGGTCAAAGATAAAGATGGAAAAAGCGCTTCACCGCGGATTGCCGGTGAAGATTTGGTGGAAGATCCTGTATGCCACAGGCATATCCCGGTTAGCCAGGCTTTCAAAAAAGATATCGCGGGGAAAGCTCATTATTTTTGTGGCAAAGACTGTCTGGAAAAATATATATCTGCAAATCAGAGATAGATTATTATGGAGGGGCCATGAAGTTTTTTATTGATACCGCCAATATTGAAGAAATCAAAGAAGGACTGAAGCTGGGTATGGTGGATGGTGTTACCACCAATCCATCGCTTATTGCCAAAGAAAAAAAAGGTTTTGAAATTGTTATTAAGGAAATCCTAAATAATGTTGCCGGACCGGTGAGTCTGGAAGTGGTAAGCATGGAAGCAAAAACGATGTTTGAAGAAGGCAAAAGACTTGCCGGGTGGGGGAAAAATGTCGTTATCAAGGTTCCCCTTTGTACCGAGGGGCTAAAGGCGACAAAAATGTTCGCTGACGCGGGTATTGACGTTAATCAGACGCTGATTTTTTCGCCGCTGCAGGCGCTCATGGCCGCCAAAGCCGGCGCGCGTTATGTCAGCCCTTTTGTGGGGCGCTTGGATGATATCGCGCACGACGGCATGGAGCTTGTCGAACAGATTTTGGAAATATTTGACAATTACGCATATGAAACGGAAGTAATCGTCGCCAGCGTCAGACATCCGCGGCATGTACTGGACGCGGCGATGATGGGTGCCGATATCGCCACAATTCCGTTTAAAGTTATCACCCAATTAGCCCAGCATCCGCTGACGGATCGGGGTATAGAAATGTTTCTGGAAGACTGGAAAAAAGTTCCTAAATAATATTAAGTCATTAGGTAAAGATGTTGCTGAAAAAAGAAGTTTTTAATTTGCCGAACATAATCACCCTGATCAGAATAGGCATGGTTCCTTTTCTTTTCACGTTGCTTCTTTGGCCGGGAAAATTTTGGAGTTTGGTTCTGGCAATCTTATTTGTGCTTGCTTCGCTGACAGATCTGATTGATGGATACATCGCCCGTAAGTATTCGCTTGTCACAACTTTGGGAAAATTTTTGGATCCGATGGCGGATAAGCTGATTGTTAATTCAGCGATGATTTTGATGATTCCCATCGGCCGCATTGACGCCTGGATTGTGGCCATCATCATCATCCGCGATTTTCTCGTAGATGGAATTCGTTCCATTGCTTCCACGGACGGCATGTATATTCAGGCAAGTGAATGGGGAAAGAAAAAGACTTTGGCGCAATCAATTGCGATTACGGCGCTGATCATCCATTACCCATTTTTTGGTATTGACGCGCACTTTGTCGGAACGATAATTTTATACGTTGCGCTCTTTCTCACCATTATTTCCGGGTTGGATTATTTCATAAAGTATTACCGCTATAAATCGCAATCAAAAGAAAATTCGGCCTGAAGATCTGATAAGTAAGACAAAGATTGCAAACGTTTGTTGTTCGTTTAACATTAAACTTCCGGCAGTTAATTGATTAATTATAACGGGAAACGGGCATTTTTTTATTGACAAGATACTTCCTTTTACGATAGTAACTTGGCGCTTTTACGAGCGGGCGTAACTCAGCGGTAGAGTGCTACCTTGCCAAGGTAGACGTCGACG
>ERZ795052.257-NODE-257-length-83061-cov-12.842385_pt1 | contig 83061 bp, 70 predicted proteins | sample MGYA00375136_ERZ795052 | MGnify/ENA primary metagenome ERZ795052 (study PRJEB30181, sample SAMN05720156) | activated sludge metagenome | isolation source: Anaerobic digester | place: Japan | collected 2015-05-26 ...
GGGACGTGTTCGTTGTCCGGCATCCGGTCCTCCTTTTGCGGGAGGCCGCGGAAGGTTTCCGTCATAGATGCCGCGGGGCTGGATAGGCCGGTCATCGAGAAGGCCGTTGGAGCCCGCCCGACACCGCCTGAGGGCGATGTCGTCGGCACCCACAACGGTCTCCGTTCTCACGGCCGATTCCGCTGTCTGGTAATCCGCTTTCGCCGGACCACTTGATCCGGCTTTCGTCGGATACCTACCGGAGGGGAGTTCGAAACGTCGAAGCGGGTGCCCGGATGCAACCGGGCTGTTAAACAAGGCGACTCGAAAAACGGAGAACGGGAGAATTCGGAGAGGACATTTTCGGTGAGCGCCCGCAACCCCCAGGGTTGCACCCAGTCCCCGGACTGCGGGCTTCGAAACGGAGAAATAGGGCAAATGTGCGGGCGGGCGTAAGTCGGCGTGGACACGCCGGAAACGACGAGACCCCGAGGGGATCACCCCACGGGGTCTTGCGTTAAACAAGCACCGCTGAAATCAGCGGATGGATTTTTGGCTCCCCGACGAGGGCTCGAACCTCGAACCTAGCGGTTAACAGCCGCTCGCTCTACCGATTGAGCTATCGGGGAATAGATGTATTCTGATACCCAGTTAAAATCAGAAGTCGTGATTTTGCACAAAATCAGGACTTTTGTCAAGAAATTCCTTATAAAAAATACAAATTTCTCAAAAAAAAAGACCGGCTATGGACAAGAAACACCAAATCATCTAAAATTGTATTTACCCCGGGGTAAATAAACTCCCAGATACATCTAAAATGTTAAATTGATTTTGACGATAGTAAATTGGTTATGGTTAAAAGTACAATTGTCGATATAGATGGATATACAATTCTTCGCCGGCTGGGTACCGGTGCACGGTCTACTATCTACTTAGCTGTCCAAGAAGATTCCAAAACAACTGTGGCAATCAAAAGGGCCATTCTTGAAAGCCCGGAAGACACACGTATTTTCGAACAGATGGAAACAGAATACAAGGTCTCCCGGCAGATTGACCATCCGTATATACGCAAGTGCTACGATATTATTCGCAATCGCAAGCTGCTTCGGACAAACGAGTTAATATTGATTATGGAGTATTTTGAGGGCCAAAATCTCGAGGATCAGCAGCGATTGAGTATGGGAGACGTTCTGCTGGTCTTCCGAATGGTAGCCATTGCGCTGAATGCCATGCACGAAAAAGGATATGTGCATTGTGATATAAAACCCAACAATATTCTCTTCAGTCCCAAAGGGGGCATCAAAATCATTGATTTGGGACAAAGCTGCAGACTGGGTGAAATCAAGAAACGGATTCAGGGCACACCCGATTACATCGCACCCGAACAGGTGCGCCGTGAACATTTAAGCCACCGGACTGATATTTTCAATCTCGGCGCTACGATGTATTGGGCCTTGACCGGCCGGAATGTGCCTACGCTGATTCCAAAGAAAAATGAGATGGGCATTGCAATTGATGAAACGGCATCTTTCAAATCGCCCAATGAGCTGTATCGGAAAATTCCGAAAACCCTGTCTGATTTGGTAATGGAATGCGTACAGGAGAAACCTGCAGACCGTCCATCCAATATGTCGGAAATTATTGACCGGCTGGATGTGATGATTCGTGAAATCTTTGGGTCCCGAACATCCGGCAATGCCCCAAAAGTCAATACAACTCTGTCGTGAAGGGGCTGAACTCAACCGCTCCTGCCGTTTCCGCAGCGGCAATGTTATCCATCTTCCGGATATAGGCAAGGTTATCGTTGCAGGCGATCTGCATGGCCATCGGCGCAACTTTGAACGGATTCAAAAGTTTGCTGACCTTGGAAATAATCCATGGACTCATGTTGTCCTGCAGGAAATCATTCACGGTGGCCCAGAGGATGATTACGGGGGATGTTTGTCATGGCAGCTTTTGTTCGATGCCATCCGGTATAAAATCCGCTTTCCCGACCAAGTACATATTCTTTTAGGCAACCACGATACCGCTGTCATCAGCAACAGCTCTGTGCTCAAATCCGGCAAGGAAATGAACCGGGCTATGCAGGCGGCGATGCGCCGTCAGTTCGGACAACATTATGACAGCGTCTATGCGGCGATGATAGAGTATCTGCTGAGCCAGCCGCTGGTTGTCCGCTGTCCCAACCGGATATGGATCAGCCATTCGCTGCCGGCTGACGATTATTTGGAAACATTTGACTTATCGATTTTTAACCGCCCCTATACCATGGAAGACATTGAACGGCCCAATCCTGTTTATTTGCTGACATGGGGACGCCGGCATTCAGAGAATACGCTCCTGCGATTGGGACAAATGCTGGATGCAGATATTTTTATACTGGGCCATCAGCCGCAGGAGACAGGCTGGTCAATGGGCGGCTCCAATACCCTGATTATCGCATCTGAACACGCCTACGGCTGCATTTTAGAATTTGACCTGAGTAAAACGTATACGGCCTCAGATTTGGCCAGCCATATTATTCCGCTGGGAACCATTGAATAAGCAGGCCTGCGGCAACAGCAGCTTTATTCCTCGGATGTATCGAGAATGGACATGAAAGCTTCCTGCGGAATATTAACCATGCCGATCGATTTCATCCGCTTTTTGCCCTCTTTCTGCTTCTTGAGCAGTTTCATCTTGCGTGTTACATCGCCGCCGTAGAGCTTGGCCGTCACATCTTTGCGGAAAGCCTTGATGGTTTCCCGGGCAATAATCTTGCCGCCGATGGCTACCTGCAGCGGAATCTCGAACTGATGTCGCGGTATGGCTTTCTTGAGCTTAAGAATAAGTTTTCGCCCCCGCTGTTCGGCTTTGGTGCGATGCACAATCAGCGAAAGTGCATCGACGGGAGTACCATTGACCAAAATGTCAATACGCACCAAGTTGCCGGCCTCAAAGCCCAGAAATTCATAATCCATCGTCGCATAACCCCGGCTGATGCCTTTGAGAACATCATAAAAATCATACACAATTTCGGCCAGCGGCGCTTTGTACTCCATCATCACACGCGTTGGACTGATATATTCGGTCTTCAGCAGTACACAGCGGCGCTCTTCGGCCAGTTTCATAATACCGCCGATGCTTTCGCGGGTGGTGATAATTTCCAGCTTAACCATCGGTTCGCGGATTTCGGCAATTTTCTGACGATCCGGCAGCTCGCTGGGTGAATCGATGCGTTTGAGCTGCCCATTGGTCATCAGAATTTCATAGCTGACTGTCGGGGCTGTCTGGACAACATCAATATCACTTTCTCTTTCCAGACGCTCCTGTACAATTTCCATATGCAGAAGCCCTAAAAAGCCGCATCGAAAGCCGAAACCCAGAGCCGGAGAATTCTGCGGCACAAAGGAAAAACTGGCATCGTTCAGCGCCAGCTTTTCAAATGCTGCCCGCAGACGCGGGTAATCGGTAGAGCCGCCGGGATAAAAATCCGAAAATACCATCTGCATTGGTGGTTTGTAGCCCGGCAGAGGTTGGGCTGCCGGTTCGGCCGCATCGGTAATTGTATCACCAATCGTAACATCCGAGAGGTTCTTAATATTGGCAATCACATAGCCTACTTCGCCGCAGCCGAGCTGTTCAACCGGCGTCATCCGCGGGGTGAACTTGCCCAGTTCGACAATGGTGTAGCTGCGTCCGCTGCCCATCAGCCGGATGCGCTGGCGTGTTTTCAGGCTCCCTTCAAAAACGCGGACATAGCAGATAACCCCGCGGTATTCGTCTGCATGGCTGTCAAAAATCAGCGCCGCCGTCGGACAGTCGGATTTATCCTGCGGCGGAGGCAGCCGCTTGACAACCGCTTCCAGCAGCGCATCGATGTTTTGACCGGTTTTTGCACTGATGAAAATACACTCGGAGCGGTTCAAACCCAAAACATGCTCTACCTCTTCAGCCACCCGGTCGGGCTGCGCGGCAGGCAGATCAATTTTATTGATAACACCAACTATTTCGCAGCCGCTTTCCACCGCCAGATAGGCATTGGCGACTGTCTGGGCTTCCACCCCCTGACTTGCATCAACCACCAGCAGCGCACCCTCGCAGGCTGTCAATGCCCGCGAAACCTCATAATGGAAATCCACATGACCCGGGGTATCAATCAGGTTGAGCATATAAACAGTGCCCTGATAGGTATATTGCATGGTTACAGCCGAGGCCTTGATGGTAATACCGCGTTCGCGCTCAAGGTCCATATCATCCAGAAGCTGCTCTTTCATCTCGCGTTCAGAGATAGCCCCTGTGCGCTCGAGCAGCCGGTCGGCCAAGGTGCTTTTGCCGTGGTCGATGTGTGCAACAATCGAAAAATTGCGTATCTGTTGTATCGGAATCGGATTATTCTGCATTGGGGGAATATATCACAGGCGGCGGCTTTTTTCAAGTCCCATCCTCTATCAGACCTTTCTTTCCGCCGGTCTTCTGCCGATGCCCGGAAGTATCCTGTGCGATCTGCAGCCGGCGAATCTGTGCCAGCAATTTGTGTTTGCCGCGGGGGGAAAGAAAGGCCTCAATTATCTTAAAATGCCGCTTGTCATAATACTGCAAAAGGGCTATCTGCAGCCGTTTTTCAGCGCGTCGGCGAGGAATATGGATGGCCTTTCCGGCTGGTGAAAGACCCGACACATACATCGCCGTTGACAGTGCCAGCGGCACCGGGACAAAATCCTGCACCTGCCGCGGCCGCCAGCCGCGCCGAACCAAGTACTCGGTTAGCTGCAAGGCCTCTTCAAGGGAACAGCCCGGATGACTGCTGATAAAATACGGCACAAGAAACTGTTCTTTTCCTGCCTTGCGGCTGGCCTGAACAAAGGCTTTTTCAAATATCTCAAACGTTTCAAGATGCGGCTTCTGCATCATATCCAGCACGGATTGGCTGATGTGTTCGGGTGCCACTTTCAGATGTCCGCCGATAAAATGAGCTGCCAGCAGTTCAAGATATTCGGAGCTATGCAATGCAAGGTCATGTCGGATGCCGGAAGCAACGAAAATATGCACCTTTTTCTTTTGTGCTTTCTGCCAAGCCAGAATCTTTTTAAGCAGCGAAACAACCGCACGATGCGAATTCGGCAGCTTGGGACACGGTTGTGGGTATAGACAGCTCATTCGTTTGCATTTTGCTGCCTTGCAGCAGGCCATTCCATACATGTTGGCCGTTGGACCACCAATATCTTGTATAGTTCCATGAAATTGCGGATGCCGAATAAGTTTATCCAGTTCATCAAGAATAGATGCTTCGGAACGACTGGCAATCTGCTTGCCCTGATGGAAATAGATCGCACAAAAGCTGCATCCCCCGAAACATCCGCGGTGGGTAGTAATACTGAACTGTATCGGCTTGAGTGCAGGAATACCCCCCTGTTTGTCGTATTTCGGATGCCAGCAGCGGGCAAACGGCAGCGAATACAGCACATCGAGCTCCTGCTGACTCATTGGATCGGCTGGCGGATTAACCACAATCAGCCCGGGCGTTTGGTCCTGTATGACGGGTCTGCCTGTCTGAATTGCCTCTTGCTGATATGCGAGCTGGAAATTCATAAAAAGCTGATTATTCTTTTCAAGTTCCTGCAGTGAAGGCAAACAAACAGCATCTGGGGGTATCGGTGCACTTCCAACTACGCGATATGCCAGACCCGCAATGTCTGTCATTTCATTAATAGACATCCCAGAATCCAGACGGCGGGCAACTTCGAGGATAGTCCGTTCGGCCATTCCATAAACCAGCAGATCGCCTTTGGCATCGGTTAAAACAGAACGTTTGAGTTTATCCTCGATGTAGTCATAATGCACCAGCCGGCGCAGACTGGCTTCCAGCCCGCCCAAAATAATCGGCACTCCTTTATAGGCCTCACGGGCACGAGCTGCATAAGCCAACAAGGGACGTTCGGGGCGCCGGCCTGTTTTTCCCGCCGGACTGTACACATCCTGCCGCCGCTTGTTGCCCAAAGATGCATAATCATTCAAACGGGAATCAATGCATCCCGAACTTATGCCCCAGAAAAGCCGCGGCCGGCCAAGCGTGCGAAACGGCTCCACACTGCGCCAATCAGGCTGGTCAAGGACAGCCACTTTAAAACCATGGTACTCCAGCCACCGGCCTATCAGCGCTATGCCAAAAGATGGATGGTCCACATACGCATCTGCCGTAACCAGAATAATGTCCGGCCTGTCCCATCCAAGAGCTGATATTTCCTGAGGCGTTGTTGGTAAAAAGACGCTTCTCATAGCAAAAACGCAATTTTCGGTATTTTTTCAAGGTTGACAAATAATTTAGTTTACACTACGATTAGGTATCCGTCGAGTAGGATAATTGTATTTATTCATCAGAAACGGTAAGAATTGAAATTTCGGGTTCATTTTTTGACTCGGAATATCTTAATATTGATGGTTTCAATCAGAATAGGGGCCTGTAGCTCAGCGGTAGAGCAGGGGACTCATAATCCCTTGGTCGAGTGTTCGAATCACTCCGGGCCCATTGATGCTGTATTTGAGCAATGACAAGCCCTAAAAAGAGAGTGTTTGACTGGATGGTAGTACCGGTTCAGAAGGTCACGTGGACGGAGGGTTGTTTTATCTGGCCTGTCTGTCCTCTTCTTGCCAGTCCTTACAGTGCTGATACAACTCCCCTTGCCCAGCTTTTAGGCGACCTTCAGCGGCATTTACACATTCGGGGATATCTTGTGCGGAATGCATTTGGCCCGGCAGCAATGCGCATCCAGCGCGATTCATCTATCCGTCATCCCGAAGCTTATCGTATGGTCATAGAGCCGGATGCCATAACTGTAATTTCTGCTTCGGATGCAGGGGCATATTACGGCGTTCAGACCCTTCGGGATATCGTATATTTATGCGGCAGGCAGATACCTTGCTGTGTTATAGATGACCAGCCTGTCTTCAGTCGCCGGGGCGTCTATCACGACTGCTCGCGGGGCAAGGTACCAACACTCCATACGCTCAAGCAGCTGGTCGAGCGGTTAGCCCATTGGAAAATTAACGAACTGCAGCTGTATGTAGAAAACGTTTTCACATTTGTCCGCCATCCCCTCATCGGTAAGGGCTGCAGTCCGTTTACCCCGGAGGAAATTCTGGCGCTGCAGGATTGGTGCAGGCAGCATCATATCAGGCTAGTCGGTTCATTGGCCAGTTTCGGACATCTTGAAAAAATCCTTTGTCTGCCTCCCTATCGGCACTTGGGGGAAATGTACGGTTTAGACAACTCCTCCGGCAGCACCACTCTATGTCCGATCGATCCGGGTTCTATCAAGCTGCTGGCGGAACTTTACGAAGAATATGTCCCTCTTTTTGAGGCAGAGGATTTTAATGTCTGCTGCGATGAAACAACAGAATTAGGCAAAGGCAGAAGCAGGCGGCGAGCTGACAAAATCGGGGCAGGACAGGTATATCTGGACTTCGTGCTGAACCTATACAAACTTTGTCAGCGGTACGGCAAACGGATGAATATGTGGGCAGATATTCTGCTGGAACATCCTGAATTACTGGATAAGCTGCCGCACGATATTGTCCTGCTCAACTGGGAATATGAAGCCGACGGCACCAATATCCGACAAACCCCCAAAATAGCACAAAAAGGGCTGCCCTTGATGGTTTGTCCGGGCACCAGCAGCTGGCTTACACACGGCTCACGGCTGGATAATGCCATGCGCAATATCGCCGGTTTTGCCCAGCAGGGCCGCCGCTGTCATGCAGAAGGCCTGCTTAATGCCGACTGGGGCGATCGCGGACACCGAAACCTGCTGGGCATCAGCCTGCACGGTTTTGCCTATGGAGCAGCCTGTGCATGGAATCCGGCAGACGCAGACAACAGCCGCTTCACTGAACATTTCTGCCGGCTGACGTTCGGACAGTGTGAAAGTCATCTGGCCAAAGCTGTCCGCATTCTGGGCACAACTTACCGCACGTGCGGAGCCCCGCGGCGGAATGGTTCATTTCTCTTTGAAGGAATGACTGAGCCGATGCCGGCTTCGGAAGCCCCATCCAGCAGTGCGATAGATAAAATGACCAGCGCCGGACTGAAAAAAATTGTCAGTCAGCTTTCATCGGACCGCTTATGGCCAACAGCAGCAGCTTCCCTGCCCGAGTTTGAACGCCTTGCTTTGGCAGAATTGAAGCTGGCAGCAAAGATGGACCTTTGGTCTGCCCAGCGGGCACTGGCAGCCAAAAACCTCCGCACAGGTCAACCTGTTTCAGCCAAACAGATCCGCCTTCTGGCCGAGCAAATGAAGCAAATCGAAGCGGAATTTTCATCTCTCTGGATGGCTCGGTGCAAGCCCTCCCGTCTATGCGACAATCTTCGACTGTTTAAGAAAACGCGTCAGCAAATGCTGCGGCTGATCCCGCATTAACAGAGACTCCCGATGAACAAACCCAAATCGATTGCAGATCTTGCCAAACGAAAGCATCTCCGAGCAGCAGGACTGATGTCCGGCACCAGCGCAGACGGCATTGATGCCGCAATTATAGACATACATGGCAAAAACATATCGGTTGCCGGATTTGGGACCGTGCCCTATTCTCCCGCGGTTCGAACAGCCATTCTTGATCTCTGTAATCCGGCAGGATCGCGGCTGGACAATATCTGTCACTATAATGCCCTGCTGGGAGAACTCTTTGCGAAAGCACTGATTCGGGTATGTCGAAAAGAATCCATTCCGCTTGACAGTATCGACCTGATTGGTTCTCATGGCCAGACTATTTACCACAATCCCGCCGGCCGGCGTCAAGCCGGACGTCTGGTTCGCTCCACCCTGCAGATTGGGGAGCCGTCTGTCATCGCTGAACGGACAGGCATACTCACCGTGGCTGATTTTCGCCCACGCGATATGGCCTGCGGCGGACAAGGTGCGCCGCTGGTGCCGTTTGCCGATTATCTGCTTTTCAGCCATCGGCGACAGAACCGGATCATTCAGAACATCGGAGGCATCGCCAATGCGACCTGGCTGCCGGCGGGCGGGCGGCCTGAAAATACTGCGGCCTTTGACACAGGTCCGGGCAATATGGTTATTGACGGGCTTGTCCGGATCATAACCGGCGGCAGGCAGAATTATGACCGCAATGGCAGCTGGGCTGCCCGGGGAACTGTTCACCAAGACCTTCTGTCAGAACTGCTCACACATCCATATTTTAACCGTTATCCGCCAAAAACCTGCGGACGCGAGCAGTTCGGTCTGGATTACTGCCGCATGCTTGTTAAAAAAGCTGCCCGGCTGCGATTGAACGAAGCGGACCTTCTGGCAACAGCCACCGCCTTAACGGCCTTTTCCATTGCACAGGCATACCGGCGGTTTCTTGACAAACAGCCCCAGCAGGTTATTCTATGCGGCGGCGGATACAGAAATCGAACACTGGTTAAAATGCTGCGCTGGTACCTGGAAGATATGGAACTTTTAACAACAAACGATTTTGGCATTGATGCCGACGCCAAAGAAGCCGTCTGTTTTGCTCTGTTGGGCTGGGCAGCCGTAAAAGGCATCCCCGCCAATATTCCCTCCGCCACCGGCGCCCACCGCGCGGCCGTTTTAGGAAAGATTGTCCCGTTATGAAAGACCGATCAAAACTGACAACCGAACAGCAGAATATACGAAGCCGCAACATCGACAGTCTAACAACCGAGCAGATTGTGGCAGTCATCAATGCCGAAGATAAAAAGGTCGCTCCCGCTGTCGCCAGAGAACGGAAGGCAATTGCGGCGGCGGCAGATATGATCGCCGCCCGTTTAGAACAGGGCGGACGGCTGTTTTATGTGGGCGCCGGAACCAGCGGACGACTGGGCGTATTGGATGCAGCAGAGTGTCCTCCGACTTTTGGAGTCCGGCGGACACTGGTGCAGGGCATCATCGCCGGCGGCCGGCGTGCTCTGACACGCTCCATTGAGGGGGCCGAAGACAGCGCTGCCGACGGCCAAACCGCCTTGCAGGCAAAGAAACTGACAGCATCCGATGTTGTTGTAGGCATCGCCGCCTGCGGTCTGACTCCCTATGTACACGGAGCACTGCAGTATGCAAACAAAATCGGAGCCGGCACTGTGTTTATTACCTGTGCTCCCGAGGCCGTCAGGCACATACCCGCTTCCATCATTATCAATCCTGTTGTTGGACCGGAAGTCATTGCCGGTTCCACCCGAATGAAGGCTGGTACTGCAACCAAACTTGTGCTGAATACGCTGACGACAGCAGCAATGATCAAACTGGGCAAAGTGTACGGCAATCTAATGGTCGATTTAACTGCGGTTAACGACAAGCTTCGCGACCGTTCGATACGCATTGTGATGCAGCTGACAGGGCTGTCCCGGCAAAAAGCGGCCAAATTGCTCACCTGCGCCGGCGGCAAGGTCAAACCGGCTGTCGTCATGCATTTTCACAAGGTTGATTTTCAGATTGCCTGCAAGCTGCTGCGAAACCATAACAATTCTCTGCGAAACACCATCCGGGAATTCGTATGACCTGTCTGCATCGGATTGCCTGCGGAACGATCGGCTGGATAGATATATCCATCACTGCCGCTGCCATAGCAATGCTTTTTGCAATTTCTTATGTTTTTGGGCGGGATGAAAACGATACACGGGATTTTTTTCTGGGTTCTCGCAAAATCCCGCCGTGGGCGGCCTGCCTATCGTTCGTTGCCACAGAAGTCAGCGCGTTGACCATTGTCGGCGTGCCGGCTACGGCTTACAGTGAAAACTGGCAGTATCTTCAATTCTTTATTGGTTCCGCCGCAGCCCGGCTGGCAGTTTGTTTTCTGTTCATTCCGGTTTTCTACCAATACCAATGCACCAGCATTTATGAATATCTTCGGCACCGCTTCGGGGCCCAAACCCAATATGCCGGTTCGGTATTCTTCTTTATTACCCGCCTGATTGCCTCCGGCGTTCGGCTGTATGCAGCTTGCATGGGTGTGGGAATTATAATGGGCTGGACGCTGGAAGCGTCTGTTGTTTTATTTACGATTGTCAGCATTGTTTTTATTGCCATCGGCGGCATCAAAGCCGTTGTGTGGGCAGGGGCGTATCAAGCTGTTGTCTTCTTTGCCGCCGGAGGAGTTTTACTGGCTTACCTGCTGTACAGGATTGAAGGGCCGTTTGCAGCGGCGCTGCAAATGGCCGCCGATGCCGGACGCTTGAGCATATTTGATTTCAGTTTTGAACTGAATCGGCCAACCAGTTTCTGGGCCGGCAGCATTAACGCTTTTTTTGTGGGTTTAGCGGTTTTCGGCACCGATCAGGAGATGGTTCAGCGGCTGCTTACAGTTGAAAACCGCCAAAAGAGTCAGCGTGCCCTTTTTATGACCCTGTCAGCCGCCCTGCCGCTGTTGTGCCTGTATCTGGCAATCGGTACCGGTCTTTATATCTTTTACCAGCAGCATCCGGATATTCCTGCTCCGGCACAAGCCAAAGAAGTTTTATCGCATTTTATCCGCCTGTCTCTGCCGGCTGGACTTAAAGGACTCCTTCTTGCCGCTATCATATTGGCCAGCATTGATTCGCCCCTTAGTTCACTGGCTGCTTCATTTGTGTCCGATTTTTATCGTCCGGTCTTAGCCAAAAACGCCAGCGAAAGACATTATCTGACTGTATCCCGTACAGGAGTCGTCCTGTTCGGTCTGATTCTGGGGATTATCGCCTTGGCATGCAGGCCGGTAGAGAATATCCTATGGTTTGCTTTCCAAATCTTCTCCATTACCGGCGGCGCTATACTGGGCGTTTTTCTTCTGGGGACACTGACCAAAATTCAAGCGAACTATTCCAATATTGCCGCCATGATTATCACCGCTGCTTCGATGACGGTCCTGCTGCTGCTGAAGCATTTTGAAAAAATCGGCCTTGCCTGGAGCTGGCTGATTGTTGTTGGAACAGTTCAAACAATGCTGCTGGCCTGTCTTTTCAGCCGCTTGGGAGCAGTACTCTTCACTGCCGGCCGAGCTGGACGCTGAGTTTATCCAGCCATCGCTTGTAGGCCTGCTGCCAAGCCTCCTGCCGGGAGCAATCGGGCTCTATATGACCAATCTTTTGGAGACCGCAGAACGCATCCTCGAACGTCTTGTAAAAGCCGGATCCGATGCCGGCCCCGCGGGCGGCGCCCTGCGAACCATCGGTGTTATACAGCTCGATAGCGGCCTGTGTAACATCCGCAAATGCCTTGGCAAACAGTTCGCTTTGGAACATATTGGCCCGGCCTGCGCGAATAACCCGTACATCCAGCCCCATCTGCTTCATAATTTCCAGCCCGTATTGGAATGCAAACACAATCCCTTCCTGTGCCGCACGAAACAGATGTGCCTGTGTATGCACATTGAAATTCAGACCATGTATAGAAGCATCGATGATGCGGTTATCCAGTGTCCGCTCGGCACCATTTCCGTAAGGCAGGATGCACAGCCCCTCACATCCTACCGGCACCGATGCCGCCAGCGCATTCATCTGCGGATAATCCTGCCCCCCTGCCGTATGATGCTTCAGCCAGCTGTTGAGAATGCCGGTGCCGTTGATGCACAGCAATGAGCCGCAGCGGGGATTTTGGTCTGTATGATTAACATGGACAAATGTATTAACGCGGGAGCGCTTGTCCCAGCAAGGGCGGTCGGCTACACCATATACAACCCCGCTGGTGCCGGCAGTGGCAGCAACCTGACCGGGATGCAGAACCCCCAGCGAAAAGGCATTGTTCGGCTGGTCCCCAGCCCGATAGCAGACAGGCGTGCCGGCCTTAAGCCCCAGATATGCAGCTGCCTGCTGCGTCAATTCACCCTGAATGCTAAAAGTATCAACCACCGGAGGAATAATGTCCAAATCAAAGCCGAAGGCATCCATCACTGGTTCGGCAAGCTGCCGATGAACAAAATCCCACAAAATACCCTCCGACAGACCGGACTTGGTCGTCAGAATGCGGTCGGTCATTTTCATCGCCAGATAATCGCCCGGCAGCATAATTTTGTCAATGCGGCGGTAGATATCCGGTTCATTCTCCTTTATCCAAGCCAGTTTGGCTGCGGTAAAATTTCCCGGAAGATTAAGCATCAGCTGAAGGCACTTGTCCGGACCGATATGTTGGGCGGCTTTCTGCCCATACGGGACTGCCCGGCTGTCGCACCAGATAATCGATGGCCGCAGCACCTGTTTGGCTTTATCTACGCAGACCAACCCATGCATCTGATAGGTAATTCCAACAGCTTTTATTGCAGAAGGATCAGCGCCTGTCTTGTCCAGAATCAGCCGCGTTGCCGCCGCCAAATTCTCCCACCAGTCCGATGGATTCTGCTCAGCCCATCCCGGCCTCAGCGACAGTATCGGCATTTCTTTCGGCGGATACGACACCGAAGCAGCAGCATTGCCCGTAGAAAGATCCAGCAGTGTGGCTTTTATGGATGATGTTCCTGCATCATAGCCCATTAAATACATTTCAATCCTCCTGTAGTTAACAATTGGGCATAAGAAAGTCGGCCTCGGCGGACCTGCTGCCGAGGCCAACCATATTTGACAAGCAAACCTTTCGGATGTGCCTACCCGCGGAAATACAGATATGCAGCAATAATTGCCGCCATCACCGCACAGGAGGCGATAACATCCCACTTGTTCCAAGACAGACGCGACTGACGGCGGTCTTCTTCCGTCAGGGTACCGTAGGTCAATCCCTTGATCTTGTCATAAGCAGGTTCTTCGGTCATATAGCTGACCAGAACCATTACCCCGATGCAGACCAGGAAAATCAGCAGGCTGTAATACTGGAAGTACATGTTGTTGACAATCCAGAAAAACGACCCTTCCGCATAGGAAAAGCCCTTAATCATCTTAACGGGCGTATCGACAGCCAACCGGAACAGACCCAGAATAAAGCCGACAATCAGCGCCCACAGGCAGCCCTTGGCGTTGAGCCGTTTGCTGAAAACACCCAGAAAGAATACCACAAAAATCGGCGGAGCCAGATAGGACTGAATACCCTGCAGATAATCATAAAGACCTTTGCCGCCTTTGATAACCGGAATCCACAGCAGGCCAATAAGCACCATCACTGCCGTCGCTACACGGCCAACCCAGACTACATGCTTCTGGGAGGCCTGCGGACGCAGTTTTGAATAGAAGTCGATGGTAAATAAAGCGGCAGATGCATTAAACGCCCCCGCCAGCGAGCTCATCAGAGCTGCAAGAAGACCAGCCACCACAATCCCGCGTATGCCCATCGGCAGCACTTTTGTCACCAGCAGCGGGAAAGCCTGCTGGGCATTGTCACGGATCAGCTGGCCGTCGGCATCAAAAAAGACTTGCTTAAGAGCAGGATTCATACCGCTCTTGGCCAAGGCAAAAGCAATCATGCCGGGGATGATAAAAATAAACACCGGCAGCAGCTTCAGAGCCGCTGCACATATCGAGCCGCGGCGGGCAATCTGCTCATTCTGAGCCCCCAGTACACGCTGCACAATATACTGGTCTGTGCACCAATACCACAGACCGATAATCGGGGCACAAAACAGCATTCCTACCCACGGATAGTTGTCATTAAAATACCACGCCATCCGCGTTGATTCTTTAACCGGCGCCCAGGTAGCACTGACACCCTGCGGTACCATCGGCTTCCATAAGTTAAACATTTCCGAGCCGGCCCATTCGCGCAAGACGCTCCAGCCGCCCAGAGCTTTAAGTCCGAAAAACGTTACGCAGGCCGAACCAATCACCAGCACAATTGTTTGAATCGCGGAGGTATAGGCCACCGCACGCATGCCGCCCAGAATGGTATAAATACCCGTCAGCAGAATCACCAGAATCGAGCCGATCCAGAAGCTGTCAAGCCCCATAAAGTTGATATCCGGCATCATCACAGCAAAAACCACCCCGCCTGCAAAAATGCCTACTGCCAGTTTCGTCAGCACATAGGCCACCAGCGAGATAACCGACAAAACCGCACGGTTAATCGGTGAAAACCGCTTTTCAAGAAACTCCGGCATCGTAAAAACCTGTGACCGCATATAGAACGGCACCAATACCCACGCCAAAACCAGCAGGCACCACGCATGCAGCTCATAGTGCGCCATCGCCACGCCATCGGTGGCTCCGGAGCCGGCCAAACCAACCAAATGCTCCGAGCCGATATTCGATGAAAACACTGCTGCCCCGATGACCCACCAGCCGAGATTGCGGCCAGCCAGAAAATACTCGGTTGTGGTCTGGGATTTTTTCTCCTTCAGATAGGCCCACCATGCAATCCCAAATACAATGGCAAAATACCCCAGAATTACCAGCCAATCAACTCCATACAACACCGTCATATTCAATCCTTTCAATAAAATGTGACGTTTTGTTTAATCTCAGCAGATATAGTCGTTGAGCATATTTTCCAGAAGTTCTTGGCGGCCGCTGACCAATTCGGGTTCACCATTATCCAAGATATAGCGTTCCAGTTCCTCGAAACCGACCTTGCCTTTTTCTATCTTTTGGCCCAGTCCGGTATCCCAGCCGGCATACCGCTGCTTGAGGGCGGCCTCAAATTTTCCGTCATCCAGCATTTTAGCGGCAATCTTCAAACCCCGAGCAAAGGCATCCATGGCCCCGATATGCGCATAGAACAAATCTGCCGCATCAATCGATTGACGGCGGACTTTGGCGTCAAAGTTTAGACCGCCCGTTGTAAAACCGCCGGCCTTGAGAATAATATACATCGCCAGAGTTGTATCGTAAATATCTGTCGGGAACTGGTCGGTATCCCAGCCCAGCAGCAGATCGCCGCGATTGGCATCTACCGATCCCAGCAGGCCATTAGCCGCCGCCAGCGCCAGCTCATGCTGGAAGGTATGCCCAGCCAAGGTAGCATGATTGGCCTCGATATTCATTTTGAAATGCTCAATCAGGCCGTATTTGCGCAGAAAGGCCATGCAGTTGCCTACATCATAATCATACTGGTGCTTGGTAGGTTCTTTGGGCTTGGGTTCAATGAGAAGCTGGCCCTTAAAGCCGATTTTCTTCTTGTGATCGACGGCCATCTGCAGCAGCATCGCCATATGGTCCAGTTCGCGTCCGATATCTGTATTGAGAAGCGTGTCATAACCCTCGCGGCCACCCCAGAATACATACCCCTGTCCACCGAGTTCGTGGGTGATTTCCATCGCCTTTTTAATCTGACTGGCGGCATAAGCAAAAACATGCGGCGAGGGATTTGTGCCGGCCCCGGCCATGAATCGCCGGTGCGAGAAGGCATTGGTCGTACCCCACAGTAATTTGACGCCGGTATCCTTCTGGAGCTGCTTGGCCTTGGCAACTATTTTATCCAGCCGGCGATTTGTTTCGGCCAAATTGTCGGCCTCTGGGGCGATATCGCGGTCATGGAAACACCAGAAATCAACGCCCAGCTTGGTGAAAAACTCGAAGGCGGCATCCATTGTCTGCTCAGCGGCCTGCATCGGATCGGCTGCGCTGTTGTAATTTCTGATAATCGTCGGGCCGCCAAACGGATCTGAACCTAAACCTTTAAAAGTATGCCAATAGCAGACCGCAAAACGGAGATGCTCGGCCATTGTTTTACCCCGAATGATCGCCTTAGGATCATAATGTCTGAATGCCAGCGGATTGGTCGATTGGGGGCCTTCATACTTAATCTTTCCTATTCCCGGGAAATACTCTTTCATCGGTACCTCACTTTCTGCTTGTCTACAAGTTCCAATTGTCTGACCCAGATATTCTTACCGCAGACTGCCGGCCAGCATATAGTATACTTCATTGGTCCGCATCTGACGCTTGAAATCTGGAATCTGCGTATTTTCGTCAATCAGCAGATACTCGATGCCCGCCATCTCCGTGAAGTCTTCCATATGTTCTGCCGTCAGGGCAGTCGAAAAACCGGTATGGTGTGCGCCGCCGGCCAGTATCCAAGCCGCTGCGGCCGTTTTGAGATTGGGACGGGGCACCCAGACCACTCTTGCCACCGGCAGATTGGGCAAATCCGCGTCAGGCTTAACCACATCAACGGTGTTGACAATCATCCGGAAGCGGTTGCCCATATCAATCAGAGACGCATTCAAGCCGGCCCCCGGTGCGGCAGTGAAGACAACCCGAACCGGATCGGCTTTGCCGCCGATACCCAGCGGATGCACTTCCAGCGACGGCTTGCCGGAGGCAATTGTCGAGCAAACTTCCAGCATATGGGCGCCCAGCACCTTCATTCCCTTCGGATCCAGATGATAGGTATAGTCTTCCATGAACGATGTGCCGCCTTTGAGGCCGGCAGCCATCACCTTCATCGCCCGCACCAGTGCAGCGGTTTTCCAGTCGCCTTCAGCCCCGAAGCCATATCCTTCGGCCATCAGACGCTGAACGGCCAGACCGGGCAGCTGCTTGAGACCATGCAGATCTTCAAACGTGGTTGTAAAGGCCTTGAAGCCGCCTTTTTCGAGAAAAGCACGCAAGCCTGCCTCAATGCGGGCCGCTTCACGAACCGACTCCATCTGCTCGGCGGCTACACGGAACTTGTAGCAGTCCTTGTATTCGGCAACAAGCTTGTCTATTTGCGAATCGGCAACTTTATTGACCACCGCCACCAAATCCCCGACGCCGTAGCCGTTGACTGAAATCCCGAACTGCTTCTGGGCCTCGACTTTGTCGCCTTCGGTTACCGCCACTTCACGCATATTGTCGCCAAACCGTGCAACCTTGAGCGAGCGCATCTCGTTCCAGCCAGCGGCTGCCCGCATCCATATGCCCAGCTTCTGCTGAACATCCGCTTCCTTCCAGTGGCCGACAATAACCTTGCGGTTTTTGCGAAGGCGCGTGCAGATAAAACCGAATTCCCGATCGCCGTGGGCCGACTGGTTGAGATTCATAAAGTCCATATCAATTTTGTCCCACGGCAGGTCGCGGTTAAACTGCGTATGCAGATGCACAAACGGCTTCTGCAGTGTACTCAATCCTGCAATCCACATCTTGGCAGGGCTGAATGTATGCATCCAGGCAATCAAACCAATGCAGTTGGGGGTGGTATTGGCCTTGACGCAGATTTTGGTGATTTCGTCGGGTGTCTTAAGAACGGGCTTAAAAACGACCTTGCAGGGAATCGCTGCAGAAGCATCCAGCGCTTCGGCGATCTGCTTGCTGTCAGCATCCACCTGTTTAAGCGTTTCGGGGCCATACAGATGCTGGCTGCCTGTAATAAACCATACTTCATACTCTTTTAAGTCAATCATACTATTTACCTCCTGAAAAATTATTTCTGTCCATAATAAGCGTTTTTGCCATGTTTCCGCAGATAATGCTTGTCCAGCAGGAAATCAGCAACAGGGATTAATGAGGGATTAAGAACAGCTGTATGGAGCGCCATGTGGGCAACTTGTTCGAGCACGACCGCCGACTCGACTGCCTTGGCAGGCGTTTTGCCCCACGTGAACGGTCCATGGTTTGCCACCAGCACGGCAGGCATCTGTTCCGGATCGAGCTTCTGGAAGGTTTTAACAATCACACTTCCAGTATTCTTTTCATAATCGCCTTCCACTTCCTGACGGGTCATCGGCTTGGTGACCGGCACAGGTCCATAGAAATTGTCGGCGTGGGTTGTCCCCAAACAGGGAATCGGCCGGCAGGCCTGCGCCCAAACCGTTGCATAGGTGGAATGCGTATGGCAGATGCCGCCAATGGCGCTGAAATGGCGGTACAGTTCCAGATGGGTCGGCGTATCGGAAGACGGACGCAGCTGACCTTCTACAATTTTTCCGTCCAAATCCAGCAGAACAATTTTGTCCGGCGTCAATTCGTCATAGGACACCCCGCTGGGCTTGATAGCGATAATACCTTGCTGACGGTCAATGCCGCTGACATTGCCCCAGCTGTAAATCACCAGAGCATGCTTCTTCAGCTCCAAGTTGGCAGCACAGACATCACATTTGAGCTGTTCGAGCATAGACTACTCCTGACTGCTTTCCTTAATAGCCAGCAGTTCCTTCATCACATTGGCCATTCCGATAGAATTGCCGGACAAGCCGAAACCATCGTGAAGCTGCTTATAGAGTTTGTACAGCTTTTGATAGACCTGATGGTTCTTGGGATTGGGCTTGAAGGTCTTGGCTTTGATGCCGCACATCGCCTTCTGGGCGGAATGGTAATCGGCAAACGCCCCGCCTGCGACCGCCCCTGCGATAGCTGAACCCAATGCACAGGTCTGGGCGGACCGTGAAACCTTCATCTCGCGGCCGGTAACATCTGCGTAAATCTGCATCAGCAGGGGATTTTTTTCGCTAATGCCGCCGCAGTTGACAATCTGTTCAATCTTGACGCCGTATTCTTCGAAGCGGTTGATGATTGTCAGTGCACCAAAAGCAGTCGCCTCAATCAGCGCCCGGTAAATCTCCTCGGGCCTGGTATGCAGCGTTTGGCCCAACAGCAAACCCGTCAGCCGCTGGTCCACCAGTATCGTGCGATTGCCGTTATTCCAGTCCAGTGCTAAAAGACCCGACTGTCCCGGACGGAGCTTGGCTGCCTTCTTGGTCAGAGCATCATGACTGCCCAGCGTCTTGCCGCCCGGCTGGATATAGTTGACAAACCAGTTGAAGATATCCCCCACAGCCGACTGCCCTGCTTCCAGCCCGTAAAATCCCGGAAGAATCGAACCGTCCACAATCCCGCAGATGCCAGGAATATCCGGCAGTGTGGCATCATTGGGGGCAATTGCCATATCACAAGTACTGGTACCGATGATTTTAACCAGCGTTCCGGGCTGAATGCCCGATCCAACACCACCCAAATGGGCATCAAAAGCCCCCATCGCCACAGGAATCCCGGGCTTTAAGCCCAGTCTTTTAGCCCATTGGGGCGTCAAATCCCCGGCTTTGTCTGATATTGTATAGGTCTTGTTCGGCAAGGTACGCCGCAAGGCTGCCATTTTGGGATGCAGCTTGGCCAGAAACTCCTCGGAAGGATAACCGCCCCAGGCATCATTAAACATGGCCTTGTGTCCGGCCGCACAGCGGCATCGCTTCATCCTGCTCGGATGGTCCGTACCCGTCAACACTGCTGTAATCCAATCCGCATGCTCCACCCATGTGTAAGCCGCATCGAAGACTTTCGGATCTGTCCGCAGGCAATGCAGAATTTTGCTGAAAAACCATTCCGATGAATAGATACCGCCGCATTTGGCCAGATATTCCGGATGCTCTTTCGCTGCAAGCTGGGTAATTTCAGCAGCTTCTGCATAACCTGTATGGTCTTTCCACAGCCAGACACAGGCATTCAGGTTTTTCTTAAACTCCTTTTTAAACGCCAGCGGCACACCTTCGGCATCTACCGGCAGCGGCGTCGAGCCTGTGGTATCAACCCCGATACCCACTACCGCTTCCGGCGTAAACCGCTTGTCTTTGGTTTTGGCCTGCCGGACAGCTTTTTTTACTGTTACTTCGATGCCTTTGAGGTAATCGGCCGGGTTCTGGCGGGCAAGGTTATGGTCAGACGGATCAAGCAGAATGCCTGCCTGCCCCGATTCGTAATTGTAGATGCTGGTGCCGACCTCTTTGCCGTTCTGGGTGTTAACGATGAGACAGCGAACTGAATTCGTGCCGTAATCAAGACCGATTGCGTATGCCATAACTCTACTCCCTTATAAAGAACCTCTCCCATACTATTGCTGTAATTGATGCGGAATTGTAATAAAAGCGGCTGTTGACGGCAAGTCCAATTTGCGTTAAAATATCACCAGTTTGCGCATAATCAAAATCGTAAGGGTGCCGCTGATGCATAAAGTCATTATTATGGTTGATACTGCCCGTGCCTCCGGCCGCAAATTTCTTCGCGGCATCGAGCGGTACATCAGCTCTAACGCTGACTGGGAGGTATGCATACAGCCGCCTCACTACCTGCCCGGCACCCACTTCAATCCAACCTCATGGTTCAAACTGCAGGAAGCCGATGGACTTATCGACCGCGATTCCAACTGCGCCGATGCATTTGTTCATCTTCAAATCCCCAAGATTATCAGCGATACCAAACTGGAAAATCCCGGTGTATCCACCATCTACACCAATTCCGAAAAGACCGGCCGAATCGCGGCCGAATATTTTCTGGAACTGGGTTTTAAGCATTTTGCATATTGCGGCTTTGAAGGTCTGGCCTGGTCGGAAAGACGATTTCGCAGTTTTGCGGGGGTTTTGAAAAAAAACGGTTTCAGCTGTGTTTATCATTATCATGATTGGCTGGCCAATGCCGGCAGCAGTGAAACCGAAGACAGCCGGCTGGCTCAATGGCTAACAACCCTGCCCAAACCCGTCTGCGTTTTCGCCTGCAATGACGATCGCGGGGTGAATGTTCTGGAGGCCTGCAAGATCGCCGGTCTGACGGTGCCCGAGGAGGTAGCGGTTTTGGGCGTGGACAACGACGACCTGCTGTGTGACTTGTCATCTCCCCCGCTGTCCAGCATCGAGCTGAACTTCGAACGCGGAGGATTTGAGGCCGCAAAACTTCTCGATCAAATGATGACCCGCGGCATGGCGCATACCAATATTGTCATTGAACCAGTAGATATCGTAACGCGTCAATCGACCACCATCTTGGCGATTGATGACCCGGAAGTAGTCAAAGCACTGGTATTTATCCGCGAACACTACGAAGAACCAATTCAGGTCAAAGATGTTGTAGCAGCAACTGTTATATCCCGCCGGGATTTGGAAATGAAATTCAAAAATAAGCTTCGGCGGTCAATTAAAGAGGAAATAGACCGTCTTCGTATAAAATCCGTACAGCGTAAATTGGCCAACACCAGCGATACGATTCACAATATCGCTGCTTCCTTGTCATACACCGACCCGCAGCACTTTTCGCGATTCTTCCGAAAAGCCGCGGGAATCAGCCCCAGTGCCTACCGCCGCCTCAATAAACCTTACATGTAGGAAAGGGGTAGATTTTCTTGGCCTACGATCCCTAAAAACTGTAAAATGGCTTTCCAGTTTTTAGAACAATACTTTACAGGAGAATGGATTATGAATCGCAGAGCATTCTTAAAGACCATGCCGGCGATAGCCGCATTGACCGCAGCGGATTTAGATTTTGCTCAAGAGGCCGACTTACCCTCTGCCGTTTCACAAACTTCGTCATCCATCGGTAAACTGACACCTATCGAACTTGTCAAACCGTCTGCTGACGGGGGTAAATCCGTACTGGCGGCGTTATGGGAACGAAAGACCAATCGCAGCATCAGCGACCGTCCGCTTTCTGACCAAGATTTGTCCAATCTCCTCTGGGCGGCATTCGGAGCAAACCGACCTGACGGTGTGCGCGGCAAACCGGGCCGTACAGCCGCCACGGCCAGCAACGCGCAGGAAATTGACATCTATGCGGTTTTGCCGGCAGGGATTTACCGATACGATGCCGTGGCACACAGACTGATGCCGGCAGTCGAGGGCGACCATCGCGGTCTTGTCGGCCGCCGCCGCCAAGGCGCAATGGCAGCAGCACCGGTGATACTTGTCTATGTCGCCGATATCGGCAAATACAAATCGGCCCCCTTCCAAGAACCGGGGCTTCGGGATCCTGAAATACAGAAATCGTATTATAACGTTGCCATCGGGCTGATTGCAGGCAATGTATATCTCTTTGCCGCTTCGCAGGGATTGGCTGCCTGGTTTCACAATTGCAATAAGCCGGCACTGGCAGAGGTGCTGAAGCTGGGGCCTGAGCAGTATGTAATGTATGCCCAGACCGTGGGACATCCAGCATAAACAGCATACAATCAGAAAAACCTGTATTTTGCCGCAATCGGCCAAAAAAAAGATTATGCCGTTATTTTTTCAATCTATTTGCAGCAGCAGTTCAGGCAATTGCCTTACTGTCTGGTCTAACACAACGCGGCTTGTGATTGACTGCGGATTAACCTCAATGCGGCAAACCAGACAGGTATTAACGGCTTTGTCGGCACAATCTAAAATCGACTCTGTGCTTTTGACACACACCCACAGCGACCATATCTCCTACTATCCTCTGCGGGTACTCGAAGAACTGGGGCTTGCAATTCATCTGCACAGCGATTGTGCAGACCAGCTTCGTGATATCCATTTCAACGATTACGGCTTCCCAAAGCTGAAACTGGTACCCTTTCAGAGGAAAAAGTTTGTTGTAGGAGATTTCTGCATTCAACCCTTTGAGGTGGTGCATAATCCGGATTTCCCCACCTTCGGCTACCAGATAGATTATCAGGGCAAAAAGATTCTCATTGTTACCGATTTCGCCCGGTGGGAAGACCTAATCGATTATTTTTTGGATGCGGATTTTATTTTCGTTGAATCCAATCACGACCTCGGCCTGCTGGCATTGTATTTCAATCCCAACAGCCGGTTTCATATGTCCAATCCCGATACGGCCAAACTGCTGGTGAATGCCCGCAGGGGAAGCAGAAAAGCCCCCGTATCAGTCATGCTGGGACATCTGAGCAGTCAGAGAAACAATGCCCATTTAGCCTTGCAGGAAATCCAAAATGCCTTTCGGAATGCTGATATTGAACTGGATTTTCATCTTCAAACCGCCCCATTGAAGGAAGCTTCACAGGCCATCCTTCTCATGTGACGGTTGTCGGCACCCTATTTTACAGCCGTTTTTTACGGCGCACGGCATCTCTCAAAACACCGTCGGCCTCTCTATATCAGCAGCCAAACGGATTTCTACTGCCGAGCCAATCTGCATAAGATCTCAACACCTTTGTCGATTTTGTCCTCGGTTGTGGTATAAGCGATACGGAAATGCGTATCCTGTTCACTGAACACATTGCCGGGAATAACCAGCAGGTTGTTGTCAATCGCTTTTTTCACAAATTCGGTTGCATTAGGATATCCAGCCGGGGTTTTGGCAAACATATAAAAAGCCCCCGCGGGCAAAACCACCTCAAATGCCTCCTTAAGACCCGCATAGATACGGTTTCGTTTGCGGCGATAGATGTCGATATAGTCAGAAATATCCAGATCCATTGCCGCCACGGCTGCCATCTGAAACGGCGTCGGGGCACAGACAAAGGTGTATTGCTGAATCTGAATCATCTTGTCAATCAGCGGTTTGATTTTTTCACTTCCGACGGCATATCCCATCCGCCAGCCCGTCATTGCATAGCTTTTGCTGTATCCTTTCAAAACCAGCGTGCCGTCATAATAATTGCCCATGCTGATGCAGCGGCCGTCATAACAGAAATCCTCATAAATTTCATCACTGATAACCAGCAAATCATGCCGGCGGGCAATATCAGCAATCGCCCGGGCTTCCTGCTCGGTATAGACCGCCCCTGTCGGATTTGTCGGAGAATTGAGCACAAGCATCTTGGTTCTGGGCGTAATGAGCGATTCAAGCCTGTCGATAGGTAGCTTGAAATCAGGATAACAGTCGGCAAACACACATGTACCGCCCAGCATCCGCACCAGATGCTTGTACATCACAAAATACGGGTCGGGAATGATCACCTCATCGCCCGGATTAACGGTGGCCATAAAGGACAGCAGCAGGCCTCCGCTGACACCGCTGGTCACCATCAGTGGAGGATTATCCCACCCATAATCAACCTTGACTTTGTCCCTAATTCTCTGCAGAAGCTTTTGTTCACCTGCTGTTTGGGAATAATGGTTGAATCCATTTTCAATTGCTTTTATCGCGGCTTTTTTAACCGGCTGCGGCACATCGAAATCCGGCTGACCAATAGAGAAATTGACCGGATCTTTCAATTCTGCCGCCAAGGCAAAGACCTTTCGAATACCGCTGGAGTCAATCAATTGTGTCCGATCCGCAAGGTAATTCATTTCTGCTCTCCCACGACCGCTATTGTTTCGGCGCATAGCAATTGCCGCTTGCGGTTTTGGAATATCCCTGCAAAGCGGCAATTCTATATCGGTACAATCCCTATGGCTTCCGATGGGCTACCTTGGGCAGTCCCATCACTTTATCGCCTTCCTGCCAGCGTTCCTGCTGCTTGAGCATCTGAATGCGCTCTTCACGACTCAGAACATTGCGATGCCGTTTCAAGGCGCCTTTGATTTTCAACGAACGATCTACAGACATTTTGCATCTTCTCCTGTTTACCTGCGACAATAATCCGATTATCTCTTTAATCCGTACGCATCCTGAAACGGCTTGAGACCAAAATTGGTGTCTCCGGTTTCAGCCGGATACAGCAAGCCGAGCTGCTGGATGCGTTTTTTCATTTCGTACCCATCCGTTCCCTCTATGGCAGGGTCCTGCATAAACAACTGTTTGGTAACCAGCAAACCATATCCGCGATTTTCAATAATCTCTGTTTCGATACCCTTGCTTTTGAAGTAATCTTGTATCGGCTTCAGCTCATTCTTCCGATTGAGGGATATACCCTGTATCACGATAACATTTGTCCCCTTTTCAGGTTTCAACCGCGGTAATTCTTCAGACACAATCGGTACCGGCTTGGGAACTTCTGTTTCTTTTCGAACAGGCACCAGCGGCTCCTTAACAGGTTCTGGAGTCGCCGCCGCTGTTTTTTGCTCCTGCCTTATTATGACAGATGGGCTTTCCTGTTTAGGTTCAAGGCCGGATTGAACCGCACCTTTTTGCGAATATATTGTACCGAGCCAAAAACCAACAGCCAAAACAAGAATCTGCACAACCGCTGCCATTCCAATCAGAAGCACTTTGGCTGAAACAGCAAAATTAGGTTTATCTGAGACTTCTTCTTTATATACCCGACCAGATTCGTCCCTAATTCCGGAAAATTCCGAGTTTCCAGACGCTGGTTTTGCTTTTTTTAACAATTCTTTATAAGGGCCATCAGACCGCATTTGTCCTGTTTTCAGCCCTTTTGCGATTTTTGCCTGTCCTTGGCGTATGGCCTCGCTCAATGCCTTTTGATTTAAACTTCGGCCTGTCATCCTAAAAACCTCGACAGATGTAATGCGGTCCCTGTCCCAATTAAAAAAACAGGGTATATTGTTTTCTTACAAAAAATAAAGATATATTTTATTACCCTATCTTGCAGCAAAATGCAATATTAAAGTTGCGGTAAAAATGATAATTTTTGCCTGGCAGCATAAATAAAGACTTGACTTGTCAGGCTTTAAACGGTATAGGGGTTGGTTTTCCATAAGAATTTTCTTTACGATGCTTCATCATTTTGATATAGATTTTCAGTCGGATAGAGATACGAATATAGCGCCGACAAAGATACGGGAGTGTGCATCTTTTGTATCTATAAATCACGAAGACATAAAAAGTCTATCTATCGTAAACGGAACTTTTTGGAGATAAAAGAGTTATGTTACCGGTAAAAAAAGTCAGTAAATCACGGACACGGACACGCCGTAGCCATCAGCGTCTTCGTCCGGCTAATTATTCTTTATGCAAGCAGTGCGGCGCTGCGAAATTGCCTCATACGGCCTGCAGCCAGTGCGGATATGTCAATGAGAAAATTACCTTAAAGCTTGCCAAGGAGTCTGACAGCTGATATGCGTATTGCCATTGATGCTATGGGCGGCGATTATGCTCCTGCTGAAATCGTGGCCGGAGCACTGGAGGCCAAGGAAGTCCTCGACCACAGCGATGAGCTTGTGCTGGTGGGAAATGAAGATGTCATTCGAGAGCACCTGAAGCATAATGGAGCCAGTCCTGACACCTTTCGAATTTTCCATGCACCCGAGATTATCGGAATGGATGAGTCTCCCGTAGAAGCGCTTCGGCGCAAGCCGAAAAGCTCAATCGCCGTGATGGCGCATGCTGCTTCCCATCGTCAGGTGGACGCAGTGCTTTCTGCGGGCAATACAGGGGCCTGCGTGGCAGCCAGTCAGCTTCGGATGCGCAATCTGCCGGGAGTGCTGCGGCCGGGCATTGCCGTTGTGCTGCCGACATTAGGCGGCCCGGTTACAATGTGCGATGTGGGCGCCAACATTGTCTGTAAGCCGATTCATCTCTATCAATATGCCGTGATGAGCTGTGTGTACGCAGAAGTGATGTTCGGCATCCAGAAGCCCAAGGTCGGGCTGATGAACATCGGCGAAGAAGAGGCCAAAGGAACCGACCTTGTCAAAAAAACCCGTGATCTGCTCCGCTCGGATTCCACCATCAATTTTGTCGGAAATCTGGAAGGACGCGATCTGTTCGGCGGCAAATGTAATGTGGTTATTTGCGAGGGCTTTCTGGGCAATGTGATACTCAAATTGACCGAAGGCCTTGTGGATATGATATTCAGTGCTATTAAACAGGAACTCAAACACCGCAATCCGCTGATGACGCTGTGGTTTAAGTCTGTGATGAAAGGACTGTTCCGAAAATACGACTACCACGAATACGGGGGGGCTTTGCTTCTGGGAGTCAACGGCATTTCGATTATCTGTCACGGTTCCAGCAAGGCCCGAACCATCAAAAATGCTATTCTTGCCTGTAAGAAATTCTCGACACTGCAGATTAACGAAAAAATAGTAGAACGCTTAACTCAATCCACGGTGACACCCAATGGTCAATAATCCAACGGTTCAAACACCCAAACGCCGGGCGATACTGGCCGGCACAGGATCGTTTGTACCTTCAAAAATACTAACAAACAGCGACCTGACCAAAATTGTCGATACTTCCGATGAATGGATAACCACGCGAACGGGCATTAAAACCCGTCATGTGGTTTCGGAAGGCGAAACGACAGCAACGCTGGCCGCCGAAGCAGCACGCCGGGCACTGAACGACGCCGGCATGCGGGCGGATGAACTAAACCTGATTATTATCGGAACCATTACGCCGGAGATGGTTTTTCCATCTACGGCCTGTTTTGTCCAAGATATGATTGGTGCAAAAAATGCATGGGCGTTTGATATTTCGGCGGCATGCAGCGGTTTTGTGTATGGTCTTTCGATTGCCCAGCAGTTCGTCAGTTCGGGGCTTTATCAGAATGCACTGGTGATTGGGGCAGAAACCCTGACGCGAATCACAAATTATCAGGATCGCGGCAGCTGTATCCTCTTCGGCGACGGTGCCGGGGCTGTGATTCTCAAGGCCGCCAATTCCGGTCCGCAGGGAGTGATGTACAGCACATCGTTTTCAGACGGAAGCGGATGGACCTCCCTTAACTGCCCTGCGTACGGCTCGCGGCACCCTGTCGGCAAACCCCTGCCGGATCCGTCGATGGTTTATATGCACATTAACGGACGCGAGGTTTATCAAACAGCCGTCCGCCGAATAGTAGAACTGGTTAATGAATGCCTCGAAAAGTGTGATTTGGATGTGGAAGATATTGCAATGTTCATTCCGCATCAAATGAACGCCCGCATCATTGAATCGGTCGGGAAGCGGCTGAATTTCTCCGATGACCGCATTTTCATCAACATAGACAAATACGGCAACACTTCTGCTGCATCGATTCCCATTGCACTGGACGAATGCCGCCGGACCGGCAAGCTTAAATCGGGCGATATTGTGCTGCTGGTAGCCTTCGGGGGCGGGCTGACCTGGGGCGCCAATGTTATTCAGCTGTAGCAGAATGTTATTTGGGAAGGAAAAACAGGGACAATGAAAACAGCTTTTTTATTTCCCGGGCAGGGAGCCCAATATGTCGGCATGGGCCGGGATATTTATGAACAATACCCGCAGGCACAAGCCCTTTTTGAACGAGCCGGCACTATTCTGGGGTACGATTTGGCAGATATATGTTTTAACGGCCCCGACGACAAACTCAACGCAACGGAGGTATCGCAGCCGGCTATTTTCACCGTATCGGCCGCTTTTCTGGAGCTGATGAAGGCATCCCCAAAGGCTGTTCACCCGGATGCTGCCGCCGGATTGAGCATGGGGGAATACACTGCTGTTTACGCAGCCGGATTGATTTCGTTTGAAGATGGCTTGCGTCTGGTCCAGAAGCGGGGGCAGGCTATGCAGGCGGCCGCAGAAGCAAATCCGGGAGCCATGGTCAGCATTCTGGGACTGGATGATGTGCAGATTATTTCGCTCTGTGAAGAAGCTTCACAGGGCGAACTGCTTGTCGCAGTCAACTTCAACTGTCCCGGGCAGATCGTCCTGAGCGGAACTCTGGGGGCATGCCAGCGAGCCGCTGAACTGGCGGCTAAATACGGTGCGATAAAGGCCGTGCCGCTGAGTGTGGCCGGCGCATTCCATTCGGAAATGATGGCTCCGGCCGCAAGCCAGCTGGGCCAAGCGCTGGCCGGCTGCCCAATCCGCAATCCTGCTGAAATCAAGATTATCGCCAATATTCATGCGGACTACTATATATCGGCTGACGATATCCGGCAGGGTCTGGTCAAACAGCTGGTTCAGCCGATATTGTGGCAAAAGTGCATTGAAAAACTGCTGGCCGACAGCTTTAGCAGTTTCTATGAAATCGGACCGGGTCGGGTGCTGACAGGTCTGATGAAACGCATCAGCCGACGCAGTCAGATTACCAATATCAGTACGGCAGAATCGCTTCAGGAATTTATCGGTTCAAACGCATAAGAAATATCAGGAATAGACAGGAAGGACTAACAGATGTCAGAACAGCGTTTAGCAGTCGTTACCGGCGCCGCCCGCGGAATCGGGCGAGCGATTGTTTTAGAATTACTGAAACAGGGACGGAAAGTCGCCGGTCTGGATTTGAATGCCCAGCAGCTTGCCGAACTGGAAAAAGTGGTTTCCCAGTCCGGTTACTCTGTCATCACGCGAGAAATTGATATTACCCAAACCGACCAGTTGACCCAGATTCTTGAACAGCTTGCCGAAGAGCATGGCGGCATCGGCATTCTGGTTAACAATGCCGGCATTACGCGCGACCGACTCATGATTCAAATGGACGATGCAGATTTTGACAAGGTTATCGCTGTTAATCTGCGTGCCGCGTTCGTTGCTACCCGTGTTGCTGCCCGCTCAATGGTTCGCAACAAATTCGGCCGGCTCATTCATATCAGCTCCGTAGCCGGCGTTATGGGACAGGCTGGTTCTGCGAATTACGCTGCCAGCAAAGCAGCTTTGATCGGGATGTCCAAATCAGTTGCTCGGGAACTGGGCAAGAAAAATGTGACCTCCAACTGCATAGCGCCGGGCTTTATCATGACCGATATGACGCAGGTGCTGCCCGAAGCGGTTAAAGAAGCCGCAATGGCTGTTATCCCAATGAGACGCTTCGGGAAGCCCGAAGAAGTCGCCCGTGCCGTGGCCTTCCTTGCTTCGGATGAAGCCGGCTATATCACCGGGCAGGTTTTATGCGTGGACGGCGGCATGGCCATGTAAGAATTTTGCCAAAAAAAGGTTGAAAAGCCGTTGTTCGGCCGGTATATTACCGCCGAATTAAAAATGTACATAAAAGGACTGAAATTCCGTAACTGTTATGATTTAAGGAGATAGAACTGTGGCAGACGTAGATATCAAGGCCATTGAAGAGAAGGTCATCGAAATTGTAAGTGAACAGATGGGCGTCGATAAGGGAGAAATTACACGGGAAACATCCTTTATCAATGACCTGAATGCCGATTCGCTGGATACAGTGGAACTGGTCATGGAATTCGAAGACGAATTTGATATGAGCATCCCGGATGAAGAAGCCGAAAAAATCCAGACTGTCGGCGCGGCAATCGACTACATTGTAGAAATTATGAAGAACAAAGAAGCATAAGGGCAATCATGACTGGGCGTCGCGTCGTCATTACGGGATTGGGGTGTATAACACCGCTGGCTGAATCCGCCGAAGCGCTGTTTGACGGGCTTTGTGAAGGCAGAAGCGGCATTTCGATGATTGAGTCGTTCGATACTTCGGAGTATCCGGTCCGGTTCGGCGGAGAAGTCAAGAATTTCGATATAGAACGGTACACCACAGCCCGGGACGCCAAACGGATGGACCGCTTTACACAGATGGCTCTTGCTTCGGCCATTCAGGCAGTCAGCGACAGCGGCCTGAACTTCGAACAGGAAAACAAGCATCGGGTCGGTGTGATTGTTGGAACCGGCATCGGCGGGATTAAGGAGATTGAAGACCAGCACATCCGTCTTCTGTCGAAGGGGCCGCGAAAGGTATCACCCTTCTGCGTTCCCAAGCTGATGGGCAATGCGGCCAGCGGATGCATTTCCATCGAATACGGCCTCAAAGGGCCGAATATCTGTGTGGTAACCGCCTGTGCCTCGGCCAGTCATGCCATTGGCGAAGCCTTTTGGAACATCTTGTGCGATCGTTCCGATATCTGCATTACCGGCGGTTCCGAGGCTGCCTTGACGACGATTGGTCTGGCTTCTTTTTGTGCCCTCAAAGCCCTCAGCACCCGCAACAACGATCCGCAGCGGGCATCGCGTCCATTCGACAAAGATCGCAATGGGTTTGTTTTGTCCGAAGGCGCCGGGATTCTCGTTTTGGAAGAATACGAGCACGCCAGAAAACGCGGCGCAAAAATCTACGCCGAAATGCTCGGATACGGCGCTACAGGAGACGGTCATCATATCACAGCGCCGCTGGAAGACGGCTCAGGAGCAGCTGACGCTATGCGGCTGGCTTTGCAGCAGGCCCGCCTGAATCCTGACCAGATTGATTATATTAATGCCCACGGCACCAGCACCGAATTAAACGATGCAGCCGAAAGCAGAGCCATTCGTTCCGTCTTCGGCAGCCACGCCTACAAATTGGCCGTCAGCTCTTCCAAAAGCTGTCTGGGGCATTCGCTTGGGGCCAGCGGGGCAATTGAACTGATAGCCTGTGCCAAGTCCATCGAAAAACAGATCATTCACCCCACTGCCAATCTGGAAGTCGTCGGGGACGATTGCGATCCGAAAATGGATTTTGTGCCCGGCAAGGCCCGCCAGACATCGGTACGCTATGCCTTGAGCAATTCGCTGGGCTTTGGCGGCCATAACTGCAGCTTAATTATCGGCAAATTGTAAGCGGTCTGAATCAGCTATTTCCGGCCTCGCCTTTCCTCAAAGGCGGGGCTTTTTTATTTTCCGTTTGCCCTAATCAGGGCTGTTCTTTCTGCATCTGCTCCAGCAGGCGGGCTTCTTCCTGCCGCAGTTTGTCAAACAAATCCGGCCGTTCCAGCTGAATGCGGTTAATTAAGCTCTGACGCATATAATCCGGATACATTGGGTCATTCAAAAAGCCGATGAAGGCCTGATACCGCAGGAAACCCATCGGCGGAAGCCCCACCCGTCCCGGCTCTGCCTGTCCCATCTGCTGCTGATAAATAGAATAAATCTCCTGCGCCATATTTTCCCGCCCTGCGGCCTCATCATCATCGTGGAGGGCGTAGCGGAAATATCCCTCCCGCAGCACCGACAAAATGAACTCGGTAGCATCGTTGATGCTGATGCCTTCCAGCTCGCTTTTGAGTCGGATGCGTAAAAAGTTCATCAAGGAGCCGGTATATTCCGTCCTCGTATAGCCGGATTCGTCGATCAAATGCTCTTTCTGAAGCCGCCTGTAGATCTGCTCGGCCTTGCGCTGATGGCCGGCCTGATAAAACATCAGAACCGCATTTTCCAGAAAATTCTTATGGCCTCCCCTGACGGCTTTGGGATTGCCTTTTTCAAGCGATTCGTACTTTTCAATGACCTTCTTCCACAATTGGTCGCAGCTTTCAAACATGCGCAGATCCGGCAGCAAATAGACAGACGGCGGCTGATTGGGCACATCGTAAAGGACAACTTTGCCGGTCCGGTACAGCATCTGCAGACTGTGAAAGACGATGCGGTCTGTGTTTTTCTCGTCGATGCGGTACTCTTCCGGGCGTCCAGCCACCTTCAGCCCCAGCGCCGCCCAATAGATAGCATGGGCAGCCGGATGCTCCCAATTCAGCGGCATCCGCTCATTGGGATCATCAATACTGGATGGTCCGTAAGTTCGGTTCAGTTCCATCATGAAATCGATATCAAACTTCCACTCGTTCCGCAGCTGCCAAGACCGCGCAAATGTATCAAATGTTCTGAGTGCCTCTGTGGAACGGTAGCGGTCAATTACATCAAAGGCCTCTTTTTTGAAACGTGCCGGCGTTCGCCGAAGTGTCAGATAATTGGGTATCAGCAGTTTGGCGTCAGCAAACGCGCTGTCGGCCTGCTGAAGCTCGGCAATCAAACGAGCCGCCGCTGGATCTGTGAGAACTTCATCGAGCGTTTTCGGTGCAGAAGCCAGCCGCTGAAATGTCTCATTGGTCGGATTTTCACCCAGCAAAGAACGCATCGACAAAGCCAGTTCACGCTTATAATAGCGATGGCAGTCATCTGAAATGTCGCCGATTTTATGCTGAAAGATCCAGGCCAGAGACCGATACAGCAGAATGCTGCGCGGATTCAGGACAATGGCACGGTCCCGCAGCAGTTCGTAGCCGTTCTTTACCCAGCGCCAGCGCTCCTCGGGCTGGGTGTTTGGGATGGCAACTGAAATATTATAGGCCATGTTCCACGCATGGAAGTCCCAGACGGCGGCAAAACGGGGCTGCAGTGCGGTAATCCATTCGGCAAGCTGACGGGCATCGAAAAATTTCCCTTCCTGCTTAAGCGTATCCGCCCGCATCCAGAGAATATCGACAATCAGACCCCGAAAAGCCCCCATTGCTACGGTCGCGAAGGCCAGTGACGGCGGCGCATTTTCCAAGGATGGATTAGCGACCAAGCCCATTTTTTCGCGGGCCTGCTGCAGCGGAACCAAGCGACTGGAAGCGGCGGCCAAAAAACCGACTCCGATAACCGCACTTGTTATACTAATCAGCCACGCTTTTGTCCGCATGTTGCAATCCTTATACAACCGCCTTAGCGACTTCCCGACGACTGAAAATCAGGATACCAGCCAGAAACATCAGCAATCCTTTGATGCATACTGTTATCCCCAACGTCGCAGCTAAAAACATCCACCGCATTGTCCGGCCATCAACAATATAGCGGTTGGGATTATAAGCACCGTCAAACTGCGGCAACAGCCACAGCAGAGGTTTAATAGTAAATTTATAAACCACCCCGGCCGCAGCGGGCAGACTCTCTATGGCATCAAGAATAAATCCATTCGTCAGACCGGCAAGAAATACAATCAGGCAAATCAGGATGACAACCGGAAATGACAGCCATGTCGAAAGAGACAGCCCCAAAATTGCCAAAAACATCAGACGGATAAAAATCATCAGAACCGCACGAAAATAATTTTCCGTAAAAGTGCCGGTTCGGTACAGCACTTCCAGTTCTTCCGGAATCACCGTGGTCTGGTTCATCGCCGGATTGTTATAGAATGCAATCCCCAGAAATCCATCCTCCGCCAAAGCATTGGCAGGAACATAAAATTCATGAACCGTGCGGATGCTTTCGGCCTCTTCATACCGGTAAACAGGCGTGCGAAACTGACCGCCTGAACGGAACTGCCGGATATCGCCCACCCGCCACATTCCAAACACCTTTTCGTCCGGCGGGGTTACCGTAACCTGATATTTATAGCGGACAAACAGCAGTGTATTCGGATCACTGGTATTTTTAATCCGGATATTCTGGAACTCCCATTCTTTGACTTCCCCCGGATCCACCTTGCGGGCCTTCATGCTCTCCTGACCGATCAATTCGCTCATGACCCGCGAATAAGGCATTCCGTCGGGAATCTGGCCGGCCTCTTTAAGCTCTTTATACCGTGCCAGCGCCTGCTTGGCCAGCTGGTCTTTATCCAGCTGGGCTTTGATGCCCAGCCGCGCGGTAAAAAACTCCGCCTCCGCCTTCTCTCTCTGCTCAGCCGGGGCTTTGGCCGTTTGGTAAACAAACAGTACGCTGCCGTACACAACACCACTGAATAGACCCAGCAGCAGTGTGTCCAATAAAAGAATGCCCAGCAGTTTTCCAAGCATATATTCCACCCGGCGAATGGGTTTTGTTACAATCAGAAAAATATGCTTGCGCTTAAGATCGCTGCTGAGTGTGAAGGCAGACACCGCAATAGTCAGAATACACAGCAGCAGACTGATCAGGCCCAAACCGTAGCTGGTAAAGGTCTGCAGCTTGCCCAGCAGGGTGCCATCGCCTTCCATAACTACGCTCATCAGCGGCAACAGGATACCCAGCAGCAGAATGATCACAACCGCGATTTTCATGCGCAGGGCCTGGGCCAGTGTATTTTGTGCTACTGCCCAGATGCTATGCATTTTTTGAATCCTCCGCCTTAACAGGCTGGGTCAGCTGGGTAGAACCATCCCGCTTTTTGCCTATCAATTCCTCCAGAACATCTCTTTTGACGGCATCTTGTTTCTCAGGAGCAGAGGCTGGTTGTACGGTTTCCACAGCCGTCTGGCTCACACCGGCATCCACCGGCTGAACCAATTTGCCAAGCAGATCTCTGTCAGCCGCTGCAGGCTGCGGCTGTGGTGCCGGTTTAGTGACAGCTGCCTGCGGTCCTTGCGGCGCTGCCGGGGCCGTTACATTAGCCGCCACAAGCTGCTGCAAAACGGATTCAGGACGAACTACCGGTTTTTCAGCCAAAAATCCCTGAATACCGGTGCCAACCTCGGCACCGCTGGTCCGCTGCTTCTCCTGACGGGCTTTGGCAACAATCCGAATAAAGAAATTTTCCAGCTTATCCATCGGATTCGTAATTTCCGGAACCTGTCCTTCACTTGCGGCTATCCGGCGAATTTGCTCGATTGCCGCCTCGCTCAATCTGCCGGTGCGAATCTGTGTTTCATCGGACTGCTGGAGCAGCTGGCGGACAGTTCCTTCGACCTGCATCCGGCCGCCGTAAAGAATGCCGATTCGGTCACAGACATCTTCGACATCCGCCAGCAGATGACTGCACAGGAGAATTGTCTTGCCCCGGCGGGCCAGTTCAATAAACAGGTCCTTCATCTGCCGGGTCCCCATCGGGTCCATGCCGGAAGTCGGCTCATCCAGTATCAGCAGATCCGGGTCGTTAATCAGTGCCTGAGCCAGCCCGATGCGCCGCGCCATTCCTTTTGAAAACGTCCCAATCGGGCGGTTGCCCATTCCCGACAATCCCACCATCTCCAGCAGTGTTTCGATGCGGGCTTTGCGGATATCCGCAGGAAGGCCGAAAATTCTGCCGTAAAAATCCAAAGTTTCGCGCGCCGTTAAATAGCGGTAAAGATAGGACTCTTCCGGCAGATAACCGATACGGGCTGAAATTTTCGGGTCGCTGACCTTGCCGCCCAGTACAAAGGCCGCTCCGCGGGTCGGATACAGCAGCTCCAGCAGCATTTTAATTGTGGTGGTTTTGCCGGACCCGTTGGGGCCTAAAAATCCGTAAATCTCATTGTATCGGATTTTGAGGTTAAGGTCTTCGACCGCTATCACCTTCGGCCGGCCCCACCAGTCCGGAAATATCTTGGTCAGGGATATCGTTTCAATCGCAAATTGATTGTCTGCTGCCACTGTCAATGCTCCGCCGGAGATTAGACTTGCTGGGTATGGGGCTCCAGGTGCTCACCAAACCGCACCAGACGGGCACTGTTGAAAATGACTGCCAAGGCCCCGAACAGGTGCAGGACAGCCGCCATAATCAGCGACACCCAGCCCACTGTAATAGCAATAATGCCGAACACAATAAACAAAATACCAAAAAAGAGGTTTTGATTGATAACCGTCCGCGTTTTGCGTGATAACTGCACCAAGAACGGCAGACGCCGCAAATCATTGCTCATCAAGGCAATAGAGGCCGAATTAATCGCCACATCACTGCCTGCGGCTCCCATGGCAATTCCCAAATCGCCGGCCGCCAGAGCCGGCGCATCGTTAATCCCGTCCCCCACCACCGCTACCAAATGGCCTTCCCGGCGAATGGCTTCGACAACCGCCAATTTGTCCTGCGGCAGACAGTGCGCCTTGAAATCGGTGCATCCAAGCTCGGCTGATACCCGGTTGGCCACCTCGCTGCGGTCGCCGGTCAGCATGGTGACACGGCGCACGCTGCATTCCTCAAAGAGCTCCTTGACCGCCTGCTGTGCTTCCGGCCGAGCTTTGTCCTGCAGACCAATCCAGCCGACACACTTGCCGTCAGCAGCCATATAGAGCGTGCTGAAGCCCTGTTCTTCGTGCAGCGACGGGTCTGACACATTGCTGATATCGATGCCGTTTTCCTTCAGAAAGCTGTCGCGTCCAACCAGCACCGTCCGCCCTTCCACAACGGCCCGCACACCCTTGCCCGGCGCTTCCTCGAATGTCTGGGCTTGGGGGAATGAAACATTGGCTTCCCGAGCCAAATTGATCACCGCACGGGCGGCCGGATGCTTGCTCATTTGTTCTGCCGAGGCCGCCAGCATCAGCATCTGGACCGGTTCGACATCCGGTGCTGGTTCCAGTTTCGTCACATACAGCTGACCAGTGGTCAGGGTTCCGGTTTTGTCGAACACCACAGCCGTAATTTTACCGGCGATTTCCAGCAGCGAGACATTCTTGATTAAAATCCCCAAGCGGGCTGCCGCGGACAACGCCGCCACCATTGCCGTCGGCGTCGCCATAATCAGGGCGCAGGGGCAGGAAATAACCAGAATACCGATGGACTTATCAAGGGTTTTCGTAAAAAAATAAACAATGGCCGCAATCATCAGAATAGTAGGTATATACCACTTAATATACCGGTCAATGATCCGCATAATCGGCAGCTGGGTCTGCTCGGCTGCAATAATCAGCTGCTGAACCTTGCCTAATGTGGTATCCGAACCGGCTTTGGTGACAACGATATCCAGCACCCCTGTCAGGTTGCTGGTTCCGGCAAAGACCTGCATGCCGACAACCTTATCCACCGGCAGCGATTCACCGGTAATGGTCGCTTCATTAACCGTGCTCAGTCCCTTTTGGACTTCGCCGTCAGCCGGAATATTATCTCCGGGACGAACCCGAACAATATCGCCGGGTTTAAGAGCGCTGACATCAACCTGCCGTTCCGTGCCGTCGGCATCCACCAGCATCGCTGTCGTCGGCGTCAGCCGGATGAGAGATTCAATCGAAGCCCGTGCCCCCAGGGCGGTGCGCGTTTCGAGCAGTTCGGCAATCAGCATAATAAACGCCACAACGCCGGCCTCGACATACTCGCCGTTGGCAAATGCGGCAATCACCGCCAGCGCCACCAGCTCGTCCATATGCATATGCCCCTGCAGAATGCCTCTGACGGCATGAATGATGATCGGCAATCCCAGCAGAACGGCACCTATCATTGCAATGATTTCATTCTGTTCGGTACTGCCGCCATAGAGACCGCCCAGCCACGAGATTTGGGCAATCTTGCTGTTGAGCACCAGAATACCGCCGGCCAACGTGCCTAAAAAGGCCAGACTGACGCCCAGCTGCCGGCTTTTGGTGCTGCCGTGATCGCAGCAGCAGGAATCCATTTCATGTGCTTTAAGACCTAAATGTGTATGTACCATATTGCTTTCTCAACTGGTTACAAGCTGCATACTGTCCTATTTGGAGCTTTCCTGTTTGGCTTTTTCCTTCTTGATATTCGGATCCCGGTTAATCATCACGCGCAGTTCCCGCGAACGGCCTTCAGCCGACGGCTGGATTAAAATCTTTTCGTCCGCTCCGGCCAGCACCTGTTCGACGGCATCCTGATAAATCTTCTGCAGCACCAGTTCGGGATGTTTTCGGTATTCCGGCAGAAGCTGGCGAAGGTACTCGGCGTTGGCCTTGGCATCTTCCACCACACGCGTGCGGTAGGCGCGGGCTTCGGAGATTTTCGACTGCACCTGTCCCGACAGCTTGGCTACATACTCTTCCTGCTGCTGCGGCGACAAACCGGGCTGGGTGAGCAGTTCGAGAATGCGTTCGGCATCCGGCCCGCCCGTGTCGGTCAGTTTCTTTTCTTTATAAGCGCGGGCATCGATGCGGGCCTGCTCGCTCTCCTGACGGGCCTTGTTGGAGGCCTGAAATGCCTCCTCCACCTGCCGCGGCCAGATGATTCGGTTGGCCCGGACATCCTTGATGCCGATGCCGCTCTGAATCTGGTCCAGCTTGTCCTGCAGGATGACCTTGACAGAATCGGCAATGCCGGTCTGGCTTTTAATGGCTTCGTCGATGCTGTAATGGACCAGCGTCCGCACAATCGCCTCCGAGGCCATGCTTTCAAGCATGGGTTCCAGCGTTTGCGCCGCCGCCTCCAGCATGTCTTCGCCGGGCCTGCGGTCGCGGATATACACATTTTCAAAAAAATGCTTCGGAGAATCGATTTTATAGGTAATCGTCCACTGCGAATGCACAATATTGTAATCGGCTCCTTCAATCCCCTCCACCCGGTCATTGCGGGTCAGGCAATAGCCGTCTTTGAGCGGATCCAGCGGTCCAAATACCGGCGTTTTGACCGGCCGCAGCTTCTCTTCTTCCGTCTCAAAATACCAGAACGAATTGACCGCCAGCGACTGCTCCCGTTTGACAGGAATCCGGATAACCTCGTGAATCGGTTCCGGAAATGCAAACTTAATGCCCGGCTTGAGAACGGGGTCCTCCGCCGGTCCCTGAATCCTGCCGAAGAACAGCAGCAGGGCTTCTTCATCCTGCTGGACCTGAAAAATGCCGCTGCAGGCAAACACCGCCAGCAGCACGATCATAATAACCTTCAGGATAGAAAAACTGACATGCAGCGCCTGTGTAAGCGATTTGGTGGATGCGTCCAGCGGCTCAGACGGCAGTTCCCGCTGCGGCATTTTTGCCTTGTCATGCAAATGGTGATGATGCTCTGCCATAACTTAGTTCCCTGTCTGTGAAGCGGCTGTTTGGGGCTGCAGGTCCGGCAGGCCTTTCAGCAGGCCAATGGGTTCTGTTTCGACACCCAGAACGATCGTGCTGCGCTCCTTGAGAATCTTTTTAAGGGCCTCGATATCCCGCAAGAACATCGCCAGTTCGGGATCGGCTTCCAGCATCTTGTAATAACGGGCTGCCTCAGCATCGCCGGCACCGCGAATGGCTTTGGCCTGTGCATCGGCCACTGCCAGCAGCTCCTTCTGTTTGGCATCGGCATCGCTTTTAATGCGTTCGGCCTCGGCATTTCCTTCCGCCAGTATAGCCTCTGTTTTGCGCTTCCGGTCGGCTTTCATCCGTTCAAACACTTTTTCCGTGACATCCTTGCTGATCATCAGCCGCTTGATGCCGACAGCGCTGACTTCGATGCCGTAATCATGCATCGCTTTCTGAAGAATCTGGCCGGCAATTTCGCTTTCAATCTGTTCAAACTGAATTTTCTCCGGGTCTGTGTTGACAAATTCGCTGAAATAATGCCGTCCGATAACTGAATTCTGGGCATTGCGCAGCAGACTTTTGAGATTTTCTTCGGCACTTTTAACATCCTTGACGGAAATCAGGAATTTCCCCGGGTCTGCTATCCGCCAGATGATATAGCTTTTTACAATAATCGGCTCGCCGCCGGCGGTGGTGATTTCCTCTTCCGGAACATCCTCAAACAGACGTTTGCGCGAATCAAAGCGGTGAACCACCTCGATCGGCTTGGGCAGTCTGAATTTCAGCCCGGGTTCTGTTTCCGGCCGAACCGGCTTGCCGAACCGCGTCACAATGACGGTTTCTGTCTCGCGTACCTGATACAGCACCATCGACAGCAGCAGGATAACAACCACCACAATCATGCTCACAATGATCCAGAAATTTTTCATTGGTTCTGTCCCATTTCTCTCAATTACTTTTTGGGTTCCTCAAGCCCAAGGTCCAAATCGTACAGGGAAGCGGCAAGCTTCTCCTGCAAATCGACTATATAAACCTGAGCGTCGTCCTTTTCTGCCACAACCACATATTTCCGTGCCTTTTCGAGGGCCTCTTCCAGCATCATCAGCCGCTGCAGCTTCTTGTAGATCAGAGGCGATGCCTGATACCCCTGAATCTGACCGGCAAACCGAAGCCCTTCGCCTTTGGCCAGATGAATCCGCTCGAACGCATCGCTTTCGGCCTGCCGCAGGGTGCTGAATACCTTGCCGCGGACCTTCACAAACGCCGCCTGCAGCTCCTGACGCAGCTCCTGAATTTTTGGTTCATCTGCCTGCGCTTTGGCGCGTTCGAACTCCATCGCCAAGTCATACAGCGCATCGACATCGGCTATCGAGCCGCCCAGTTCGGTGAGAACTTTGTTCTTTTCTGCCTGCGCACTGAGAATCGCGGCCTGCTTCTGCTGGACAGAAGCAACCACCTCTTCATACTCTTTGGCTACTTCCGGCGGGGGATGCACTCCTTGAAGCCCCAGCAGCACAATCTCCACGCCCAGCTGAGCCTCATCAGCGGCCGCCTGAATCCGCTGATGCAGCTCCTGCGATGCTTCCATGCGTCCGACTCCCAGCAGACTTTTCCGGTCTTTGGGCAGCGCGGAAGCACTGCCGTCATCCGTTTCGATTTTGGCGCTGACGGCAAACCGGGTTAACTCGCGGTAGCAGATAGCTTCCAGAAGCTGGCGGGCTTCTTTATGCTTGTACATAAACTGGCGGAGATTCGAGATGCGGTACTGAATCGGAATATTGGCCTGAACCACACTGACCGGAACAGCCCCTTTATCCCGCACAGTGTCTGTTTCGACAGCCACCAGCAGATTGTATTCTTCCTCGTAATGCTTTTCCCCCCACAAAAAAGCTTTTTTAGCCTTGTCTTTTTCGCCTTCTTTGTAGCCAATTGTAATCTGCTGTATCTGGTCGGTTGGAAAGACATAGACCTTTTCAATTGGCCAAGGCCATTTGAGATGCAGCCCCGGCTCCAAATCCCTTACCGGTGAGCCGAAATATTCCACCACGGCGGCCTGACCGGGGCCGACAACCGCAAACGAACTCATCAAATACAATGTCAGGGCCGCAAATAAAATCAGCGGCAGAATGGCCCGTTCCAGCAGGCGGTAAAACCACGTCTGAGAGACCTTGAAGCCAAACTGATAATCAATCGTATGGGCCACCGTGCGGAGAATCCCGCCCGGCTCGTTAATCAGACCGATCAGGCGGCTGTCGTAGGCAGCCCGGCTGTATTCGCCGGCAATCCGCGGACGGTAAATATCCAAAACGGCATTCAGAAGAATTTCAGCCCCCAGCACAACCAGCAGCCACGGAATCAGGTAGCTGAGAATCACCAGCCCCTGCGGATACTTAAATTGACTCAATGCCAGTGAAACCGCCAGTGCAAAGCCCAAAACCGCCGTCAGCAGCAGATAGCTGCCGCCGGCACGCAGCGGCTTCCAGTCCTTCTCGGAACTCATCCCCGTGGCATAGCGACTGAACAGAAAACTGACAAACGAGACAACAATCATCAGAACTGCACCCAGCAGCGGGTTTTTATTCCTCCAGTCCACCGGACCGAGGACCTTATACTGAAACAGCAGCAGGCCCATCACAATCTGGTAAACCGCAATCACTACCGCCGCACTGGGGATAATCCACTTTTCAAAAAACGCCAGACGCTTCTGTGCCACCGCCAGCATTGCCAGCCGGTCGGCCCCGCCGGTAAAAATGGTCCCCTGCTGGGCGGACCGGGACAGCTGGGTCATATCCATCTTTTCCTGCTCCGCCAGCAAGCGCTGATGAAACTGGACAATCAGCACAGCCCATACCAGCAGCCCTGCCAGTATCTGCCAGCTGAGCAGATACATCGCCAGAACTTCCGTAAATGCGCCAAATACAAGCGTGAAAACAAAGAAGAACAATCCTAAACAAAAGGCCCCGATGGCTGTATTTCTGGCCTTGCGCGGTGACTGATTCATCTGCATTTCCCTGTCTTATCTATATACCAACCGAACCTTTCTTCATAGAAGCAGTAAAGACTATAATAATTTCGTTCAAATTGCAATGTCCGTCTTTACATTTTGCTTATGTGCCGTAAAATATTAACATGTCTGCAATGAAACAGGTAGTCTAATTTTTTAAGGAAAAAAACCTTGCTGCTGCGACTTCTTGCAATCGCCAAAAATACATTCGTTGAAACGCTGCGTCAGCCGATTTATGCGGTCATCATCGTTTTTGCACTGCTTTTAATGCTGCTGGCGCCTGCTATCAGCATGTACACGCTGGATGAAGATATCAAACTCCTGCGTGAATTGGGACTTTCTACGCTGTTTCTGGCGGGTTTGTTCATTGCTGTTTTCGCCTCAACAGGGGCTATCACCGAAGAAATCGAAACCGGCACCGTTACCACCGTCTTATCCAAACCCATCAGCCGGCCGGTTTTTGTATTGGGCAAGTTCTTCGGCATCCTTGCCGCCGTAGCACTGGCTCATTGCCTGATTACAATGGCCTTTTTAATGGCAGCCAGACACGGTGTTCTGGAGACCGCCAGCGACGAAATCGACTGGACGGTCATTGCCGCCGCCAGTGCGGCAGCTCTGGCTACATTCCTTATAACCGGTTTAATGAACTATGTTTATGACTGGAATTTCCCCTCGACCGGTGTCGTCTTGGGCACCATTTTCTCCGGCTTTGCCATCCTTTTTCTGGTCTTTGTGGACAGGGATTGGAAATTTAATCCCCAAAACAACCGCTTCGAGATGTTCGACATTGCCGCCTCTGCCCTGCTGCTGATGGCGATGTCCGGGCTGGTGGCGCTGGCGATTTTGTTTTCAACAAGGTTTAATGAGGTCATAACCTTGACCTGCTGTGTCGGGATTTTCCTGCTGGGACTCATAAGCGACTGGATCTTCGGCCGGTTTGCATCACAGCATCTTTGGGCTAAAATCGCTTATATTCTGACTCCCAATCTCCAGATATTTTGGGTCAGCGATGCTATTTACGAAAAAGGCGCTGTGCCAGCCGCCTACTTGCTCCAAACAGCAAGCTACACAGCCCTTTACACAGCCGGCATCCTCGCTTTGGCCATCGCCCTCTTCCAGCGCCGTCAGGTTGGTTAATCCAGCAACAGTTCACGATTGGCGGTTTCGGACAGACAACCCCGGCAAGAGCCTGCTTGTGTCGCCCTTTCGAAGCCGCTTCCAATCAATATGGATTAGTCAACCAATTCAGCCGCTCTGGAAAAATTGCGATGAAAATGGGGATTTTTTCTCATCAGTAGATTGTCAGCAATATATTAACAGACTATTAAGATATTGTTAACGACTGAAAAACAGCATCCCCATTTTCCGACAGCCAAAGTAACCATTTGCCCTCGATGCTGCTTGGCTTTCTCTGGACATTCAGCTGCCGTTTTTGCAGATCGGAGATAATGGAAGGTGTAATCCGGCAGGCAGCCGCAACATTGCGCAGCAGGGTGCTAATCAGCAACAGTCCCTTGTTGATTGTGTATCTTTTTTGCTGTTTCTTTGATTTACTGGCTTCTGTCTGGTGCTTTCGAACCTGTCCGTTTGTGGCCGGCTGACACGATAGAGGAGTTTTTAGGGTTGGGCTTTTATAATGTACATTCCATAGCGACTTCATCGCAATGGTCCTGTTTGGGGCAAGCGGCGCAGTCGCTCCAGACTTTCATCGGCAGCTTATCCCGCTGGACCCGGACAAAGCCGAGTTTTTCAAAAAACTTGTCCTCAAGGGTCAATGTAAAGACCTTTTTGAGCCCCAATCGTCGGGCCTTGTCCAGACAGCCCAGAACCAATGCCTTGCCGATTCCTTTGCCGAAGTAGGCCGGATCCACTGCAAGAGACTTAATTTCAGCCAAGTTCTCCCAAAGCACCTGAATGGCACAGCAGCCGACAACCCGTCCCTGTTCTTCAGCCACCATAAAGGTCAGCAGCCGTTCGTAAATATCCGAAACGGAGGCAAACAGCATGCGGTCCACCTCTGCATAGCTGTTAATCAGCTCGTGGATTCGCTTGACATCTTTAATTTGGGCATCCCGAATAAGCATTGTGCCGGAATTATAACCCTGTCGGCTGTGCGAATCAATAAAATCTTGCCTGCGGAAAAATGGCTATTTATTCAGCCGGCCGTTTTGGATACAATGCCGGCCTTATGGCATTGCCGGCAAAACAACTTATGCAGACGGAAAAACAGTATCGCCTGAATCTTCATCCGGCGGCATTGAACCGAACGATTGCCGTTCTGGCCGCACCGGCAATTTTCGAAAATCTGTTGTTTTCGATGGTTTTTTTTGCAGATACGCTGATTGTCGGCTGGCTGCGCAATGAAAATTATCTGGCAGCGACCGCTCTGGCATCGTTAACCATGTTCTGGACCAATGCCCCCATTCAGGCGATTTCCATAGCAACAGTTTCTATTGTCTCCCGCACATTGGGTGAAAATGACTATGCCAGTGCCCGCCGGATCGCGGGCCACTGTTTGATTCTGACTTTTGCGGCCGTCTTTGCAATTCTGGCGGTCGGCTTTCCCTTTGCGGAATGGATTATTCGCCTGCTCAATGCCGAACCGCCGGTGATTCCGCTGGCGGCAGCCTATCTTCGCATCGTGCTGGTCTCGTCCGTTTTCGGCCTGCCGCTGATGGTGTCCAACGCCGTTATCCGGGCCAAAGGCGACACAGCAACACCGATGTTTATTACACTCATCATGAATCTAATCAATATCATTGCCAGCATTCTTCTGGCATTCGGATGGGGCCCCATTCCTGCGATGGGTCTCTATGGAGTCGCATGGGGCACCGTTCTGGCACGCAATATCGGCGGAGCCCTCTCGCTGGCCGTGCTGATATCCAGCAAACACGGCATCGGACTGCACATCCGGGATTTCGTGCCTTTACATCGGCGGATTTTTGCACGAATCTGGCATGTCGCTTACCCGGCAATAGCAGAACGGGTGCTCAATTCGACATCCTATGCCTTCTTTATGGGCATGGTTGCCAGCTTGGGCACAACTGTTCTGGCCGCTCATCAGATTGCCCTCAATGTGGAATCGCTGGCTTTTATGCCTGCCTTCGGGATGGGTGTTGCGATTACAACAATTTTTGGACAGGCCGTTGGTTCCGGCCGCTGGCGGATAGGACAGATTACAGTCAAACGGGCCATTATCTTTTCGGGAACAGCTGGGATACTCTTAAGTCTACTGTTTGCCCTTGCCGCCCCCTACGGCGTCAAGGTCTTTCGCGCCACGCCGGAGGTCCTGCGGCTGGCCGGATTGGCTTTGCAGATTGCCGCTTTGGAATTGCCGCTGTTTACGCTGACCTTCGTGTTTATGGGGGCCTTGCGGGGGGCCGGCGATACCCGCAGTCCGCTGTATGTCAATGTGGCCTGTATTCTGCTGCTGCGCCTGCCGGCTACTTGGCTGCTGGCGTTTGTGCTGAAGATGGGAATTGCCGGCGTTTGGATAGCCACCGCCTTAGACTGGGCAGGCCGTTCTTTGGGACTGGGGCTGGTCTTCCGAAGAGGCATATGGAAAAAAATCCATCATCTGGAAAAACAGAAATTTGCCGAAACCGCCATCCCCGTCAGTCCTGAGCCTTAAAACCGCCTGTTCAGGCCTTCCCCATCCTTAGGGCGGGATGATTTCAAAAGGAATAGCCGGAATAGCCCCCATCGATATCCGTTGCTTTTGGGCTGCCGGACTGCCTGTGCCGGCTGCCGGCGTTTCGGTGTACGCCTCAACCAACAAATTGTCTGCAAATCCTTCTTTGAGCAACTCTCTATCCGCTTTCAAAACGAATGAGATCTCGGATGCTTTCGATTTAACTTCTTGCAGCGTCAGCCCTGCCGGCGGCTCATGCAGTGCCAGCTGGATGTTGTTCCCCTGCGCCAACCGGGGCGGCAATTTCAGCTTGACCTCTGTGCTGCCCCCTGCCGGGATTTTCATTGGGATTTGACCGTCCGGCTTTATGGCGGACATACGCTGGCCGGCCCGCGGGACTGCTGCCAACAGTTCCTGCGAGGGCAGCAGGTGTCTGTACAGGAATGCCTGCATCCTGTCTTCTGCGGGAACAACTGGACGGGTAATAATGCTGCCGCCGATGCGGGCGCGTGCGTCCAGCCGGAGAGAAACCGGCTTGTCCAATTTTCTTGCCGGTGCCGACAGAGTCGCCCATACAGAATTGCGTCCCTGCGGTATTCGGCCGCCGCTGATTTCAAAGCCGGCTGGAGCATCCTTCAATACAATTTCAATCTCCCCTTCAAAACCATCGGTGCGCAGGGCATAAAAACGCACCGCTGCCACCCCGCCGGCAGGAACAGTCAAACTCGACGGCGTCATACGAACCGCAAAATCGGGCATCAGACCGCTGATACGCAGCCGATAGCCATAAGCAGCGCCGCCGTGCTGCTGTGCATCCGACAGATGGACATAATAAGTCCCCGAGGAAGAAAGTACAGCCGTCACATACGAATCGGCCTGATGCGTCAGCAGCCCTGTGCTGTCCATGAACAGCCAGCCTTCACCCCAGACAGCAAAGTCATCATTCCAAGCCAAAACCTTTCCCGAGGCATCAGTCAGACGAATCAGAGAATCCAAAGGAGAATGCAGCTGGCGCGCACAAACCTGAATAGCAATCTCCTGACCGGCAAGACCATCGAAACAGTAGATATCAGCCCGGCCGGCTTGTTCTATCTGACCATTGACAATCACCGGCAACTCCACCGGCTGGGCATCACCAAGCGTGCTGAGGGATTCCGTGCATTCCGGCAGTGTTCCTACGGCATACGGTATTTCATTGGACACCCCCGCACTGCCCTGACACTGCAATTGCCGAATACAGCCGGCACAGGGGCTTGTATCCAGCGGCATTCGATCTGCCGGCAGATTCCACCCCTTGATTTGGCAGGCAGCAGATTCTCCTTCTCTGGCCCCCAGCGGAAATATCTGGGTAATAAACGGCAGCGGTCCCACAGCGATGCGATACACAAAATCTTCCCGGCCGCGATACAGAGAATCCCGTATCTCCAATTCATATTCGCCGCTGCGGGGAACGGTAAAAAATAAAACAGGATCGGGATTAAAAGAATAATCATCCGCATACACAAGTTCTCTGCCGGCAGAATCATACAGTTTGATAACGGCTTGAAACCAGCCCGGCACAGCATCGGCCAGATAAGGAATCAGACTGCGGGCATGAACCTTGGCAACCAGCTGCATGCCGGCGGGGGCAGTAAAGCAAAACCGGTCAACATCGCCGGGCATAATCTGCCCGTTTATCAGAACAGGCAGTTCCAGCGGCTTTTCAGCAGGTGCATCCGGCACATCCGGCAAAGGCGGATACGGCTGGCGATTGTTGGGCTCCAGTTCCCGGACTTCCTGCAGAGTGCCTATCTCAAATGTGATCGGGTCGGTCAATCCTGCCGACGTTGACAGCCGCAGCTCACGCCGGCCGGGCGGGGCATCGGAAGCAGCGGTAATTTCCAACAGCACCGTTTCCGAAATCTGCCGGTTCTGCTGCAGCTTGGTGCGGGGGAAAAACAGCATGCTACGGATATGCGCCAGTTCCCGAAGGTTTTTCTGCTCCAACTTGTACAGCAGCGGATGCTCGGGCATCTGCACCGGCGGGGCCTCCTTGTTCGGTTTGTCTTCCGAAGCCGTCGCTTGGGGTGATGGCTTGGCCGCTGCATCATCGGCTGCGGCTTTGCCGGTCAGTTCCTCAATCCGCTTTCTGCGGACTTCGTCCAAACGGCTGCCCAGCAAGTTCCGCTGCTCTTTCTGGAGATTGCCCAGCGGCCGGTAAAAACGAATAACCCTGCCCTGTACGCCCTGCCCGGAGATATAGACTGCATCGGCACCGCGAAGAAACTGGCCGCCGGCCGTAACCAAAACGGTGCTGCCCTGCTTTGCGCCAGCCGGATAAAGATAGCCGATATGCGGCTGACTGGTGTTTAACTGTCCCCAGCTCGCTGCCGCATGCAGGGTCAGAAGATACACGACAAATACTGTTTTCATCCTCGTCATTGTGCTTGACTTCTACATAATCTCTCTGAGCCGGCCGCCTTCGCTGGATTCCGGCATCACCTTGACATCCAGACCGCCGGCATTGGGCAGCGGACCATCGGGATTGATTCCCAAAAGAAGATAAATGCTGCCAATCAAATCCTGCGGATAAACCGGACGCTGTGCCGGCTGAAGCCCTTTTTCGTCCGACGCTCCGACAACACAGCCGCCTTTGAAGCCCCCGCCGGCAACGACACTGCAGAAGCTTTTACCATAATGGCCCCGGCCCCCGTTCCACGGGGCTTCCCATTGAATCTTGGGCGTTCGGCCAAATTCGCCGCCCCACCAGACAATGGTTGTATCCAGCAATCCCTTATCGGCTAAATCCTGCAGCAGGGCTGACATCCCCATGTCCAGTTCGGGCAGTTTGCGGCGCATGATATCAAAATGCTGCTTGTGCGTGTCCCATCCTTTATAGTTAATGGTTACATACGGCACCCCCTGTTCAACCAGCCGGCGAGCCATTAGACAGCATTGCCCAAAGGTATTGCGCCCATAGCGCTGACGAACCTCCTCTTTTTCCTCTGACAAATCAAACAGCCGGCGGGCCGGGCCGAACATGATAGCGTAGGCGTTCTGTTCACATTGGTCCAGCCGTGCAAACTGGGGGTCATCAGGCATCAGTTTACCCAATACATCCAGAGAATGAAGAAACTGCCGTCTGTTTTGCTGACGCTGGTCGGAAATGCCCTTGGCCACAATTCCCTCGACGGCAAACGGCGTCTGGTTCGGGTCGCCGCCGGTTACGAAGGGCTTATACCGCTGGCCTAAAAAACCGGCTTCGGAAAAACGCCCCTGCGACTCCGTCAGCACAATATAGGGAGGAACAATCCCCGTATAGCCATGGTCATATCCCTTAAACAGCGAAACCACTGCACCGACACTTGGATAGACCAGCCGGCCGGGTTCGCGGCCCGTCTGAACCAGATAAGAGGCCGTTTCGTGATTGTTGTTGCCGTGCGTCATACTGCGGATAATCGCATATTTATCTGCCTGTTTGGCCAGCAGCGGCAGCAGCTGGCTGATTTGTATCCCGTCGACATTGGTCGGTATCGGCTGGTTCAGCGGTCCGCAGTAATCGTATCCGGCTTCAGGTTTGGGATCAAATGTATCCAGATGCGATGGGCCGCCCCACATCCAGATTTGTATCACAGATTGAGCGCGGGCTTTCGGCACAGCCGGCGGATTTGCCCAGAGCCGGCTGCAATGAAGACTGACAGCACCGGCAAGCCCCTGCTTTAACAGGTCCCGCCGCGTTAAGCCCTTTTTGATTCTCTGTCTATTCATCGATGTCCCGCCCGCATTGGGTTTTCACCGGCTTCAATGCCGATAAAGAAATTCCTTCGTGTTAATCAGCGCCCACACCAAATCATTAACCGCCTGTGCGGGTGTCAGCCCTTGGGTATTAAAATAGTCCTCGATAATTGACCGCTCCGTCTGTTCAGGAAAACGCGACAGAATCGTCAGATATAGTGTATCAACCAGCATCCTGCGGTTTCGTCCGGCCGCCCGCATCAATTGCCGCAGATGCGGCCCGCGTTCGATTTTGTTCTGAATATGAGAGGAATTCAGCAGATGCAGCCGCTGGGCATCCGTCGGCAGATTGGTTCGTTCAGACTGCAAACCCGTATCACGTGCGGGCCTGCCGAACAGCTCAAGAAACGGGCTGGTTATGCTGCTGTCAGCCAATGCAATACTCCGATTTTCATCCGGGATAAAGGTAAACGGTTCGGGAACAGGGCTGGAGTAGCTTTCCTGTGTTCCGGTGATTTGACACAATGCATCCATCAGGACTTCGGCATCAAGCTGACTAACAGGATAACAGGCAAACAGCCGCTGTGCATCGGGAGACTTCGCCTGCGGGATACAGGATTGCTGATAGGTCCGTGAATTCAGTATCAAACGATAGATATGCCGCAGGTCATAGCCGGACCTGACCAGCTCTTTTTCCAGAAAGGCAAGAACGTCCGGATAGACCGGGGGATTGTCCGGACCGATATCATCCGGCGGGTCAATAATGCCATGCCCCATCAGCCATGACCAGATGCGGTTTACTGCACATCGGGCAAACCACGGATTGTCGGCGCGTATCAGCCAATTGGCAAAAACCTCACGCGGATCCTGATTGGGCTGGATTACCGCCGGCTGACCATCTGGAAAAACACCCGTTAACGGCCCGCTTTCTGCTGGCTTTGGATATACTATCTCTTCTTTCCATTCAGCAGTCCCTTTGTAGCCAATCTGGGAAAAAAAGACCTCTATCCCGCTCCGGCGTTCCTGCGGCCACTTCTCCAGACGCACTCCCATAAATGCAAGAGCCGCCGCAGCCGCAACGGCCGACGGGTCTCGATCCTGAACCGCCCGATAGAAGTTGACGGGGGGATTGCGGAAATTGCTTCCGCTGGATGTCAAAAGCTGACGTGCAAATGTGTCATAAGGCATATTTGCTGCCAGCGCATCGTAAATCCACCGATGATAGGCCTGCACAGCATTGGGCCACAGGTTGATGGGGAATTCTGACTTGACCCGCAGCAAATCACACCATTTCAATGCTGTGTATTGAGCAAATTCATCCGATTCCAGCAGGGTATTGATAAGCGCTGCACGCTTGTCGGAACGGGGATTTTCCAGAAATCGCCGAACTTCTTGCGCATCGGGCAAAGTCCCGGCAATATCCAGATGCACGCGGCGGATAAAAACCGAATCGGAGCACAGGTTGGCCGGCTTTATCCCCCGTTTGGACAATTCCGACAGGATACAGCTGTCTATCTCATTGACCGGTCTAAAATCCGACGAACGCTCAAAAATTGAAACCTTGTCATTTTGCTGATTTGACTGTTGCGATGAGGCCCCATAAACACCTGCAATACACCAAACAGCCGCCAGCATAGTAAACAGCGGCTTGCTGCGAACAACCTCGTACTTGTCCAGCTTTTTGTACATATCCATCCAAACGCAATCGTCGATGCTGCTGTAAACAAAACGCCTCTTAGAACTGAAATTATTGCCTGTGTACAGCAAACAACCAGCGGCAGAAATCCTCCTGCGGTTCGCCAAAAGTTATCTAAGTACTTTTTTATGCAAGACTTATAATACCAATGATAAACTTGCCTTTCCTGATATTTCCTTTGGCAGGACTGAAACAGTCTCTAAATTCGGCAAGAAATATCTATAGACCTGCGTTATTTTCTTTAGTTCGATTCGTTTTGAGAAGACTTTTTTAAAACTTTTGGGATTATTTTATGAAAATTACAGACAAACTGCATAGTATTCGGATTTCAGGGCCATCTGGGGCGGAGTATTTTCTTCACGCACAAAACCGCTTCCCCGCACAGGCAGCAGAACTTCTTGCGGAATTATCTGCCTTTCTGCAGCAGACCGATGCCCAGCTTGTTTATCTTCGGATTTTTGCACAAGAAAACGTTCGAACAACCCTTTTGTCCTCCTGCCTGTCCCAATTGCAGCGCCTGTGCTGCCCGATAATCTGGATTAGGCAGGACAATAACAATTATGCTTTCGGATTGCAGGGCTATGCCGTCGAAGGCACAGACACAGCGCCAATAATGGTTGACAATAGGCTTGCGGGACGATGCTTTACAAGCGGCGGTTGCCGTTATTACCATTTCAGTTTTACGCCTCAAAATCCTGACGCCGGCCGATTTGAGCAGGCGGCTGCTCTTTTTGCCCAAATGCAGAAAACGCTGTCTTCGGCAGGACTGGATTTTTCATCAGCCGTGCGTACGTGGCTGTTTGCAGAGGATATCCTGTCATGGTATAGCCAGCTTAATCAGGCCCGCACTGCATTTTTTACCGAGCACAACATTTTTCAAAAACTTGTTCCCGCCAGCACCGGAGTCGGCATCGGCAATCTGCTCGGCGGCGCAATAGCCGCAGAACTTCTGGCCGTAAAACCCCTCAATGGATGCGTCCGGATAGAACAAAAGGCATCCCCCCTTCAATGCGAGGCGCTGGCCTATAAAAGCTCATTCAGCCGTGCAGTCCTGATTGCATCCGTCAGTGACCGGCGGCTTATTGTTTCAGGAACCGCCTCGATTGATCAAAACGGCCTAACCGTTTGGCCGGGCGATTGTGCAAAGCAGATTGAGCAAACCATGCAGGTAGTCCATGCCCTTCTGGACAGCAGCGGTATGGATTGGAACGACACCGTACGGGCTATTGCGTATTTCAAAAACAGTGCAGATTTCGGACTGTTTGATGCCTACTGCCAAAGCCGCAATCTCTGCCTGCCGCATCTTAAAGTACAAGCCGATATCTGCCGGCCGGAGCTTGTGTTTGAAATCGAATTGGATGCTGTAAGATGCTGCTGAAAATATCAGAAGCTGCCCGCTTTTTTTACTCAGCACACAACAGCCAGTCATCGGCAAAGACCGTCAAATCCTGCGCATTGACAGCATAATCTTTGGACAAATCGATGTTGTAATCGCAGACATCAGCCGCATTGTCCGTCCGCAGCGACCAGTAATTCGAAAATGCAGCAAAATCGTCCAGATTGACAATGCCGTCGCCGTTGATATCCGCCCGCAAAATCGGCCAGACAATATGCAATGCATCCAAACCAAAGTCCGCCAGATCCTCTATCGGTTTAAACGGTGCTGTCAATTCCCGGTTGCGGGCAATGATGCGGCCCGTATCGCTGAGCAGATCGCCGTGGCCAATCCAGCCAAACCGCTTGTCGGCAAAATCCTTTTCCGTAGAAAACCAGATCTCACCATGCGGCCATACATAGACCGCATCCAGACCAACATCTTGATATTCCCCGACGGATGATTGTGCCGTTTCGAACTGCTTGAGCAGCTGGGCATTTGTCCTGTAAATCCTGCCGTCTTCAGACAGTAAATCTCCCGGACTGATCATCACGCCCAAAGATTCCGAGAAGAATCCTTTCTCAACAGAAAACAGCAGTCTTCCGGACGGACTGAATGTGACAGCATCCAGACCATAATCCGGCACCGGCGGCTGCGGGCAAAACGGACGAATAAAATCTGTAAAGCGCCGGACAATAAAGCCGGCTTCACTCAGCAGGTCCCCCTGATGCAGGGGCCCAAGGATTTCGCTGAAAATATCCTGCTCCATCGAAAACCAGAATGTCCGGCATTTGCAGTCCCTGCTTGTTAACTGCGGCCATCGCGCTCCTATTACGGCATCTAAACCCACATCGGGCACCAGCGGCATAATACCCAGCCGGCTGGTAAGCTGAGCATTGGTGCGAAGAATCCGGCCGTGGACTGTCAATAAATCTCCATCACTGATGTACGTTTTGTCCAATACGGTTCGTACCGACGGATGAAAGCCCGCTGCGGTTGAAAATCCGACCTGCGGCCATGGAACAGCTGTCAGATGCAGGCGAAACACATGCAGAGGGTCATCCGGCTTGCACTGTTCTAACTCAATCTCTATCCACGGCAGACCCATCGTTGGAAAAACCACGCCGCTGTCGAATGACAACCCCTGATTATTGTTGATGCTTCCCTGCAGCGTCATCCGATGCACAAAAGCAAAATCGCCCCCGATTTCATAATCGCCTTCCAACAGTCCGAAATAGCGAACGTCGGTTCTGCTGCTGTTAAAACGCAGATTCCGTACAGCAAAATGCAGAAACCACATATCCGGCTCTTTGGGAACCAGCCAGAAGGTGCCGCGTATAGGAACAGGAACAGACAGACGGTCGCAAAACAGGCATTCATCCAGAAGCGTACTGCCTTCAATAAGCCGATACCGAACAGGCCCATTTTTCAAAAGCACCGATGCCCCGGAGGCAGCTGCCTGGTTGTTAAAACTATCAGGGTATTCATCTGCAAAAGCCGCTGCCGTCAGCAGGCATGCCAAAACTATCCAGAGGAAGTACACTGTGGCAAAGAAGTGGTATTTCGCTTTCATCGGTTTACCCTCCAAATGCTTTACTCTTTTCGGCAAATCCGATAATTAAATTATAAGACAGACGGCTGCAAAAAATCAATCTTTATTTCTGCCTGCTCTCAAACACCTGTTTAATAATCTTAAAACAGGAATGCTCAAAGCCGGCTGTTTATGAAAAGTACAAGGATATATGTGGGTGTTTTATATCCAATACATTAATTGCCCGCAGATGAATCAGGTTCCAGAGCAGACTTTTTTTTCGTCCCAGCATAAATTTCATACTTTAAAAGTCTGCATTCCAAACCTCCATTGAAAAAGGTCAGCCGCCGGCTGGTACGCAGACCAACCTTTTTAGCCAATTCCAGATTGCCCGTGAAGATATACCCTGTATATCCGATACATTTCTGCTTGAAAAAATCTCCGATGCGGGCATAGGTTTCCTCTAATTCCTTGACATCGCCCATCCGCATCCCATATTCAGGATTCATCAGGATTATTCCCGGTTCCTGCGGAACTGGTGTTTGAGCAAAATCGCAGACAGAAAACTCAATCAAGTGCTCAACGCCTGCTGTCTGTGCGTTGCGTCTGGCGGCCTCAACGGCCCAAGAATCTATATCCGTCGCAATAATAGGGGCCGGCCGGTGCTGGGCTTTGCCGCCGGTTTTTCGGCTTTTCTTGCCTGCTTCGGCTCGCAAGGCATGCCACGCCAAGGCATCATACCACTTGGTATGCATAAAGCTGAAATTGCTCCGCAGCAGTGCCGGAACACGCCCTGAAGCCGTCAGCGCCGCTTCAATCGGCAGTGTGCCGCTGCCGCACATCGGACAGACCAGCGGCTGCGTGCCGTCGTATCCGACAGCCATTATAATCGCAGCTGCCAGCGATTCACGCATGGGGGCATCGATCATCGTTTTGCGATAGCTGCGGTCGGACAGCTTTCGTCCCGATGTGTTTAGATACACCTTGCAGGTTTTGCCGCGCCAAAAAAGCTGAATCACAACATTGTCGCGTTCCTTGCCGGAATTGGGACGCGAGCCGCACTGTTTGAGGATCCGGTCTGCTATGGCATCTTTAACCCGCAATCCGGCAAACATTGTGTTGTCGATAGATGGAGTATCCACGCGGGTAACGACGCTGAAATATTCCGCCGGATCAATAAGCTCTTCCCAAGGCATCTGGCGAATTTTGCGGTACAGCTCATCGGGCGTATCGCACGGAAACGACCGCAGTAGGTACAGGACATTATATGCCGTTCGCAGATAGAGATTGAGCCGCATCGCATCGAACATATCCCCTTCTATCGCCGCGTCAACTGATCCGGCCGCCGTAATCGTATAGCCCAGCTGTTCAATTTCGCTGCGCAGATAGCCAACCAGCCCCGGACCGCAGGTAACCAGTATCGTGCTTTTTTGACTGGGCTTCACGGATTCATGCCAGACTTTCAAATACCGCTCTATCTGCGGCAGTTTATACTATAATGGATTTGCATCGGTTACACATTGAAGCGGAAATTGATGATGTCGCCGTCCTGAACGATATAGGATTTGCCTTCCAGCCGCATTTTGCCGGCTGCCCGGACGGCCTTCTCATCGCCCAATCGGCGGAGGTCTTCATAGCTGATTGTTTCGGCACGGATAAAACCGCGTTTGATGTCGCTGTGCACCTTTCCGGCAGCATCAACAGCCGCTGTGCCTTTTTCAATCGGCCAAGCACGCACCTCATCCTTGCCGACGGTCAGGAAACTGATAAGGCCCAGCGTGCTGTAACAGCATTGGACAAACTGCTTGGAAGCCGGCTGCGCAAGCCCCATCTCTTTCATAAAATCTGCCCGGCTGTCAGGGTCCAGTTTGGCCAGTTCGCATTCCAGCTTTGCACACAGTCGGATGACCGGCACTCCTTCGATTCCGATGCTGCTGCCGCCGTTTTGACCCAGACGGTTTTCGCCGACATTGACAACAACCATCAGGGGCTTGAGGGTCAGAAAGTTCAGCGACCGCACCATCTCCATCTGGGGACCATCGGATTCCTGCAGCACGCTGCGCAGCGGCTTTTCCGCTTCAATCGCCGCCTGCAGCTTGAGCTGCAGCTCCAGTTCGGCTTTATCATGGGCCTGCGTTTTAGTGGGCTTGTGTGCCTGCTTCTGGAGCCGATCGATGCGCGTTGTGACCATTTCCAAATCGGCCAGCAGCATTTCCGTTTTGAGTTCTTCCAAATCGCGCACCGGATCGACACTGCCGCGATAGGCCGGCACAGAAGGACTGTCAAAATCACGAATCACCAGAACGAACATGTCCGCCGTCCGGATCTGACCAAACAGCCGCCGTGCCGCCGCCCGACCATGCTCATCCGCAAACGAAAGCCCCGGCAAGTCAAGACAGTCCACCGTGGCATGAACAGTCTTTTTGGGCTGATACAGTTCTGTCAGCCAGTCCAGCCGGTCATCGGGAACAGAAACAATGTGCTCGTGAATATCCGGCGAACCCATCGGAGCGGGCTCTTTGCCGCTAATCGCTGAAAGAAGCGTGCTTTTACCCGACTGCATCAAACCTATTAAGGCAACTTTCAATGGCTGACTCCTGTTAATAATGGTTACCTGTCATATACAGATTTTCCCCAGCAGTCATAGGCAACAACGGCTGGAAAATCCTTAAATTCCAGCAGGCGGACGGCTTCGGGGCCGAGGTCCTCATAGGCCGCAATCTCATTGCGGACAATATGCCTGCTCAGCAGCGCTCCTGCCCCGCCGAGGGCTGAAAAATGTACCCCACCGTACTTAACCAGTGCATCCCGCACGGCCTGACTGCGATATCCCTTGCCGATAGTTCCCTTCAAGCCATACGCCAGCAGCATCGGCGTAAAGGCATCCATCCTTGAAGAGGTCGTCGGCCCAGCAGCGCCGATAATTTTCCCGGGCGGTGCCGGTGTCGGCCCCACAAAATAAATCAACGCCCCCTCGATAGCCGCCGGAAGCGGTCTTCCCTGTGCAATACAGTCACAGAATCGCTTGTGCGCCTGATCACGGGCGGCAAAAACAGTGCCGCAAATAAGCACCTCATCTCCGGCGTGTAGATGCTGTACCACAGCATTATCCAGCGGCGTTGTTATGATTTTCTTGTTTGTCATATGGTTTTGGGAATACGATTCGGCTCTGTTCTTCATTGTATAGAAGAATACTCTTAAATCCAGCAAAAAAGTCTGGATTTGACTGCGATATTCCGCCCAACCGGTGTAAAAAAGGTTGCATCAGCAGCCGCTGCGTGGTATGATGAAGGTATGGCAAAATATCCAATTTATCTTGAATTGAGCGGGAGGCGTGCCGTAGTTGTGGGGGGCGGAGCAGTAGCCGTACGAAAGGTGCAGGCCTTGCAGGAGGCTGGTGCACGCGTAATTGTTGTCGCAGAGTACGTTCATCCTTCTCATGCAGATGCGTTGCGGCTTCCAAATGTGGAACTGATTATCAGCCCGTACAGAAAAGACTATCTGGCCGGCTCAACGCTGGCTATCGCGGCTACAAATGACCCGGCGCTGAATGAGCAGATCTTTCACGATTGTCAAGAGCTGGAAGTTCTGTGCAATGTAGTGGACAAGCCCGAATTGTGTGATTTCTATACCCCTGCGGTCGTCAAACGAGGCGACCTGCAGATTGCCGTCTGTACAGAAGGAGACTGCCCTGCCTATGCTGGTCATATACGCAGAAAACTGGAGGAACTTTTCACAGAAACACACGGTCATTTTGTCAAGCAATTGGAGAAGGTCCGTCAGCAAATCATAATGGAAATACCGGATGCCGACCAGCGGAAATCGCTAATGGGGCTTCTGGCCAGCGATGAATCCTTCGAGATTTTCAGGCATCAGGGACAGCAGAAGTGGAATGCATATGTCCTCGCTCAGCTGGCCGGAAGCAAAACCGCCTGACAATGCAATCCCCAGCCGTCATTTACTGCCAATGAAATGCCTGACACGGGAAATCTGGATGAATGTGCCGCAGCGCCGGGCGATTGTTTCAATCCACCGCCAAATTGAACAATTGGTTGAAGAAAGCGGCGTCAGGGAAGGGCTTGTCTTGATTAACGCAATGCATATTACCGCCTCGGTATTTATCAACGACAATGAACCCGGATTGCACCATGATTATGAAGTCTGGCTGGAAAAAATCGCCCCCGAAAAGCCGTACAGCCAGTATCAGCATAACGGCTGTGAAGACAATGCCGATGCACATCTGAAACGGCAGGTGATGGGCCGTGAAGCGGTGGTTGCAATCACCGCCGGCAAGCTGCATTTGGGGCCGTGGGAACATATTTTCTATTATGAATTCGATGGGATGCGCAAGAAACGCATTCTGGTCAAAATCATCGGCGAGTAATGACAGAACTTCTGCTGTTTTTAATTCAGGCCGTTATCATTTCGCTGTCCGGCGTGATGGCTCCGGGAGCGATGACCGCTGCGGCAATCGCTCAGGGAACCCGCAATCGCTGGGCTGGAATATTGATTTCCATCGGCCACGGGGCGGTGGAGATTCCGCTGATTTTTCTGCTGATGCTGGGGCTGCATTTTCTGTTTGAGATGCCGGCCGTGCAGAAAGTGGTCGGTCTTCTGGGCGGGGCCTTTCTGCTGTGGATGGGCTATGGCTTGCTCCGTCAGTCCGGACAGCCCCGGACGCCGCAGCATCCCAGCGGGCATTCCGCACTCAGCTCCATTGGAGCAGGCATTGTTCTGTCGGCTGCCAATCCTTATTTTCTGTTGTGGTGGGCGACCGTGGGGCTGAATCTGGCTTTAGGCGCCAAAAATCTGGGCTTTGCCGCCTTGGTGTTGTTTGCAGCTGTCCACTGGCTGTGCGACTTGGTTTGGCTTTTCCTTCTTTCCTTCGCCGCTTTTTACACCAATAAAAGAGCAGGCCTGTGGGGCCGGCCGGCCGAAAAAGCCATTCTTTTATTCTGCGGGTCGGCACTGCTGTTGTTCGGCATCAAGTTTATATACAGCGCCCTCATGCCGGCTTAATCGGAAGTGCCTGACCCGGCATCGGTCTGTTTGTCTGCCTGATAATCAAACCGCTCCTCTTTAGCCAGAACCTGCTTGAGCGTATAACGCGACAGATGCGACTGCATTTCCTCAAACACCTGCTGCATCGCTGTCTCCTCGCTGCCGGGCTGGGCAAAACTGACTTCACTGATAGACCGCGAGATTTCATCCAGCTTAATATGTGCACCATCGGTGGATGGCACATAGCCGACGCTGGGTTCGATGGTATGGCACAGAAGCCCTGAATGCACCAGATGGTCAAGGATTTTTCCCGCAAAATCCACCGGCATCCCAAATCGCCACGCAACGGCCTCAACACTGACCGGCTTCTGGTCCTTCCGCTCAAAGGCATTGAGCACATACTGCATCAGCCGAATCACCGTTTGGTCATTGGCCAGAAAATACTGCTGACGCCGCCGGGTTTTCTGAAATTCAGCAGCGTCGAGATGCTTGATATTCTGGGCAGCATAGGTCAGCTGAAGCCCGAAAAGAACGATCAGCCAAGACAGAAAAATCCAAAATACCGTCAGAGGAATAATGCCGAGAATGCCGTAAATCGCCTGATACAAAACCACCTTGCTCATATACACGCGCAGGCCGTATTTGGCCGCCGTCCACAGAATCGTGGCCACAAAAGCCCCCCACAAAGCCGCACCGGGGCTGATGCGGGTATTCGGCAGAAAATAATACAAAAAGAAAAAACCCACAATACTGATTGCAAACGGAATAGTCGGCCCGAGGAAGGCAAAGATTCCCTGTGAAAACTCATGAACCAGCAGATAGCGGGCACTGACATACAGCCCCGCTCCAATCAAAAGCGGCCCCAGCGTCAGCAGCGCCCAGTAGTTAAACAGACGATGCAGAAAAGACCGCCCTGTCGGCACATGATAAATAGTATTAAAGGTTCTTTCAATCGTGGTTAACAGGCCGATAGCCGCCCAGATAACCAGCACCAGCCCAACGCCTGTTATGGCGCCGGTATTAAGCTTGGACATATAGCGTTCAATCAATTCATCCAGCTTGGCCGCTACAGTAATCTTTCCGCCGGCAGCGGGAACCGGCGACCCGGCCGCCGCAGCGGCAGGGCCGGAGCCATCGGGCGGCAATTCTGTTTCTTCCACCGGATATTCAATATGGGTCAGATTCAAGGATTCGTAAAGGAGCTTCTTAACCCGTTCTCCTGCTTCGCGATTGGCTGGAAACATCTGAAAAATCATCAGGATAACAATGGCCAGCGGCACAAGACCGAAAATAGAATGATACGCCAGCGCCGCTGCCTGTGTCAGGCAGTGGTTGACCCCGAGCAGCCGAAAGCAGTGAAACCAAACGCGTACCTGCAGAGCCAGAAACCGGCTTCCCTTGCCCAGTCCCTGCGTGGGCAGGGTGAAAAGCTGACGCAGTTTCTGGATAAAAACCGGTTCATAACTCATCTGAAGATCCTTTCCAGCCCGCGCTGAATTTCCTTCTCCAGCAGCTGCTGCCCCTGCTTTTCAATCAGCTTGGCAGGATTGATTTTAGGACGAAGCAGCGATCCTTCAATCGGAACGGTGACTGTATTTTTATCCACAGGAATCTCGACATCCATCGTCAGCGTTTTATCCAGCCCGACTTTCCCCCTAAAATGAAGCGGCGTATTTCCCACATCCACCTGCATATCCTTATAACTGACAACACCTTTTTCGACCGAAAAATCGGTCGGTCGAACAGTCAGCATCACGGAATCGCCGGCATTCAGCAGCGTCAGCAGCTGGCCAAGAAAATCACCCGCCTGCATTCTGAGCGATTCGATGCCGAATGTTCCCTTGAGCGTCAGCAGCATCATATCCTTGCCCGACAGCGGAAGAACCATCTGCTGTGAGCTGAAGCTCAGTATGCCGCTGGTCTTGACAGCGTTGGCAAAAATCGGACTGGTATACAGCAGCATGGCCTGTGAAAGGGTATCATTGAGCGCAATCTTATCCAAAATTGTCATCGGCTGCTTGAGGCGAAACAGAAGCGGCTCTTCCGCCAGATTCATCGTCCCGGCAAACTGAAGCTTTCCGCCGTTGACAGTGGTCTGGGGAATCGTCAGATCCACAAGCCCCTTGACAATATTCAGCTTCACATCGGTTGGACCGAAATTGAGACCGAAATAGCTGGCGCTGTCAAAACCCACAGATCCGGCTGCATTGAGATTGGCCTTCATCAATTCGGGCTTGTCGGTCGGATATTCGGAATCAAAATGAAATGTATCCTTGCGCGCTCCTTTTACCGACAGTCCTTCCGGCAGATACATTGAAGCAAATGCAGAAAGCGCCTGCCAGTCATAGTGAGCCTCCACGTCCCCTGATATCCGGGTCAGACTGCTGCTGACTTTTTTTTTAACTTCCCCTTTGGTGATGCTGATAAGCGTCTGGCCCGCAGCCCCTTTCAGGTCAAAAGCCCCAATATCTATCGTCTGCTGTTCTGTATCCAGAACAATATCGCATTTCAGCGTTATCCGGTCCTGAATAAACGGTTCGCCGGCTTTCGGGATGATTTTTAAGCCGTCAACTTTTGTATTTTCGGACTGCAGCCGCATCTGCGAACCCGCCGTAGCCGCTTTCAGCGTCGCATCCAGCAGACCGGCTATCTGCATCCCTTCCGGCACCTCGGCAAAAACTTGAGCAAACGGCCATGCCTTGGCAAGGTCAATCTGTGCGCTGGCATCTGCTGAGATAGTCTTTTCCCCGGCCTCCCCCATTGGAACCACCACATTCGATATTTTCACTGCACCCACAGGCGGGGCGGTCATATTGGCCATGGCCACCCGGAGCTGATTTTTGGCCTGATCGACGGTGCAGTCAAATTCCAGCGCATCAACATTCGTTTTGGGGGTTTCGACATCTCCCTTCCGGACAATCAGTTCTCGGACGGTCCCCTTGCCGGCGGCCTTAATCTCCTGCTCTTTCATCAGGACTTTGCCGCGCAGATCCAGCATTCCCCTCATCGAAAGCCCGCCCATATCCGCAAACTGGGCAATCAGATTCTGGGTCTGTGCTAAATCGGCGTCAACAGCATAATCGATTGCTTCTGCGGTGCCGGAACAATTGACATTGAAAAACTCCGAAGCAACAGCGAATTTGTCAATTTTGATTCCCGAATCCTGCTGGGCAGCCGAGACCGTCACAGTAATCGGCTTGGCGGTTTTAATCTGCTGCTGGCCGGTCCCCTGTGAAAAATTATCAATTGTTGCCGTAAGGAAGGCTTGCCCGACTGCATTATTCTGAATTGCAATCGTTCCTTCGGCATTCAAGACACCTGCGATATCAACTGTCTTGCCTGCCAGTGCAAACAACGGCTTAAGCGAGGCAAGCTGCAGCTTATCAATCTTCACATCAAAGGCGCCTTCTTTGAGTTTCCAGCCGGTTTTATCGGTTGTTGCCTGCCCTTTGGCCGACAGGGCTGCCGGCTCTCCCTGCCCAACAACATTCATGGATACATCCAGCATGGATCGCTGTCCGGCGGCTGCCAGATTCACAACCGAAGCAATATTCGTAAAAGAAACCGCCTGCGGCACATCCCCGCCTAATTCCACTGTTGCCCTGCCGTCCACAAGCTCCAGATTGATTTGATGAATCGGAAAAGCAGACGGCGTTGCGGATTGCTGCCCGCTTTCACGCTTTTGGGTTTTTCCAGCCGGTTCCTGAACCGCAGGAATCTTCACATAAACATCGGGGCCTTCAATCAGCGTTTTGCCCAGATTGATTTTGCCGCCCAGCAGGGCCCAGTATTGCGGCTGGGTTTCCAGCCGGCGGACTTTGACCGAAGCCATTCCTGCATTGTCGGCATAAGACAGATTGGTCAGATGGATGCCTTTGAACCAGCCGATAGAGAAATCGTCCATCTGGACCTTTCCATCCACCGATTGATTGATTTTGCTTAACAGAAATTGCGTCCCGCCGGCGGATGACAAAAACAGCGGTATCCCGAACAATATCAGCACTGCCAAGCCGGCGATGGAAACCAGCCCCCACACGATAAACCATACCCTGCGGTTTGATGGTTTGGGCTTTTCTGCACTACTTGTCTGGCCGCTCATTGCTGGCCCCTTTCCGATTAATTGGTCATAATTTCTTCAGACTTATGCTTGATAATCGAATCCACCTCATCGATGAACTTTTTGGTCAATGTATCTATTGTCTCTTTGGCCTTCTTGCAGTCGTCTTCCGTAATTGTCTTGTTTTTCTGCTCATCATCCAGCTGCTTGTTGGCATCCCGCCGGATATTGCGGATGCTGACTTTGGTTTTTTCGCCCATCTGCTTGACTTGCTGGACAATCTGCTTGCGGCGTTCCTCGCTCAGCGGCGGAATATTCAGGCGAATCATTTTACCGTCAAGAACAGGAGCCAGACTCAAATCGCTGGTTTTAATAGCTTTTTCAATATCTTTTAGACAGGCCGGATCAAACGGCTTAATCACAATCGATGATGGTTCCGGCACCGCAATCGTCGCCAGCGACTTCAGCGGTGTCGGAGAACCGTAATAATCGACACTTAAATTTTCTACAAGTCCCGGCGAGGCTCGCCCTGTTCGCACCGATTTGAGCTCATTGCGGAGAAAATCTGCTGTTTTCTCCATTGCGCTTTCATGCATGGCAATTATTTTTCGCGTCGGCATACCATTCCTTTCTATTTCTCAAGCCGTTGGTACTCTTATTACGCCACATCCGAAATCAGAGTTCCGACTTTTTTGCCTTCGAGTGCAGCCGTTAAAGCGCCCTCCTTGAAAATGTTCAAGACGACCACAGGGATATGGTTTTCCCGGCATAAGCTGACCGCCGCCGGGTCCATTATCCGGAGATTTTGCTCCAGAACCTGCTGATAGGACAGCGACTCCACTAGATGCGCTTTCGGATTTTTCATCGGATCATCCGTATAAACACCGTCTACTTTCGTCGCTTTAATCATAATATCGGCATTCAGTTCAGACGCCCGCAGGGCGGCGCAGGTGTCGGTGGAAAAGAACGGATTGCCCGTTCCGCCGGCCAGAATAACCACACGCCCGTTTTCGAGATGCGCTATGGCCTGGCGACGGATAAACGGTTCACAAATAGCCGATATTTCTATCGCACTGCACACACGGGTCGGCTGGCCCATTTTTTCCAGCGTTTCCTGCAGTGCACAGGCATTAATCACTGTCGCCAGCATTCCCATATAATCGGCCGTCGTTCGCGGAATATGGCTCTTTTCCGAAAACGCTGCCCCGCGCAGGAAATTGCCTCCCCCTACCACAATGGCAACCTGCGGACCCAGCCGGCAGATTCTGGCAATTCGCTGCGCTATCGATTCAAGAGCTTCACCCTCTACACCAAAGCCGCCGGGCTTGCAGAAGCTTTCCCCAGACAGTTTCAACAGCACCCGCTTATATTTTACCGCCGTCATCGTTTTTTCCTGTTCCCATAGATGCAATAAAAAAGGCATCGGAAACTCTTGTTTCCGATGCCTGTCATTATATCACAGCATCAGCCGATTTCAATCCGCACAAACCGTTTTATTTTTGCCCTTCCGCCGGCGGCTTTCGCTGCTTCAGTCAACACCTGCGCCACCGTTTTGCTGTCGTCTTTGACAAAGGACTGATCAATTAGACAATGTTCCTTGAGAAACTTGGCAATCTTGCCGTCCACAATTTTGTCAATGATGTTGGCAGGTTTGCCTTTGACCTGCTCGGCAGCAATAGCGCGTTCCCGCTCGATCACAGCCGGATCAAAAGAATCTTTGTCAAGAGCCATCGGATTCATCGCGGTAATGTGCATGCATATTTCATCCGCAATCGTTTTGAGTGCCCGGGCAACCGTTGGACTGTCGGCTTCTATTTCCGCCATGGCCCCCACTTTATGATTAAAGTGGACATAGGTGCCAATGATGCCGTTAGGACCGGCGGTGTACCGTGCAAAATCACCTACTTCGGTTTTCTCGCCGGTTTTGCTGACGGTATCTGTCAGAATATCAGCAAATTTCCTGCCTCCCACGGCAACTTCCATCAGTGCAGCTGCGCCCTGTTCAGCCGCTGCTGCAAAACCGCATTCCAGCAAAGCCTCCGCGGCTTGAATAAAATCATCGCTTTTGGCGACAAAATCCGTTTCACAGCAAAGCGACACCATGACCGCTGTTTTGCCGTCGTTTCGTGTGCTGCAAAGAACGCGCCCTTCCGTGGTTTCACGGCCGGCTCGTTTCTCCAATGTGGCCAACCCTTTCTTGCGAAGCAGCTCCATTGCCTTATCAAGGTCCCCATTGGCCTCTTCAAGGGCTTTTTTACAATCCATCATACCCTGTCCGCTCATCCTGCGCAGTTTAACAACACTTGCCGCTGAAATTTCCGCCATTGTCTAACTCCTGATATTTCGTCTGTTTATTCTGTACATAACCGATGAAAAAAAGCCGGCCCCTGCATCTGTTGAGGCATCTGCCGGGGCCAGTCGTTTTAATCACCGAATACTGTTACTGAGCAGGGCTCTCGGCCGGCTGGGAGACCTCAGTACTGCTCTTTTCTTCTGTCTGCTCCTGCGTTTCCTGGGCAGCCGCTAAAACCCGGCGGCGGGAACGCGTACGGGCGGCACGTGCTCCTGCCGCTGCCGTGACATCCTCCTGCTTGACCATTGTCTTGCCCTCTGCCACAGCCGAAGCCATCTGGTCCAGCAGAATCTCGATTGCCTTGATAGAATCGTCATTGCCCGGGATTGCCACATCAACGGTATCCGGATCAGAATCGGTATCAATTATGGCAATAGTCGGAATGCCCAATTTCCGTGCTTCACGCAGCGCGATATACTCCTTTTTGGCATCCACCACCACCATAGCCCCCGGCATCCGGCTCATCCGGCGAATGCCTTCAAGGTTGGTTTTTATCTTGGCAAGTTCGCGTTTCAGACGCGCCCCCTGCTTCTTGCTTTGGGATTCAATCTGGCCGGAGGCCTCCATCGCTTCCAGTTCCTCCAGACGCTGAAGACGGGAACGAATGGTTCGGAAATTGGTCAATGTGCCGCCCAGCCACCGTTCAGACACATAGTGCATTCCGCACTTTTCGGCCGCACTTTGAACGGCTTTCTTCGCCTGCCGTTTAGTACCCACAAATACCACATCGCGGCCGTTGGAGACCACATTGGCAAGGAGCTTTTTGGCAATCATCAGCCCCTTTAAGGTTTCTTTTACATTGATAATATGGATCATCCCGCGTTTGCCGAAGATGTACGGCTTCATCTTTGGATCCCAGCGGCTGACCGCATGCCCGAAATGTACGCCCGCGCTGATTAGCTCGCGGGCAAGTTCCTTATTCACAGAAACTTACCTCCACTGCAATTAAAATTACATTGACTTCTTGCCTATACTGCTTCTCGGCCTACGCAGCCGACAGGACAAATAAGGTACTTGATAAACCCTATGCCTGTCAAGAAATTAAGAGAAAAAATGGAAATTTTTTACTGAAATCTCTCCATCCCAAGACTTGATGGCTATTATGCTCCCATATTTGGCTGTCAAATGCACGCCTTTTTTTATGAAAATTTGTCAAAAACACCCCATTACAGATATATTTAGTCCCATTATGGAATAGTGAAAATAGTTCGGGTTTGTACTTATCAAATTCTACTCCTGCATAACGCTGTTGCTGTTAGTCTGGATATTCGCAATGGAGGGTATCAGGCAAGGCCCCTAAAGCGGCACAAATCGGGGATTTGCCAACGCCGGTCAATATTTACAGATTTTATTGCCCCCCCTGTACCTATTGCAGCTTTCCGTTAGGGCTAATCCAAATATTGAAAAAAACTTCCGGCACCTCTTATGCTGCCGGCTGGAAAAGTACAAGCAACAAATTTATTGAAGACCACAGGCTGAGCAATCAATCCAAGTCATTTCAAGAGCTTACCACTTGATGCGGATGCCTTTTTCGCGGGCATCGGCGGCCCATTCTTTTATCTGCTGAAGAGCCATTTGAAGCTCCCGGCTGCTTTCGATGAGGTTTTCATACAGCCGACCGTCATTCAGCAATTTACCTGCAGTACCTTGACCGGATTCGATTTTTGCCATTACCTGCCGGAATTCGGACAGCGCCCCTTCCAGCTGCTCGGCAGCAAGTCCGATTTTGTCGGATATTTGCCGTACTTTTTCATTGCCGGTATCGGAAAACTGCTGAATCGATTTAAGGGTGGTATCGGCTTGTGCGGTAGCGGCTTCTATGTTGGCCAGCATTTTCTTAATATTGGTCTGGTTATCCTGATCTCCTATTATCTGATTGGCATTATCCGCCAGCGCTGCAATGGAATCGACCAAATTTTCCAGCTTGGCCTGTATCTGGGGCGGGAAAAAGTCGCTGGTTGTCCCTACTTTGCCGTTTTCCAGCACCATTTTATCTTCTAAAAATCCTTCTGCCAATGCGGTTTTCTGCGGATCCTGAACCAGTTCAATATAGCTGCTTCCAAGTCCTCGCTTCATCACATAAATATCAACATTTTTTGGTATATCGGTATAGCGGTTTTCGATTGCCATTGTAACCCCGACCCGGTGGAATTTAAGGCCGTTCACTTCGTACACCTGCGGTGGAGCGACATTCATCACCCGGCCTATCTGATAGCCGCAGTAATTGACCGGCGTATCTTTCTGGACCCCCGGCGCTTCAGGAAAATAGACCAGAACAACAAATGATTTTATTTTGCTGACAGCCAGTGGAAGGTCACGGAAGCGGAACAGCATCCATAAAAAAGCAATCAATGCAATAAGAACAAAGACTCCGACGACCATATTTTTCTGCCGCTGTCTGGTTTGATAATCGGTCATTTTTCTAATCCCTTCCTGTCTTGCTGGCTTTTGACAAAGAGTTCCCGTATTGCTCGCAGCGGATAGCCGCTCTTGTTGAGCTTGTGAATCAGCCGAATCCGTTCAATTGCCTGTTGGTCAAACAGACGACGTCCGGTAGGAGAAATCTCAGTCGGCTCGAGCAATCCAACCATCAGATAATACTGAAGCGACTGCCGCGACACACCCGCCTTTCGGGCCGCCGGACCTATCTGCATCAACTTAGGCTGCTCGTTATGGCTGGTCTGGCTTTCGGCTATGGTATTCATTATTTATTTATTTTCTGCTTTATTAGACTTTTTTATGAGATTATGGAGCATAGACAAAAAAAGATGCTCCAAGTCCTCAACCTGCATTTGAGACAATTCCTGTTTTTTTGGCTTAGCCGTTCCTGCTTTTTGTTTCGGCATTTTCTGCGTAAAAATCAAAATATAGTCATAGCCTGCGGGAATTTGATGCTGATTAAGCCGAAAGACCTCACGCGCAAGCCGTTTGAGCCGGTTGCGAAGAACGGCATTACCTATCGCTCTGCCGACCGATACGCCGAAACGGGGTATGTTCAGGTTGTTGGGGGCTGCATACAGCCGCAGCATTTGCGAGCAGACAAAGCACTTCTGCGACAGTACTTTAGCAAATTCCCGTTCCGATACCACTCGCTGCGATTTTCGAAAAAATAAACGTTCCAAACTAAACACTCCCGATATATCCTGTGATTATTATCGGCTATCGCAGCTTATATGCTAAAGATTTGATTGGAAGAGAGTTAAATAAAAAAGGCCCTGTCCAAAGACAGGGCCTTTCGAGTTTGTCAAGCTGTGAACCTTAGGCGGGGACTACATTGGTCGCGCACGGACCCTTTTTGCCCTGCCCCACTTCAAAACTGACTTTCTGGTTTTCATCAAGGCTTGCATAGCCCTGCATCCGGATTTCGGAGAAATGCACAAACAAATCATCGCCGCCGTCATCCGGTTTGATGAAACCAAAACCTTTACTCGCGTTGAACCACTTTACTGTACCTGTACTCACTACTGTACTCCTTGGTCTCATAGAGACCGTCTAACTGTTGTCTCTCGATTTAATTGAAGGAGACTACCCTTGAGAGACCAAAGGATACTCTCCAAAGGATAGCATTATATCGTATAGCCAGGATAAAAAAAAGAAAAAATACTCCAAAAGTAAAGAATTTTTTATTCTGCATAATCTGTATCGCATTATGCTGTTAATGTGCCGTAAAGCTTTGAGTAAGCCATAATAATGAAAAAGGCAATCAAAAAAATTACGATAAGATAGATAACAAATGGAACTATTTTAGCAAGCATTGTGAAATGCCGCTGTGCATTTTCAGCGTGCATATTCCCCAGCCGATAAGCACTGTCATCCAGCTGGCCGGTTTCTTCTCCAACCTGCCAGATATTGATAAACTCAGCAGGAAGATACCGACTGAAGCCGTCGCTCATTTCCCGGCCTGCTTTTACATTTTCATACGCACCGGTTAACCGGCTGCGGAGGACGCTATTGCCGATGGAATCTGCTGCCATCTTTGCACATTGCAGAATGGGCAGGCCTGCTTTATATGTAATTGCAAATATATTGCAATAGCGGCTAAGTGATAATTCTCTGACTGCTTTTCCGACAAGAGGAATTATCAGGATTATCTGATCCAGAATGCGGCGTAATAAACCCTGACGGGGTGTTAAATAGAAGACAGCCAGAATTGTCAATGCCGGAACATAAGCAAGAGCCAAAATAGCAAACATCCCCTCAAAAAAAATACTCCAGTCCCACCCGCTGAGTGCAAAGGAGACAAAGGGGATAAGAACTGCCGCCGCGTGAATGTAGAAGACCGGCAGCAGAAGTCCGAAGCGGACTGTGTTTATCATCCTCTGGCGAAAGGCGTACCATTGAGAAAGGGCTTCAAACATTTCGGCGGTTTGGCCTGTTTCGTCTCCGACTCGAATCAGGGCTATGTCCAAAGGGGCAAAATCCTTGTTGTGCTTTTCGAATGCATCGGCCAGCGCTGTGCCGCCGGCAACATCCTGCTCTATACACGAAAACAAACGCCCGTATTTGCCCGTGCTATGTCCCAGCCGCAAAGCACGAACAATAGGAACTCCCGCATTCAGCATCACGGAAAGATTATGATATATCTGAATTCGCTTGTCGGCCATAAATCTCTTGCTGCATCCTGAACGAGACTGAAATACCTTCAGAAAGCCTGTTGCACCTTTTTGCTTTTGTTTTCGTCTGGATCCGGCGAAATGCCTTTGGGGATAATAACAGCCGGATGAAAACGCCAAGCTACATCTCCAGTGAGCCGGCAAAATAGCTTAATTCCTGAACCGTTACCATCACTCCAGTGCATTCAAGCAGGGGACCGGTGATGGTTTCAACACGCCGTATCACTTCGTTGGTTAGGCTGTGCTCAACAACCGCCACAACCACTTTGCATACTGCTTTGCCGTTTTTGGAAAAATCCGCATACAATGAGGTTTTCGACAGATAGGAACGGGTCGGTTTGGCATCCATTACAGTCAGCAGGATATCATCCAGCCCGGCAAGCTTTTCGAGAATGCTGCGAAAGATTTTTTCATTCTGAACAAAGATATGAATCTGGCAGCGTACAACAGGAAGCTGCTCGGCAAGGTCATCTCTGGCAGACTCAAACAGGACAGCTTTTACCTCGTCGGCTGATTTAGCCTCGACCAATTTCTCCACCACAGAATCATCCTGAAGCATGCGGGAAACCATCGAAAGCAGACGGATATGACGGTCGCTCTGTTCGTGCGGGGCAATAATAAAGACAATTAGATGAACCTTCTGGCCGTCTTCCGATTCGAATTCGATTCCCTGCGGACTGGTCAGTACCCCTACTACAAAATCCCTCAGGCCCGGCAGACGGCAATGGGGGATTGCAATACCGCGGCCGAAGGCGGTTGTGCCGAGGGTTTCCCGCTCCTGAAGGGCTTCGAGAATGGTTTCTTCCGATACAGATTTCAAGAGCCTGCATTTTTTCGCCAGAGATGCAATTTCACATAAAGCCATTGCTTTGTCATCAACCGCAGAGCCGGCTTGGATACATTCGTACCGCAGCACATCCGTCAACTTCATAGCCCAACCCTAATCCGAAAAATCTATATATGTTTTTTAAACAAGGTAACCGCCAACGAGCTGATTAGCAAGCATTTTCCTGCCATATCCGGCACAGAATTTTAATCGGATGCATCGCCGGTTTTCCCGAAAGATGCTCAATCTGCATTCCGCAGGCGGCGCATTCCGTCAGGATAATATCAGCACCGGCAGCCGAAATGGCTTCGGCCAGAGGTCTGCCGACAGAAATCGAAAGATCGCGATGCTTTTTCTGCATTCCGGCGGTACCAGCCAGCCCGCAGCATCCGGCGTTGAGATCGACTGCATTTACACCGAACTTGTTGAGGAGTTTCAGAGCGGCTGAAGTGCTTTTCAATGCCTTGAGATGACAGGGGGCATGGTACGCAAACTTTTTCCCTGCCCAGCCGGAGATATTCTTGTTTTCCAGGACTGCCCTTTTATTGCGACACCATATATCCTCAATGTAAGACATCAGCTCCACTGTATTCCGGGCAATCTGTGCAGCAGCTTCTGTATTGAGAATTAACCGCATCTCTTCCTTCAGGCACAGCGCAGCACTGGGTTCGGAACAAACGATTTTATACCCCTGCTGAACATAGGGCAAAAGCTGCCGGACATTATATTCCAAATCTTTGCGGGCGGTTTTGAGGTTGCCGTACACATATGCCGGCAGCGGCGCTGGACGCTGGGGGGGAACAGCCGTCTGGATGCCTAATTTGTTCAGAACATCCAATACTGCAAAGCCAAGTTCGTGGTCGTTCCAGTTGGCAAAACTGTCCACAAAATAAACTGCCTTGTCTATCGGCTCAGCAAGCGGCGGCTGTTTCTGAAGATGCCGACGGGCTTTTCGGATAAAACTGCCATGCTCAAAATGCGGAAATCGCCGGTTTCGGTCAAGTCCGATGAGCTTTTCCAGAAGCCATCGGACCCCACCCAGCGACAACACCCTATTGCTCAGAGGCGAAAAGGCAGAGGCAAGCATGCTCAGCCGCCGATTATTGGAAAGGACTGTTTCGGCTGCTGAAAAACCGGTTTGGCGGGCCAATTGGGTACGGGCTTCAATGACCAGTTTTGATACATCTACCCCCGCCGGACAATCAATAGAACACATTTTGCAATTGATACACAAGCTCAGCATATCCTTGAGGGCAGCAGCTTCCAGCGGCTGGCGTGCCATCCAAGCAGCAATCAGATTAGCTTTGGCACGGCTGGAAGCCAGTTCATCATCCAGCCCCCGAAAAACCGGACACATTCTGGAGCCGGCCGTGCGGGCCAGACAAACACCGCAGCCATTGCATTGTTCGACTTCATAACGGTATTCCTGAGGCTTAAAGAATAATTGGGTTTGAAAATCCTCCGCTGCTTTAAGGGCCGGCGCCCGGAGATTTTTGATCATAACATCGGGGTCATCGGACAGGATTTTGCCGGGATTCATCAGGCCCGCGGGATCAAAAATGCGTTTGATCTGTCGGAGAAGCTGACAATAATCCTTTCCATACTGGCCTTCGAGAAAAGCGGCCCGCAGCAGGCCGTCGCCGTGTTCCCCGCTGATTGAGCCGCCTAGCGACCAAGCCAGTGCAAATACCTCCTCGGCAATACGACGCATTCTTTCGATTTCCTCTGGGCGGCTCAGGTCCAGATAGGGACGAATATGCAGCTCCCCATCCCCCGCATGGCCGTAGAATGCCATAGGGATATCATACCGCCGGCCGATTTCCTGAAGCCCTAAGATGTATTTCTCCAGATGATGGTAATCTACGGAGACATCCTCAATAAATGCCACCGGATGGGATGGTCCTTTTTGCCGGTTGAGCAGCGGAACAGCATCCTTGCGTGACTTCCACAAAAAGGCCTGCCGATCAGGCTCAAGAATCTTCATGGCGTCAGCAGCCAAAGTTCCAACAGCAGAAATTGTATGCTCAATCTTGGCCGACACCTCGCCGGCTGCATCTCCGACATGCTCTACCAGCAGAGCTGCCGCACAGCCGGCCGGCAGCACATCCCGGTATCGCGGCAGGGCCTGCCGAGCCATATCCATCAGGGTGCGGTCCATGAGTTCACAGGCAGCCGCACCGGAACGGACAATAATCGGAACAGCTCGAGCCATTGCCTCCATTGAAGCAAACTCGAACTGAATCAATCCGACAGCAGCGGGAACAGGTACCGTGCGCAGGGTTACTTCCGTAAACACCCCCAATGTACCTTCTGAACCAACCATCAGTCGAGCCAAGTTCAGCCTTCCGTTCTGAACAACATTAACAAGCGTATAGCCGCACCGGTTGCGCTTGGTGGCCGGCTGGGCTTTGTCTATAAGCTCACGGCTGGGGCCAAGAACTTCAGCGCATGCGGAGGCCAGTTTCGCAACTGGCGCTGGAGCCGATTCAGGGCAAATACAGCTGGACAGCGTTACAGGAGTTCCATCGGCCAGAACAACGCGAACAGAGTCCACATAATCAGCAATATAGCCGTATTGCAGAGAATGAGCACCGGTGGCATTGTTGGCAACAACACCCCCCATAACCGCCCTATTGGAACTGGATGGATCCGGCCCAATTTTGCGGCCGAAAGAAACCAGATGAGCATTCAGTTTATCGAGAACAACACCGGGCTGAACCCGCACCCACGAGCCGTCCGGAGCAGTATCAACAATAGCGTTCATAAAGCGGCGGCAGTCAATCACAATGCCGCTGGTCAGTGATTCTCCGGCCAGCCCGCTGCCGGCTCCGCGCGGAGCAACCGGAATCTGATTGGCGGCTGCATAGGAGACAACGGCAATGATATCCTGCTCATCCCGGGGCGACACCACACACTGCGGCAGAATGTGGTAGATGCTGGCATCGGTACTGAAGGCCGTCCGAGTGCACAGATCAATTCTGACAGTCCCTTTAATTAGACCCGCAAGTTCCGCTCCAATGGTTTCAGCAGTTTTCATTTGCTTGTTTCGGCTCAATTGTTGGCTGGTTATGAGTTTTAAATCGCCTTTCCATTCTGCGCAAAAAAATCCCGGTTTTCAACCGGGATAGAAACCAATCGGTCATTCCGCAGTCTGCTCATTAAAAGAGTGAATTCGGCTCGCCGGGACCCCCTGCCGCAGGGACAGGTTCTTTGAAACCGCGTTCTTTGGCGGCCAGCATTTCCTGTTTAAGCGGTTCGAGAGCATCGGCCATCTGCTGGCCGTATTGAGTAATCAGGGCGTCAATTTGAGGAAGAGCTTCGTTGACGGCCGCTTCCTGCTGGCTGATGGGCAGCCGTTTCCAAGCAGACAATTCCTGCCGCTTTCCCTCGATGAAAACTTCCATATTTAACGGCATTGACGGCAGGTAATTGAGGCCCTCACTTTCGATGATCTTAAGCACTTCGGACTGCGTAAAGCAGACTCCTTTTTCAGTCCCTTTTTGAATCAGTGCCATCATCGCCGTTTCTGCAGCATTGGCCAAATCAAAGTCTTGGCATAAATCGGCGAATTTCATTTTGTCATGGGAAGCAATCACCAGCGATTTCAGCAGACTGCATTCGGCTTCAGATCCAAAACGCGATGCTTGTGCCAGGGCTTTCTCATAGTTTTCAATTGCCCGGTCATAAAGTGCCAATATCTTCTGTTTTACTTCCGGCTGAACCTGAAGCGGCAGCGACAGCCGACTCTGCAGTACGCCGGCAAAGTTGGGATCTGCGGTTTCTGTCATGTTCTGGAGCCGGCGAGCCAGATCGAGCTGAATTTTTACAGGGGCTTCGCCGGCGAGGGCAGCACGATGAGCACTTTCGGCCAGTCCTATTGCAGCAGAAAACTGTGCATCATTTGAATGAATCTTTTCAAATTCCGCTGAGGCCTCTTCAAAAATCGCCGCCGTTCGATCGGCTGTCTCCTGATAGGCTGAAAAGTCGTTTTTTAATTTATCGGCCAATGCCGTCAAAGACTGCTGATAAACAGCAATCTCCCGTTCAATATCTGCCATCTGCTGTTTGAGCGAGACGCGTGCTGCGGATGCCTCTATTGCTGCAGCCTTTTGGCCAACTTGCTCGATGCTCTGTTTGATGCCGTCAATCCGGACCTGCACCAGAGCCGTATCGGCATCCAGATTTTTTATTGCATTTTCGGCTGCTTGTGCCTGAACATAAAAATCTTTCCGCTGCAGCAAAACGGCATAGGCCTGCTGCTGGAGCGACAGCTTTTCATCGCCGCGAGCCATTTCAGCCTTGCGCAGCAGGGCATCGGCCTGCGCCTGCTGCTCATCCAGAACCGCCTGGACTTTATTCTTTTCTTCCTGAAGCTTCTGCTTTTGAGAAAGCAGCTGGCTCAACTGTTCATTGGCCTGTTCCAGCTGCGCCTGCAGTCCGGGATGTTCAGCGTCACCGACAAGCAGTTTTTTCAGCTCGGCAACTTCTAAATCCCCGCCGGCCAAAAGCCCCTCGATACGTTTTTTCTCAAGGAGCAGCTGCTCCAAACGCCGAAGGGTTTTTCGAATGTTGTCTGCACATTGATTTAAAGGCAGCGTTTTCAGACCCAAGTCAGACTGCATCTGCCGCCCATTTGCCAAAGCTATTGTTCCACTGGCCAACAGTGCTGCATCCTGAGTCAGTCCGCCGGTGCGATTCTGCACCAAAGCCGCCATTACCTTCTGCTGAGCTGCTGGGTAATCCTTTTCTGTAGCCGATACTCGAACCGCTTCCGCCGTCTGCTTGCGGACAGCTTTGGCGGCTTTTGTCTCCGGATTGTCCCTGCAGCCGGCAACTGCAAACAGAATGATTCCAAGACCTGTCAACAGGCGATATGTAATATACGTATCGTTTCGCTCTTGCACCAGCATACTCCTTAATTACGAGTCTATTATGGGCATATCGTACCGGCTTATCGAGGTTTCTGTCAAGGATTTTATCAAATGCAAAAATATACCGGTGATTCCTGAATATCAATCATCGGCAAAAGGCAGACTGCACCCGTTTGTTCCTTGAGATACAAAAGCAAACTTCCGACGAAGTTGTGCGGAGGACTGTTTTGCAGAACAAGATTCTCGATATCCCTTGTCTTTTTGTGTTTCATTTTCTTGGCTGTTACACCGGTTTGCCCGATTTGCCGAAAATATGCTGCGATTTCAAGGCGAACAGCTCTTTTCCCAGACAGCTATTTCTTCAAGCCGGCGGATAATATCCAGATGCTGGGTGCAAGCCAATTCACACCTGCCGCACCGCACACAGTCCTCGGCACCAGCTGGACGGTCGGCCAGCATTCCCCATTCGTACTGCTCTTTGAGCAGCTCAATCATTTTGTCATCAGACCGTTTATCAAGCAGCTTGTAATTGTAATATTGCATGTAGTTGGAAATAGGGATATTGCGCGGGCAGTATTCCATACAGTAACCGCAGCCGGTACAGAGATTGTCCATACTGCAGGTCAGCCGCCGGCGGATACGCTCTATATCCTCTTGGCTGAACAGTTCCGCGCTGTCGACTATCCTGCAAGCCGTATCAATATGCTCCCGCAGAGTAAAACCAACCAGTGTTACTGTTATCTGAGGACAGCTGATACAGAACCGCAGGGCCGCTTCGGTAGGAGTTTCACCGGGACCTGCTAAAAAACCTAACTGCTCGTGATGCCGGGGGATAATCCCCCCTGCCAGAGGATTCATTGCTGCAACTCCCAAGCCGAGCTCACTGGCGGCTTGGACACCTTGCCAGCGGTACATAAAATTGAGGATATTGACGCCCAGAAGAACCCCTTCGAACTCCATTTTTCCCAAAAGGCGCTGAACATCTGGACCGCGGAGATGCGTAGAAACGACCAAATGACGGATTTTGCCCTGCTGAAGGCATTTGAGAAGCCCTTCATATTGTCCGCCGGGCCTTGTCGCCAGTTCATATTCTTTCCAGCGGCGAATGCACCAGACGTAATAAAAATCAATATAGTCCGTGCGGAGACGCTTCAGGGATTTTTCGACTGCTTCCTGTGCTTTGGCGGCCGTGGGGCAGTTTTCGGGCATTCCTTTGGTAGAGACATAAAATGCACTGCGTCGAGAAGCCATTTGCCCAATGGCAAGCCCGAAAATATCCTCGCTCTGGTCATCGCAGTAGCCCGAAGCAGTATCCAGCCAGTTAATGCCCTTATCCACTGCATAGCGCAGGAGGGCGGCGTTTTCTTCCTTTGAGCGTGCGGTATCAAACCGCATGCCGCCGAAGCCAACTGCACTGACGTTCAAGCCGGTTTTCCCATAGGTTTTGTATATCATTGTCTTTGGCCTCTTTTTCCTTTGGCAGGCATTATAAATCTCAAAACTGGGTATTTCAAATCTTTTTCAGCCCCTCGGTACCGCAAGAGCAGGCGTTGGTCTTGGGAAAATCCAAAGAAAATCGTTGTCTATTTTCTATTAAGGTGTTATATTGGCAACTTCGAACGGGGCGTAGCTCAGGTTGGCTAGAGTGCTTGACTGGGGGTCAAGAGGTCGCTGGTTCAAGTCCAGTCGCCCCGACTCTTCTCCAAAACAAGCCGTTTGGCCAAAAAGTCAAACGGCTTTCTCTTTTCTACACAAAGACTTACGTCACTTAAATGTCGGTTCAAACTCACGATTTCCAGCAGTTTGCGTTTTTCGGCAGAGTTTGAACCGCGCCAATATTTTTCGATATTTTGCGAGAACTCAAAAATACCCAAAATCCGTTTTATTCGGTCACTTTGCGGCTCGTATGGGGTCATTTGTAGGGTCATTTTCAGGGACTTCTCCTCGGTGGTAAGCTCGGTCGTCTTATTTTGTAGGGTCATTTCGTCAATCAGACTCCCCAGGTATGCGGTCAAAAGCCGATCCTTCATGCTCTGTATTTCCGACAGTCGTTTTTTCATTTGACGATGTTGTTGGCGCTGATATTCAGATGTATCCGACAATGCCACTTCCAGCGTGCGTCGGAAAGATTCTCGGAAGTGCCTGTCAGGGATAACCATTTGTTTCAACTCATCCAAAATGGCCTTCTCAATATCTTCCTCTTTCCAGCGTATGGTGGGATGATCCGGGCTCGGTGCATTGTTGGTACATCGATAGTAAATATGTTCCCGGTGTCCACCCCCTTTGAGTTTTCGGCGTATTCTTTCACCGGTCATGGCAGAGTCGCAAACAGCACACCGAAGTATACCACCCGCAAGCGGCAAGTCTGACACACTGGTTCTACGGTTTTTCCCATTCAGAATGTCCTGACATTTATCAAAAATGGCCTTGGTGATAAATAGGCGATGTTTACCGGGATACTGCTGCCCTTTATACGTGACCTCCCCGATATAAAAACGGTTGTTCATGATATACGACAATGCCGTTCGGTTGAACTTTGGCTGACTGGCTCGGTAAGTGTGCCCTTCCCGATGTAATTTGTCGGCCAGAGTCTGAAAGGTATGACCGCCGCGAGCGTATAATTCGAATATTCGCTGCACAGCTCGGCTTTTTTCGGGGTCTGGCTTGATGGGTTCTTCCTTGTCGTTTCCATCATTATAATACCCATATGGAGCCAGTCCCGGTGCCCAGCCCTGAAGAACCTTTTCTGAAATGCCCTTCTGGACTTCTGTCCGCAAGTTATCGCTATAATACTGTGCCACCGCTGCCATCACGTTAAATGACAACATTCCCGCGGCACCGGGACCAAATTCATTGTCCACAAACGCCAGTTTCACGCCATACTTATCTTCCATCTCCTGCATCCGAACCGCATCACGCATGTTTCGGCAAATACGGTCCAGCTTATGACTGAGAATGGCCTTAATATCTTTGCGTTTAGCGTTGTTCTTGACCCAGGCAACCATCTCGTTAAAAGCCTGCCGATCAGCACCTCTGCGGGCGGATTCTGCGACTTCAAACGCGTGAACCACATTCCATCCTTCCCGCTGTGCTTTTTCCTTACAAACCCGCAGTTGCGCATCAATCGAGTATCCTTCCCGCTGTTCCCGCGATGAAACTCGTGCCCAAATAACTGTATTCATCGTTTCAATCCTTTATATTAAGGCTTCTGCCAGATGTTTCACATTTCTGTAAATTTCCAGCACTTCATCTTCAGTTAATGTCCGGCCATAGACCCGGCTCCACAACACCGTCAAATCCGCCAAGTCCTGTCCAGAAAGCCCGCCCCCCAGCGGGCTTTCTGTGTTACGATCAGCACTATTATTGGCAGAGAATCCAGTCATTTTCGCATGATTTCGGGGACTTTTTACTGCAGCCATTTATGTACCCCCAATTCCTTGAAAACACGGCGGATATTTTGGATCATGTACTGAATGGATTGCTGACGACAGCGTAATTTCTGTGCAAGATGGCGAATAGATAGGCCTTCCATCAATCCGGCACAAACGGCCTTTTCCTTCACCGACAGATTTGCAATTGCATTCTTAATGTCACAATGAAGAGCGTTATTTTGGGAGTATGACAATGATTCTTCTCGCGGACTCGTAAAGCCATTTTCTCGAAGATATTCCTCGTGACGCTCATCTTGGTTTGTTTGCCTGCGAAGCAGATCAATAATCCGGTTGTCAATTAATGTTGTAAGTGCTGTCCGTTCCTCGGCTCCCTGTGCATTTTTAGGGTCATATTTAAAATTCAGGATTTCCAAAATAATGCTTTGCTGGATATCCGGCCAGTCATGTTCCGGTATCCCGAAATGCCGGGCCCGCTGCACGATTAACTCCACCTTCCACTGCTCTACTAAATCCCCGTAACTTAATGCTTTTTCATTCATGGCTGCGTCCTTTCGTATCGAAAGTTTTTGTTTCCTGACCAGCCCAATGCCGGTCATCGCAGCCACCACTATCTTCACGTTATGGGGTCATTTATGTAGCCGGTTACGTGACTCAAGATAGTCACATGTGTCCTCACGTGACAGTCACGTGACTAATTTATGGGGTCAGAATGTGTCACGTGTTAGTCACGTGACGGTCACGTGACTAAAAATGACCCTATAAATTCGGGATGCGTTTTTGGCTTGAATTTCGAATAACCCTTTAGAGGCGAACAATGGGGTTTGCCAAGGCAACGGAGACGAAAATGGACAACAACAATCTTTATATCCCGACAGACATCTTTATTATGGAACCCGCCGAGGAATATCACGCCAAGGCCAATGACTATCTGAGCAGTCATCAGCTGATTGATTTCATGAGATGCCCGCTGTTGCATCACAAAAAGCGAATGGGCATCATCCAGGACCAGGAAACCACCTCTTTTCTGGTGGGCCGTGCCGCACACGTGCGGATTCTGGAAGGCCGAGCTGAATATGAAAGCCAATTTGCTATGGGCGGCCCCATCAATCCGACAACCGGCAAACCCTATGGCAGCCTGACCAAGAAGTTCGCCGAATGGAGAGACGAGCAGAAAAAGCCCGTTTTAACATTTGAGCAGATGGAGTTGGTCGAACAGATGGCCCGCGGTGTTGCCATCAATGATACCGCGGTGGACCTGATTTCCTACGGTAGCGCCGAAGGTGTTATCCGCGCCGACTATTGCGGCGTTCCCTGTCAGATTCGGCTGGACTGGCTCAATCCGAATCGCGGCATCGTGGATTTCAAGACCTGCGATGATTTGACATGGTTTGAGGCCGACGCACGTCGGTATCGCTATCCCAATCAGATGGCCTTCTATCAGGCGGTTCTGAAAGAAGTCATCGGTGTTTATGTTCCTGTCCATCTGATTGCTATCGAAAAGAAAGAACCCCACCGCTGTGGCGTCTGGCGCGTATCCGACGATTGCCTGGCCATGGCCCGGCATGATAATGAGGCGGCGATTGGTCGTCTGGAATCATGCCGCAACAAGGACATCTGGCCGACCGGCTACGAGGAAGTTCGGCTCCTGGATGTCGCATAGCCCCCCATCTTTGCCCGGACGGTTTTTGCGGTTGGTCACCACGAAAACGACAGCCCGCCGTCCGGGCCATTTCGGCGAGGAAAACGGTTTTGCCCGGGTCTCATAAGCCCGCGGTTATCGGTTCGACTCCGGCACTCGCCATTGGACCCGGCCGGTCAAAACAACATGAAACATTAATCAGAGGAATAAACATGACACTTTTGGAATCTGTACTCAATCAAAACCACATGCGTGCCCCCAAGGGCATCGTGTACGGGCCACCGGGAGTGGGTAAGACCACTTTCGGTGCAGGCACGCACAAACCGATCATTATCGATTGTGAAAATGGCGCGGCACATATGAATTGCGACCGGACGCCGTATCTGGCCGACTGGGATGCCATCCTGCCATGGCTCGAAGCTCTGGCTCATGATGAGCATACCTATGGAACCGTGGTCATCGATTCGATTGACTGGCTCCTGCGGCGGCTGGAAGAGCGTGTGGCCGGTGTCAATGGCGATGCCAGAAACATGGACAAGACCATGAATCGCTCGCATGGCGGCTATGGTAACGGAAAGCAGGTGCTTCGCAACTATGTCTACCAATACCTGCTGCCAACACTGGACGCCATCGTCAACCGTGGGATTTCGGTAGTTCTGTTGGCCCATGCCTCTCGGCGCAGTATTACGACCATCGACGGTATCGTGATGGAAAAGTCCGCCCCGGAAATCCATCCGGACCTGATGAACACCTTGGTCGAGTGGTCGGATTTTGTCGGCGCTGCCCGAATGGATGGTGACTGTCGGGAACTGGTGTTGAATGAAACTGGTCAGTTGCTGGCCAAGAACCGCTATGGGATCACGGGCGTTCTGCCGTTGGACTGGAACTGCCTCATGGCCGCCATGAGCAATCACAAACCTCAATTAACTGGAGAAATCATCAATGGCTAATCTGAATGGATTTGATGCAAATCAAGTTGAACCCAATGTCGGTTTTGAGCCGGTTCCGGCAGCAAAGTACATCGCGATGGTCACCGCATCCGAGATGAAACCGACCAAAAACGGTGACGGCAGTTATCTGGAACTGGAATTGACCATCCTGGAGGGCCCGTTCAAGGACCGCAAGGTATGGGACCGGCTGTGTCTGAACCATCCCAATGCCCAGACCGTCAAAATTGCACGCGGGTATTTGTCGGCTATCTGTCGGGCTACTGGTGTCATGCAGCCCAAGGACAGCTGTGAACTGCACAATATCCCAATGTGCATCACGGTCAAGTGCAAAAAGCGTGACGACAACGATGAGATTACCAATGAAATTCGGGGCTATGCCAAAAAGGAAAGCGTTGCCGGGAAACCCCAGCAGGCAGCGCCTACCGATAACACACCCCCGTGGAAGCGATGACCATGAACAGAAAGGCCAAAGGGGCACGTCTGGAACGCAAGACCATCAAGATGCTGCAGTCGGCCGGATACCAATGTATCCGGTCGGCGGCATCACTGGGTCCGTTCGACATCATTGCGATGAATCATCTGGGTTTTCGATGTATTCAAATCAAGGCCAATGACTGGCCCCGACCCGAAGAACGAGAAGGCTTGAGGGCGGCGGCGATAGGCCTGCCGCCCAATGCCCTGATTGAATGCTGGCGGTGGAATGACCATGCCAGAGAACCCATTATCAAATTACTGGACGAATTTAACTGAATCGAAAGGATCAAACATGGAAGGGTTCCTCTAAAAATTGACAAATTTACGTGCAATTGCTTGTACCTTTAAATA